>Ga0102590_1004680_pt1 | contig 11308 bp, 10 predicted proteins | sample AraplaMF_Col_mMF_FD_76859 | JGI IMG/M metagenome (GOLD analysis project Ga0102590, IMG submission 76859) | Arabidopsis root microbial communities from the University of North Carolina, USA - plate scrape MF_Col_mMF | ecosystem: Host-associated > Plants > Roots > Endosphere | place: USA...
TCCCATCTGATCACGGAAATAAGCAAAGTCGGTATTCATCCTTGCCAACAGCGGATTAACGGCATTGTCTGTCACCAGGGAATTCTTGTTAGGTCCCCAACGGAAAGCCCACCACTGTGAAGAGGTAGTGCCTACTACCTGCGGACAATCGTTCAGGATCTGTGAGGGAACCGGCAGGCTGGGGAATTCATCCTTGAAATTATATTTGATGGTAGGCGAGTAAGCCGGCCAGGTATAAGGCGCTCCGCCTGTAGGAGGAGGCGTGTTGCTGGTACCGATCACTCTCCACTCCAGTATGCCTGTTGACTGTGAAGTGTTGAGCATGGATACACGCAGCCTGGTCATGTCAATTGAAGATACGGCCAGTACGTTAAAGGCATTTTTCTGTAAGGGAATATTACCGATGCGTACCCAGGCAGAACCGTTCCAGTAGTCGGCATAAGCGGTGGTAGGTGTGAGCACACCTCCCGCGTCATCGAACCAATATACTTCGATAGATGTTACTTTATAGGTCTGTGACCAGTCGTACTGCACCCATTGGGTGGAGTTTGGGTTATTCCAGTTTCCATATGCGCCGTGGGATTTGTCATTAGAATTGGCCGGCGTGTAACCATCGTTCAGCGCGGCAATCGTTTCCCAGGATGATACATAGGATGTAGTGGCTGTGGCCTGCGGAGCGATATTAGTTTGTGCTAGTGCCCAGGAACAGCAAATGGTAAGGAATAAGGTTAAAAGTGAGGGTCTTAATCCGTTCATAACAGATGGGTTTTCATTGTTAGATAATAGGCTAATGGCTATACTTTAAGGAGAGACTACATATATCAGAAATGTGGGTAAGGGCTTCTATCGTACATAGGTTTTTCTGAATGTTTTCTCCACGGCGAAACTAGATCAATAGCGCAGACCCTGCTTCATTTATCTTAACAAGCATTGGCAGGATTTTATCTTGATGGCTGGCGTAATAAGCCCCCCAGGAAGTCCAGATCACCGCCCCTGAAAGTCATACAGCGGCAATAACTTTGTAAACACAATAAAACAATCCACCATGATCATCGTTCACGACATCTTCATTGCAAAACCGGGCAATGGTTCAAAGCTGGCTAAGCTGTTTAAGGAAGTAATGAGTGACAGCAAAGAGTTTGTTCAGGTTATGACCGACGTAACCGGGCAGTTCAATAAAGTAGTAGTGGTTACTAAATATGAAAACCTGACTGCTTATGAGAAGAACTGGGAAGAAATGCAAAAGGACACCGCGCTGATGGAGAAGATGAAAACGAAAATGGCCGGGTATCATGATATGTATATGACGGGATCGAGGGAGATCTACCAGGTTTGGTAGCCTGGAGCGGATTGCCAGTGCTACTGTTGTGGTGATAACTATCGCGCCCGTCATAGGCCCTCTAACTGTGATGGGCGCAATTTCCATGACGATGCACTATTCGCCTGAAAAAAAACTTAACTCTTTGCCACCAACCCGGACGACGAACGTCTACGATCGATCCCATCACCACTGTTACTCTTCTCATTCCTGGTGCTGCGGTGACCGTTAGCTCCTTAAGGCTCATGTTTGACGGCTGCAAGCTGATCTTTGCAGGCAGTGGAATTTTGTCTATATCAAAACGAACTTCTTTTGTATCATAGCCCACTGAACTGATCTTAAAGGTAAGTGGCTGTTCCATCAACCTGTTAGGTATATGAAAAGTGAATCGTCCCTGATCATCAGTGACCGTCCCCAGGTTAGGAATCTCATCGTTCTTCAGTGCCATGGTAATATGGGCCAATGGTTCATTGGTATGGGCATCAATGATCTCGCCCGTAAAAAGGCCGGGAGGGTTTATTTCAATGACTGAATCTTTTTCAGGCGCTATTGACAGCACAGTGGTATCTGCAATATCTTTTGCTTCGCTGCGATCAGGCGTAATTGCAGCGATCAGGGTGGTCAGCATCGCAGCCGGTAAAAAAGAGCGCCGGGATTGATTATACACTTTCAAAGCTCTGTTTAGTTGCCCAGGCAAAAAACGTCCGCAGCGGTGTTCCTTGCCAACACTGAGTGCTGCTATGATCTCCGGGTCTGTCATGTTTACAAAGTCCACCACTGTTTTCTGGCAATGCAGGCAGAAGCTACCACCTTCTACAGGGTTCATGTCGTTCCAGGACTGCGTACAGGGGTTAGGAATATTTACTATCAGGGATACTTTCTTTTTCATAGATATCTAAATGTAGTAAAAAACACTTTATAAAATAAAGCAGCCTTGAATCCCCTGTCAAGGCTGCCTTTCGCTCTTAATGTCTGTTTTTCAGATACCCGAATAAGCCATGCTCTTCTTCCTCCGGCCCAGCCGTAAAGAACAGCTGTTTGGGATCGGCCGTTGGTATATTATTTTCAATGGACCATAAGCCCTCAATTGCTATAGGCTTCCATCCACTCTTCAGTGGGCCCAGGAAGATACCTTGTGGCGTATACATGTTGATCCTTCCATCTCCGAAATTTCCTACCAGGATCACATCCTTTGTGGCGCAGAAACCCGGGGCTGCCACTGCCATTCCCCAGGGGGAATTCAAAGCGTCTCTGGATGCGAAACGTTTTACCAGCGTGCCATTGGGCCAGAAGATATCTACGTAACCATTTCCTGGTCCTGCTTCATCGTCTTCCTTTTCCGGTAGCTTCTGTTTGGCATACGTTACGTACAGGTAGCCGCCGATGCTCTTGATATTAAACGGAGCATAGCCTTGTGGAATACCCGGATCGTGAAAAGGTTTCCCGTTTACATATTTGAAGTCCTTATCGAATACATCCACTTTAGCGCCTCTGAAATCTGTAGCATACAGATAATTGTTGCCGCCATCTTTTGCCATTGCCAGTCCTTTATACACGGAATGCCATGTAGATCTGTCTGCTACAAGGGTAGCTGTGTTGCCGCCTCCCCAGGCAGCCAGTATACCGTCTTCCGTGGCAAAGATGAAGCGGCTGGGAGTAGACTGTTTGTCTTTCCAGATTGCAAAATCTGTAGTGTTGTTGAATACAATGCCTGTTGGGGCTCCGCCGAACGAATCAGTGGGTGTGGGAATGGCCACCGGTGGCCTCAGGGTAGCGCCTGTCTTGTCATAGACAGGACTAAACCCGGTTTCAGCAGCCGAGATCCAGATAGGGCCAGTGGGTGCTGCTGCAAGGCCCCAGGCATTCACCAGATTAGAATCCAGGTGAGCGGCCCCAAAACCCGGCACATCTGCTACCAGGTTAAACTGATCATAATCATTGGGGATAAAATGCTGTTCAATCTTTTTGCACCCTGTACCGAGCAGCAGGCACAGCGTTGTCATGCCCCATTTTAATTGGGCAGGCGCTCTAAATAATGTTGGCTTCATTGTAATGATTTAAATGGTGAATAATTGCATTGATCCATAAACCATCGGGGGGTTCAGCTATCCAGTCTTAGTTGGAATTGCAGGTAGTATGGGGTAAGCAGGACTCCGTAAAAGCCAATAATTGGGGATGTAATAGAATACGTGGGGGAAAGTGAAACAGTTGCCAGGTTTCCGGAGATCAATGATTTTTTTACAATTCCCGCGTGCGGCAGGTCTGCGTATCAAGACCTGCCGTTGAAGAAGGTAAACAGCTGCCTACAGGTGACATCAGGACATTCTTCCATCAGGAAGTGCCCGCCGGGCAAGGCTGCACCGGAGACCTTGTCTGCCCATTGTTTCCAAACAGACAGCATATTGTCACCGCCGCCAGGATCATCTTTTTCAGACCATAGCACCAGGGTAGGGCATTGAATACGACGGCCGCTATCCCGGTCATCACGGTCGTAGGCAGCATCCAGGACGTTGCTGCGGTACTCGGCGCACATAGCGGCCACCACTGATTCTTTCTCAAAACAGCGCAGGTATTCTGCACGTGCTTCCCGTGTGATCTGCTCAGGATCTTCCGCCCAGCTGTCCAGGATTTGCTCCAGGTAGAATGCAGGGTTATTACCTATCAGCGTTTCAGGAAGCGGCGCGGGCTGACCAAGCAGTATCCAATTCCCCATTTTGAGGGCGGTTTCGAAAGTGAGGCGTTCGATCACTTCCAGTGTGGGGATAATGTTCAGTACGGCGAGGCGGGAAACCTTATCCGGATGATCCAGCGCCATGCGGTAGGCTACCCGCGCTCCTCTGTCGTGCCCTGCAACTACGAAGGTATCAAATCCCAGTTCAGTCATCCCCTTAACCAATATATCCGCATAGGCACGTTTAGTGTGGCATTCGTCTCCGGCATCGGGCTTTGGCCCGGTAGAATCTCCATAACCAGGAAGATCAGGCAGTATCACGGTATATTCTGTGGCCAGCTGAGGAGCTACCTTGTGCCAGGCGGCTTTGGTTTCGGGGAAACCATGCAACAGTAAGACGGGTGGTCCGCCGCCAGCCATCATCAGATCGATATTACATTTATCGATCTCCAGGCTTGTATGGGTAAAGGCGTCAAACATGATACAGAAAGTTTCATGTTTGAGCACAACAAATATCCAGCCACTTCAAGGGGCCTTATTTTATAAAGCTGAAAACTGCGTTTGCAAAGTCATCATTCTGCTCGTAGTAAAGCACATGGCCACCTTTGATGACCTTTACCTGCTGATGTGGGAAATGGAACAGTTTGTAATGATCGGGGCCGATGTTATGGTCTGCGGTTCCTGTGATCACTAAGACGGGGACATTCACCTTGGCGGTTTCACCTGTAAAGTCCTTCAGATAGTCGGGGATGCCGAATGCGCGTTGGGCGAATGTCCAGTCGCGCGGAGCGTTGTCTATGCTATCCAGCTTTTCTACCGTGGCTTTGTTATCGGATAACATTTTATAATCCTCTTTGTGTTCACGCATGATCTTTTTGGCGGCAAAGAAGGATTGCATCAGCGAATCTTTGTTTGCCACGGATATATGGCTGCCATACAGGTGGTTGATGAAATTCACCTGGGAGATCAGGGAATTGTAGATATAAAGGGTAGCATTCAGCAGGATCAGGCCTTTTACATGTTCCGGGTATTTTTCTGCATACTTAAAGGCAGGAATGCCGCCAAAGGAGTGTGCTACCAGGTATACCTGCTCAGATCCTGTCAGGAAGCGGATATTCTCAATATCTTCTACCAGCCTGTCGGGGCTATAGTTATTATTAGCGGCGGCTTTTGAGCGTCCGCTGCCACGTTGGTCAAAGTAGTACATGGTGAGCTTTTCTTCCAGGCGATTGCCTCCCATGGCTTCGAAAGAGCGGCTCCAGGCGCCGGGGCCGCCGTGAACAAATATACAGGGAGCTCCATTACCGGAGACTTTCAGGTAAAGCTGTACGCTGTCTGATGTAAGGACAGTGGTGTCGTTCACTCTTTGCTGGCTGAACGTATTGAGAACAAAGACGATGCAGCAGGTGGTTGATAATAACAGATGTTTCATTACGTAGACTGTGGGATGCAAGATCAATGATTTTTTACAATTCCGGGCCTGCAGGCCCGGCTATTTTTGCTAAAAATTAAACAAAATGAAAACGTTACAGGTTGGCAGGTACTTAGTGTTAGCAATACTGCTGATACCCGTGGTGACTAATGCTCAATACAAAAACGTAAAACAAAAGGAGGTTGATATGAATAACGCACAAACCAACAAAGAAGTAGTCAGAAAGATCTATGAAGAATCGCTGAACAAAAGGAACCTGGAATCATTAAAAGAGGTCATCTCCGAAGATTATACAGGGATACAGGGCATCAAAGGTGTTGCCGGATTTGAGCCGCCGATCACACAGCTGATAACGGCTTTCCCGGATGTGCAGTGGAAAATACTGGAACTCATCGCTGAGGGCGATAAGGTAATGGTGAAATGGGAAATAGAGGGTACGCATACCAATGCGTTCCAACACATTGCTCCTACCGGGAAAAAAATTACCGGTACCGGGATGGGTGTTTATAAACTCAGAGATGGCAAGGTAGTGGGCACTCAAGTGCAAACAGACCGCCTGGGATTCTTACAGGAGCTGGGTGTGTTACCAGTGGATCTTACTCAGCTGAATAATAAAAAAGCGGATAAGGGTCAGATCAATTTTATAGATAAGTTTTTGGTACCGGCGGCGGCAAAGCAGGAGTTTTATGAGCGGATGGGGATTAACCGGAGTTTCATTAAAAAGCTGCCGGGGTTTATAAGGGATGATGCTTATGAGTATACGGATGATAAGGGGAACCTGGTTTGTGTAACGGTAGCGCAATGGGAAAGCCGGGAAGCGTTTAGTAAGGCCAGAGAGGCCGTACAGGCGGAGTATGCGAAAGAGGGATTTGATATAGGGGCGATGTTGAAAAGGCTGAATATTACTTTGGATAGAGGGGTGTATACGGAGGTGAAGGAGTAGTAAGATTATTTGGATGAATAGCAGGCTGGCAGGAGATTGTCGGCCTTTGCTGTTTTATTCTGCTACTATCAAGGTTTGTGGGGCAGCCGATTTCATCCTGGTGTAGATCCAGGCCACCTGCCTTTTTGATTGCCGTTCTATTTTTTCGCAGGTTGCCATCAGCGCATCATCCCGTAAACCTGCAGCGGCTTGTTTTAATATTGCGCAGCAGATCCTCACTTCGCTTACTATTAAATACAGATCATGGAGGTCTCTTAAAAGCGCCATTCCACCTTTACGTGTTTCCTTTAATAAGGTTTGCGTAAGCCTGTCAGGTTCGTCATCGTCTTCTTCACCATATCTTTCTGCAAAGATCTGAACATCGTCACTAAGGCTTTGAGACCATGACGACAACAGCATACATGTCTGATAAACATCCACCTCATCTCCATGTGCATTCGCCACCAGCCTGAAAGCTTTTACGAGATCAAGCTCTGTTCTGTGAACCAGGTCAATATATTTTCCGATATGCATTGTTTGCCTCCCGGGTTTAAATTTTGCTTATTCTTACAGCCGCATATTTAAAATGAGGTTGTTTGCTCACTGCGTCCCACTCTGTAATTGTTAGTTCATTTGCCGCGCGAGGACGCTCATCGTTATCCCAATAACCATAATGAAATGGTATAAAGACAATACCAGGTTCGATGCCGCCAATCTTTGCAGGTTCCTCTACCCTTCCCCGCCGGGATGTAACTGCTATCATATCGCCCTCTGCGATGCTATACTTTGCTGCGTCCTGTTCTGAAATCTGTACATATCCGTCAGGGGCAGCATCGTGCAGTTCCTTAGATCGTCCTGTCTTTGTCCGGGTATGAAAATGATAAACGAGCCTGCCTGTAGTTAACCATAACGGATAATCTGCATCAGGGACTTCGTGAGGCGGGAGATAGTCTGATCCTTTCAGGAATGCTTTACCTTTCGGATCTTTGGCTTTGTATTCTTGTTGTGTAACTGCAGCGCCGGTATCGAAATCATGCCCATAAGTTTCACAATAGTCAGCAGCGGTGTTGAATACACCGTCCGTATAAAGATGACGCGTACCGTCAGGATACGTTTCATTGCAGGGCCACTGGATGCCTGATCCGCCTGTAAGCTTAGCATAGCTCATTCCTGTGTAATCGCAAGGCCTGCCCCTGCTGCATTCTTTCCATGCTTCAAATGCTGCTTCAGGCGTATTCCATTTTATCAGCTCAGCGCCGTCTTTATCTTTGAAGCCCATCCTCCGGCTGTAATCAATAAAAATATCAAAGTCTGATCTCGCTTCTCCCGGTGGTTCAACAGCTTTGTGTGAAATGTGTACGGTTCTATCCACGTTGGTATAGCAGCCTGTCTTTTCTCCCCATATTGCTGCAGGCAGCACTACATCTGCCAGTTTCGTTGTTTCAGTCATGAAGGCATCCTGCGCAACTACAAACAAATCTTCCTTTTGCAGGATCTTTCGGATGCGTGGCAATTCTGGCATAGACACGGCAGGGTTTGTGCCACTTATCCAAAGCATCTTTATTGAACCAGCTTCGGCGAATCGCCAGATCTGCATAGCGTGTGTGGGGGGAGACCAATGAGGTATCTTATCTAATTCAACATTCCACAAAGTGGCAAGTTGTTGTACATGGTCTTTATTATCCCAATTTCTGAATCCTGGCAAATCACCATCGGCCCCGCATTCCCGCGTATTCTGTGCGGTGGGCTGTCCGTTCATTTGATAGATGCCGCAACCGTCACGTCCAATAAGCCCACGCAGCAGGTGCAGGTTGTTAATCTGAACCGCCGCTGCTGTTGCCTGCATTGATTGATAGACGCCCTGCAAAACAGTAGAGACCAGTGACTGGCTTGTACCTAATATATGGGCCGCTTCACGCAACTTAGCGGCAGGCACACCGCTAACTTCCTCCACTCTATCCGGCGGCCATTTAGTAACGATTTCTTTTAGCGCTTCAAAACCAACAGTATGTGCGTCTATATAGGCCTGGTTGATATGCCCTGCTGCTATGATCAAATTAAGCAAGCCATTCATTACCGGGATATTCGTTCCAAGCTTTGGCGCTAAATGTAGGGTTGCCTTTTGCGCAGTATAAGTTGCTCTCGGGTCTATCACAACCAGCTTCGGCGGATGAGGGCCTGCCAGCCTGTCCAGGATCCGCATCCATAAGACGGTCTGTTGAGACGCTATATTATGGCCAACATGCAGGACACAGTCTGTTGTATCGATGTCTGAATAGGAACCAGGCTGGCCATCAGTTCCAAAAGATGCTTTCAGTGCGGCAGCAGAAGTAGCGGTACAAAGCCTGGTGTTTCCGTCCATATGCGGTGTGCCTAAACCAGCTTTGCCAACTACGCCCAGTGTATAATACTCCTCTAAAAAAAGTTGTCCTGAAGTATAAAATCCGATACCAAGGCTGGTATATTTTTCTATGATCTCCTTTGATCTTTGTACGATGAGGTTCATTGCCTCGTCCCAGCTGACCTCTTCCAATTTACCGTTCTTCCTGATAAGCGGTTTTGTGAGCCTGTCTCTACTGTTGTTAGCCACCCATCCGTGCAAGCCCTTTGGCCCCATTCTTCCAGCATTTACAAGATCCTCTTTACGGCCGCGAACTCCTACTATCCGTCCATTCTTCACCCCAATGTCGATTCCGCAGCCATTGGAGCATAAGATGCAGGCCGATTGCACCCAGGAGTCGGGTTCTTCATTTGTACACTGGTCTACTCTCACCGGCCATTTACCGCTATAGGGAGTTCGTTCGCCCCAGATGTCGATGATACTATCGCGACTTGCTTGCATAACAGTTCAATTTTAGAATACGCCGAGAACGAAAAAGATTTGCTGTCAATCCTCCGAAGATAGCTGTGGCAGGGTAGCGCGCATACGCTATGCTATATGAGACCCGCAGCAATAATCATGCTAGCAGGTATTCAACATGGTAAGCCTTGCAGGCTCAACTATTTGGGCAGTTAATCGTTATTTTCCTCTTTTTCCGTTAAATTCAGGGTAAATATCCCAACATGATCTTAAGACACTGTCTCCGGCTCCTTACCCTCCTGGCGCCCGTTGTTGCGTTAACATTCCACGGATACGCACAAACCTCACCGGTACAAGATATATTTCCTAAAGGAACGATTGTACATCCTAACATACCGTATGCTAACGATACGTTGAAGAAGCACCTGCTGGATATTTATCTTCCGCCTAATGCGAGCGGTAATACCCCGCTTGTTGTATGGATACATGGCGGTGGGTGGATGGTGAACGATAAGTATGCAGATATGAGCTATATGCAGGAGACGATCAAAGGATTTATCAATAACGGCTATGCACTGGCTTCTATTGATTACCGCTTCAGTACAACGGCTATTTTCCCGGCACAGATCCAGGATTGTAACCAGGCGCTGGAATACCTGTACCAGCATGCAGGCGAGTATAAAATTGATAAGAACCGGATAGCGCTGATCGGGTTCTCGGCAGGCGGGCATCTGGCGTCGTTACTGGCATTAGCTGCTAATAATCATATGCAGGAATTCTATCCCTCTGGTGAGAGCCCACATTTTAAGATCAAATGTGTGCTTGATTTTTATGGTCCTTCCGATCTTATTGCGATAATGGATCATCCTGTGGTGGCGGGCGGTAACGGGAATGATCCTCTGTCTATGCTGTTAGGGGCTTCCCCCTTGAAACGTCCTGACCTGGCAAAGAAGGCGAGCCCGAATACGTATGTTGATAAGGACGATCCTCCTTTTTTTATTGTGCAGGGTGAAAAAGATGAATCAGTGCATTTTACACAGTCTGTATTGTTAAGTTCCTGGCTGACGCTGAGCGGGGTAAAGAACCAGCTGACGGTTGTTCCCGGAGCGCCGCATTTTGGGGTGATGTTTGATGCGCAGGACATACGGCAGCAGTTGTTTGCTTTCCTGGGAACTTATCTGAAATAAGTATTGCTATAATCTTTCTTTCAACTCCTTTAACCGCTGCCTTTGTGCATCGCGGTTAAGGGAGAATACTTTCAATGCTTTTTCTTTGCTGTCTGTACAGGCGATGAGCCAGTCTGCTTTTGCTATGAGCATGGGGACATTGACGGTGTTGGCTGTATCCAGGCGGATGTCAATCTCTTCTAACAAAAGGTCCGTGATCACATCAAGCGCGCGGTAGTCTATGTTGTTCTCTTCTACGAAGGCGGACAATTCGTCTATGCTCATATCATCAAAGTTATTTTTATCCTTGAACTTGGTGCCCCGAAATGCAACACGGATCTCTTCCAATGCTTTGGAGGGATTGGATTTCTTCATGTTGATGATAGTACGGAGGATCCGGCCTAATTCTTCAACGATCTCTAAAATGTAATCCTGGCGCATATTATTCAGATTTGGTCAGGGTGTGAATGATAACTATACCCCAATTAAATCAAATGCATATTCCTGGTAACTAATCAGCTTCCTTTCGGCCTCTAGTTCTTTCCATGCTCTTTCTTCATGGCTTAAATCTACTATATCCCATGAAGACATATCTTTGAAGCGCAACATAATAGAATCAATCGTTGTTAATTCTTCCTTTGAAAAAGCTACAGATTCAAACCCTCCCTCAGTTGTAAATATCTCGATAGCGGAACCAGAACCAGTCTTGATCCAATTAGAGAAAATTACTTTTTCGTTTTCTAAATAAGTGAAAATGTTATCATAATTTGCTGGCACAGGACCATAATTAATTGCCCTATATGATAATCCAGTAATGGATTTGCCGTAGTTTTTATAATGTAAGAAATCCGTATAGAATAATTGTTTGTTTATCTTTAATTTGTTATTATAAACCTGTTTGGATTCCTTTATGAAAAAAATGACCAGATTGGTAATCTTTTCGAAATTTAAACTTCTATACCCAGTATATTTATTTGCCTCGTGATATATATTTAAAGC
>Ga0102590_1004681_pt1 | contig 11306 bp, 8 predicted proteins | sample AraplaMF_Col_mMF_FD_76859 | JGI IMG/M metagenome (GOLD analysis project Ga0102590, IMG submission 76859) | Arabidopsis root microbial communities from the University of North Carolina, USA - plate scrape MF_Col_mMF | ecosystem: Host-associated > Plants > Roots > Endosphere | place: USA...
GACCTGAACCTGGGCACCTTCCAGGCGACCGATCCTTTTGTGCTGAAGGTGCCGGAGGAGTTCGGCATGGCGCTGTCGCGTCCGCTGAGCGGCGCCCGGGGCGGGGTCGCGGCGGCGATGTTCACGGTCGGGGGCTTGTCGGATTTTCTGCATGCGCGCGGCGAGGAAAGCCGGGCCGAGCTGATCCTGTTCGACGCGCAGGGCCGGGTCTGGGGATGGTCGCAGGCGGACAGGCTGCGCCGCCTGCTGGGTTCAGGCACGCCGCTGAGCCTTTCTTCCTTGAGCGATCCACTGTACGGCTCGCTGCACAAGCTGGTGGAGCAGGGGGCGGCGCAGGACACGCCCATCCATTCGGTCGAAGGCGCGGGAGGGCAGCGCTTTGCGGCGGTGGTGATGCCCATGGAGGGGGTGTTCAGCCACAAGGCTTATGTGGCGCTGGTGTCGGACCAGAACCTGTTGCTGGCGCAGGTGCGGCGCATGCGCTGGATGCTGCTGGGGGTGGGCGTGGCCGGGCTGCTGATGTTGATGCCCATGCTGTTCTGGATGGCCAACCGGCTGGCGACGCCTTTGAAGAACCTGGTGCGTTCGGCCAAGCACATCCGCGAGTTCGAGTTCGACAGCGACATTCCGCAGGACAGCGATATTTCGGAAGTGCGGCGCCTGCAGGAGTCGTTGGCGCTGGCGCGTATCGCGCTGCAGGGTTTTTCGCGTTATGTGCCGCGGCCGCTGGTGAAACATTTCATCGCCAACCGGTTGACGCCGCAGGCCGGCGTGGAGCAGCGCGAGCTGGCGGTGCTGTGCGCCGCGCTGGACGAGCAGCACGCCACGGCAGTGACCTGGTCGCCGCATGCCGAACATTATTTGCAGATCCTGGCGGTGGAGGTGGCGCAGGGCAAGGGCATGATGGACCGCTATGAGAGCTGTACGGCGGTGGCGCTGTGGAATACGCCGCTGAATGTCTCCAACCCCGCGGGCTATGCCTGCGAGGCGGCGCTGCGCGCGGTGGATGCGATGCGGGCGCTGGCCGAAGGGCTGAACACGACGGTGAAGCCGCCGTGTTTCGGGCTGGATTTCGGCGGCGCCACGGTGGGCAACTTCGGCACCTGGGACCACCTGACTTTCACCGCGGTGGGCGCTCCGCTGGACACTGCACGCGCGCTGGCGCGGCAGGCCAACGCGCTGGGGCTGAACGTCGCAGCCAGCCGCGCGGTGGCACTGGCGGCGGCGCGCTACTTCCGCTTCCGGCTGGCGGCCACGGTGCCGCTGGGCCCGCGCGGCGAGCTGCATGAGGTGTATGAACTGGTGGAGCGGATCGTGCATGAAGCCGATGCGAAACACGTCCGGGTGAGCGAGCCGGCGGCGGTGGCCTAGGCTTCACGGCGGGTCTTCACCAGGCTGAAAGAGAGGTTCTTCATGAACAGCGTACCGATGTTGACACGCAGGCGCTGGCTGCGCCGGGGCGCGGGCCTGGCTGCCTCGCTCGGGCTTGCCGGCATGGCGCGCGCCCAGGCCGGCAGGCCCTTCACCATGTCCTACGGCTGGGTTCCGTGGGCGGCGGGCAACTCGCCGGTCACGCAACACATGATCAGCAAGCGGCTGATTGAAAAGCACGCGGCGGAGTTCGGCTACGACCTGACCATGGATTACCGGACCTACCCCGCGGCCGCGCCGCAGGTGGAGGCCCTGGCCGCGGGCCAGCTCGACATGGCGATGTGGGGCAACACGCCGACGATACGCGCCATCGTGGCGCAGCATCCTTTCAGCCTGGTGTCGGTGGCGGAGGGGCGGCTGAGGTTTTTGCTGTGCACGCGCAAGGATTCGCCTGTCCGCAATGTGCAGGACCTCAAGGGCAAGACCGTGGGCACGCTGATGGGCGCAGACCCGTACAACGCGTTCACGCAAATCCTGCGCTATGAGTTGGGCAACCCGGACCCGGCCGCCCACGGCATACGCATGGTGCACCTGCCGACCCTGCCCGAGGCGGCGCAGGTGCCGGCCGGCATGGATGCGACGCTGGCCGTCTACCCGGCCTTCCTGAAGGCGCAGGCGACGGGCACGGTGGCCATCATGAATTCCTACGGTTATACGGAGGGCCATTACGACGGGCCGGAAGGCAAGGGCGCGGGCATCCTGCTGCCCTCGGTGAAGAACTCGCCTTTTTATCCGGACGGCTACTACCTGCACCGGTCCTTTCGCATCGTGCACAACAGCCTGGTGGAAAAGCATCCCAACCTGGTGCTGGCCTTTCTGCTGGCGCAGCAGGAAGCCGTGGCCGTGCTCAGCGAGTCGGACCCCGGCGTGGTGTCGCAGCTGGTCAAGTCCTATTGGGGCCTGTCACCGGCGGAGGGCGCCAAGGTGGTTCGCGATGAGGTGGTGTTTCGCCGCGGCTGGGCCTGGTCGACCGAAGGCGACGCGCTGTCCCTGCTCGCGACCTCCAAAATGATTGCCGGCGCAAAGATCATCCCCGAGCCGCTTAACTGGGCCCAGGTTAAAAGTGTGTTCGTCAAGACCGCCCCCGTGGTCAAGCTGGCCTATGACCGGCTGGGCGCGAAACCGGCGCTCGCGGAATTCCAGAGCGCCCGGGTCGGCGACCTGCGCGGCCTGCCCTCCTGGGAAATGCAGCGCTGGAAGGACCGGGCCTAGCCGGGACGCGGTTCGGCCGTCTGTTCGTTCAATTGGCCCAAAAAAAAGCCCCTGCAGTAGAGGTCACTGCAGGGGGCTTGAACTGCTTGACAGCAGCCTTGTCTGGGATGAGAACAAGGAACGCCGGAGCGTCTCGGTCATTGTAAAAATCGTGTCGGCGCGGGCAAGCCGACAATGTTTTTCTGCGGACATTTGCTGTTGATCAGCGGAAATTCTTGCGGACGCCCGGCGCCCGAAAGCTGGCAGGGTATACATAAATAGTTGTGTTTTCCGGCAAGCATTGCCCGCGCGTAGACAAAGTCCCCTGTACATCCCGGCGTTCTCGCAGACACTGCGGCGACGCCGACCGGGTGCTGCCGCTCATACCCTCTTAGTAAATCCGCACCAGGCCTCGGCGAAGCAGGGGATAACTATGAGTGCCAGAGACTCTTTTGAATTCAATACCTTGCACAAAGGAATTGGTGTTCGCGTGCTGCTCGTGGAGTTTCACGAACTCGCCGTCGAGGATTTTCACAGCCGGCTGCAGATGCTATCCGCCTCGAGGCTGATCACGCGCATAGACGCCACGCCGCTGACGGGCGCGCCATGGATGTTCGAGACCTTCCGGCATTGTGTGGTTTTTGTGCGCCTGCGCGAGCAGCACATGAGCGGCAACCGAAGCACGGCGATGGAAGCCTTTCTGGCGCAGCTGGCGGCGTCCCGCGCCGTCACCGTCATACCCATCACCTGCCAGCGCGCGGTCATCGGCCATTTCCACAGCCAGCTCTCCCGCGTCAGCCCGATGTACCTGGGCACTTCTTTTATGCAGGAGGACCTCCTGCATATTCTGGGCGCCTGTGCTTTTTCCAGGCCCCTGCGGCGCAAGACCTCCAGGACGGACGCTCCCCGGGAATTGAGTCTCGCCACGCTCTGAGGCCAGGGGCAGCCGCACCGCCGGTCCACCCGCTCACCCGCCGGACGTTCCGGCGGTTTTCCCCAATTCACCCTCCCAAGCGCAAAAAAGGCGGCTTGGCAAGCTGCTTGATACCCTGTAAAGTCAATTTTAATATCTCATTAATATATTAAATATGATTAAATTTAATTCCTTTGTTTTAGGATTTTCTGCTGATTCATTCTTGCGCCCGGGGTTTTGCCGAGCCGTCGTCCACCCGGCTCCAGGCCTGCTGCAAGGTTTCCAGTGCCGGGGCTTTGCACGGCTGAAGAAGTAAGCTCATCACCGAACCAACCCGCGGACTTGCAACATGAAACGAATCAAGGTTATTGACTCCCATACCGGCGGCGAACCGACGCGCCTTGTGATTGATGGTTTTCCCGATCTGGGCCATGGCAGCATGGCCGAGCGCCGCGCGCTGCTGGCGCAGCGGCACGACGATTGGCGGGCCGCTGCCGTGCTGGAGCCGCGCGGCAGCGATGTGGTGGTGGGCGCCTTGCTGTGCAAGCCGGTGGATCCGGCCAGCGCCGCGGGCGTGATCTTTTTCAACAACACCGGCTACCTGGGCATGTGCGGCCACGGCACCATAGGGCTGGTGGCCTCGCTGGCCTACATGGGTTTGATCAGGCCCGGTGAGCACCGCATCGAAACACCGGTGGGCACCGTGACCGCCACGCTTCATGGCGACGGTTCGGTGAGCGTGCGCAATGTGCCCGCCTGGCGGCACCTGCACCAGGTCGCCGTCGAGGTGCCGGGCTACGGCACGGTGCGTGGCGACGTGGCCTGGGGCGGCAACTGGTTTTTCCTGGCGAGCGAACACGGCCAGCGCGTGGCCAGCGACAGCCTGGAGGCCCTCACCGCGTACAGCGTGGCGCTGCGTGAAGCACTGGCGGCCCAGGTCATCACGGGCGGTGGCGGCGCGGAGATAGACCATATCGAGCTCTTCGCGGACGACGACGCTGGCGCGGACAGCCGCAACTTCGTCCTGTGCCCCGGCAAGGCCTACGACCGCTCGCCTTGCGGCACCGGCACCAGCGCCAAGATCGCCTGCCTGGCCGCCGACGGCAAGCTTGCGCCCGGCCAGATTTGGCACCAGGCGAGCATCATCGGCAGCCGCTTCGAGGCCAGTTACGCCGTGGAGGAAGGCCAGGTCATCCCGACCCTGCGCGGGCGCGCCCACATGAGCGCCGAGGCCACTTTGCTGATCGAAGAGGGTGATCCCTTCGCCTGGGGCATACGCCTGTGAATGCCGATGTGATCGTGATAGGTGCCGGCATCGTGGGCGCGGCCTGCGCGCATGAACTCGCGCGCGCGGGACTCGGCGTGCTGGTGCTGGACGCCGGCCTTGGCGGCGCCACGCAGGCCGGCATGGGCCACCTGGTGGTGATGGACGACAACCCGGCGGAGCTGACGCTCAGTCATGAGTCGCTGAAGCTCTGGCATGACTGGGCGCCGCGCATGAATGCCGACTGCGCTTTCGCCGCCTGCGGCACATTGTGGCTGGCCGCCAACGACGCCGAAATGGCTGTCGCCGAAGACAAGCGGCGCCGCCTGCAGGCCCATGGCGTTGCCTGCGAACTGCTGGGCTCTGCCGCGCTGGCCGCAGCGGAGCCTGTCCTGCGCCCAGGCCTGGCGGGGGCGCTCAAGGTTGGCGGCGACAGTGTGGTGTATGCGCCCAATGCCGCGCGATGGCTGCTTGCGCAAGCACCGCGCGCCATCACTTTTGAACAGGCGCAGGTTACCGCCGTCGAGGGATCCTGCGTGCGCCTGGCGGACGGCAGCTGGCGCAGCGCCGGCGCCGTGCTGCTGGCCGCGGGCATAGAGGCAAGCCGTCTTTGTCCCGACTTGCCGATACGTCCCAAGAAAGGCCACCTCGCGATCACCGACCGCTATCCGGGCACGGTGCACCACCAGCTGGTCGAGCTTGGCTACATCAGCAGCGCGCACCACAGCGACGGCGCATCGGTGGCCTTCAATGTGCAGCCGCGTCCGACCGGCCAGCTGCTGATAGGCTCCTCGCGCCAGTTCGACACCACCGACGCGGCAGTGGAGGCGCCCATGCTTGCACGCATGCTGGGCCGCGCGCTGGACTACCTGCCGGCGCTGGCCGGCCTCAACACCGTGCGCACCTGGACGGGATTTCGCGCCGCCACGCCGGATGGCCTGCCCATCATCGGCCGCCATCCTCGCCGGCCAGGCCTGTGGCTGGCCGTGGGTCATGAAGGCCTGGGCGTGACCACGGCCCCTGCCACGGCGCGCCTGCTGGCAGCACAGCTCACCGGCGCGGCGCTTCCCCTCGAAGCTGCGCCTTACGACATGCAGCGCTTTTTGGCGGCCGCGTGAGTGATGCTGCGGTCGCCGGGTTCTGTTCAAAGGCATCGGCAATGCCCTTGGCGGCACATCAATTTTCAAAAAAGTACCGAGATTGCCTTCGTGCGGACAATGTTGCGCCCAATTGTTCTTGAGCGGCCTATGCTTGGTTCATCGCTTCCCGGCGACTGCCATCGATGCCCATCGATGGCGGGACATGAACCTGCTCAGCCATTCAAGGGGACAACCATCATGATGTACTTTATCGAACTCAGTCAGTTCCTGGCGGAGGACGAAGCGGTGCTCCAGGCACTCAGGGCGCAGATGGGGCGCGACAAAGGCAAGGCCGTGCATTGGGCCGAATGGCGGTCCGATGGCTCCAACGGCCGGTCCTGCCCCGATGTCACGTTCATCAACGCGGCGCGCCTGGACTGGAGGCAGCTGAAGTCCCTGGTCGATGGATGCGGCGCCGAAACCGTTGTGCTCACGGGGCGGCGCGACTCGGTGCTTTGCTTGCCGGTGCTGCGTGATGCGGCCGCATTGAATGATCTGCTCCGCTTCATGCCCAGCCGGCCGCCGGGATCGCCGCTGAAAGACCGCAACTCCCAATACCGGCCAGGCGTGTGGATCGACACGACACCCATGCCCTTCATGCCGGTCAAGGCGCTGTCCTGATTCGTGTTCCGTGTGAAATCAAAAAAAACGGAAGTGCTTGCCAGTGCTTTCCGGCGTTAAGGGGATAGGGATGTCTGGCGCATATATATATCAACTGTTAACGGGCTTGGGAATCGGCGAGCGCTCCGCGTTGCAAATGCTGTCCCGGGTGAAGATGACGGCCTTCGATGCCGGCGACGTCATCTGGCCCAAGGGCGGCCAGGTAGCCGCCTGGACCTATATCGTCTCCGGGCTGGTGGGCGCCAGCGTTCCGTTGCAGGAGGGCGGCTGCATCCAGGTCAACATTTACGGCCCCCGCACCTGGTTCGGCGAAGAGCCCTTGCTCAATCGTTATCCCTCGTGCCTGGACTATGTATGCCTGGCCCCGGTGCGCGCGGTGTGCGTGCCGGCAACCGACACGCTGGCAGCATTCCAGGACGAGCCGGAATTTTCCCGCTACATCGCCCTGCTGATGGCCTGGCGCAGCCGGCAGCATTCGGAAATGATTGTGCTCATGAAGCAAGGCAGCCCGCCGCTGCGGGTGGTCATGGGCCTGGCGCTGTTCGCCGAAGCGCTGTACTACAACTCGTCGCGCCCGCCCACGCACGGGTTGGAAGGTACGTCCGTGGAGATTCCTGTCAAGCAGACCGTCATCGCATCTGTCTGCGGGGTGTCACGCAGCGTTTTTTCCGAAGCCGTGCATCACCTTGTTGCGGCCGGCTGGTTGCGCGTGAACTACGGCATGCTGGAGTTGCGCTCGCTGGAAACCTGGCTGCGCTTTTCCCGCAAACATCGGCAAGCCCGCATGAACATCACCAAGCCCACGCTGGAAGAACTCATTGTGCTGATGCAAGAGGCTGCGGTGCCTTGACACCGGCCCCGGGGCGGTGTCCCGATAAATCGCCCACATATTGTCTGCACAAAGACAATGTTCTCCGCCGCACCCCGTTCGGAAACCTATGCTCGATCCCCATGTCGTGTACTGCCAAAGTGGTAACGCATAAAAAGCGCCTTATCGGTTTTCCGTAGACAACACACGGCACGCTCGTAAGGCAGGAGCGCTGCATGCAGGCATGCCGGCGCGTTCGCCGCCGCGGACCTGCATGAAGCAGGCGGCGCAAGGGGAGGGGGTAACGGATGGTCATGAACACAGTGGTGCCGGTTTTGCCGCAGGACAATTCGCGCGCGCAATCGTCGGCTACACAGCCGGCGCCCGCCGCGGCGGCAGACAGCGGGCTTGCCTGTCTTGTAATGCTCTCCCAGTTTCACGCGGTTGCCGCGGATCCTGAAAAGCTGCGGCACGAATTCAGCCGCGACGGCCAGGCCATGGATGTCGTCGACATCCTCAACGCCGCCAAAAGCCTAGGACTTGTCGCCGCGCGCAGGCGCCCATCGCGCGCTCGGCTGGCGCTGGCGGCGCTGCCGGCTATCGCCCTTGCCAATGACGGCGGGTTTTTTATCCTTGCGCGGGTCGACCAGGACAAGGCTCTGATCCAGGAGCCGGGCGCATCGGGCCCACAGGTGCTGGAGCTGTCGTCGCTTCATGAGCGCTGGTCGGGTGAGCTGATCCAGATCACCTCGCGCGCATCGCTGGCGGGGGAAATGGCCAAGTTTGACTTCAGCTGGTTTATCCCCGCGGTCGTCAAGTACCGCCGGCCTCTGGTCGAGGTATTGCTGGTGTCCTTCGTGCTCCAGTTCTTCATGCTGGTCACGCCGCTGTTCTTCCAGGTGGTGATGGACAAGGTGCTGGTGCACAACGGCCTCACCACACTGCACGTCGTCTGCATAGGCCTGCTGGTCATCTCGGTGTTCGACGTGGTGCTCACCGGCCTGCGCAGCTACGTCTTTGCCCACACTTCCAGCCGCATCGACGTGGAGCTGGGCGCGCGGCTTTTTCGCCATCTGCTCAGCCTTCCCATGGCCTACTTCACGGCCAGGCGCGTGGGCGATTCGGTGGCCCGCATCCGCGAACTGGAGACCATACGTTCTTTCCTGACCGGCAACGCCATCACCGTGGTGCTCGATCTGTTGTTCTCCGTGGTCTTTCTCGCGGTGATGCTTTATTACAGTGTCTGGCTGACGCTGGTCGTGGTGGTGTCGCTGCCCTGCTATGCCTTGCTCTCGGTGCTGTTCACGCCCGTCCTGCGCGCGCGACTCAATGAAAAATTCAACCGCGGTGCCGAAAACCAGGCCTTCCTGGTTGAGACCATAGGCGGTATAGACACTGTCAAGTCGATGGCGGTGCAACCGCAATGGGCTCAGAAATGGGACAACCAGCTTGCCGCTTACGTCGCCGCCGGTTTTCGTACCACCACCGTAGGCACCTTGGCCAACAACGGCGTCTCGCTGGTCAGCAAGCTGGTCACCGTGGCCACCATCTGGCTGGGCGCCCAACTGGTGGTGGAGGGCAAATTGTCCGTGGGGCAACTGATCGCCTTCAATATGCTCGCCGGCTACGTTGCGGCCCCCGTGATCCGACTGGCGCAGTTGTGGACGGAGTTCCAGCAGGTCGGCATTTCCATGCAGCGTCTGGGTGACATCCTGAACACCCGGCCCGAGATCGCCGGCAACAAGAGCGCCATGCCCCAGATCGAGGGCCGTATCGAGTTCGACGCCGTGAGCTTTCGCTACCGGCCCGACGCACCGCAGGTCTTGCGCGGCATCAGTTTTGACGTTGCCGCGGGCGAGGTCATCGGCATCGTGGGCCGTTCCGGCTCCGGCAAGAGCACGCTGACCAAGCTGGTACAGCGCATGTACATCCCCGACCAGGGCCGCGTGCTGATAGACGACGTCGATCTCGCCACCACCGACGCCACCACGGTGCGGCGCCAGCTTGGCGTGGTGCTGCAGGAGAACATGCTGTTCAACCGCAGCATTCGCGACAACATCGCGCTGGTCAATACCGCAATGCCGCTTGAGACGGTCATTGCCGCCGCCAAGCTGGCCGGCGCCCATGAATTCATCATCGAACTTCCCGAGGCCTATGACACCCTGGTGGGCGAGCACGGCGCCACCCTGTCGGGCGGCCAGCGCCAACGCATCGCCATCGCGCGCGCGCTGATCGGAAATCCCCGCATCCTGATATTCGATGAGGCCACGAGCGCGCTGGATTACGAATCCGAACGCATCCTCAAGGACAACATGAAGTCCATCTGTGCCGGGCGCACGGTTCTCATCATCGCGCACCGCCTCTCCACCGTCAGGGATGCGAACCGCATCGTGGTCGTTGACAAGGGCCAGATTGTCGAGCAAGGCACGCACGAGGAATTGCTCGGCCTGCCGGGCGGTCAGTATGCGCACCTGCATGCGATGCAGGGAGCATGACCATGGACAGTTTCAAACAACGCCTGGGCGCGATGCGCGAATTGCTGGAACGTTACAAGGCCGTTTTCGCCCTGGCCTGGGAAAGCCGCCGGCACACCGACACGCGCGGCTACAAGACAGCCGAGGCGCAGTTTTTGCCCGCCGTGCTCGCGGTGCAGGAGACACCCGTGCCCGCCGCGCCGCGCGCCTTTATGTGGCTGTTCATCGCGTTCGCGCTCATCGCCGTTACCTGGAGCGTGCTGGGAAGAATCGATATCGTCGCGGTTGCCAGCGGAAAAATCGTCCCCAGCGGGTACACCAAGGTGGTGCAACCGCTCAGCGCGGCGGTGGTCAAGGCCATCCATGTGAGAGACGGGCAAGCCGTCAAGGCCGGCGACCTGCTGGTGGAACTCGACGCCACCACCGAGGCTGCCGACATTGAGCGCTCGCGCGCCGAACTCGAAGCCGCCCTGCTGCAGGTGGCGCGCGCGGGTGCGCTGCTCGACGCGATGGCCCGCGCCAAGGCTCCGATCCTGCCGCAGCTGTCCCAGGCCTCAGCCGAGCAGCAGCGCGAAGCGGCTCGCATGCTCGACGGGCAATACGGCGAATACCTCGCCAAGCTCACGCGCAGCGAGGCGGAAATCACCACCCGCCAGGCCGAGTTGCGCGCCAGCCGGGAGCAGGTGGCCAAACTGCAGGCTACTTTGCCCATGATGCGGCAGCGTGCCTCCGATCTGGACAAGCTGGCCGGGGACGGTTACGTGGCCCAGCACACCTTTCTTGAGCGCCAGCAGGCCTATCTCGAGCAGTCGGGCGAACTGGCGGTGCAGAGCGAGCGCGTGCGGCAACTGCAAGCCGCGGTCGCCGAGAGCCGTCACCAGAGTGAAGCCTTCAAGGCCGAGGTCCGCCGCGCAACCCTCGACAGCCTCAAGGAAGGCCAGCAGCGCGCCGCCGCGCTAGAGCAGGAATTGAGCAAAGCCCAGGGGCGCGGCAGCCTGACCCGGCTGCTGGCGCCGGTCGCCGGCACTGTGCAGCAACTGGCGCTGCATACCGTGGGTGGCGTTGTCACGCCGGCACAACAGTTGATGGTCATCGTGCCCGGGGAGCATCCGCTCGAAGTGGAGGCCATGCTGGAAAACAAGGACATCGGGTTTGTGCGCACGGGCCAGGAAGTTGCCGTCAAGCTCGAAACCTTTCCCTATACCACCTATGGCGCCATACCCGGTGTGGTGCTTGACGTTTCCCGGGATGCCATCGCCGACGAGAAGCGCGGCCTGCTCTACGCCGTGCGCGTGCAGCTGTCGCGCACCAGCATCGCCGTCGACGGCGCCGATGTGCCGCTGGGCTTTGGCATGGTGGCCCATGTCGAGATCAAGACCGGGCAGCGCCGGGTGATCTCTTTCTTCCTCAGCCCGCTGGTGCAGGCCGCGCAGGAAGGTTTGCGGGAGAGGTAGGCGCGCTTGCG
>Ga0102590_1004682_pt1 | contig 11306 bp, 9 predicted proteins | sample AraplaMF_Col_mMF_FD_76859 | JGI IMG/M metagenome (GOLD analysis project Ga0102590, IMG submission 76859) | Arabidopsis root microbial communities from the University of North Carolina, USA - plate scrape MF_Col_mMF | ecosystem: Host-associated > Plants > Roots > Endosphere | place: USA...
ATTTGAAGCAGGAGCCATTGGCCATCGCTCTGGGTTGGTCTCGCCCTGTTCTAGCGAAATTAGTTTCTGGTCAACGACTGCCCGCGGTCCATCAATTGATCAAAATCGCAAACCATTTTTCAATTGACCCCGCTGACTTTGAACTCGACCCGAGCGCATTTAAGGACCGGGTCGCAGGTCAAGCTTCTTCACTCCCCCTCCGCAAATTCCGCTCGATCGGAAAGAATTCGGCGCAGTGGCTTTCCCATCTAGAAAGGTATGGCGGCCAATACTTTGTGTACTACAGGCAAAACAAGAAAGGCGTCATCCTATCCTCTCTTTTGAGTTTTGACGGCGTCACTCCTGATGGTATGCGTGCCGCGGTCATAAATCCTCATGAGGATCAAACTGGTACTCTGACTGCTTATGAATATGACGGATATGCCTACCCGGTTGGAGCGAGCATCTATTGCATGTTCGAGCAAAAACATGCCGACTACGAAATTCTTTCAATCGTCTTGCATGAGGCGCGAACGCCCTCCGTGAGCGTTCTCAGGGGAATGATATCCGGCATCGGGGTCGCGTCTGACGGGGCCGGATACATTGCAGCCAGACCGTTAGTTGCTGTCAAAAACACCAAAACATCCGTGAAATGGAGGAACGCGCTTGGCAGAGAACTTGGATATTTGCCGGAGGCGATGGTGGACACGTTCATTGTTCGAGAACTCAGCCAAGAAAAAATCACCGTCAAGGGCTGAGCGCGACGAGGGCGCGTCACAATTTGGAACATTCCGGCACAACCGGGATCGATGATGTTGCGATATCTTGCTCCTACGTAAGCAAACGTACGGAGGCTCGAATGCGCAAAACGCAATCCTTGGTGCTGGCCTTTTTGACCGGCGTTAGTTTTCCTCTATCCGCGTCCGCGGGTGGACTGTTTGGTGACGCATTGGAATGGGTTGGAGCAAGAACGGGCGTCGAGCCTCTCAGAAAGGCCGGGAAAGAATTAGATAACGCCTCGCGCGACATCAAAAAGGCGGTTCCCGTTTACGGTGAGATCGAAGAGGGGGTCTCTCGACCGGTGCGAGAAACGTTCAAGTGGATCGAAACACATCCGGATGAGGCTCTCATCATTGCGGGCGTTATCGTCACCGGATGGGCTGCTTGCGCTGACGGCTGTACTTTGGTCGCGAAGTTGATCGTCGACGGCAAGACGGTGGGAGCTGCTTCCGGTGGTACGGTCGGCATTCCTATTGTGGTTTTCGATCCCTTCAAAAAGCCGAACAGCAGTGATCCACAAAATCAAGGCGGAAACCGCAGCGGCTCTAGCCCATCTTCTCAGCCTTCGCCTAGCACCGCCTCTCCGGCTTCGCCTCCCAGCGCTGCCGAGCTAAAGGACCGGGAGAATCCGGAGAAGGTCTATCCGCGCTACTATTCGAAGGTGGAGTATCCCAGCCCGGATGGATTGAAGGACTACGTCCCAAAAATCTCCTTCAAGTCCCTGGATGAGAAGTTCCAAGACAAACTTCTCACTTTTTCGGGGCCTTCGCGCGACGCCAAGCGCCGTGAGCCCAATGGCAACGATCCTGCAGGAGGCATCTTTATGTCTCCTCGCAGCCCCATTTCCCGTGATGCTGATGCGCTTTACGGGAAAAATACCGGCAGGCTGCATGGTGCTACCGATTGGCTCATGGCACCGGGGGCGCCTGTCCTTGCGATAATGACAGGCGAGATCGAACGAATCGGAAAGACGGAAACAGGTTTGTCGCTCGTCCAGATAAAGGCATTCGATGGAACGGTCGCAAGGGCGCTGTACGTCGAGCCCCTGCCGTCCATCGTAAAAGGCGCCCAAGTGAAGGCTGGTGAAACAGTCATTGGTCGCGCGGCAGATCTTAGCACGGTCAAGGAATATGCCGCCGCTTCGGTGCCGAACCATGTGCACGTCGACTATACCGATCGCAATGGAAGGCGTTTTGACCCCTTCTTGAACGTCTATATTGAAAAGGACCCGGTTGTAACGGGCGCTAAAACTCCAGAACGTTGAGCGGTATCTGCATCGCGACGGCCGAGAGGACTTCGAGTGTCTCTCGGCCAGATAACCAATTATAATTGCAAGGAAATTACGATCGCGGGCATTCTGGGGAGGTGGCCGTTGCGTGTCCTTGCAACCAAATATTCGATGTAATACAAAGGGTTAGGAGATTTTAGCCGGGGCTATATGGCCCAAGGCGACCGCTGTTCGCCGCTGACTGGGCGTTAGAGCTTTCCAAAAGAAATGGATCTTGCTCGTTTCCATTGCCGCGAGGTCATCCATGTATCGCTTTTTCTTAAGCGTAACGTTGAAGAAGGAGGGATCGTGGTCGATATAATTGTGACGCAGGCGCCAGAACACGACGAAAGCCTGCTTGGGCGTTAGCTTCTTGTTTGTCCGGTAATGCGCCAATGCGCCCGTTAAAATGTCGTTTCTCTCGCTTCGGGCTAATTTCTCTAAAGACGCGACGCAGGAGTCCAAACGCATCTTCTGCATGAGTTTGTCCAGGCGCCGCTTAGCATCGGCGGGCGTGAGACGCCGACCGTTCTCGTAGACCGCGACATTGAACTGAAGAATGCAATGCGAGCCTACTTCGAGCGCATGATGGGTGAGATCATTTTGGATCTCAAAGTGATAGCGGAGACCTTCCTGCCCGCAGAGATGGCACGTCTCGATAGGCTGCTCGTGATCGTGGGTGTGTCCAGTAAAGCGCCATTCGGCGAAGGCTTGCGGTAAGGTATCCGCAATTGAAAGAGGGAGGATGCTTTCCCTGACGCGCTGGGTGTACGCCATCGCTCACCCTCTTTTCCAATTTTCAGCCTTACGCGGCTGGTTCGCACCTAGGTCTCCCAAACTCCAGCATTACGTAAACAATATACACGCGATGCGTTTGCTGCCTATAATTGCAATTCAAGGAGAATCGCCAGGGAAAAGCAATACTTAAATGTTTCTATCGCAGCTTCGTATTGAGAATTTCAGGGCGTTTGGCGAAGGTCAGGATGCCCTCACGCTTGCGCTCAACCCTGGTCTGACTGCCATTGTCGGCGAGAACGATACGGGAAAAAGCGCCGTCGTTGACGCACTTCGTCTCGCTCTAGGAACGAGAGACCAAGAGCATTTTCGGGTTGATGAGAATGATTTCCATCAACCGAGCGACGGAGGCGCGCGCGCGAAGGAAATCCGTATTTGCTGTAGATTCGAAGATCTAACCCTCGCTGATAGAGCCGCATTTGCTGAACATCTGACCTATGAAGATCACGAGGGAAGCAAAGTCGCCGTTTTAGTCCTCAATTGGAAGGCAATAGCGCCCATTCAAACGGGCGGGCAACGACGTTTCACCACTGTAGAGACGAGATCCGGAAAGGCGGCGGATGGACCTGTATTTGACCAAACGGCCAAAGCGCTTTTATGCGCTACCTACCTGCGCCCACTACGTGATGCGGAACGCGCGATGTCCGCCGGGCGAGGCTCACGCCTTTCCCAAGTGTTACAGCATACCACGGAAATCAGGGAGTTTGGGACCGACTATGACCATAAAGCCGGTGCGCCGAAGGATTTAAGCACCCTTAGCGTCCTAGGAATTGGTGATTTCGCGAATGCGTTGTTGAGTCAGCACAAAGGCGTTCAGAGCGCATCCGACAATCTAAATACAAAATACCTGCAACAGCTTTCGTTCGCGGGAGCTCAACTAGAGGGTAACATCTCGGTTAGCGGCTCGAAGGGCGAAACGTCGGCTAGGCTGCGCCTATTGCTTGAAAAGTTGGATCTGGCGTTGCGCGACACCTTAGCACCAGGAATGCCGCCGAACCGAGGCTTGGGATCGAACAATATTCTCTTCATGGCCTGTGAGTTGCTGTTGTTGGGATCCGAGTCAGATGGGCTGCCCCTATTGTTGATTGAAGAGCCTGAGGCGCATTTGCATCCACAACGGCAGTTGCGTCTTATCCAGTTTTTGCAAACCAAGGTTCGCGAAGCCCGGGCCGACGGTCAGAAAATACAGGTGATCTTAACAACTCACAGTCCCAATCTCGCTTCGGCGATCGAATTAGACAATTTGTTACTTCTCCAAGGGCGCAAAGCGTTCTCCCTTGCCGCCGGGCGCACGGAACTAAGTAAGTCTGATTACGGATTCCTCGCCCGATTCCTTGATGTGACGAAGGCTAATCTGTTCTTCGCTAGAGGTGTGCTAATCGTCGAAGGTGACGCGGAAAACATATTGCTACCGACGCTCGCGCGTTTGCTCGGGCGAGATCTCACCGAAAGTGGCGTGTCGATCGTGAATGTCGGCGGCGTTGGGTTGCGCCGATTCGCTCGTATCTTTCAGCGCAAGAACGCGGACGTTGACGGAGAAATCAGCATTCCAGTCGCATGCGTGACTGATTTCGATGTCATGCCGGACTGCGCGCCCGAAATCATTGGCAAGGTGAAGCCCGGCGAGGCGTGGCCCAAGGGTCGTCGCTGGCGTGCGAAGAAGGACTTTCCCGGAGACGCGCTTGAGAAGCGCCGCTTGGAAATCCAAGCAAAGGCATCCGGCCAGAGAGTCGAGACCTTCGTGGCGGATGAATGGACGCTTGAATATGACTTGGCATTGGCCGGTTTTAGTCAAGAAGTTTGGCTCGCGGCTCACTTCGCAAAGGCCGATGAGAATATCCATGCTGGAAAAACCACGATCGTCGCGGTAACCAAGGCTGCTCTCAGATCTTTCAAGGAGCTGGAAGCAAAGACGACCTCACAAGAAGAAATGTGCTCGCACATCTATGGAATGTTCGCTGATGGTTCTAGCGTTTCGAAGACAGTGTCCGCTCAATACCTTGCATGGATCTTGGATCGCTCCGTCGGAAAAGGAAGGCTTGACGCGAAGGCGCTGAATTCCCTCCTGCCAACATACTTGGTTAAGGCGATTGAGCACGTGACGTACAAGCCGGATGCCGCGAGTACGGCGGGCGCAAGTGACTAGCGTCGCCGGATTTCAGCCTCCGTCCATCACCGATGACGATATCGCGTGGGTTTGCGACGTACTGAAGTTGCCGAAAACAGCTTTCGGTGGCGTGGATGGTTTAGACCCGAGGAGAGACGTCCTAAAGTCAACGGCGGCGCTTGACGTCGAAGCCTGTCCCGGCAGTGGGAAGACCACGCTGCTCGTGGCGAAGTTGGCTATCCTCGCGCGCAAATGGACAGGACCGAGGCGCGGAGTCTGTGTTCTCTCCCACACCAACGTCGCCAGGCGAGAAATTGAGCAGCGCCTTGGCAATACGGCGGCGGGACAACAGCTGCTTGGTTATCCGCATTTCGTAGGAACGATACATGGCTTCGTGAACGAATTTCTCGCGTTTCCTTGTTTGCGCTCCCATGATCTTCCCGTCCGAATGATTGACGACGAGGTTTGTCAAAGGCGCCGCTGGGGGAAGCTAAAATGGTCGACGAAGAACGCGTTGGAAAAAACCGGACATGCTCCGAGCATAATGAAATTCAAGACGACGGAATATGATTTGGGGGATATCCGCTGGGGGAAGGGGAACAAGCTCGGTCGCGATACGGAGACGTATAAGGCCTTGCAGGAAGCCTGCAAGACGACAGCGGAGGAAGGCTATTATTGTTTCGATGAGATGTTTGTCTTCGCCGATCATCTTCTTGATGTCGTCCCGGATATTCGCGGAATCATTCGCCATCGTTTCCCGTTACTCTTCATTGACGAAGTGCAAGACAATAGCGAGATACAGTCCTCCTTGCTGTTTCGTCTTTTCAGCGATGGAGGCGCGCCCGTTGTTCGACAGCGATACGGCGACTCTAATCAAGCGATCTACCGCTATGCGGGCGATGACGTCGGTGCCGACACCGACAAATTCCCCGACCAAACGATCCGAAAGGAGATCCCAAATAGCCATCGATTCGGCCAGCAGATAGCGGATTTCACGAAACCTCTTGGTGTCGTCCCGCAGAATTTGGTTGGAAACGGCCCTCCCGCGAGTCCGATAGCGACGGACGCGACCGATAAGCACGCTATCCTTCTTTTCGGCGACGCGACGATTAGCTACATTCTTCCCAGTTACTCGGCTTATCTTTGCGAGTTATTTTCCACACCGGAGTTGAAGCTGGGAACATTCACCGCCGTCGGTGCTGTTCACCGGCCCAGCGAGGACATTAACAATTTACCCCGACACGTCGGCAATTACTGGTCCGACTACGATGCTGAATTGGCGGCATCCGAACCCAAACCAAAGACGTTCTGCCAATATTACATGGCGGGACTGAAACGTGCCGAACAGGTGGGAGAAGCGTATCCGCTCGTTGAACTGCTGGCCGAGGGCATTATCGCGCTTGCCAGACGCGAGAAACCCTTGGTCAACATCGCCAACCATCAGCGTAAGCATCGGTATTTGTTGGAGGTGTTGTCCGCGAAGCCCGAGGCGCGAGCAGCCTATTCGGAGTTTGTAACTTCGTTCGCGGCCAATCGGACCATCCCATCTCCCGATGAATGGAAAGCCAAATGGGCTGCGGTCGTGAGGCTTGTTGCTTCGGAAATCACCGGCTCGGCGATTGACGCTGGCCGTGCTGCGGAATTCTTGGAATGGGAGCAGGTGACCGCAACGACTCTCCGACAGCGGGATAACCGCTTCAGATATCCCGAACAAGCTCCGACCGTTGAGGTTCGCCTTGGGTCGATTCACTCCATAAAGGGTGAGACTCACACGGCTACGCTGGTATGCGATACCTATTTCCGGGCTCATCACCTTGCGACGTTGAAGCCTTGGCTTCTGAGGCAGAAGACGGGTGGTGGACAGCAGAGCGCGCTGGGCCAATCGCGGTTGAAGCAGCACTATGTCGCGATGACCCGCCCAACGCATCTCCTTTGTCTCGCCATGCGCGAAGATGCGCTTACCGAGGGTGAGATCGTCAGTCTCAAGGCGCGAAAGTGGCGTGTGGGCCGAGTAACCAATGGGCCGATCCAATGGATCTAGCAGTTTGCGGCGCTGGGAGGAGTCGAACATACGTGAGATGCCGGTAAAAACTGAGGGGCAGTACTTGGCGCTAGTTCCGCCGTTTAACCAGAAGCGGAGCGAGAAGCGACGCGGCCGTTTCCAGCACGTCTTCGGCCGAAGTCCCAGCGGCCACGTTTTCGAACCTCGCATTGGCCCGAAAATGGGCGAGGACATCGCGCTCCTTCTCTTCGTAAAGAGTGATACGCGAAGCCGCGACAGCGGGTTGGTCGTCGGGGCGCTGCATGAGTGGGGTGCCGTCAATATCGCAGATATCTGTCTGCCGGGGGTGTTTTGTGCGCAGGTTGTAAATCGCGCCGCAGGTTTTACACGTGCGGCGATCTGTAACGCGCCTGATGAGTTCGTCCCGCACTACGTCGAGGTAGAGGACGGAATTGAGCGTCCTCCGCGTCTCATCTAGATGTCGCTCAAACTCCCGGAGTTGAGTCGTCGTTCGCGGATATCCCTCAAGCAAATAGTTGCCGGTGGACAACGCGGAGAGGTGGGAGAGAAATATCCGCGACGTGTCGCCGTCGGGCGTCAACTGACCTTTTTCGATGTATTTTATCGCATTCAAGCCAAAGGGTGTCTGGCGCCTTATTTCATCGCGGAATACGTCGCCGCACGAGACGTGAGTGCATTCGAATCGGCTCGCAAGGTTCTTTGCGAGTGTGCCTTTGCCGGAACCGGGAAGTCCCGCTATCAAGACGTAGGTTGTGGTCATCTATGCGCGTGTGCGCTCCGCCGTCTGTTGGTGAGACTTGAAGGTGATGCGGGACGGGTCCAGGTCTGGCGTGCGCCTGATCAAAGCGGGCAGCGCGCGCAGGTACGATTTCGATAATCCGATCTCATACACCAGTTTATCAGCCGCAACCGGCGTGCTCTGCTGTGCCACGTACCATTTGATGCGGTCTTTTATCTCGTATGGAATAGGATCGAACTGCTTCCGCTCTACAGAATAGCTGTCACCGACTCGGATTTCGCCGCTGTTGAGGAAGCACCCAAGAACCCCGCGCTTATGCAGGATGTCCCTCAGTTTGACTTTCGCGAGGATGCCCTTGCAAGGCTCACAATGGAATGTGAGGCGGATACGGGCCTCGCTAATGGCGACGACAGTGCCTGATGCCAGCCCGTAAAGTTCCCGGTCATCCACCACAATATTCTCACGCAAGTCACCAGGCACCAGACCACACTCTGTTGCGATCGGAAGAGATGAGATCAGCACATGTCGCAGAGGTTGGCAGGGAACGTTGTCTTTAAGACCATTCGGCGTGAATTGCAGCTGCTCGACTGGCTTCATGTCCACGCGCGGCTCGGGCTTCAAGAACAGATGAGTCACCTGCACAACGAGCGGCCTTTATTCGAGAACCAGCGCGAAGGTCGTTTTGGCCGCGCTTTTAAGATCAGGCTTGTGCCCAAGGATGCTAGCGGTCTTTTCATGTGATGCGTTCCATAGTTTGTTAAATTCATTCCTCGGTACGCCCAGCATGTCCAAGTCGGCCAAATGAATTACGCCTTCAGGTGCTTCTTTCATCACCGTTTTGTATGCCGGTCGAGGCTTTACCCGAAAAATTAACTCAGTGTAGGGCGCCTGTCTCGTCTTGGGAAAGAAAGCAAATGGCCCGAAGCCTGATGCCCAAGACTCAAGGTCGTCGACCCGCACTCTGAATCCGAGGCACCGAAACCCCTCGTAGACAACGTCCTGGCCAAGAAAGATATGCCGACAACGTTGCAAAAGTCCTACGAGGTCACGCAACTGTTCGAGGCTTTTACAATCCTTGAAGATCAAGGAGAGCGTGCTGGTCCGATCATCGGCGATGGCTCGCTCGATAGCTTGGTCTACGGCGTCCGCGTCCGGCGCCGTTACGTTATGCATCCAACCGTATTTGCGCGGATTTCTCGCGGCGACAGCCGCAAATCCGCATCCGGCCTTGTTTTCCCGGAAAAACTTCAACTGCGTGCGCGTGACAATCAAGTTGAGCAGGGCCTGCATCGGTGCTCCGCAAAATGTGCTTGTGGCAAAGGGCCACCGTTGCACGGCGAGACGCGAAGTGCAATCGTTAGTTGCAGTTTGCCTTACAGGCCAACTGGGCACCTCGACCTGCTCGGCGTTCGGGTGGGCATCACTCGACGGCAAACCGACTTTGCGCGGCCCCGGCTTCGTCTCAGGGGCCTCATCCCGTTATGGCGCTCCGTTCAATGCACGGCCAGTAACGACGGGAAGTTAGGACCGAGGCGCCCCGGCGCAAGGCATCCAGCCGTATCCCGGAGGGGCCCTCGGTCGGAGCCTCCTTGCGCCGCTGCTTATGACCTCTGGTCCATTTGCACTCTCGCCCGGCCGCGATTGGCGCAGCTGGAGTAACCAACGAGAGAATTCCGATGAAGACGAACCAAAAGAGCCAGAAACCCTACGCGGTTTACGTGGTCGAAGGTGAAGGGGAGAAGGCCTACTGGACCAAGGTCGGCGCCGCCTGGGCGCACGAGGACGGCAAGGGCTTGGACGAGCTTATTCGACGATCTACCGACACCTTTCGGCAATTGGCTGAATGCCTAGTCCTTTTTGATTGCCCCTAAAATCCGATCCGCCTCGGCTCGCCAATCCGCACTCCGCGCGAATTCCGCGGTACCCTTCTCCCCAAACAACCCTTCATCCGCAAGATCGGCCACCCATCCTTGCCGCTCCGCAGTCCCCTGCGCCGACCACGGCGTCAGCCCCGCCTCACGCACCGTCTCCGCCACCTCGCGCACCTCTTCGCTGCGGCGTCGGCCGTGCTCGATGACGCGCTGGAAGAAATAGGCGCCCTGTTTCTCCCAGTCGATGCCGGGGAAAGTTTCCTTGAGCGACGCCAGCACGGCATCCTCGACGCCATAGGCGCGCGCCGTGGTGAAGCTTTCGATCACCATCGCCTCCAGGCCCTTGATCATCACGCTGCGGCACATCTTGATCGCGCTGGCCACGCCCAGCTTCTCGCTCACCGCCTTCGCGTCCATGCCCCAGGACGCCAGCAGCGGCGCCAGTTCGGCCGCCTTGGCGCCGCCCAGGAGCATGGGGACGCGGATGCCGTACGGCGGCACCGAAGTCATCACGCCGGCTTCCACGTAGAACGCGCCGCGCGCGTCGACCGCCGCGGCGGCCCGCTGCTTGGTGCCGGGCGAGGCGGAATTCAGGTCCAGGAACACGGTGCCGGGGCGCAGGAAGCGCGCCGCCTCTTCCGCCACGGCCAATGTGTTGGACGCGGTGACGGCGGAAATCACGAGGTCGCTCGCCTCGCACAGCTCCTGCATCGAGCCGCAGGCGCGCACGCCCAGCTGCTGCGCGTGCGCGCGCTCCGCCGCGGCGCTGGCGACCTGCGCGAACTTCAGGTCCCAGGCGCAGGCTTGCGCCACCTGCGCCTTCAGCCCCGCGGCGAAGGTCTTGCCAACCTCCCCGTAGCCGACGATGCCCAGGCGGCGTGCTTCCATGGCGGGCTCCTATTGGCGCGGGATCTTCGCCCGCGCGATCACGTCGCTCCAGCGGCGGATCTCGCTGGCCAGGAGGTTGTGCAGGTCCTCGGGCGTGCTCCAGCGCGCGTCCACGTTGAGGTCCGCCAGCTTCTTCTTGAGGTCCGGGCGGGCCAGCGCCTTCTTCAGTTCGGCGTTCAGGCGCAGGATCACCGGCGCGGGCGTCTTGGCCGGGGCGGCCAGCGCGTTCCAGGAGGCGATGGTCAGCTTGGACAGCGCGCCGCCGCTCTCCGTGGCGGTGGGCACATCGGGCATGCCGGTGGGCCGGCGCTCGCCGAAGGTCGCGAGCGCGCGCAACGCCTTGGCGTCGATCTGCGAGCGCACGGGCGCGAGGATTTCCACCGCCGCGTCCACCTCGCCGCCACGCAGCGCGGTGATCACCGCCGGCGTGCCGTTGAACGGCACCACCTGCGCGGACACGCCCGCCGTGCTCTTGAACAGTTCCGCGGCCAGGTTCTGCGTGCTGCCGACGGCGACCGTCGCGATGTTCAGCTTGCCCGGGTTGGCCTTGGCGTACGCGAGCAGGTCGCCCAGCGTCTGGAAGCGCGAGTTCTGCGGTACCACGACGGCGATGTCGAAGGTGCCCAGGAGCGACACCGGCGCGAAGTCCTTCTGCGCGTCGAAGGGCAGCTTGTTGAACAGGCCCTCGCTGACGGCGGTGCCGTTGCTCATGAGAAGCAGCGTGTAGCCGTCCGGCGCCGCCTGCACCACCATGTTGCCGGCCGTGATGCCGCCCGCGCCGGGACGGTTGTCGACCACGACGGCCTGTCCCAGCTGGGACCCGAGCTGCTCGCCCACGGCGCGGGCCGTAAGGTCGG
>Ga0102590_1004686_pt1 | contig 11294 bp, 8 predicted proteins | sample AraplaMF_Col_mMF_FD_76859 | JGI IMG/M metagenome (GOLD analysis project Ga0102590, IMG submission 76859) | Arabidopsis root microbial communities from the University of North Carolina, USA - plate scrape MF_Col_mMF | ecosystem: Host-associated > Plants > Roots > Endosphere | place: USA...
TCTTCTCCCAGCTGAATGTCAACATTACTGCGGCCACCTACAGGTGCTTCCTGTGTGGTGTAGCCGATAAAGGAGAATACTAAAGTGGCTTGCGGGTCTGCCTGTAATTTAAATTGACCCTGCATGTCTGTCTGGGTACCGGTTGATTTTCCCTTTACCGATACAGTTACTCCGGGCAAAGCTGTGCCGCTTTTGGCATCTCTTACTGTTCCCTGGATAGTTTTGGACTGAGCGTGGATAAGCAGGCTGTGGCATAGCAGGAATAGCCAGAGCCCCCCCGATTTGAGCAAGTTCTTCATAGCGTGCAATTCTTATTTAACGGTACAAAAAAGGTGTCGACCTGGATTTAGTTTTTCTAACAAGTCTGGAATTAGTGCTGACAAGTTATGTAAAATAAACTTTTTCTGCAAACGATTGCATGTATAATTATCAACTTAGAGAATGATCAGGATGGGTAATAAAAGTTGTAAATGGAGAGGCCGGTCAGGAGTATTGTTGCCTGACCGGCCAGTATGCTTGGGTTTGCTTGAGAGCTGACTACAGGTTCTTTACCTGGATGTTCCGCCATCTTACTTTGATCCCTCCGCCAGAGTGGATCTGCAGGGCGATCTGGCCATTGCGGCCGCCTATTTTTTCATCATCCAGGGTGATCATTTCATGGCCATTGAGCCAGGTGGTCACCACATTTCCTTTTACGCGCACCTTCATGGTATTCCATTCACCCATTTTCAGGTACTGCTCTTTATCGGCAGTGGGTTGGATCAGCCAGCCCCGGCCATAAGATTCGTAAATACCGCCGGTATGCATACCTGCAGGAGCTACTTCTGCCTGCCATCCGGTGATCTTGGTGCCTTCTATGGAAGAGTGGAAGAATACGCCGCTGTTGCCATTGGCTTCCTGTTTAAATTCCAGCGTGAGCTCAAAATCTTTGAAATCCTGATCGGTGCCCAGGTAACCATATTCTTTATCGGGCCCGCTTTCACAAACCAGGTTGCCGTTATCCACGTACCATTTTTCGGTTCCGTAAATTTTCCATCCATCCAGGTTCTTACCATTAAAAAGAGACTTTGCTTTTTGTCCCATTACACTCGTGGTGGCCAGTATCAGCCCGGTTGCCAGCAGGCAGGCGCCCAGGCGCTGGCGTAAAGACGTGGTTTTTTGCATGACAGGTATTTAGTTTACAAGGCCTTTAAGATAGTAAAATACTATTAGCTTGTATAACAGAAAGGGCCCGGAAACATCCGGGCCCTTTCTGTTATAAGGTGATATCAGGTAATTATCTCGCTACGTTCACCGCACGTTTTTCCCGGATCACCGTCACTTTTATCTGTCCCGGATACTGCATTTCTGTCTGGATCTTGTTAGCGATCTCGAAAGAAAGGCGGTCTGCATCGTTATCGGTCACTTTATCGCTCTCTACGATCACACGCAGTTCGCGGCCTGCCTGGATGGCGTAGGCTTTTTCCACTCCTTCGTGGGCCAGGGCCAGGTTCTCCAGGTCCTTGATACGCTGCAGGTAGCTCTGCATGATCTCGCGGCGTGCGCCAGGACGTGCACCACTGATGGCGTCGCAGGCCTGAACGATGGGGGAGATCACGTATTGCATTTCCATTTCATCGTGGTGGGCGCCTACGGCATTCACCACAGCGGCATGCTCTCCGTATTTTTCGCAGAGCTTGGCGCCCAGCAGGGCGTGGCTCAGTTCAGTTTCTTCGTCGGGTACTTTTCCAATATCATGCAGCAATCCTGCGCGTTTGGCCAGCTTTGGGTTCAGGCCCAGCTCAGCCGCCATTACGCCGCACAGGTTGGCAGTTTCTTTAGAGTGCATCAGCAGGTTCTGGCCGTAAGAGGAACGGAAACGCATTTTACCTACCAGGCGTACCAGCTCTTTGTGAAGGCCATGGATACCCAGTTCGATCACGGTCCTTTCGCCGATGTCCATTACCTGCTCTTCCAGTTGCTTCTTAGTCTTTTCTACTACTTCCTCAATACGGGCAGGGTGAATACGTCCGTCCTGCACCAGGCGCTGAAGCGACAAACGGGCGATCTCGCGGCGCAGGGGATCAAAAGAGGATAATACGATGGCCTCCGGGGTATCGTCTACGATCAGGTCTACACCGGTAGCAGCTTCGATGGCACGTATGTTACGGCCTTCACGACCAATGATCTGACCTTTGATCTCATCGCTTTCCAGGTTGAACACGGTAATGGCGTTCTCAATGGTCTGCTCTGCAGCGGTACGCTGGATAGATTGTATAATGATCTTTTTAGCTTCTTTGTTGGCCTTTGTCTTGGCATCCTCGATAATCTCCTGGATATGAGCCAGGGCCTGGCTGCGGGCTTCTTCTTTCAGGCTTTCCACCAGCTGGTGTTTAGCCTCTTCGGCGCTAAGGCCGGCCACTTTTTCAAGGCGGCGTATATGTTCTTCCTGGTGTTTCTCCAGGTCATTGCGTTTAATGGCTACCAGTTCCATCTGCCGGTTCAGGTTTTCCTTGATCGCTTCATTTTCCTGTACCTGTTTCTGCAGCTGTTCGTTCTTCTGGCTGAGGCTCACTTCTTTCTGTTTTACCCGGTTCTCTGCATCTTTTATCCGGTTTTCTGCTTCTGCCAGTTTCTGGTTACGCTGCAACGCCTCTTTCTCATGCTCGCTCTTCATTTGCAGGTATTTCTCCTTGGCTTCCAGTAACTTATCCTTTTTCAGCGTCTCAGCGGTAACCTGTGCATCTGATACGATCTTCTGAGCCTGTTGTTCTGCCTCCTGTATTTTTTGCTGCGTGTTTTTGGCAAATATCACCTTACCTAACACAATCCCTATGATCAATGCCACCACCGCGGCTATTGTCGTTATAAAAGTAACATCCATACAAAAAATTTAAAATTGAATATATATTGCATTCTTCGCCACCCCCTATCAGGATGGTGGTAGAACTTGACGCGCGAAAATACAAAAAAGAATGTCCTAAAATGCGATAACACAGGACGGATGAAGGTGTGGACAGATTTCTTTACCTGGAATAGTAACAGGGGTATTTTGTTAAATAACTTATTATGAGTAAGTTATAAGTAGTGTTAATAAAATTATATTACTTCCTGTTAATCTACTTTTTCAAATAATTCACCTATCCATCCCACAAAAATCCAAACCTAACTTTTGCCTTACTTCAGCTGCTCATCCAGCAATTCTTCCAGCTTCTGCAACTTTTCCTGTAAAAAGGGAGCCACGCTTGCCTGTGCCTTTCCCCCGCTCGTTACGGGGTGGGTGGCATACATGATCAGGGCCATGGCGATATAATCCTGCAGATCCTTACCAGCATAGGCCGTTTTGAATTCGATGATCTTTTCATTCACCTCCTTCATAATACGGCGCACTTCCTCTTCCTCCTCCGGTTTTATCTTGATCCGGTAGGACCGGTCTGCTACGAATATATTTACGGGAATCAGCTGTTCCATGGATTATCAATTAACTGTTCAGCAGCGCTATACACCTGTCTATCTCCTTGATATAGTCGTTGATCCTGTTTCGCATTTCCTTTTTGAAATCCTCATCTTCCTCGGGAGTGGCCGGTTTACCCGATGCAACACCCGCTATTTTTGCAAGATGCAACTTTTCTTCCAGCATAGCAATAGTTTGCAGCTGCTGACTGGATTCCTGCTGCTGCAATTGCAACTGTTCTTTCAACAAGGCATTATCAGCCTGCTCCTGCTGCAGCTTTTTCAGCAGCAGGAACAGCTTATCTTCAATGCGTTGTATGTGTTGCTCTAATGCCACGGATTACTTTCTTATCTGAGCCTGTAACTGGGTTTCAAAAGCCTTTACCAGCTTGTCCATTACAGCATCTATTTCTTTATCTGTCAGTGTTTTACGTGTATCCTGGAAGGTAAAGCTCACTGCGTAGGATTGCTTATTGGCGCCCAGTTTTTCACTTTCAAAAACGTCGAAAAGGTTGATATGTTGCAGCAGCGGGGATTTTACACCGCGGGCAGCTGCTTCCACATCAGCAAATTTCACCTGTTTGTCCAGCACCAGGGCAAGGTCCCTGCGCACTGCCGGGAACTTCGGAATTTCAATGTAAAAGTTATCCCTTTTTGGCAAAGCAGCCAAAACAGATTGCCAGTTAATATCTGCAAACCATACCGCTTGTTTGATATCGAACTGCTTCAGCTTCTGCGGAGCCACAGCACCCAGGGTCACCAGGTCTTTGCCGTTACCCTTTATCAGCCAGGCATGCTGCAGGCCGGGGGCTTCTTTCTCTGCCCACTGGAGCGAGGTGATGCCCAGCTGGGCCAGTATGTTGCTCACATATCCCTTCAGGAAGTAGAAATCTACCGGGGCAGCCTTGTACAGCCAGCTTTCCGGGCGTTTGGCGCCGGTGAGGTACAGGCTCAGGTGCTCGGTTTCCTCGTATTTACCGGGGGCATGTTGTTTATAGGTCTTACCGTATTCGAAGAACAGCAGGTCTTCATTCTTCCGGTTCAGGTTATAGGATACGCTTTCCAGACCGGTTTCCAGCATGGAGGGGCGCATCACATCCAGATCTGCGCTCAGGTTATTGATCATTTTCACTGTATGCTCCAGCACTTCGGGGGTAAAGTATTTGCTGTTGGTGATAGAGTTGGTGAAGATCTCCCTGAACCCATTGGCCGCCAGGTAATCAGCCACCTTTTCACGAACGCGCTCCCGGTCGGGGCGGGCGGTGATAGCCGGGGTGATCAGTACCTGTGCCGGGATCTCTACGTTATCCAGGCCGTCAATCCGCATGATCTCTTCCACGATATCTGCCGGGATGGAGATATCGGGTTTGCTATAGGGCACGCTTACACGCAGCCCATCGGCCGTAGCTTCCAGTATTTCAAATCCCAGGCTGACCAGGATATGTTTGATCTTATCCTGGTCGTACGCCTTGCCACTCAGTTTCTTAATATAGTTCCAGGTAGTGCTTACCTCTTTTTTAGGTTTCGGCTGGGGATATACGTCCACCACCTCAGATGCCACCTGTCCGCCTGCCAGTTCGCAGATCAGCGCTGTAGCGCGTTGCAGGGCAAATACGGTATTGGAGATGTCCACGCCTTTCTCGAAACGGGTAGCAGCGTCTGTGCGCAGTCCGTGACGGAAAGAGGTGGCGCGTATACCAGAAGGGCTGAAGCAGGCGCTTTCCAGGAAAATGTTGGCAGTAGCGTCTGTTACACCGGAATGTAATCCGCCGAATACACCGGCAATACACATCCCTTCACCATTGCCGTTGCAGATCATCAGGTCTGCAGCATCCAGTTTACGCTCCTTTTCGTCCAGTGTAACGAAGGGAGTGCCGGCGGGCAGGTTCTTTACGATCACATGGTTGCCGGTAATGGCGTTTGCATCAAAGGCGTGCAAAGGCTGACCGGTTTCGTGCAGTATGAAATTGGTAATGTCTACTATATTATTAATAGGTCTTACCCCAATGGCCAGCAGTTTATTCCGCAGCCAATCCGGAGAGGTGGCCGTCTTTACACCGCTGATGGAAATACCCGCATAACGGGGGCAGGCCTCCGTATTCTCTACAGTAACGGTAATGGGTAAGGGTTTGGCTGCTTTGGGCAGCTTAGGAAGAGCCGGCAGTTTTACCTGGTATTGGCGGGTGTTCTCCAGGTTATTGTAATAGGCGCATACGTCGCGGGCCACGCCTATATGGCTCATAGCGTCCATGCGGTTGGGGGTAAGGCCTATTTCGTATACCCAGTCCTGTACCACGTTAAATACTTTCGCAGCGGGGGTACCCGGTTGCAGGGCGGCATCCAGCACCATGATACCGGCATGGCTGCTGCCCAGGCCTATTTCGTCTTCGGCACAGATCATTCCTTCACTTTCCTCGCCACGGATCTTGGCCTTTTTCATGGTCACGGGCTCGCCGCTGGCAGGATAAATAGTGGCGCCGATGGGAGCTACCACCACTTTCTGGCCAACAGCCACATTGGGAGCGCCGCATACTACGTGCAGGGGTGTACCGCTCCCGATATTTACGGTAGTGAGTTTCAGCTTATCTGCATTAGGGTGTTGGGCCACAGTCAGTACTTCTCCTATTACCAGGCCTTCAAGGCTACCTTTAATGGACTCAAACCTTTCCAGGCTCTCTACCTCCAGGCCGATACGGGTTAAAATAACAGACAGATCCTCCGGTGACGGCTGCACCGGCAAATATTCACAAAGCCAGTTGTAAGAAATAGTCATTTTATTAATAATGTGGCTGTAAAGATAGTAAAACCTGCTTACCGGGAATAAGTTTGACGGTTTGAGCGTTAAAGGGACCGGAAAGGGTGCGAACGCGTTAAATCTTTAAATTTTTAAACTTTCAAACCTTTAAAACCATCGATTTCCGAACGCCTATGTGAATTATGATACAAGCAAATTGTGGAAAATCTTTTTACACAAAGTGTGTGAATAATCGGAACTTTGCAGGGTATTTTTACATCATTTCGTGGATAACCGGATACCAGTCAGTGGATAACTGACATTTTGCGTGTGAACAACCTGTGATTATGGTTTGATAAATATAATCCGGTCATCGTACGGCTTTAATGGAAAAATGCCTTTACCTTAGTTTTTACGGCTCAAAAAAGTTTACAATTAATTAAAGATGACTTAACACGGGTACAGAAAAAATTGTGTAGTGCCAGGGACATAAAGAGTCATGACAGTAATCGATTTCGTTCATTTTTTTAACTTTTTCAAACATAAATGGATCTCAATTTAAAGAAAGACCGTAATGTACGTAGGAAACCGTCCATTGATGTGTCCTCCATGGTATATGGAAAAATACCCCCTCAGTCCAAGGATATGGAAGAAGCTGTACTGGGCGCCATTATGCTGGAGAAGGGCGCTTTTGATACAGTGATAGAGATCCTGAAGCCCGAGTGCTTCTATGTGGAAGCGCACCAGAAGATATTCGCCTCCATGCAGCGTTTAGCCGCCAAGTCTATGCCGGTGGATATCCTCACGGTGGTGGAAGAGCTCAAGTCTTCTGCTGAACTGGAAATGATAGGGGGGCCATTTTACGTTACCCGGCTCACTAACGTTGTAGTATCATCTGCTAATATCGAAGCACACGCACGTATCATCCTTCAGAAATTCATTCAGCGTGAACTGATCCGTATCTCCGGGGAGATTCTGGGCGAGGCCTATGAAGATACCGCCGACGTGTTCGACCTGCTGGATACGGCAGAATCCAAGCTGTTTGAGATCACCAACAACCACCTCCGTAAGAACTACGATTCTATCGACAGGGTGTTGGTGAACACCATGAAACGTATTGAAGACCTTCGTAACAAAGGCGATGATATCACCGGGGTACCTTCCGGTTTCCCTACGCTCGACAAGGTGACTTATGGCTGGCAGCCCAGTGACCTGATCATCCTGGCGGCACGTCCATCTGTGGGTAAGACCGCATTCGCCCTGAACCTGGCGAGGAATGCAGCGCTGCATCCCCGCTTCCCGAAAGGCGCCGCTATCTTCTCACTGGAAATGTCCTCAGGGCAGATCGTACAGCGTATCCTCTCCGCCGAGTCGGAGATCAAGCTGGAAAAGATTACCCGTGGTAAGCTGGAAGAATACGAGATGAAGAAGCTGATGACGCATGGTATCGAACGCCTGGCCAAGGCGCCCATCTTCATAGATGATACTCCGGCCCTCAACATCTTCGAGCTGCGCGCCAAATGCCGCAGGCTGGTACATAACAATGGCGTAGGTATCATCATCATCGACTACCTGCAGCTGATGAGCGGTGGCGGCGAAGGACGTAACTCCAACCGTGAGCAGGAGATCAGTAAGATCTCCCGCGACCTGAAAGGTCTGGCAAAAGAGTTGCATGTACCGGTGATCGCCCTGTCGCAGTTAAGCCGTGATGTGGAGAAACGTAAAGATGGCAACAAGATGCCCCAGCTGAGTGACCTTCGTGAATCGGGCGCTATCGAGCAGGATGCCGACATGGTGTGCTTCCTCTACCGTCCTGAATACTACGAGATCACTTCCAATGAAATGGGCGAATCCAACAAGGGAGAAACCCACGTTCGTATAGCCAAACACCGTAACGGTCAGCTGGATACCATCAAGCTGCGCGCCGTACTGGAGTTCCAGCGTTTTGAAGACGATGGCAGCGTAGAAAACCCGGGCGGCGGTGGCGGCAGCAGCAGCGCCTTTGCGGGTATGCGTAATCAGGGCCCTGGCGGCGGTGATGAAGCCAAACTGTACATCCAGAAAGGGTCTAAAATGAACGACATGAACTTCGAAGACGAAGGACTGGAAGACGCTCCGTTCTAAGACCATCACGTAGCATAAATTATTAGCAGAAAGCAAAAGGAGAGATGATGTCTCCTTTTGCTTTCTGCTTTATATTACACCCGTTTTCATTCCATGTGGCAAAAGTATAAACCATATTACCAGGATAATTTCCGTTTAGCCTACCCTGTAGTCATCTCCCAACTGGGGCATACCCTGGTAGGTCTGTCAGATAGCATCATCATCGGCCATACCGGCGAAGTGCCGCTGGCAGCTGTATCATTGGGCAACAGTATTTTCACGATCTTCCTGGTAACAGGTATCGGCATGTCATACGGCCTTACCCCCCTGATCGCCCAGGCGAATGGGCGGGGCAACAAAGCCGAATGCGGCGGCTTGCTGAGCCAGAGCCTGATCATCAACCTGGTCACCGGCCTGCTGCTCTGCGCCGTTATTATTGCCGGCAGCCATTATATACAGCTGCTGGACCAGCCACCCGCGGTGGTAGCACAAGCCAGGCCCTTTTTGCAGTTCCTGGGTGTTTCTTTCCTGCCCCTGATGGTATATCTTTCTTTTAAGCAATTTGCCGAGGGCCTGGGTTTTACCCGCCAGGCCATGAATATCAGCATTATCGGTAACGCGATCAATATACTGATCGGCATCACCCTGGTATACGGCCTCTTTGGTATGCCCCGCCTGGGGGTGATAGGGGTAGGCATCGCCACCCTGACAGACCGTTTGCTCATGGGCCTTGCCATGGCGGTATATGTGCTGAAAGCTCCCCGCTTCAAACCTTATCTGCAGCAATTCCGTTTTAAAGAGATCTCCCGCACCACGATTGCTAAGATCCTGGGCATCGGCGCACCGGTGGCCCTCCAGTACATTTTCGAGGTAAGCGCTTTCAGTGGGGCTGTGATCATGGTGGGTTGGATAGGCGCCAGGGAACTGGCCGCTCACCAGATTGCCATCAGCCTGGCTACCATGACCTATATGATGGCCAGCGGCGTATCTGCTGCTGCCGGTATCAAAAGCGGTAATTACCTGGGCGCTCAGAAATTCCGGGAACTGCGTCTTTCTGCTATTGCCAGCTATCATATGGTGCTGGTGCTGATGGGCACTGCCGCCCTGGTATTTATGGTGGGCAACCACCTGCTCCCCCGTATGTATATTAATGAACCGGCCGTGATCCACATCGCCAGCGCCCTGCTGATCATCGCTGCCTTTTTCCAGCTGTTTGACGGCACCCAGGTGGTAGGCCTCGGCATATTGCGGGGTATGGGAGATGTAAAAGTGCCAACCATCATCACCTTCCTGGCTTACTGGGGCCTGGGACTGCCCATTGGCTATGTGCTGGGTATTCACCTGGGCTTTGGCATCCAGGGCATTTGGTGGGGACTGCTACTGGGACTGTTAACCGCATCGGTTTTGCTGTTTATACGCTTCCAGGTAAAAACGAAAAAGCATATTTAAAAGGTCCTGCCGCTGGTTGCTGTAGCCAGCGAAAACATTTAAATCCTCTCATTTCCAATACTTTATAGATGATTTGCCGCGTTCAGCCCGGGTGACTTCCTATGTCTACCCGGGCTGAAAGGCATATTCCTATCAGATTCCTATCGAACTCCCATATGTTCCGTAGATGTCCCGTATATGTCCCCTAGTTGACCCCTAGATATTCCGTATCTTTAAAGATACCAGACATCTACCTGTCATATAGCTGTTAAAAACAGCTATATGACAAGACCCTCATAAATATCTCTGCAGGAATACCCACTACTTCACCCGATTTTTCCCGAATTTTGCCCGGCTAAAACCCGGAAAAAACTAATTTTCAGCATGGAATTACCCGTTTTCTTTGCCAAAGACCTGGCTCCAGACGCCGCTTCTTATGTAATGGACGAACCCACCTCCAAGCACTGCATCCAGGTATTGCGCCGGGAAAAGGGGCAGCAGGTACTGCTGGCTAACGGGCGCGGGCAGAAATTCACCGCCCGGATCACAGACGATAACCGTAAAAAATGTGAGGTACAGATAGAGCAATGTGAAACGGTACCGGCTCCTTCGCCGGTCCTTCGTATTGCCATCGCATTTACGAAAAATGCCTCCCGTATAGAGTGGTTCCTTGAAAAAGCCACTGAAATAGGGATATCAGGCATCATTCCCCTGCTTAGCCAGCGTACGGAAAAGGAGAAATTCAAACAGGAAAGGCTGGAGAACATCCTGGTGTCTGCCATGCTGCAGTCGCAGCAATATTATTTACCGGAATTGTCTGCCCCGGTGGCATTTGATAAACTGGTACAGGAAAATAACACTTCCCAGCTGTTCATCGCGCATTGTTTGCCGGATCAGAAATTGCATTTGCAACAAGCCATGCAGGCGGGCAAGGATACGCTGATGCTGATAGGCCCTGAAGGTGATTTTACCGCGGCGGAGGTCAATTTGGCCCTGGAAAAGGGATTCCAGCCGGTGTCATTGGGGAATACGAGGTTGAGAACGGAAACGGCGGGGGTAGTGGCGTGTGTGTTGATGAAGGCGGTGAATGGTTAACTTATTCAAGTTGCGAAACCCGGAGGTGTGGACAACCCCATCCCCATTGCGAGGCCCGAAGGGCATTGTGGTGAGCCGGGCCGAAGCAATCTCCAAACGGCAAATGTTAAGCAATCAATGTAATCATTACCGTTTGTCGTTTGGAGATTGCTTCGTCGCGCCTCGCGCCAGGCTTTGCCGCTTCTCGCAATGACGGCGATGAAGACCCTTATTCCTTCACCGTCGGCTCTCTCAGCTCCACCGGCTTAGACGCCTTCTTCCGCATGGCCATATTCAACAGCTCCACGGCAAAGGAGAACGCCATGGCAAAATATACGTAATTCTTCAACTGCAGTTCATGTGCCTTTTCTGCACTCCAGCCTTCAATGATCAGGATGGCGCCTACCATCACCAAAAAGGAGAGGGCCAGCATTTTCAGCGTAGGGTGCTTGTGAATGAAATCACTGATGCGGGGAGCAAACAGGAACATCACGATCATAGCGATGATCACGGCAACGATCAT
>Ga0102590_1004690_pt1 | contig 11280 bp, 9 predicted proteins | sample AraplaMF_Col_mMF_FD_76859 | JGI IMG/M metagenome (GOLD analysis project Ga0102590, IMG submission 76859) | Arabidopsis root microbial communities from the University of North Carolina, USA - plate scrape MF_Col_mMF | ecosystem: Host-associated > Plants > Roots > Endosphere | place: USA...
GCGCCCCCGAGGCGGAAGGTATCCGTGCCGGTGCCGACGACGTTGCCGGTGATGACTGATCCCGCCCGGAGCTCCAGGATGTTGCTACCGCCGGTGAAGGTGATGGCGTTGACAGGGCCCCAGCCGCCTGTTTGCAGGCCGCCCGAGATCGTGCCGCTGTTGATCACAGTCAAGTCGGCGCCAAGGATGGCTACGCCGGCAGTGCCAGGTGCGCCCGCCGCACTCGCAAAAGCCGAGCTTGCGGTGCCGGCGTCACCGGACGTGCCACCCATGATGCTGCCGGAATTGATGATCGTCGCTGGACCGCTGGCATAGACGCCGATTCCGCCATTGCCGCCGTCGCCCGCGGCGTTGGCTGATGTACCGGCCAGCGCATTACCTCCGTTGCCGCCGGTTCCGCCGGAAATGCTGCCCGCGTTGTTGAGGACGCTGCTGCCGGTCAGGAAAACACCGATGCCGCCGGCGCCGCCGTTGCCGCCGCGGATGATCCCGGTACTCCCGTTCGTATAGGTGAGAGCACTGCCATCAACGACGACACCATAGCCGCCAGCCCCCCCGCCGCCGCCGGCGCGATTGGTGCCGGTCGTCGTGCCGCCTTTGCCGCCGCGGGTGCCGGCAACGGTCGCCGAGTTGGTGGTGCTGGTCGTCACCACCGCGCCGTGAACGCCGCCGGCGCCGCCGCCGCCGCTCGTGACGAAGTCACCATTCTCGCCGTCGTCGCCATTCCCGTCACTGTCGGTGTCCGAGCCGCCCAAAACGTTGCCCGTACTGTCACTTCCGCCGGCGCCGCTGGTCACGCCCGCACCACCGCCGCCGCCGCCGCGGGTCGGATTCGTCCCAGCGGTCCCGTTGCCCCCCGCGCCGGTCGCCGAGCTCAGCCCGCCATTGGTGAAACCTGGGCTGTTGCTGCCGCCCGAACCGCCGCGGGTGGTCTGCGCCAGAGCGGGGCTGGCGGCGACGAGCGCCAAGACGACGGCAGTTGTCAGGTAGGACAGCCTCGGCCGCCTCCGGCTGCATCCCGGAGGGTCGCGATGTAATGCGTGAGCGGCCGGCAACGTCACCCCCTTGCGCAAAGACGCCCAATGCAGACCCTGCAGCGTCTTCGGCTCCGCTCCTGCGGAGCGGCAAATGTCCATTAGGAGTTACCTGCGGCGTCGTGCGGCTAGAACTGCGACTTTTTGGGTGGATCGTCCAACAGCGACAATGTGAGGCTTGTGTGCAACATCTGGGTTGTGCGAACGGAGATGACACACGCTCTCAGTCCCGTCTCTGGAATGTCCGTCGCGCAGCCCGTCCTGTCGTCAAATGCCGTCGCCGAACTGCGACGGCATGCATATTTTCCGCGCGCGATTCGCCTGTCGGCAGAGGGGGCGGTTGCGATCTACCGGACCAACACGCTCCTCAACCTGCTTCTGAGCGACCGCGCTAGGGCGCTGTTCACCCATGTCGCCCTGTATCTGCATTTTCGCGGAACGGAGCCGGGTCAATCCGGCCTGACCGCCGGTGCCATGAAGGATCTCTGTGTGCAGCTTGGACTCTGCAGCCGCGGCCGCTGCGAGGCTCTGCTGGTCCTGATGCGTGCCGGAGGACTGTTGACGGCGGCGCCAGATCCCGATCGCCGGAAGCGCTTGCTGGTGCCGACTGAAAAGCTGCTCGCTTTGCATCGGGCGCGCTGGGGGCTGCATTTCGAGGCGATGCACGGCCTCGTTCCGCACGCCGCGGACTATCTCGCCGCCGTCAGGAGCGATCCCGCCTTCACGGAAGCCTTCGCGATCGCGCTGGGCCACCGGTTCGTCGCCGGTCTTCGCATCCTCGACAACGCGCCCGACCTCGAGCCGTTCGCCGAACGCAACGCAGGCTTCGTCATCCTGTTCAGTCTCGCGCTGTCGGGCAACGCGAGTGACGGATTTCCTCCCGCAGCGCCTGTACAGCTTTCGATCAATGCGTTGGCGAAGGATTTCGGGGTCTCGCGCAAGCACGTCCTGTCACTGCTGCGAGAGGCCGAGGCCAGGCAATTGCTGATGCGCAGCGGAGCTGCGAACAACGAAGTCAGGTTGTTGCCGCGCGGCCGTGACGCGCTGGAGGCGATGTTCGCGACCATGTACCTCTACCTCGCGCAATGCGCGGACGAGGCGCTCGGCGCCCGTACCGGGGGCGCCGAGCCGTCTGTGCTGACCGCAACGGCTGTTTAAGCCGCTGAGGCAGCGCGCATCCGCTGGATATCGGGCGGCGTCGCTTCCTCGACCAGAGCGGCGATCGCCTCGGCTGTCGTCATCACCTTCTGGCCGTCGCTGCCGAGCCGGCGGACCGAGACCGAATGCGTCTCGGCCTCCTTCTTGCCGACCACGAGCAGCGCCGGAATCTTGGCCAGCGAGTGCTCGCGGACCTTGTAGTTGATCTTCTCGTTGCGCAGGTCGATCTCGACCCGAAGTCCGGCGCGCCGGGCCTGCTCCAGCACCTGCTTGGCGTATTCGTCGCCTTCCGAGGTGATGGTGGTGACCACCGCCTGCACCGGCGAGAGCCAGAGCGGGAAGTTACCGGCATAGTGCTCGATCAGGATGCCGATGTAGCGCTCCATCGAGCCGCAGATCGCGCGGTGCACCATCACCGGCGGTTTCTTGCCGCCGTCATGGTCGATGTAGAACGCGCCGAACCGCTCCGGCAGGTTGAAGTCGACCTGCGTGGTGCCGCACTGCCAGTCGCGGCCGATGGCATCGCGCAGCACATATTCGAACTTGGGTCCGTAGAAGGCACCTTCGCCCGGGTTGATCTCAGTCTTGATGTGGTTGTTCTGCGCCTGGATCTCGCGCAGCACCGTCGCCATCACGCGCTCGGCGTGGTCCCACATCGCGTCCGTGCCGACGCGCTTCTCCGGCCGGGTCGAGAGCTTCACCGTCAGGTCGCCGGTGAAGCCGAAATCGGCATAGGTCGACAGGATCAGATCGTTGATCTTCAGACACTCGTCCGCGAGCTGGTCCTCGGTGCAGAAGATGTGGGCGTCGTCCTGAGTGAAGCCGCGCACGCGCATCAATCCGTGCATGGCGCCGGACGGCTCGTAACGATGCACCACGCCGAACTCGGCGAGGCGCAGCGGCAGGTCGCGGTAGCTTTTCAGACCATGCTTGAAGATCTGCACGTGGCCCGGACAATTCATCGGCTTGAGCGCAAACCAGCGCTTGTCCTCGGCCTCGTCGCCGGCCGACTGGGCCGCGAACATGTTCTCGCGGTACCAGCCCCAGTGTCCCGAGGTCTCCCACAGGGACTTGTCGAGGATCTGCGGTGCGTTGACCTCGCTGTAGTCGCCGGTCAGGCGGCGGCGCATATAGGCGATCAGTTGCTGGAAGATCGTCCAGCCCTTGGCGTGCCAGAACACGACGCCCGGGCCTTCCTCTTGGAAGTGGAAGAGGTCGAGCTCGCGCCCGAGCTTGCGATGGTCGCGCTTCTCGGCTTCCTCGATCTGCTTGAGATAAGCGTCGAGGTCCTCCTGCTTGGCGAAGGCCGTGCCGTAGATGCGGGTCAGCATCGGGTTGTTAGAGTCGCCGCGCCAATAGGCGCCGGCCACCTTCATCAGCTTGAAGGCGTTCCCGACCTTGCCGGTCGAGGTCATGTGCGGGCCGCGGCACAGGTCGAACCAGTCGCCCTGGTAGTAGATCTTGATCGGCTCATTGCCGGGAATGGCGTCGACCAGCTCGACCTTGAAGGCCTCGCCCTTGTCGCGGAACACCTGTTTGGTCTTCTCGCGGTCCCAAACTTCCTTGGTGAACGGTTTGTCGCGCGCGACGATCTCGCGCATCTTCTTCTCGATCGCGGCAAAGTCTTCCGGCGTGAACGGCTCGTTGCGGAAGAAGTCGTAGTAGAATCCGTTCTCGATCACGGGGCCGATGGTGACCTGCGTGCCCGGCCACAGCGCCTGCACGGCCTCCGCCAGCACGTGGGCGCAGTCGTGGCGGATCAGCTCGAGCGCGCGCGGATCGTCGCGGTTGATCAGTTCGATCTTGGCATCGGCTTCGATGGGGTCGTCGAGGTCGCAGACCACGCCGTCGAGCGCCATTGCGACCGTGCGCTTGGCCAGCGACGGTGAGATGCCCTTGGCGAGCTCAAGGCCGGTGATGCTCTTGGCGTATTCGCGCCGGGCTCCGTCGGGGAAGGTGAGGGTAATCTTTTCTGGCGGGGTCACGGGCCTGAGATTGCTGAGGCTGTACTGGAAGCCGGACTCGGATTTGGGTTGGTCGGTCATTGCTTTTCTCCTGAGGCTCACTCCTGCGAACGAGCGCAGGTAAGCGGGAACGAGCGATATATCAGGCGATTCGGCCTGTGCAATCGGGCATTTCCAAGAAAGTGGAGCGTAAAGCCGAGACGGTGCCTCAACTATTTCGCGCGGTGCCCTTTAACGGGGCACGGGCCTGCTCTACATGCACTTGCATGGAAAATGCGCCTGCCGCGGCCCGTTTCACGCCGACCGCCCTGATGCTTGGCAATCTCGTCACCGGCTGCTCGGTGCTTGCGCCGGCGGGGATGCTGCCGGAATTGTCGGCCGGGCTCGGCATCAGCATCCATGCGGCAGGGCTCCTGATCACCTTTGGCGCGATCACGCTGTGCATCGGCTCGCCGCTCACGGCCTGGCTCACCAGCCGCATCGAACGACGGACGCTGCTCGCCACCACGCTCGCGGTGCTCGCCATTGGTAATCTCGCCTCGGCATTTGCGCCCGACTACGCCAGCCTCCTCGTCATCCGCCTGGGGATGCTCGCGGTCGGCGCGCTTTACACGCCGCAGGCCGCCGGCACAGCGGCGCTGATCGTGCCGGTGGAGCGGCGAGGCAGCACGATCGCCTACATCTTTCTCGGCTGGTCGCTTGCGGCCGCCGTCGGCCTGCCGCTGATCACCTTCATCGCCAGCCGCTATGGCTGGAGCACGGCCTACGGTGCGATCGGCGCACTGGGCTGCGTCAGCTTCCTGCTGTTGCTGCTGCGCCTGCCGGCAGGCTTGAAGGGCACGCCGGTGGATCTGAAGACATGGAGCGCGGTCGGCCGCAGCCGCACGATCCTGCTGCTGCTGGCGATCACGATGCTGCAGATGTCCGGGCAGTTCGTGGTGTTCACCTTCATGGGCCCGCTGCTCAAGAAGCTCACCGATGCCGGCCCTGATGCGATCGGCATGGTGTTCGGCATCTACGGCGTCTGCGGCTTCCTCGGTGTCGTCATCGCGACCCGTATCGTCGACACCTGGGGGCCGTATCGCACCTCGCTGCTGTTCACCTGCCTGCTGCTCGCGGGCATCACGGGCTGGGCGCTCGGCGCCGGCACGCTCCCCTTGATGGCGATCGCGGTCGCAATCTGGGGCCTCGGCTTTGCCTCGACCAATTCGATGCAGCAGGTGCGGCTGGTCGCGGCCGCGCCGCCGCTTGCATCGGCGACCGTCGCGCTCAACACCTCCGTGCTCTATATCGGCCAGGCCGTCGGCTCCGCCATCGGTGGGCTGTTGTTCGCCCGCGATCTCCTGCATCCGCTCGGCTTCGTCGCGGCCGGCTTCGTCGTACTGGCGCTGGTCCTTGTGATCCTCACCCGGCCGCAACCGGGCGCCGCGACGGCATGAACCCCGCGTATTCCCGTGCGCAAGGCGCTTGGCAAATAGCGCGTCAGAGCGCTAGAAGGCGAGGCATGGGGACCAAAGAGAGTTGACTGAGATGAGGATGATTCTGGCGGTTGCCGCGGTGCTCTATTCAGCCTCCGCGTTCGCGCAAACCGACAAACCACCGATGGTGGGGGACAAGCCGCTGGTGCAGGTCAAGCCCAAGGGGGCTCAGGCCGGGACCAAGGCGGCGGCTACGTCAACTCCGGCGCCGAAGGGCAAGCCGCAATCGATCGCGGCGCGGCTCCAGGCCTGCCTCGACCTCGACGACGGCACCAAGGACCGGCTGAACTGCTACGACGCGATCATCCCGCCGACACCGAAGCCGAAGCCGGCGAAGGCCAAGGGCTACGCCGACTGCCGCTTCTTCAAGGAAGAGGACGAGCGGCTGGCCTGCTTCAATGGCTTTGCCGAAAGCATTCCAAAGCTGCCCAAGACCTGACGTTTGAAGCCGGACGGTTAGTCGCTGATCCGGCTCAGCACGGCCCTGAAGGCAACGCCCGGCACTTGCAGTGCGGTGCCTTCGAATTCCGCCGTGTCGCCATCCTCGCCGCCGGCGAGCGTCAGCGTGACCCTGTCGTGCCCGAACAGCGCCTTGAAGGACGGATCGTCGTTGTAGCGCTGGGTCGAGATCTTGACCTTGATGCGGTCGCCTTCGCCGGTGTAGGTGCCGATGAATGCGAAAGCGGAATTGCCGCCGCGCATCTTGCCGTCGATCACATAGACGACACCGCAACCGGTTCCATGAACCGTGTGGAAGTCGACCTTGTACAGTCCTTGACGCACGACCTGTCCCCGCAGAATGCCAGCTGCAACTCGGCGGCAAACTATGTGCGTTGCCAGCGGAAACAATCCGGTGGCTCCCGGGGATGTCGGCCATCAACATCACATTTTGATCAACGCGTGAGACAATTGCAGGCAGCGCGGTCAAATGCCGGCTGGCGCAATATCGGGCCTAGCGGCTCGATGCAGCGGCCACGCGCGTCAGCGCCAGCGCTGGCGTTGCCGACATCTTCACCAGCACGTCCTTGAGCGGATACTGGGTCCACGCACGGTTGACGTAGTCACGATGGGTGATGCCGTCGCCGGTTTCGACGAACACCACGCTGCCGGGACGCAAGGGCCCGTCCATGTCTTCGGAGACGCTGATGCCCTTCTGACGAAGCATGCTCATCAGCTCGCGGTCGCGCCGCGCGGTGTAGCGGGTGTAGGAGCTGACAAAGAAGCTGGAGCGGTGGCTCTCGATCCAGGAGGCGAACTTGTCCATTTCGCCATAGACGGCGTCGAGCAGCACGACGCCGCGGACGCGGTCGCTGATGCCGCCGACTTCGAGGCTCCAGGCGGTCGGGAGGAAGCCGCCGCTATAGCCGACGATCACGATCGGCATGTTGGCGAAGGCGCGTGCACTGTTGGGATCGCCGGTGACGCGGGCGAGGTGGTCGGCCGACTCGGCCATGAAGCGCTTGAAGCCGCCGGGTTGCCAGAATTTTCCGGCGCTGGAATCGGCGGCATCGACCGCCATTTGCGGCGCAAGCAGGACGGCGTTGGCGCCGGAATCGGTGATCTGCTGCGGCACTAACTGCCGGTCGCGCACATCACGCTCGAGCGTTGCGCCATTGCCGTGGAAGAACACCACGATCACGCCCGGCTTGCGCACGTCGAAATGCTCGGGCACGTGCATCAGCACGCGGCTGTCGCTGTAGGTCTCGTCCTGCCAGTAGACGCGGCCGGAGTAGCTGCGGTGGCCGCGGCGGTCGCCCTTGGCGATGTTGAGGAAGGGCGCCTCGGAGGCGGGGTTGTTGCCGAAATAGGGGAAGGCCGACGACTTCATGCTGACGAGCGTCGTCAGGTCCTCGCGGGGCGGACGCTGATAGGGCACCTGCGGCGCGAGCGAAGCGACCTTGTAGGGCGCCTGTTCCGGCTGTTGCTGCACGGCGCGCTTCGGCGAAAAGTCCGACATTTGCCGTTGCAGGAAACCCTCGCTCGCCGACGGGAAACGTTCCCTGAACTGCGGGGCGGGGAAGCGATCCTCGAACGTGTCGCCGCTTGCGACCTGCTGTTTGGCGGCTTGCGGGTTGGTCTTGGTGACGACCTGATTGACGACCTGGACATTAGCCTGCGAGTTCGCCGCGAGCGCCGCCGGATCGGGCGCCTTGCCGCATTGAACCAGCGTCAAGGACAGCGGCACCAAGGCTGAGATCAGGCCGATGTGGAGCGCACGACCGCGCGAACCGGACGTCGTCCGGTCGGCACGCATGTCAGCTCTCAATTTCGGAACGGCCCCGACCATCCACCCATGACCCCACGTCACGATCCAAGTCACGTCCATCGGCATGATCAAGACAATTGAGCCGACGGCGTTTAGGCGACGTTAAGTGTCCGGAGAAACTTCCCCACATCCGGAACGCTCAAAAGGACCATGTAATCGTGTCCTGATTGTGGGGGAGGGAGACGGGATTTTCGGGTGTTCACGCAGGTTTATTGCCCACGGCAGTGCATAGAGGGTGCCAAAATACCTATTTTGCTCGCCTCATTTAACCCTTGTTAACCCTGCTTGAATTGACTGGACCAAACTGCACGATGCTCCCACGAGGCGTAACGCCTGAGGTTGAGGACCCCGATGACGGCATCAGATGCGGGACCCGCGCCCTGGACCGGGCGGCTGACCGGGAGCGGGTCCGGGGTTTCCGTTCTGGTTGCCACCGCCATCGTCGTCGCCGACATGATCGGGGTCGGCGTCTTCACCAGCCTCGGCTTCCAGGTGAAGGACATCCCGTCCGGTTTCTCGATCCTGTTGTTGTGGACCGTCGGCGGCATCGTCGCGTTGTGCGGGGTGTTCTCCTACAGCGAATTGGGGGCGATGTTTCCGCGCTCAAGCGGCGAGTACAATTTCCTAGGTCGTGCCTATCATCCCGCCTTCGGCTTTCTCGCCGGCTGGGTCTCGGCGACGGTCGGTTTTGCGGCGCCGGTCGCGCTCGCGGCGATGGCATTCGGCGAGTACGCCAAATCGGTCGTCCCGGGTCTGCCGCCGATTCCGCTGGCCATTGGCGTGGTGTGGCTGGTCTCGCTCGTGCAACTGACCGGCGTCAGGCACTCCTCGACCTTCCAGCTCGTCGCGACCATCCTGAAAGTCCTGTTGATCGTCGCCTTCCTGGTCGCCGGCTTCATCATCGGCGTGCCGCAGCCGGTCGCCTTCACGCCGCAACCGGGCGATCTCGCGCACATCGTCAGCGCGCCGTTCGCCATCGGCCTCGTCTTCGTGATGTACTCGTTCTCGGGTTGGAATGCCGCGACCTACATCATCGGCGAGATGAACATGCCGCAGCGGGACCTGCCGCGCGCATTGCTCGCGGGCACGCTGATCGTGCTGGTGCTCTACGTCGCGCTGAACGCGGTGTTTCTCTACTCCACGCCGGTCAATGCGCTTGCCGGCCAGCTCGACGTCGCCAGCGTCGCCGGCACCGCCATCTTCGGCAGCCTCGGCGGCCGGATCGTCGGCGCGATGATCTGCTTCGGCCTGATCTCCTCGATCAGCGCGATGATGTGGATCGGCCCACGCGTGATGATGACGATGGGGGAGGACATTCCGGCCCTGCGCGTGTTCTCGAAGCGGTCGGTGAGCGGCGCGCCGGCCTATGCCATCCTGTTCCAGCTGGCTGTCGCCAATCTGCTGCTGTTCACGCGCAGCTTCGAGGCGGTACTCGACTTCATCCAGTTCGCGCTACTGTTCTGCTCGTTCTTCACCGTCGCCGGCGTCATCAAGCTGCGCATCACCGATCCGGATCTGCCGCGGCCCTATCGCGCCTGGGGATACCCGTTCACGCCGCTGGTTTTCCTGCTCGTGACCGGGTTCATGATGTACTACCTTTTGACCGAGCGGCTGGTGCAGTCTCTGTCGGGGATGCTCGTCATGCTCGCTGGCCTGTTGATTTATGCTGTTTTCCGCAGGCGGCCGGTCGCCGCTGGCACGTCACACAATCGCGAATAGACATGGTTCGACCCCTGAGAATTGCGGCCGTCGCCGTTGCAATGCTGGCTGCGGCCGTTTCGTCCACATGCGCCGCCGACGTGACCTTCGATGACACCGCGCGATTCCTCGCGGGCAAGCAGCCTTCGGCGGACTCGCCGCTGGTGCCGCTCACCCAGGATTCGGGCTGGCAGCGCCACGCAAAATTCTTCGACGGCGCCTTCGCCCAGCTCGAGCAGCGGCAAATTTCCAAGATCCGCAACTGGGCCGACGTCAACCTGGCCGCGCCGCGACCAACCATGTTCTACATGTTCAGCGGCCCGGATTTCCTCTACGCCAACGCCTTCTATTCCAAGGCCAGCACTTATGTGCTCGGCGCGCTGGAGCCGGTCGGCGCCGTGCCCGACCTGACGAAGCTGCCGCGCGGCTCGGTCGGCGCTGCGCTCTACAATGTCGAGCGCTCGCTCGGCTCGATCCTGAGCTTCTCCTTTTTCATCACCAAGCAGATGAAGGTCGACCTGCATGCCAACCAGGTCAACGGTACCTTGCCGATCCTCTATGTTTTCCTCGTCCGCTCCGGCAAGACCATCCGCAACGTCGAGATGGTCGCGCTCGACGACAAGGGCGGGATGCACACCGGCAGCGACAATCCGGGACCGAATGCCACGCGCGGTGTCCGCATCACCTTCGCCGGTAGCGATGGCGAAGCGCGCACGCTGTACTATTTCTCCACTGACCTCTCCAATCCCGGTGCGCGTGCGGCAGGTTTCCTCAAGTTCTGCGAGACGCTCGGACCTGGCAACAGCCTGATCAAAAGCGCGTCCTATCTGCTTCACTCCGGCAACTTCACCGTCGTTCGCGACTGGCTGCTTGCCAACAGCGCCACCATCGTCCAGGACGATTCCGGCATTCCGCTTGCGAACTACAATACGCGGCAATGGCGGTTCTTCCCGTTTGGCCGCTATCTCGGGCCGATCGGGGAATTCCCCGGCCGTTACCAGGAGCGCTACGCCGAACTGTTCACCCGAGCCCAGCCGATCGATTTCGGCGTCGGCTATCGCTGGCGCATGCACGAGTCGAACTTGCTGCTGTCGGTGAGGGTGCCAGGAAGCGAGATCGCACCGGCTGCGGAAACCACATCCTCCGCCGAGCCGCTGCCAAGGCCGCCGCGTCCGAAGCGGCCGCGCCCGCCCGAAACGGTCCCGCCGTCGCCCGGGCCTGTCTTCTGGTTCCGCTAGCTACCAGTGCACGCTCTGGCTGGGCACGATGAAGGCTGTCGTGCTCGGCGGCGTGGCAAGGCTCGTCGCCAGATACCAGCCGGAGCCGAGAACGAGTGCCAGCAAAGCGATGATGGCGAGCATGTCGATGGTTCTGGGGTCGTGATGCCGCGGACTGAACCTGGGGTGCGGACCAAACCTGACGTGAAAATGAGGGCTGATTTTCCAGCGCATTGTTGTTTCCTCCCTGGGGAGCAACAGAACAACGCGGAGGAAAAGTTCCAGTTCCGGTCAAGGCAGCGATGCGCAAAGCACTGCAGCATACTTACGAGGCATTGACCCCGCGCCAGCGGCCGTAGCGCCAGGGTAGATACCAGCGCGCCCTTTGTGGCGCGGTGAGGGGCACGTTGTCGATGCCCGACGTGCCGAACGGATTGCAGCGGAGCAGGCGCGCCAGAGTCATCC
>Ga0102590_1004691_pt1 | contig 11279 bp, 11 predicted proteins | sample AraplaMF_Col_mMF_FD_76859 | JGI IMG/M metagenome (GOLD analysis project Ga0102590, IMG submission 76859) | Arabidopsis root microbial communities from the University of North Carolina, USA - plate scrape MF_Col_mMF | ecosystem: Host-associated > Plants > Roots > Endosphere | place: USA...
ACGGTTTGCGCTGGTGGGGCGGATTTCCACCTTGTAGCAGCCGAGCTGTGCTTTGCGTCACTGCGTTTGGAGTAGGGTACGGTCGCGCCCGCCGAACTGGACATTTGGCCGGCCGGATGGCATCAGGACCCCACGAAGCAGGGCCCTTGCCGCATGAAACAATTCTTCCTGAAACTCTTCACCTGGTGGAACGGCCAGACCTTTGGCACCCAACTCTGGACCTCCAGGTTCGGGGAGCTGGTTGGCCAGGACGAGCAGGGCAACCGCTACTACCGCACTGCCGGCGGCAAGATCGACCCGACGCTCGGTTTCGAGCGGCGCTGGGTGATCTACAACGGCTATGCTGAAGCCAGCCGCATTCCACCGGCCTGGCACGGCTGGATCCACCACGTCGTCGACGTGCCTCCGACCGAGCTCAATTACCAGCCACGCGAGTGGGAGAAGCCGCACCAGCCCAATCTCACCGGCACGGCGAAGGCCTACCGGCCGTCCGGCTCGACGCTCGCCAGCGGCAGGAGGCCGAAGGCGACCGGCGACTACCAGCCCTGGACGCCGGGTTAATCGCGCTCTTCAATTCCTGGTTTGGATGCACGCGCATCCGTATCGCTTCGCTGTGGACAACGGGAACAGCGGGGATGCCGGCTGCGCGGGCGTTGCGCCTGACCGAGCGATGCGGCTCAATGAACCCATCTTATGGAGATGGGAAACCATCGCGTTCGGTTCGGGCAACAGTTCGCGAACTGTCCCGAGATGCAGCGGCTGCCGAGGAAGGACTCGATCGGGAGATAGGCCCCCGGTCTGGAGCTCCGAAATCGCCCGATGAGAATGTGCGCCGCCGTGAGACAGGAAAGGCCGCTTGGGAAACCGAGCGGCCTTTTTCTGTTGGGTCTCTCTAGGCCAACCGCTCGGCGGCGCGCTTGGCGGCATCGAGGCGCCGCGCCTGCCATGGCGCGACCCGCTCCTTCATGAGTGCGAGCACCTCGGCCGGCGCAGTCTCCGGCGAGCCGGCATTGAAGGGCGGCGCGGGATTGTACTCGAGGCGGAGCTGAATGGCCTCTGCGGTGGTGCGATCGACCAGCAGAGACACCAGCGTCAAGGCGAAATCGATTCCTGCGGTGACGCCGCCGCCGGTCACCCGGTTGCGATCGATGCAGACGCGCGTCTTCGTCGGCGTTGCGCCGAATAGCGGCAGCATCTCCATCGCGCTCCAGTGCGTGGCGGCATTGTAGCCCTTCAAGAGCCCGGCCGCGCCCAGCACAAGCGATCCCGTGCAGACCGACGTGACGAATTTGGCGCTCGCAGCCTGCTTGCGCACGAAATCGAGGGTTTCCTCGTCGTTGAGGAGTGCGTCGGTGCCGAAGCCACCGGGAATGCAGATCACATCCAGCTGCGGGCAGTCGGCGAAGGTCACTGATGGCGTCAGCATCAGCACGGAATCGCTCGGCACCGGATCCAGCGTCTTCCAGATCAGGTGCACTTTCGCGCCGGGGACGGAGGAAAACACCTGCAAGGGACCGGTGAAATCGAGCTGGGTGACGTACGGAAACACCAAAAGTCCGATCTGGAGCGATGCCGGCATGAGAGCCTCCCATGAAGTGCTTGACTGGCGCAGGATGGCATGGTGCTCTCCTGTCCAAAATGGCATATTTCCCTCGCTTTCGGACATGAGCATGATCGGCGTCCTGATCTTCCCGGATTTTCAACTGCTCGATGCAGCCGGTCCGATCTCGGTGTTCGAGATCGCGGCACGCGCGAGCGGTAAGCCGCTCGCGCTGCGGGTGCTGGCGCTGAACGCAGGCGCCGTGCGCTCGTCGTCCGGCGTCGAGATGATGGCGCGCGATTTCAAATCCGCGAATGCGATCACGACGCTGATCGTGGCGGGCGGCGCGGGTGTATCGGCGCCGTCGCGCTGTCCCGCAACCATCGCCTTCGTGCAGCGGTTGGCCAGGCGCGGCGTACGGATCGCCAGTGTCTGCTCCGGCGCCTATGTGCTGGCGGAGGCCGGCCTGCTCGACGGCCGCCGCGCCACCACGCATTGGGGCCGGACGCGCGATTTCGTCGCGCGCTATCCGAAGATCAAGTTCGAGCCGGACCAGATCTTCACCCACGACGGCAATGTCTGGACGTCGGCGGGCATCAGCGCCGGCATCGACCTCGCGCTGGCGATGGTTACGGAGGACCATGGCGAGGAGATCGCGCAGGCCGCCGCGCGCCAGCTCGTGCTCTACCATCGCCGCAGCGGCGGCCAGTCGCAGTTCTCGTCGCTGTTGGAGCTGAAGACGCCGAACGGCCGCTTCGGTGCGCTGCTGTCATGGGCGCGCGAGAATCTCGACGCGCGGCTGACGGTGGAGGACCTCGCCGATCGCGCCGGCATGAGCGCGCGGCACTTTGCCCGCGCGTTCGCCGCCGAGACCGGCACGACGCCGTCAAAGGCGATCGAGCGCTTACGGATCGAGGTTGCCCGCGAGCGCGTGCAGTCCTCGCGCGAGGCCATCGAGCTCGTCGCGGAGGCGACCGGCTTCCGCGATCCCGAGCGCATGCGGCGCGCCTTCATCCGCGCCTTCGGTCAGCCGCCGCAGGCACTGCGACGCGCGGCGAGGGCCGGCTAAGGCGAGCACAAATCGTCAGCCGAAAGCCTTGCCGACCTCGCGACCGACCGATGCGATCACATCATTTCGTCCATTGGGGTCGAGCGATGCGCCGGTGAGGTAGACCGCGATGATGAGCGGCGAACGCTCGGGCGGCCACACGATGGCGACGTCGTTGGTGGTGCCATGTTCACCCGCGCCGGTCTTGTCGCCCACACGCCAGCCATGCGGCAGGCCGGCGCGTAAACGCGTATCTCCGGTCTTGTTGGCGATGAGCCATTTGCCGAGTTGATCGCGACCTTCCGGGAGCAAGACGTCACCGAGCAGCAAGCGCCGATAATTTGCGGCCATCGCATTCGGCGTCGTCGTGTCGCGCGGATCGCCCGGCGTGGCCTCGTTCAGCTCGGTTTCAATCCGGTCCAATCTCGTGATGTCGTCGCCGAGGCTGCGCGCGAAGCTGGTCAAGCCGGCCGGACCGCCGATATTTTTGAGAAGCGCGTTGCCGGCCGTGTTGTCGCTCATGGTAATGGCAGCCTCGCAAAGTTCGCGAAACGACATTCCTTCGCCGCCGACATGCTTGCCGGTGACGGGCGAGTATTCGACGAGATCGGCCTGTTCGATACGAACCCGTCGTTCAAGGCCTTCCAGCTTGCTGCCCGCGGCTTTGAGGACTGCCGCCGAAGCCAGCACCTTGAACGTGCTGCACATGGGAAAGCGTTCGTCGCCCCTGTGATGGATCGGAACGCCCGTATTCGTGTCGAGTACGGAGACCCCGAGTCGGCCGCCACTCTTCAGCTCCAACTGTTTGATGGCCTCAATGAGCGGTGCAGTTCCGCTTGGGGCAGCACGTGAAACATTCGGCAGGAAGAGACTTCCCGCGACCGCAAGTGTAGATGAACCGAATTGACGTCGTGTGAGCATGGAGCACTCCCGTGAATTGCGAGAAGGTTTTTGCGTCGCGCTCCGGCAATTGACAAACGATGCTTCGTAAGGCCATCCATAAGTAAAACTTGGATCAGAAATGGCCCGCCGTTCCGCCAGCATTTCCAGTCTGCCTCTGAACGCACTTCGCTCATTCGAGGCGGCAGCGCGCCACCTGAGCTTCACCAAGGCCGGTCTCGAGCTTCGGGTGTCCCAGGCCGCCGTGAGCCAGCAGGTGCGAACCCTGGAAGAGAGTCTGCGCGTCAAGCTCTTCAAGCGACTGACCCGCGGGCTTGCTCTCACGGAGGAAGGCGAGACGCTACAGCCCGTCATATCGAGCGCCTTCAGCCAGATCAGTCAGGTCCTGGATCGGTTCGAGAATGGCCGCATGCGTGAGAGCCTCGCCATCGGTGTGGTCGGAACGTTTGCGTCGGGTTGGCTGCTTCCTCGCCTCGGGCGCTTCACCTCGAGCCATCCGCATATCGACGTCAGGATCTTTGCGAACAACAACCGTGTGGACCTCGGCGGCGAAGGATTGGACTACGCCATTCGCTTTGGCGACGGTGCGTGGCACGGAACGAACGCCGAGCGCCTGGTCGAGGCTCACTTCACACCGATGTGCGCGCCTGATGTCGCGAGGCGCCTCAAACATCCGGTCGACCTCCACAAGGAGGTGCTGTTGCGCTCGTATCGGCCGGGCGAATGGGCGCACTGGTTCGAGGCGGCAAAATGCAGGCAACCACGGATGACGGGCCCGATCTTCGACTCATCAGTCTCCATGGCGCATGCGGCAGCTCAAGGCGCCGGCGTCGCCCTGCTGCCCGTCGCCCTGTTCTCCGACGATCTGTCGCGCAAGCGGCTGGTTTGCCCCTATGATGGTCAGGTCTTTCTGGGATCCTATTGGCTCGCGTCCCTGAAATCGAAAAGGTTCTCACATGCGATGAAGGCCTTTCGCGACTGGATCCTGGCAGAGTGCAAGAAAAAGAGATCGCGCAATGCGTAGACCTTCGCCTCCTCGCGGACGGGGCTGGCGAGGCCCACGCGGCTAGCCTGAACTCGCCCTGCCTTCGGCTGTTTTGGCGGAGGTTTCGGCCCGCGCCGTCAGCCGCCGCGCGATCGGCGTCAGTATGTAGGGCGACAGGTGGATCGGAAACTGCGTCATCGCGAAATACAGCCAGGTCGTGGGTGGCAGCGCGCCGGATGTCGCGGCCAGCATCAGCCCGAGATTGCGCTGTGACACCATCAGCCCGAGCGCCAGCGCGCGCTCGGTACCGATGCGCCGGAACAGTAGGGTGGTGACGGCGAGCAGGGTGAAATAGATCGCGAAGGCGAGGGCCGCGAGGCTGATGGTGAAGACCGGCTGCGCCATCAGATCGCTCACGACGTCGCCCATGATGGCCGACGCAAAGACGAAGAGGATGACGATGTTGAAGCCGTCGATCGGCTGCTTGTGGCGCTGGATCGCATCCGCGCCGAACAGCCAGCGAATGAAGGTCGCGGCCAGCAGCGATGCCGCGAGGATGCCGAGCAGCTTCAGGCCGAGCGTGAGCGGTGAGATGCTGAGCATGCCGCCGAGAAAAAGGCTCGCGAACAGCGATGCGGTGAAGGGCACGATCGCGGTTGCGGTCACCAGCGTGACCAGCACCAGCGTTGCATCGAGCCCCATCAGGGCCGCGAGCGCGGGCGAGGCCATCATCGGCGAAGCCATGCTCTGGAGCATCAGCGCCAGCATCAGGCCGGGCGCCCGGTCGGTGAGCCCGGTCGCGTGCGCGATCAGTCCAACGATGACTGGCACGCCGATCGTGGTCCAGGCCGTGGCCGTCGCCACCAGCGCCGGCCGGCGCAGATGGCCGTATAGCGCCACGAGATCCACCCGCATGAAGGAGATGCAGAGCAGAACGAGGATCGCCTCGGTGACATAGGGCCGCAACAGCGCGCCGAGCGGCGGCACGGCGGCAGCGATGAAAACCACGGATGCCACTGCACGCGTGCCTTGGGCGCCGAGCCAGGTCAGGCCGCGGAGAGGAAGGGCGACGATGGTTCGGAGAGCGCGCGGCATTGGGATAGGGCGTTGTCAGCCCGACGCTAGGCGGGGCGGCCGGCGTCCTGGAACGCCTTGGGAGGGAGAAGAACCCCAAGACTATTCCATCCGTGGCCCGGTCTGGCCAGCCGGCGCCGGGCAGGGCAGGAATGCCGCCCTTTCCCCGCCGTATTCGGCGTGTTAACCGGAGGTCCTGCGAGCGGCGGTATCCCCTGTAAAATGTCCAACAAGCCCGATTCGCTGTTGAAGCCGCGCGAGATGTTCAAAACCATTACCCTGACAGGCCTTGCGGCGCTGCTGGCCGCCACCGCGCTGACGGTCGCGACGCCCGCGCAGGCGCAGATCGGGACGATTTTCTCCGATCCGCCGCCGCTGCGGCCGCCGGGGACCATTCCCCGTGGCGGGCAGCCGATGCCCCAGCCGACCCCGGACGACGACGAAGAGGTGCCCGAGCTGCCGCCGCAGGGCCGCGTGCTGCCGTCACGTCCGATGCCGCCGCCGGGTCGTCAAGGGAATGTCATGCCCGGGCCGGTCGAGAGCCAGCCGCTGGCGCCGCCGCCGGGCACCACGATCGCGCCGCAGAACCAGCCGCCGGCCGTCGCGGTCGCGCCGCCGGGCGCGCCTGCTCAACCGGGCCAGCGCCAACCGCAGCAGAAGGGCGCCCCGCAGCAGGGCGCCGTGCCGCAGGCCCCCGCGAGCCTCCAGCCTGGTGACGAGGTCGTCACCGAGCCGCCGGCCCAGAAGATCGTGAACAAGAAGGCGACCTTCTCCGGCCTCGACAAGATCACCGGGCGCATCATCAATTTCGACGAGGATATCGGTGAGACCGTGCAGTTCGGCGCGCTGCGGGTGAAGACCGATGCCTGCTACACCCGGCCCGCGACGGAAGCCGCCAACACCGATGCCTTCGTCGAGGTCGACGAGATCACGCTGCAGGGCGAGGTGAAGCGGATCTTCTCCGGCTGGATGTTTGCGGCAAGCCCCGGCCTGCACGGCGTCGAGCACCCGATTTACGACATCTGGCTCACCGACTGCAAAGAGCCGCAGCAGACCATTGCGACGGCAGCTCCGGATCCCGCGACCAAGCCCGCGCCGCCACCGCCGCCTCCGGCGCAAAAGAGGGCCGCCCCCAAGCAGGTGCAGCAGCGTCCGCCGCAGCCTCTGCCACCGCCGCAGCAGCCGCAGGCGGCCCCGCCACCACCTCCGCCGCCGGAGCAGCGGCCAGGTCTGTTCGGTATCCCCGGGTTTGGCCGCTAGGCCAAATCCGGCGGGGTTTGGCAGCCGGTAAACCTGGCTATCGTCGTGACGCGATGATCTCGAGCGCGCGTGCGCCGGGGATCGCTTCTCCATTGGACAGCCGCAGGAAATCGCCGGGCTCGCCGGCGAGCGCTTTGTCGAGCAGCGCGGTGTAGCGCCGCCGCGAGATCTCGGCCGCACCAAAGCTCTTCAGATGCTCGGTGACATATTGTGTGTCGAGCAGCTCGAAACCGCCATGGATCAACCGCGCGACCAGATGCACCAGCGCCACCTTGGAAGCGTCGCGCGCGGTGTGAAACATGCTCTCGCCGAAGAAGGCACGCCCCAGGCTGACGCCATAGAGGCCGCCGACGAGGTCGTCGCCCTGCCACGCCTCGACGCTGTGGCAATGGCCGAGTTCGTGGAGGCCGCCATAGAGGTCGCGGATGCGCTTGTTGATCCAGGTGTCCTCGCGTCCAGGATGCGGCGCCGCACAGCCGGCGATCGTCGCCTTGAACGCGGTGTTGACGGTCACGCGAAACACGTCCGAGCGCACAGTGCGCGCCAGCCGCGAAGCGACGCGAAAACCATCGAGCGGGATCACGCCGCGCATTTCCGGCTCGACCCAAAATAGGGTCGGGTCGTCGGCACTCTCGGCCATCGGAAAGATGCCGCAGGCATAAGCGCGCAGCAGCACGGCCGGCGTGATTTCAGATGAGGCAGAGTCGCGCGAAGTCATGGCATCCGATCATAGCAGCATCGCAATGCGCGTGCGATGGGGGCAATTCCGGATGCGGGATCAACCTGCCGCCGCGCTGTTCGTCTTGCCCGGGGCGGCGGGAGTGCAGGGGAACCGCAGGATGATGCGAGTTCCGGAATGCTCGGGATCGCGCTCGACCGTGGCTTCGAGCTTGGAAGCCATGGCCGCGACGATACGCTGGCCCATGCCTGTCGAGCGCGGATCGGCCTTGACGTTGTCGCCGACGCCGTCGTCGGTGATCGAGAGCAGGAGATCGTCTCCTTTCGAGATCAGCTCGACGTGAATGGGGCCGGCACCGTCGGGATAGGCGTATTTCACCGCGTTCATCACCAGCTCGTTGACGATGATGCCAACGGCAACGGCCCGGTCCGGGTCGATCTCGATCGGCTCGGCCTTCACCGTCAGGCGCGACATCCGGTTACCTTCGGCGGAGCGGCGCAGATCCTCGAGCAGCGAGTCCAGATATTGGTTGAGCACGACGCTCTTCAGGTCCTGCGAGGTGTAGAGGCGGCGGTGCACCTGGGCGACGGCCGCGACGCGGCCCATCGCGTTGGTCAGTGCGGCCTTGACCTCGTCCTGCGCGGCGGAACTCGCCTGCAAATGCAGGAGCGAGGCGATGATCTGCAGCGAATTGCCGACGCGGTGATTGACCTCGCGCAGCAGCAGCTCGCGTTCGGCGGCAAGCGCGGCGTAGCGGTCGCGCGAGGCATGGATCTCGGCCTCGGCTTCCTCGCGCGCCCGCTGCAATTCAGCCTGGCGCAGCGCGCCTTCGGCCGCGACGTGCAGTAGCGGGATGAAGTCGCCCTTGACGTCCTTGACCAGGTAGTCCGCCGCACCTGCCTTCAGGGCGGTGACGGCGATGGTGGAATCCTGCGAGGCCGTGACGAAGACCACCGGCGGGGCGTCCGGGATCGCCATGATCTGCTCGAGCGTCTCGAGTCCGTCGAGACCCGGCATGTACTGATCGAGCGCCACAACATCGATGCAGCCCTTGCTGCCGGAATTGCGGATGCGCTCGAGGCCTTCTTCGCCGCTCGCGGCGTGAATAACCTTGTAGCCGCGCCGCGTCAGGCCGCGCTCGACCAGACGCGCCAGCGCCTCGTCATCATCGATATAGAGCAATGTCGGCGTGTGCTGTGTCATGGGGCGGCGGGCGGGACCTGAATGACCGAGAAGAACAGACCGAGCTGCCGGATGGCGTTGGCAAAGTTCTCGTAGTTGACTGGCTTGGTAATGTAGACGTTGCAACCGAGCTCGTAGCAGCGCTTGATTTCCTGGCTGTCGTCGGTCGTGGTCAGCACCACCACCGGCGAGGCCTTCAGGTATTTGTTCTCCTTGATCTGCTTCAGGATATCGATCCCGCTCATGTCGGGCAGGTTGAGGTCGAGCAGGATCAGGAGCGCGTTGCCCTTCTGGGCGATTCCACTGCCGTCGGCGCCGAACAGGTGCTTCATCGCATCGGTGCCGTTGGCGAACGAGATGATCTCGTTGTTGACGCCGGACCTGCGGATGTTGCGCTCGATCAGGCGCGCGTGTCCCTCGTCGTCCTCGATCATGATGATGCTGACAGGTTGGGTCATTTGTCGGCGTTCCGGTTGCTGGCATTCCAGGTGATGGGCAGAGTGATCGTGAAGGTGCTGCCCGCGTTCAGTTCCGACGATACCGACATCGTGCCGCCAAGGCGGCGCACGAGTGCACGCACATGGGCAAGACCGATGCCCTGGCCAGGCTTGTCCTGGGTTCCCGCACGGCGGAACAGCTCGAAAATCCGCTGATGGTCCTTCGGATCGATGCCGCGGCCGTTATCGCTGATTTCGAAGATAGCGTAGCCGAGCTTGGTGCGCCCGCGAATTCTGATTTCGCCGGCTACCCCGCTCTTGAGATACTTGATCGCGTTATCGATCAGATTGGAGAAGATCTGCTCCAGCGCAAGGCGATCGCTGACGATATCAGGCAGCGCCTCGACATGGATCTCGGCCTGGGCCTCGACGGCTTGGTGCGCCACCGTCGACACGATGGCTTCGACGAAGGCGCGGGTCTTGATCTTCTCCGGCTGAAATTCGCGTCGGCCTTCGCGGGTGAGGTTGAGGATCGCTGAGATCAAGCGGTCCATCTTCGCGATCGAAGACTTGATGAAGCCGAGCGCCTCGGAAAAATCCGCCGACAATTGCTGGTCGGCATCTTCCAGCGCGATCTCGCCGGGGGCGCCGGGCACCAGGGAGGGCCCGTCGGCTGATACGTGGGTGAGGCTGCCGATGCGGCGGAAGATGTCGCCGCCGAGCTCTTCGAGTTCGCTGGTGAAGCCCATGATGTTGACGAGCGGCGAGCGCAGATCGTGGCTTACGATATAGGCAAAGCGCTGGATCTCGTCGTTGGCTTCGCGCAGGTCTGCCGTACGTTCGTCGACCACGGCCTCCAAGTTGACGTTGGTATCGCGCAGGCGAGCTTCAGCCTCATCGCGAGCGAGGGATGAGCGCCGCACCAGCCAGATCGAGATCAGGGCCAGCAGCACGACGAAGCCCGAGCCGATGCCGGTCATCGACGCGGACAGGGTCTGGCTGCGGTCGGAGTTCTCGGAGCGGATCCGGAACAGCCGCTCCTCCTCGCGGATCATCGCGTTGGCCAGGTTGCTGATCGTGGTCGTGGTATCACCGGCGGCGGCCTCGCGGACGAGTGCCTTGGCCTGGTCGGGTTCGTTTTGCTTGATGAAATTCATCTCGCGCGAGAACTGGTCAAGCCGAGTCTCGATCGCCGCGCTCAGTTTCTCGATGTTCTCGCGTTGCGCCGGATTGTCGCCGATCTGGCGCGTAAGCTTGTCGAGCGCCGGGACGATCGCCGCGACCGCCTTCTCGTGATCCGATTGGAAATCCGGTCCCCCCGTCAGGAGAAAGCCCCGGGCGCTGCTTTCGGCCCGTCGGATTTCCAGAAGGAGTGCATTGATCTGGTTTTCCGTCTCGATTGTATGGACGACCCATTTGCTGTCGTCCCGCGCCTTGTTGACAAGGTATACCGAGCCCGCGCTGATCACCGTCAGCACCAGCAGACCCGCTGAAAGCAGCAGGATCTGCCAAAATATACGCCGCGGCTGCAACTCGGCCGTCACGACGGGCTCGCGCTGTCAGGCTGAGTGGAGTTCAAAACGCCCCCTTGGAACTGTCCCCACTGTGCAAAACGCGATTGGGGCCAAGGAGTTCCGCTGGCGAGGCGATTATTTCGAGGCCGGTTCCGCCTTGCCGGCCAGATACTGCTCCAGCCAGTGGATGTGGTAATCGCCGTCGATGATATCGTCCTGGCGCACCAGATCGCGAAACAGCGGCAGCGTGGTCTCGATGCCCTCGACCACCATCTCGTCCAGTGCCCGGCGCAGCCGCATCAAGCACTCGGCGCGGGTCTTGCCGTGGACGATCAGCTTACCCACCAGGGAATCGTAATAGGGCGGGATCTGGTAGCCCTGATAGACCGCCGAATCGATGCGCACGCCGAGGCCGCCGGGCGGGTGATATTGCTGGATGCGGCCGGGCGAGGGACGGAAGGTCTGCGGGTTCTCCGCATTGATGCGGCACTCGATCGCGTGCCCGATGATCTGAACCTCGTTCTGCTTCGCCGGCAATTCGCCACCGGCGGCGATGCGGATCTGCTCCAGCACGAGGTCGATGTCGGTGATGCTCTCGGTGACGGGATGCTCGACCTGGATGCGCGTGTTCATCTCGATGAAATAGAACTCGCCATCCTC
>Ga0102590_1004703_pt1 | contig 11255 bp, 9 predicted proteins | sample AraplaMF_Col_mMF_FD_76859 | JGI IMG/M metagenome (GOLD analysis project Ga0102590, IMG submission 76859) | Arabidopsis root microbial communities from the University of North Carolina, USA - plate scrape MF_Col_mMF | ecosystem: Host-associated > Plants > Roots > Endosphere | place: USA...
ATCGACAAGCACAAGGCGGATCGCGGCGATCTCTGGCAGACCCACGAAGAGCCTCTTGATCTGGTCGGCTGCGTGCGGGCGATCGATGGCGAGGGACGAGCGATCCTTGTTGATTGCCTGACGCTTTGGGTCACCAACCTGATGATGGAGGAGCGCGACACGGAGGCCGAGTTTGCCTCGCTTGCCGCGTATCTGCCGACGGCGCGTGCGCGCCTTGTCATCGTTTCCAATGAGGTCGGCCTCGGCATCGTTCCGGAAAACCGCATGGCCCGGGAGTTCCGGGATCATGCCGGCCGCTTGCATCAAATGATCGCGGCTCAGGCCGCGGATGTGTATTTTATCGCGGCGGGACTGCCGCTGAAGATGAAGGGTTGAATTTCATGAACCAGCAGAAAATCCCGGCGACCGTGATCACCGGCTTCCTCGGCGCCGGCAAGACGACGATGATCCGCAATCTGCTCTCCAATACCAACGGCAAGAAGATCGCGCTCATCATCAACGAGTTCGGCGATCTCGGCGTCGACGGCGAGGTGCTGAAGGGCTGCGGCGCCGAGAATTGCACCGAGGACGACATCATCGAGCTCACCAACGGCTGCATCTGCTGCACGGTCGCCGACGACTTCATCCCGACGATGACGAAGCTTTTGGAGCGCGAGCAGCGCCCCGACCATATCGTCATCGAGACATCCGGCCTCGCGCTGCCGCAGCCGCTCGTTGCGGCCTTCAACTGGCCGGACATTCGCACGCAGGTCACTGTCGATGGCGTCGTTACCGTCGTTGACAGCGCCGCGGTCGCCGCTGGCCGGTTTGCCGACGATCACGATGCCGTCGAGGCCCGCCGCGTGGAAGACGAGTCGCTCGACCATGAGAGCCCGATCGAGGAGCTTTTCGAGGACCAGTTGACCTGCGCCGATCTGATCGTGCTCAACAAGACCGACCTTCTCGACACCGCCGGCCTTGGCCGTGTGCGGGACGAGGTCGCTTCGCGCATCGCCCGCAAGCCCGTGATGATCGAGGCGCGCAACGGCGAGGTCCCGGCGAGCGTGCTGCTCGGGCTCGGTGTCGGAACGGAAGACGATGTAGTCAATCGCAAGTCCCACCACGAGCTCGAACATGAGGACGGCGTGCAGCATGACCATGACGAGTTCGACAGCTTCGTGGTCGAGCTTGGCCCGGTTGCCGACCCTGCGGCCTTCGTGGATGCGCTGAAGGGCATCATCGGCGAGCATGACGTGCTGCGGCTCAAGGGCTTCGTCGACGTTCCCGGCAAGCCGATGCGTCTGCAGTTGCAGGCGGTCGGAAGCCGCATCGACCATTATTTCGATCGCGCCTGGGCGTCCGGTGAAGCGCGCGGCACCCGCCTCGTCGTCATCGGCCTGCACGAGATGGACGAAGCGGCGGTGCGCAAGGCGATCGAAACGCTGGCATAAGGCAGACCGATGCATCTGCTTCTGGCACAGCAGGGAACGATCAGCGACGGCGAGGAGGCGATCGATCTTGGTCAGTCTCCCGGCGATGTCCTGTTCCTGTCGGCTGCCGATACCGAACTCGCAGCGATGGCCGCAGCTTACGACGAAGCGGGGGTCGGATTCTCGCTGCGGCTCGCAAGCCTGATGAGCCTCAAGCATCCGATGTCGGTCGATGCCTATGTGGAGCGGACAGCTCGTCATGCGAAGCTGATCGTCGTCAGGGCGCTGGGTGGTGCCAGCTACTTCCACTACGCACTGGAAGCGCTCCATGCCGCCGCGGCGCGAACCGGCGCGCTGATCGCCGTGTTGCCGGGAGATTCGAAGCCCGATGCGGGTTTGACGCCGTTTTCGAATGTTCCGCTTGAGGATCTCAACGCGCTTTGGGCCTATCTCATCGAGGGTGGCGACGGCAATTCGCGGGCATTTCTCGCCTATGCCGGTGCGATGCTGTCTGGCGCGGAAAAGCCGGAAGCTGCATCGCCGCTGATGAAGGCCGGCATATGGTGGCCGGGCAAGGGCGTGCTTGGGGTCGACGAGTGGAGGGCGGCGGCCTGCGACGAGCGGCTTCGCTCACCTCGGGAAAGCTCGCGTCTCCCGACGGTCGCTATCAGCTTCTATCGCGCGCTTGTGCAAAGCGGCGAGACAAGGCCGGTCGAAGCGCTTGTCGACACGCTGCTTTCGGAAGGCATCCGGCCGTTGCCGGTATTCGCCTACAGCCTCAAGGATCCGGTGTCGAAGGGCATTCTGGAAAGCGTGTTTGATGTCATCAAGCCCGCGGTGGTGCTCAACACGACAGGCTTTGCCGTGTCGGCGCCGGGCGCGGATCGCGAGCCGACGGTGCTCGAGGCCAATGATGCCGTCGTGCTTCAGGCGATCTTTTCGGCATCGTCACGTCAGGCGTGGGCCGCGTCCTCGCAAGGGCTCTCCGCGCGTGATCTTGGCATGAACGTCGCGCTGCCCGAAGTGGACGGTCGGGTGCTCTCTCGTGCGGTCTCCTTCAAATCGGCGGCCCGCTACGACGCGAGGGTCGAGGCCAACATTGTCGGTAGCGAACCCGATATCGAACGGATGCGCTATACCGCCAGGCTTGCTGCCAATTGGGCGAAGCTGCGCACCACCGCCGCCAGTGAGAGGCGCGTCGCGCTTGTTCTGGCGAACTATCCGAACCGTGATGGCAGGCTCGGCAACGGCGTCGGACTAGACACGCCGGCGGGTACTGTCGAGGTGCTGAAAGCCATGCGTGCCGCCGGCTATGCGGTTTCAGATGTACCTGCGGATGGCGATCAGCTGATCCAGCGTCTGATGGAAGGGCCGACAAACTCGGGCAGCGACGGCAAGCTTGTCCGCGAATCGCTTTCCTTGAGTCGTTACAAAGCCTTCTTCGTAAAACTTCCGAAAAAGATTCAGGATGAAATCGGCGCGCGTTGGGGTGCGCCCGAGGCCGATCCCTATGTCGTGGACAGCGCGTTTGCTCTGCCGTTCATGCGGCTTGGGGAGGTGCTGGTGGGCATCCAGCCGGCACGCGGCTACAATATCGATCCGAAGGAGAGCTACCATTCGCCGGATCTTGTGCCACCGCATGGCTATCTCGCCTTCTATGCCTTCCTTCGCCATGAGTTCGGCGCTCACGCCGTTATTCATATGGGCAAGCATGGCAATCTCGAATGGTTGCCCGGCAAGGCGCTGGCGCTGTCAGAGGAGTGCTACCCGGAAGCCATCCTTGGCCCCATGCCGCATCTCTATCCCTTCATCGTCAACGATCCGGGTGAGGGAACGCAGGCAAAGCGTCGTTCTGCTGCTGTCATCATCGATCACCTGACGCCGCCGCTGACGCGTGCAGAGAGCTACGGGCCGCTGAAGGATCTGGAGGCGCTGGTCGACGAATATTACGAGGCTTCGGGCGGCGATCCGCGCCGGATCCGGCTTCTCAGCAAGCAGATCCTCGATCTCGTGGCGGACATAGGCCTCGATCGCGATGCCGGCATCGACAAGGGGGAAAGCGAGACCGAGGCATTGAAGAAACTCGACGCCTACCTCTGCGATCTCAAGGAGATGCAGATTCGCGACGGCCTGCATGTTTTCGGCGTCTCGCCGCAGGGCCGGCTGCTGACGGATTTGACGGTCGCGCTGGCGCGGGTTCCGCGCGGGCTCGGACAGGGTGGCGATCGTAGTCTTCAGCGTGCGATTGCGGCGGATCTCGGATCCGAGTTCGACCCGCTCGATTGCGACATGGCCGGAGTCTGGACCGGGCCGTTCCCTGACGTTCTCGCAAGCGCTACGGACGCGATCTGGAGAACGAACGGCGATGCCGTCGAGCGGATCGAACTGCTTGCGGCACGGCTGGTTGCCGGCGAGTTTTCTTGCCCGGAAGGTTGGGAGGCCACTCACGCTGTTCTTGCGGAGATCGAAACGCGGCTCAAGCCTGCCATTCTGGCCTGCGGGACTGATGAGATCGAAGGCCTGCTTCGAGGGCTCGACGGGCGTTTCGTAGCGCCGGGACCATCTGGGGCTCCGACGCGGGGCCGACCGGACGTGCTGCCGACCGGACGGAATTTCTACTCGGTCGACAGCCGGGCCGTGCCGACGCCGGCGGCCTACGAGCTCGGGAAGAAGTCCGCGGAGCTGCTGATCCGCCGCTACGTGCAGGATCACGGTGAATGGCCGGTCTCCTTTGGCCTGACCGCCTGGGGCACCTCGAATATGCGCACCGGCGGCGACGATATCGCCCAGGCGCTCGCCCTGATCGGCGTGAAGCCGGTGTGGGACATGACCTCGCGGCGCGTCAGCGGCTATGAAATCATTCCGCCCGCGCTGCTGCGTCGGCCGCGCGTCGATGTGACATTGCGTATCTCCGGCTTCTTCCGGGACGCCTTTCCGGAGCAGATCGCTCTGTTCGACAAGGCAATCCGCGCCGTCGGGGCGCTGGAAGAGGATGCTATCGACAATCCGATTGCGGAGCGGATGGGCGGCGAGGCTGCCCGTCTCGAAAAGGCGGGATTGGATGCGGCGCAAGCTGTTCGCCGCGCCGGCTACCGCGTCTTCGGCTCGAAGCCTGGCGCCTACGGTGCTGGTCTGCAAGCGCTGATCGATGAGAAGGGGTGGGAGCGTCGCGCCGATCTGGCAGAAGCCTACCTTGTCTGGGGAAGCTACGCTTATGGCGCCGGCGAAGAGGGCCGGGCGGAGCGCGGCGTCTTCGAAGAGCGGCTGCGCTCGATCCAAGCGGTCGTGCAGAACCAGGACAATCGCGAACACGACCTTCTCGACAGCGACGACTACTACCAGTTCGAGGGCGGGATGGCGGCTGCGGCCGAAATGCTGGCGGGCGATCGGCCATCGATCTATCACAACGACCATTCGAGGCCCGAGAAGCCGGTGATTCGATCTCTGGAAGAAGAGATCGGGCGTGTCGTACGTGGCCGCGTCGTCAATCCGAAGTGGATCGATGGCGTCATGCGCCATGGCTACAAGGGTGCCGTCGAGATTGCCGCGACCGTCGATTACCTCTTTGCCTTTGCGGCGACGACGGGTGCCGTTGGCAACCATCACTTCGAAGCTGTCTACCAGGCTTTCGTGGTGGATCCTGAGGTCCGCGATTTCATGATCGAGAAAAACCCGGCCGCCTTCGCCGACATGAAGGAGCGGCTGCTGGAAGCGATCGATCGCAGCCTCTGGACGCCGCGCAGCAATTCGGCGCGGTTCGACCTTTCAGACACATTCGGCTTGCATCAAGGCAAGCTTACATCCGGGGAATATTGAGATGACCGACGAAACCACCGAAGCCGCTGGCCACGACGACGCCCGCCACGCCGAGAAGATGGCGAAGAAGAAGGCCGCCCGCGACAAGATCATGGCGACGAAGACGGACGAAAAGGGCCTGATCATCGTCCATACTGGCAAGGGCAAGGGTAAGTCGTCGTCCGCCTTCGGAATGATCTTCCGGCATATCGCGCACGGCAAGCCTTCGGCCGTCGTGCAGTTCATCAAGGGCGCGATGTGGACCGGGGAGCGCGACCTGATCGAAAAGCACTTTTCCGATGTCTGCCAGTTCCACACCATGGGCGAGGGCTTCACCTGGGAGACGCAGGATCGCGCTCGCGATGTCGCGGCGGCCGGCGCTGCTTGGGAGAGGGCGAAGGAACTGATCCGCGACGAGCGCAATTCGATGGTGCTGCTCGACGAGATCAACATCGCGTTGCGTTATGATTACCTCGATATCAACGAGGTCGTGGAGTTTCTGAAGAACGAGAAGCCGTATATGACTCATGTCGTTCTGACCGGGCGCAACGCCAAGGACGAACTGATCGAGATCGCCGATCTCGTGACCGAGATGGAGCTTATCAAGCATCCCTTCCGCTCGGGCATCAAGGGGCAGCCGGGCGTGGAGTTCTGATGACGCAGAGCTGGATTTTCTGGGCGGTGCTTTCGGCGGCTTTCGCCGCATTGACAGCGATCTTTGCCAAGATCGGCGTTGCCGGCATCAGTTCCGATCTCGCCACCCTGATCCGCACCGTCGTTATTGTCTTCATCATCAGCGCCATTGTCGCGGCAACCGGGCAGTGGCAGCCGTTCTCCAGCATTTCAGGCAAGACGTGGTTGTTCCTCTGCCTTTCGGGGGCGGCGACCGGCGCCTCCTGGCTTGCCTATTTCCGCGCATTGAAGATCGGCGATGCTGCACGCGTCGCCCCGATCGACAAGCTTTCGATCGTTCTCGTCGCGGTTTTCGGCGTCGTCTTCCTCGGTGAGAAGCTGAACCTCATGAACTGGCTCGGCGTGGGCCTGATTGCTGGTGGGGCGCTGCTGCTAGCTCTATTCTAAGCGTTTCCGGCGCGTGCAATTTACGCGAGGTGGGTCGCCAATATCAGATCTCGAGCCAGACGCGGATCGGATTGGCTGGATCGGCCAGAAGCTTGATCGTGAAGGCGATGCAGACGATGACGAGCAGCGGCTTGATCAGGCGCGCGCCCGTGCGCATCGCAAGGCGCGAGCCTAGCTGCGCGCCCAGGAACTGGCAGACGCCCATCATCAGCCCGATCTTCCAAATGATCGCGCCGAAGGAAACGAAGACGATGAGAGCGCCGACATTGGAGCCGAAATTCAACAGTTTGGTGTGCGCCGTCGCCTTCAGCATACCGAAGCCGGCGAGCGAGACGAACGACAGCATGAAGAACGATCCCGTGCCGGGACCAAAGACACCGTCGTAAAATCCGATGGCCGGTACCAGCGTAAGCCCGAAAACGAAGGGCGTGATGCGGCGATGCTTGTCGACATCGCCGAGGTTCGGCTTCAGCGCAAAATAGAGTGCGATTGCCACCAGAAGGACCGGCATGATCGCGCGCAACAGGTCGCCCGGCACGATCGTTGCCAAGGCAGCGCCAAGGGAGCCGCCGAAGATTGCCATCAGCGCCATCGGCAGCTGGGTGCGTAGGTGAACATGTCCCTTACGGGCATAGGCGATCGTCGCGGAGGCTGCCCCGAATACGGACTGTACCTTGTTGGTGCCGAGTGTTTGCAGCGGCGGAATACCCGCGATCAGCATCGCCGGGACGGTGATCAAGCCCCCGCCGCCGGCGATGGAATCGACGAAGCCAGCAAAAAAGCCGGCCGCGGCCAGCATGAAGATGAGATGAGGGGCAAGATCGGACAAGGAGGGAAACTCTGGAACGTGGACGCGGCGCATGTTGCATTTCCAGCCCCATGCTGCAATGGCTTGGTGGACACGGGGGCGGGTTTCATTGTCGCACATGACTGGAAATGTATTCGATGGATTGCGCCGGTACGTGCTCGGCATCGGCTGCGAGCGTGGAACGCCGCAAGACGAGGTAACCGAGCTTGCCAGTGCGGCGCTGGCGGCGGCTGGCATTGGCCCGGGAGAGTTGGCGGCCATCGCATCCATTGATACGCGGGGCAATGAGCCTGCGATCCTTGGGTTGGCACGTGACCTTGGGGCGCCACTCCTTTTCTTCAGTGCGCTGCGGCTCGAAGAGGAAACGCCGAGGCTGAAAAATCCTTCGACGATCGTCTTCGCCCGGGTGGGGTGTCATGGGGTCGCGGAATCCGCGGCGCTGGCAGCGATTGGACCGCATGCGGCGTTGGTTGTTCCGAAAATCAAGTCGCAGCGCGCGACGGCATCCATTGCGTGTGCCCTGTTGCAGAAAGATTAGCGGGCGCTATGGTGGCGCCGACTTCGCGGCGCCGTCCGGCTGCCCTGCGACAATAACGAAAAGAGGCACACTCATGCACAAGGTCATTTATGACACGGATCCGGGCGTCGATGATGCAATGGCTCTGCTCTTCCTGCACCGCCATCCCGAGATCGACCTGATCGGTATCACGACCGTCTTCGGCAACGCGTCGGTGGAGACGACGACACGCAACGCGCTGTTCCTGAAGCGCGAATGGAACATTCCTGCGCCCGTTGCCAAGGGCGCCAGCGTGACCGTGGATCCGACCCGCGAGGAAAGGGCGTGGCCGACCTTCGTGCATGGCGAAAACGGCCTCGGCAACATCGAGGTGCCCGAAACCATCGACCTGCCGATCGATCCGCGTCCTGCCCATCGCTTCATTATCGATACGGTTCGCGCCAATCCGGGCGAAGTCAGGCTGGTTGCCGTCGGCCGTATGACCAACCTGGCGATGGCGCTCAAGGAAGACCCGGAGATCGCCAGGCTCGTGAAGGACGTCGTCATCATGGGCGGCAACTTCTATGTTCCGGGCAACGTGTCGCCGGTGGCCGAAGCCAATATCCACGGCGATCCCGAGGCCGCCGACATCGTTCTGACTGCGGCCTGGAAGGTTGCCGTTATCGGCCTCGACGTGACCGCGATCACGACAATGAGCCGCAGTTATCTTGCCGACGTTGCCGCCAAGGGCAACAGGGCAGTCAAGCTGCTGAACGATCTCTCGCAGGACTACATCGACTTCTACAAGCACGCCGTCGAAGACGGCATGATGGTTCACGACAGCTGCGCTTGCGTCTATGTCGTAGCGCCCGAGCTGTTCTCGACCATCAGCGGCGCGGTGCGAGTCGTTTGCGGCGGGATTGCGGATGGACAGACGATCGTGAAGCCGGACGGCCGTCGCTTTCCGCCTGGCGACTGGGATGGCCTGCCAAACCAGGTTGTCTGTACCGGCATCGAATCCGAGAACGTCATCGATCTCATACGCGATACCCTTCTGCGGACGTGAGGATTGGGTCTCGTTACACGGACCACGGAGCGCGAATCACAAGGAACGATCGCGCGCGATAGAATGGTTGGAGCAGGCGTGTCTTCACATCTCGCTTCCGCCCGATCAGCGGCGTTGACCTTGCCAGCGACGGGGCATAGATCATGCCAATGATCGAAGCTGCGTTTTCACATCTGCCGGCTCTTGAGCCGGGCAGCGTCTGGCTTGTTGGTGCAGGTCCGGGCGAGCCCGGACTGCTCACGCTTCTTGCCGCCAAGGGCCTGGCGGAGGCGGACGTGGTCGTTCACGACGCGCTGGTGAATGCCGACTGCCTGAAACTCGCACGGCCCGACGCTCTGCTTGAATATGCGGGAAAGCGTGGTGGCAAGCCGTCCGCCAAGCAGCGCGACATTTCGCTGCGGCTTGTCGAACTCGCCCGTGCCGGAAAGCGGGTCTTGCGTCTCAAGGGAGGCGATCCCTTCGTCTTCGGGCGGGGTGGCGAGGAGGCGTTGATGCTGGTCGAGCACAATGTCCCGTTCCGCATCGTGCCCGGCATTACCGCAGGTATCGGCGGGCTGGCCTATGCCGGCATTCCGGTCACACACAGGGATGTCAACCATGCAGTGACATTCCTGACGGGACACGATTCCTCGGGCGTCGTGCCGGATGCCATCAATTGGGAAGCCATCGGCAAGGGCTCGCCTGTGATCGTCATCTATATGGCGATGAAGCATATCGCGCAGATCAGCAGGAACCTGATGGCCGCAGGGCGCTCCCCGATGGAGCCTGTCGCCTTCGTCTGCAACGCATCGACCGGCGACCAGCAGGTCCTGGAAACGACGCTCGGCGAAGCGCCTTCCGCTGTCGCTGCTTCCGGCCTCGAACCGCCGGCGATCGTCGTGATCGGGGAGGTCGTGCGGCTGCGTCAGTCGCTTGATTGGCTGGGCGCACTCGCGGGACGCAGATTGCGCCCTGATCCGTTCCAAGACTCGAACAGCAGGGAGACGGCATGAGCGGTTTGTTGATTGCAGCCCCTTCTTCCGGATCGGGCAAGACGACGGTGACGCTGGGGCTTTTGCGCGCACTTCGCAAACGCGGTGTCGCGATCGCCCCCGGCAAGGCTGGCCCAGACTATATCGACCCGGCCTTTCACGCGGCGGCGAGCGGCGTTGCCTGTCTCAACTTCGACCCGTGGGCGATGCGCCCGGAACTGATCGCCGCCAATGCGACCCTGCATCGCTCTGGCGACCGCATTCTCATCATCGAAGCGATGATGGGGCTCTTCGATGGTGCGACCGACGGCAAAGGGACTGCGGCCGATCTAGCCGCCATGCTTGGGCTTTCCGTGGTGCTCGTCGTCGATGCCTCGCATATGTCGCAGTCGGTGGCGGCGCTGGTGACAGGATTTGCGGGCTTCCGTGCCGATGTCCGTATCGCCGGCGTGATCCTTAACAAGGTCGGCGGTGAACGCCATGAGATGATGCTTCGCAAGGCGCTCGAAGCGATCCGCATGCCGATCGTTGCCGTCGTCCGCCGCGACAATGACATTGCCCTTCCCGAAAGGCATCTCGGCCTTGTTCAGGCGGGAGAGCATCAGATGCTTGAGAGCTTCATCGAGCATGCGGCGGATGCCATATCGGAAGAATGCAATTTCGAATTCCTGCTGCGCATTGCGCGCCAAGGCCTGAACCGTCCGTCGACGGCGAACATTGCGCGGCTGCGGCCGCTCGGCAGCAGGATCGCCGTGGCCCGCGACATCGCCTTCGCCTTTTCCTACGAGCATATGTTGCTTGGTTGGCGTCGACGCGGCGCGGAGATCAGTTTCTTCTCACCGCTTGCCGATGAGGCACCGGATTCGACGGCAGACGCCATCTATCTTCCGGGCGGCTATCCGGAGTTGCATCCAGGGCGGATCGCCGCTGCGAGCAATTTCAGGGCAAAGCTTATCGATGCAGCGGGCAAGGGCGTGCGAATCTACGGTGAGTGCGGCGGATACATGGTTCTAGGTGAAGGCCTCATAGACGGCACCGGCAAGCGTCACGAAATGCTCGGTCTCCTGCCTGTCGTCACGAGTTATGAGGAACGCAAACGTCACCTTGGCTATCGGCGCGTGAGACCGTTGAACTCGTCCTACTTCGAAAAGCCCATGACGGCACACGAGTTTCACTATTCGGCGGTGGTTTCCGAAGGGGAAGCCGATCGCGTTTTTCAGGTGACGGACGCGTTGGGCAATGATCTCGGGCAAGCTGGCCTCCAGCGTGGTCAGGTTGCGGGATCCTACATGCACCTGATTGACCTTGCCGAGGGGACAAGATGAATGCTCCGATCGTTCACGGCGGCGGCATCACGGCTGCGGCTGCAATCTACGGCGGCGAGCTTGAACATTGGCTTGATCTTTCGACGGGGATCAATCCGTGCCCCGTTCCACTCCCAGACGTGCCGATGCGTGCCTGGCATCGCCTGCCTGACACCTATCTGGCCGATCGGGCGCGCGTTGCGGCACAGGGCTACTATCGCAGTGGTGACATTTTCCCGCTTCCTGTTCCCGGTACGCAATCCGTGATCCAGCTGTTGCCGCGGCTCTTCGAGGTTGCCGGACGGGTAGCAATTCTGGGGCCGACC
>Ga0102590_1004705_pt1 | contig 11250 bp, 7 predicted proteins | sample AraplaMF_Col_mMF_FD_76859 | JGI IMG/M metagenome (GOLD analysis project Ga0102590, IMG submission 76859) | Arabidopsis root microbial communities from the University of North Carolina, USA - plate scrape MF_Col_mMF | ecosystem: Host-associated > Plants > Roots > Endosphere | place: USA...
TCGACGAGACGCAGGCCACCCAGCGCCTGCACCAGGTGTTGAAGGCGGCCTAAGCCGCTGCTCTCGAGATCGGCGGGGTGATTTAGCGCCCCGCCAGCGAGCTCTCTCCTCGGAGAGGCCCCCAGCGGTCCCAACCGCAAGCGACGGATGGCATCACCGCTTCCCCAAGCGGCGTCATCCGTCGGGGGTGTCCGATTTTCTTGTCAGTCAAGCCGCTGTCTCTGCCCGCGCCGTCTTCGCGGCCTGCAGCAGCGTGTAAAGCCCGCACAGCATCAGCACGACGGCGCCGCCGATCGTGATCGCGTCCGGCAGCTCCGTGAACAACAGGAAGCCGAAGACGGTGCCCCAGATCAGCTGCGAATACATGAATGACGAGACCAGCGCCGCCGCGGCGTAGCGGAAGGCGAGGATCAGCAGCAGATTGCCGAGGCCGGAGCAGGCGCCGGTCGCCGCCATCAGCCCGAAATCCATCGCCGTCGGCACGCGCCAGTCGCCGATCGCGAAGGGCAGGCTGATCACGAACAGCATGACGAAATAGACCAGCAGCAGCGCGCCGCTGGATTCCGTCTTGGCGATCCGCCGCAGCATCAGCATCGACAGCGCAAACAGAGTGCCGGAACCCACCATCGCCAACTGACCCGTGCTGACGGCGCCGAAATCCGGCCGCATCATCAGCACCACGGCGGCGAAGCCGATCACCACCGCGACCCATTGGCGCCAGCCCACGCGTTCGCCCAGCAGCGGCGCCGACAGCGCGGTCACCACCAGCGGCGTCATGAAGGCGATCGTGTAGGCATCCGCCAGCGGGATCAGCGAGAAGGACACGAAGGCGAGGACCAGGCTGCCGGCGCCCAGGGTGCAACGCACCACGACCAGGCCGAGCCGGTGCGGCCGGAGACTCGCAAAGCCGTCCCAGAGCACCAGGACGGGCAAGGCCGTGACCAGGGCGAACACCGCGTCGATGGTGGCGATCTCGAACACCGAAGTGCGGACCGAGAGGAACTTGGTGAGGGCATCCGCGGTCGCCAGGACGGCGAAAGCGAGAAACCCCAGGCCGGTCCCGAGCATCGTCCGGTCTGCGTGACCGCGCATGCGAATTACCCCGATCCGGCCTCTCGCCAGGCACATCCCGGGAGCAGCGGAACCAATCGAACCTGGTTTGCATATAGCCGAACGGCGCCGCGCGGTCAGGTGCAGAAATGCCGGCCAAGCTGATAAGCTGCAATTGACGCGACTCGCCCGCGAGGATTCAACAGGGTGATTCGCCCCCGCATCGCAGAGACGGAGAAGATGCAGGACCCTGCCCAGGAACCGGAGAAGTTCGCGGTGTTGCGCCGGGCACGCCGCGTCTGGGCGATCTCGCCGGTGCATGGCGACATGACACGCCTGCGCGCGCTCCATGCCTTCATCGAGCCGCAATTCGAACCCGGCGACCGGGTCGTCTATCTCGGCGGCTATCTCGGCCGCGGCCATGAAGTCGCCGGTACGGTCGACGAGCTGATCTCCTTCCGGCGCCAGATCATCGCCAGGCCCGGCATGTTCGCCTACGACATCGTCTATCTGCGCGGCCAGCAGGAGGAGATGTGGTCGAAGCTGCTGCAGCTCCAATTCGCGCCCAATCCGAAGGAGGTGCTGCCCTGGATGTTGCAGCAGGGGGTCGGCGCGACCATCACCGCCTATGGCGGCGATCCGGCCCAGGGCATCATCCATTGCCGCGAGGGCGCCATGGCGATCACCCGCTGGACCAACAGCCTCCGCGCCGCCATGCAGGCGAAGCCCGGCCATGCCGCCCTGATGTCGCGGACCCGCCGTGCCGCCTATACCGACGACCAGGGCCTGCTCTTCGTCCATGCCGGGTTGGATCCCGAGCGCCCGTTATCGGCGCAGGGCGACAGCCTGTGGTGGGGCAGCCCGGGCTTCGCGCAGCTCAATCACCCCTACGGCGAGTTCCTGCGCGTGGTGCGCGGCTATGATCACGGCCATCAGGGGCCGAGCGCCGGCCCCTTCACGCTGACCATCGACGGCGGTTGCGGCTATGGCGGCAAGGCCCTGGCCGCTTTGATCGATCTTAAGGGCGAGCTGCTGAATCTCGTGGAGGCGTGACGGCCCGCGTTTGCAGCGCCTCGCCGCCCAACCGGAACACCGCCATCGGCGGCGCGCGCTCGACCACGTTGTGCTTGCCGAGCGGTCGCTGCGGAATCTCGACCGGAAGCCGGCCGGCAAGCGCGGCGCTGGCGACGATGATCACCTCCGAATGCCCGTCGTCGATCTCCTTCGCGAACTGCTCCAGCCGTTGCGCCACGTTCACGGTCTCGCCGACCAAGGTGTAGTTGATCCGTCCGGTGGCGCCGATATTGCCCGCCAGCGCCGTGCCGGTATGGAGACCGATCCGCACCCGCACCGGATTGAGGCCCTTGCGCCGGCGCCGTGCATTGTCCTCGTGGAGGCGTCGCCCCATCTCGACCGCCGCGCGCGCCGCGCGCTCGGCATGGTCGCCCTGGGCGGTGGGCGCGCCCCAGAAGGCCATCACGGAATCGCCGATATACTTGTCGATGGTCCCGCCTTCCGCCTCGATCACTTCGCCCAGAATCTCGAAATGCCGGTTGAGGAAGCGTGCGAGCGCGGCCGGCCCCAGCCGATGCCCGATCGCGGTGAAGCCGATGATGTCGGTGAACAGCACCGTCACCTCGCGCTCCTTGGCGGTGAAGGACTCCGCGCTGTCCGGTTCCATCAGCGCCGGCACCAGGGTGCGCGGCACATAGGTCGAAAGCCAGGTGAGGCCCGAGCGCATCCCGTTATAGGCCTCGGCGGCGATGTCGAACTCCCGGAGCCAGCTGCCCTTCATCGGCTGGGTCTTGTCGAACTCCAGCGCACTCAGGTGCCGGATCGCGCCGGCAAAATTGTGGATCGGCCGGCTGATCGAGCGCCCGAGGTAGAGTGCGCCGAGCACGGCCACGGCGGCGACCCCGAGCGAGATCCAGAGCGCCATCTGCAGGTTCTCGAACTGTGCGCCGATGTCGGCGCCCCGCACCGAGAGCACGGCGATCCAGGGCCTGCTGCCGACCACATCGACAGCGCGTGACAGAAAGATCCAGTCGGTGCCGTCGATATTCCGGGCCTGGACCGCGAAATCGAGCGGAACATTGGGGTGGATCGATGGATCGTCCCGATGCACCGGATCGAAAGCGCCGAGCACCGGATCGCCCACCTCCGCGACCTTGGGCAGTGCGTGGTCGTCGCTGCCCTTGAACGTCCCGTTGGCCAGCAGCGGATGCACGATCAGCGAGGTGTCGTCGAGCATCACGGAGGCGTTAAGCCCGGGTTCGCGCGTGCGGTTCAGGACGCGCCGCGCGAAGTCCGGCACCGAGATCAGGGTGGCGATCACGCCGATTACCTGGCCGTCGCGGCGCAACGGCGCCAGCAGCGGCATTCCTGTGACGTCAAGACCCGGCCAGTAGATCGGTTGGCCCCAATCCGGCTGCTGCAGCACCGCGCCATTGCGGTACATCAGGCGGAACAGCGGCTCGCCGAGCGCGGTGCTGGAGAGGGTGGCGAAGGGCATGCCGTTGACGTTGCGCGCCGCCGCCGTGACGTAGAGGTCGGAGCGGATGAAGGCGACGCCGATCACCTGCGGCGAGGCGGCGAGCGAGCCCAGGAGCAGGTCCTGGATGCGCCGATCGTCGTTGATCGAGATCCGATCCGAGAGAAGATAGGAAGAGAGGAAGCGCGAGGAATACTCGGCCGGCTGCAGCTCGGCTTTCACCGCCGCCGCCAGGGCCGCCGTGCGCGTGTCGCCCATTTCGGCGACCAGATCGGTGGTGCTGCGCAGCGCGCTGGAATAGAGCCGCGCCGCCACCACCGCCGTCGTCAGCACGACGAGACCGGCGAAGGTCAGCGCCAGGACCAGCCAGATCGGGGCCCGGAAACGCTTCATGGCCGCGCTCTGCCGCGCCGCCTAGGGTCGCGCCTCCGCCACTTGCCGCGACCAGGCGCCGTCGGGCAGCGCGGAGATCTGCGCACTGCCTTCGACCACGATCTTGACCTTCTGCCCGGCCTGCAGCTGGTCGTTGGCGCCGAGATGATTGAGCACCCGGAACCAGCCGGCCGGATCGTCCGGCACCTGCATCTGCTGCGACAGCGATGCGACGGTATCGCCTTCGCGCACGGTGATGACCCGGATCCGCTTCGGTGCATAGCCCGAGGCTTCCTCGGCGCTGATCCCGTGGAAGCTCTGGGCCGAGGCGAGGAATTGCCGGTCCGCGGCGTTGAAGTTGTTGGGCGGTGTCGCATACAGGAACCGATAGACCGTCTTGGCGCTCTGGCGGATCGCCACCATCCGGATCTTGACCGGCGTATCGTTGATCGTGCCGGTCGCAACCCCGGTGGCGGCCTCCATGCCGTTCACCTGGAAGGATTGCACGTCGGCGATCTTCGCACCCTCCTGCCATTCCGATGCGACATATTGCGTGAGCGAGCCCCCCGGCGCCGGGGAGGCGAGATCGAAGATCATCGCCGAGCTCTGGGACTGGCCGACCACCGCGTCGGGCGAGTTCTGCAGCTTCATGCCTGAGGGTGCCTCAAAGGCGAAGCGAAGGCCGGGATGAATGAAGGTGGTGCCCTCGATCACGCCATCGCGCGGATCCGGACCCCAGGCCATGCCGTCGATCTGCTGCAGGAAGCGGTCGCGGTTGAGCACGGCGCCTTCGACCGGAACATTGGCCTCGGCGATCGCGCGTTGCACCCGCTCCGGGGTCCGCGGATGCGACTGCTTCATGCTGTAGGCATCGGCCGCCGCCTCGTTGCCGGCGATCTTGGCCTCGAGATGGGTTTCGTTGTTCAGGCTGTCGAGGAACGAGGCCATCGCCTGCGGGTCATAGCTCGCGCGGCTCAGATAGCGCACGCCGAGCGAATCCGCCTCGAACTCCTGCTGTTGCGAGAACTGGCCGAGATAATCGGCACCGATCTCGCCGGCCGCGGCGCCGGCCAGCTGTCCGCCGGTATCGCCGCCGACCATCTGCCCGAGGATCTGGGCGATGGCCGCGCCGATCTGCGCTTTTTGCTGCTGCCCCGCGCGCTCGGCGGTGTGCCGCGCATTGACATGGCCGATCTCATGGCCGAGCACGCCGGCGATCTCGGCCTCATTGTTGGCGAGGGTGAGCAGGCCGCGCGTGATGTAGACATAGCCGCCCGGCAACGCGAAGGCGTTGATCTCCTCGCTGTTGAGGACGGTGAAGGTATAGGTGACGTCCTTGCGTTCGGCATTCGCGGCGACCGCGTTGCCGAGCTGCGTCACGTAGGCGTTGAGGTTCGGCTTCTCGTCATAGGCCCCGCCGAACTGCGCCAGGATCTTCGGATGCTCCTCCGCGCCGATCTGGTTCTCCTGCGCCTCCGAAATCGGCGTCGAGAACTGCCGGCCGGTCGCCGGGCTGGTCGCGGTGGCACAGCCGGCCAGCGCAACCGATGCCGTCGCCAGGATCAGGGCGGCCGTGAAAACTTTGCGGGGGTCTGCCATGCGGGGGTCGAAATGGCGGCTCATGGGGGGTCAAGTCTCCAGCGGCTCGATCTGTTCCGGGTGGCTGATGTCGATTCTCGGACCGTCAAACAGGTCGAGCCAGCCCCGGCACCGAATCGGCTTTGAGGTTAACGAGGTGACATCAAACATGGCCCGATAGAACAGGTCCAGCGCCGGCTTTTTCAGAACCAGGGTCAAATCGGTCGCACGGTCGGGGCTGAAATTAATGTAACCGATGCCATCGACGACGGCCGCGGCAAAGACCTGGCCCTCGATGATCTGGAAGCTGCCGGCGAATCGCCCGAGTTCCGGATCGCCGGCCCTGCGGACCGCGAAGGCCGGATGCCGCCAGATTCCCTGCGCGCCGTTCCGCGCCCGCGCCTCCAGCTGCAGCAGGTTTCGCAGGCCCAGCCGGTTGCGGCCATCGCCCCGAACCCGGGCATGGCCGGCGAGCACCAGGGCGCCCTGCAGCCAGTCGCCGGCAGCGTTGAAGGCCTGCGCCAGGCGCCGGCCGTAGCGGTCGCGCTTCCCGGCATCCATGCGCAAGGCGATGGGTTGCGCGCCGACCAGCGCCGTCAACGCCGTTTTCGCATCCTCCGCCAGCTGGACCATCGCCGCGTCCCCGGGCGCGAGATCCGGTTTCGGCGCCTCGATCCCGGCGAGGCGCAGGATGGCGCCGTCGGAAAGCTGCAGCGTATCCCCATCGATGACGGCGGTGACCGTGGCGTTCTCCGGCGGCGACAGGCCCTCCGGCAAGGCAATGTTCTCGGCCCGCGCCGGCCGGAAGTTGAGGCCGAGGATCCCGCCGATAATCAGGTTGAGCAGGCCGCGCCGGGACGTGTAAGAAGGCTTATCCACCCTCAAGTTCCCCCTGAAATCACGCGGATTCATCGCTGATGGCGAGCAAAGACCTGTACCCCGAGATTGAGCCCTTCGACACCGGCATGCTCAAGTTGGATAGCCTCCACCAAATGTATTACGAGCAATCCGGCAATCCCAAGGGCAAGGCCGTCGTCTTCCTGCATGGCGGGCCGGGGGCGGGGGCGAATGCCACCCATCGCCGCTTCTTCGATCCCAGCTTCTACCGCATCATCATCTTCGACCAGCGCGGTTCCGGCCGGTCGCGCCCGTTGGGGGAAATCCGCGACAACACGACGCCGCTGATCATTCAGGACATCGAGACGCTGCGCCAGCATCTCGGCATCGACAAATGGGTGGTGTTCGGCGGCTCCTGGGGTTCGACGCTGGCCATCGCCTATGCCGAGCACCATCCCGACCGGGTGCGGGCTCTGGCCTTGCGCGGAATCTTTCTGTGCCGGAAATCCGAGATCGACTGGTTCCTCTATGGCTTGCGCGAGCTGGCGCCGGAAGCCTGGCGCAATTTCGCCGGCCACATCCCGGAATCCGAGCGTGGCGATCTCTTGAGCGCCTATCACAAGCGCTTGATGCATCCGGACACGGCCGTCCATATGCCGGCCGCCCGGGCCTGGAGCGTCTATGAAGGCTCTTGCTCGACCCTGCTGCCCAGCCCGGAAACGGTGCGGGCTTTTGCGGGCGATGTGCTGGCTTTGGGCCTGTCGCGGATGGAAGCGCATTACTTCAAGAACGACATTTTCTTGCCCGAGAATTTCCTCCTCCAGAACGTCGATAAGATCCGCAAGATCCCGACCGTCATCGTCCAGGGCCGCTACGATCTGGTCTGCCCGATCCGCACCGCCGACGAACTGCACCAGGCCTGGCCCGAAGCCACCTATCAGGTGATCCCGGATGCCGGCCATTCCGCCATGGAACCGGGGATCCGGGCGGCGCTGGTCTCGGCGATGGATCGCTTCAAGGACGTTGCCTAAGGACCGCGCCCGAAACAGCGCGCCGCGCTGTCGCAGCGCGGTTTCAGCGGGGAACTTGGGCTCATTCATCGAGTTGTGATGCCAAGCGCGCGCCCGCAATCCATGGCGTGATCAAAGGCGTGTGTGGTGCCTGAAGAAAGCCACGGAGTCCCTTGAAAAGGGACTGGAAAAAGTCAAATCTGCTGCGGTGCGGTAGCGTGCTCAACCGGCAGACAAGCCGGGGCATCGACGTCGCAATTGCCGGGAATACAAGATGCGGTTGTCCAATTGGCTGATCGGCCTCGTCGCGGCGGCCATTTTCGCCGCGGCCTGGGTTCTGATGAACCGGCCGGTCGAGCAGGATCCGTGGCAGGGCGACATCGCCGGCTTCTCTTATTCGGCCTGGCGGACCGATCCGAACACGCTGGCCAAGCGCGAGCCGTCGATCGACGAGATCAAGCAGGACCTGCAGCTGATCGCCGGGCGTGCGCGTTCGGTCCGCACCTATGAAGCGACCGGCATCAGCGCGCAGATTCCGGCGCTGGCCAGCCAGTATGGCTTGAGCGTCACCGCCGGTGCCTGGATCGACAAGAACCAGGAGAAGGACGAAGAGGAAGTCCGCAACGTCATCTCGATCGCCAACAAGGTCGGCTCGGTCAACCAGGTCATCGTCGGCAACGAAAGCCTGCTGCACAACCTGGTCGAAAAGGCGGACCTGATCCGCTACATCCGCGAGGTGAAGGCGGCCACCGATCTTCCGGTCTCGACCGCGGAACCGTTCCACGTCTGGCTCGACCCGAAGAACGCCGATCTGGTCAACGAGGTCGACTTCCTCGCCGTGCACATCCTGCCGTTCTGGAACGGCGTCCCCGCCGACCAGGCGGTCGATCAGGTGATGGTGCATTACAACGAGCTCCGGAAGGCCTTCCCGGACAAGCGCATCCTGATCGCCGAAGTGGGCTGGCCGAGCGAGGGCCTGACCCGCGTCGACAAGAGCGGTGCCTATGGCGGCGGCGGCGCCGTCGCCTCGCCGATCGAGCAGGGCCGCTTCCTGCGCAAATTCCTGATCGAGGCGAAGAAGTCCGACCTCGACTACAACATCATCGAAGCCTTCGACGAGCCATGGAAGATCAAGACCGAGGGCGGCGTCGGCGCTTATTGGGGCATCTGGAACGCGGCGCGTGAATTGAAGCCGGCGCTGCAAGGCACGCTGGTCAACTACGCCAACTGGCAATGGCTGGCGATCGCGACCTTGACGCTGGGACTCCCCTTCGCAATCTGGATGATGCGCGGCGAATTGGGCCTGACGCGGATCGGCCGCTTCTTCGTCGCACTGCTCGGTTGCGGCAGCATTATGATCGGCGTCTGGGTCTATGCCCAGTACAGCCAGCTCTATCTGACCTGGCTCGACATCATCGCGCTGGTGATGATCGCGCCGGCGATTCTGCTGCTCTTGGTCATCTTCCTGGTCGAGGGCCTGGAGATGGCGGTCAATCTCTGGCTCGGCCAGACCATGCGGCGACTGGCGCCGCCGCCGGTGCCGCGGCACTGGAAGACGCCCAAAGTCTCCGTCCACGTGCCCTGCTACAACGAGCCGCCGGATATGATGATCGAGACCATCCAGGCGCTCGAAAGACTCCAGTATCCGGATTTCGAAGTCCTGATCATCGACAACAACACCAAGGACGATGCGGTCTGGAAGCCGGTCGAGGCCTATATCAACTCGCTCGGTCGTCCGAACTTCAAGTTTTTCCACCTGCCGAAATGGCCCGGCTTCAAGGCCGGTGCGCTCAATTATGCGCTGACCCAGACCCATCCCGACGCCGAGGTCATCGCCACGATCGACAGCGACTACATCGTGCGCGCCAACTGGCTCGCCGATCTGGCGCCGCATTTCGCCGACCCGACGGTCGCGCTGGTGCAAGCGCCGCAGGATTATCGCGATGCCGCCGGCGATCTCTTCAAGCGCATGTGCTTCTGGGAATATGCCGGCTTCTTCTTCCTCGGCATGAAGACCCGCGACGAGAAGAACGCCATCATCCAGCACGGCACCATGGCGCTGATCCGCCGCTCGGCGCTGGTCCAGGTCGGCGGCTGGGCCGAATGGTGCATCACCGAGGATGCCGAGCTGGGCTTGCGTCTCTTCGAGGCCGGCCATCGCGCGGTCTACACCGAGAAGAGCTACGGCAAGGGCCTGATGCCCGACAGCTTCGTCGCCTACAGGAAGCAGCGCTACCGCTGGGCCTATGGCGCGATGATGATCATGAAGCGGCACTGGCGCGAGCTGCTGCCCTTCGGCCAGTCCAAGCTCCACCCGCAGCAGCGCTACCAGTTCCTGGCGGGCTGGCTGCCCTGGATCGCCGACGGGTTGCAGCTTTCCTTCATCCTGCTGGCGCTGGTCTGGACCGCGGGCATGATCCTCGCGCCCAACATGATGCAGCCGCCGCTGACGCTCTATCTCATCGTCACGCTCGGCATGTTCTTCTTCAAGGTCGGCAAGTCGCTCTGGCTCTATTCGCAGAAAGTGCCCTGCGGCCTGCTCGACAATCTCGGCGCCTCGATCGCCGGCCTCGCGGTCTCCTATTCGGTGGCGAAGGCGGTCTGGCGCGGCACCTTCACCAACAACCTGCCGTTCCACCGCACGCCGAAGATGGAGAACGCGCCCGCTTTCGTGCGCGGCTTCGTCGATGCCTGGGAAGAGACCGTGATCGCCGCCGTGCTGATCGGCAGCGGCGTCTGGGTGGTGATGACCCGCGGCGCCTGGGAGCCCGCGGCCTTCCTCTGGGGCATCCTGCTCTTCGTGCAGTCGCTGCCGTTTGTTTCGGCGCTGATCATGTCGATGATCGCGGTCCTGCCGAAGAAGGAAGCGGAACCGCTGCCGGGCATCGCGCTCGGCACCGAGCTCGGCCGGGCAAAGTAGAGGATCGATGCGGGGGAATCTCCTGTGGCTGCCGCCACTTCTCGTGGCGGTGGCGCTGACCGTGGCGGGCTGGGCCTGGCTCGGCCGCCCGGTCGATCTTCCGCCGGCGCCTGAGGCCAAGCTGCATTGTGCCAGCTACACGCCGTTCCGCGGGAGCCAGACGCCCTTCGATCCGACGATGATCATCCCGAAGGCGCAGATCGAAGAAGATCTGAAGCAGCTCCTGCCGGTCACCGACTGCATCCGCACCTATGCGGTGAACCAGGGCCTCGATCAGGCGGTGCCGGTCGCGGCTTCGCTCGGCATGCAGGTGATGCTCGGCATCTGGATCGGTCGCAACCCGGTCGATAACGAGGCGCAGATCACCACGGCGATCGCGCTCGCCAAGGCGCATCCTGAAACCGTCAAATCGATCATCGTCGGCAATGAAGTGCTGCTGCGCGGCGAGCAGACCGGTGAGACCTTGGCCGCGATGGCCAAGCGCATCAAGGCCGAGAGCGGCGCCAAGGTCACCTATGCCGATGTCTGGGAATTCTGGCTGCGCGCGCCGGACGCGCTGAAGCAGTCGGTCGATTTCATCACCATCCACATCCTGCCCTATTGGGAGGACGATCCGCTGCCGGTCTCGGCGGCGGTGAAGCATCTCGAAACCATCGTCGCAGAGGTGCAGGAGAAATTCCCGGGCCGCGAGATCGTGATCGGCGAAACCGGCTGGCCCAGCGCCGGCCGCTGGCGCGAGGATGCCGCACCCACGATCGTCAACCAGGCGCGCTACCTGCGTGAGTTCCTGGTCTACGCCAAGGCGCATGATCTCGATTACAATTTCATCGAGGCCTTCGATCAGCCCTGGAAGCGCTACCAGGAAGGCACGGCCGGCGGTTATTGGGGCTTGTTCCACGAAGACCGCACGCCGAAATTCTCCTGGGATCAACCGGTCAGCAATTATTCGAACTGGCCGAGCCTCGCCGGCATCTCGATCGCGCTCGGCCTCG
>Ga0102590_1004709_pt1 | contig 11245 bp, 12 predicted proteins | sample AraplaMF_Col_mMF_FD_76859 | JGI IMG/M metagenome (GOLD analysis project Ga0102590, IMG submission 76859) | Arabidopsis root microbial communities from the University of North Carolina, USA - plate scrape MF_Col_mMF | ecosystem: Host-associated > Plants > Roots > Endosphere | place: USA...
TGCAGAACATCATCCGCGCCGAGCGCGACGGCGTCGTGAAGGTCGTCAACGCCAAGGGCGGGGACCCCGTGGCCGCCGACGAGGTGCTGGTCGAGTTCGCCTAGACATGGTCTTGTCGTCCCAGGGTAGAGCTTGGGGGATTCGATGACGTTCACGCAGAAGCTGTTCTCGTTCCAGGGACGCCTTCGCCGACGCGACTACTGGCTGCTGAGCCTGTTGCTGGTCGCGATCGCGATGGTGGCCTACGCCGTGGCGGCGGTCATGGGCGTCGAGGTCACCGGAGAGAGCGCCGAAGCGACCATCCTGCAGCTCGGTGTGAGCGCGGTGCTGATCTGGCCCAGCCTGGCCGTCGGGGTGAAGCGCTGCCATGACCGCAATCAAAGCGGCTGGTGGCTGCTGATCGAGTTCGTTCCGCTCGTCGGCGGCGTGTGGGCCCTGATCAACCTGGGCATCCTGGACGGGACCCAGGGCGTCAACCGTTTCGGCAAATCGCCGAAGGGGATCGGCGGCGAAACCGACGGCGCCCTCGCCGACGTCTTCGCCTGACGCGACGCGGGGCGGTCTCGATGAACCTTCTGCAGAAGTTCTTCAGCTTCAAGGGGCGGCTGCGCCGGCGCGACTACTGGCTGTGCAACCTGGCGCTGGGCGTGGCGATCGGGGTGATCGTCTTTCCGCTGATCATCGCCTTGAAGATCCAGCCCGAGGATCCGCGCTTCCAGGCCGCGACCCTGGTCTTCCTGTGGCCGTCGATCGCCATCCTGGTGAAGCGGATCCACGACCGCGACAAGACCGGCTGGATGGCGGCGAACTACTGGGTTCCGTCCCTGGTCTCGATGGGGCTGAGCTTCCTCTCCGACCCCGAGTTCGCCATGTGGAAGGTGTTCGTCGACATCGGAACCGGCATGGTCGGGCTGTGGTACCTGGTCGAGTTCGGCTTCATGGACGGCACCCAGGGCAAGAACGCCTACGGGCCGTCGCCCAAGGGCGTGGAGCCCACCGAGACGGTGGCCGAGGTCTTCTCCTAGCAGAGGCCTTCCGCTGAAACGCGGCGCGGCCTAGGTTCGGGTATCGGAGTCGCTGGGGCCGGACGGGATGAACGAACGCGCGGAAGGGTGGGACCTGTTCCTGTCGGCCACGGGCCGGACCGCGCGCGGACCGTTCCTGATGGCGGCCGGGGTGCTGCTGGGCGTCGCCATCCTCTACGACGCCAGCCTGCCCGACGCCTTGCATTGGCTGACCGGCTGGCTGGTCTATCCGACCCTGGTGTTCTGCGGGGCCTGCGTGCTGTCCAAGCGGTTGCACGACCGGGGGCGGTCGGGCTGGTGGGCGGCGCTGGTGCTGATGTCGCTGGTCGCCGTCTGGCCGACGCCCAAGCACTTCCTCGACTTCCTGTTCGCCGGGATCATCGTCTGGGCGATCGTCGAACTCGGCGTGATGCCGGGCGAGCAGGGCGCCAATCGCTACGGACCCAACCCGCTGAAGCCGGCCGCGACGGTCTAGACTATTTGATGTCCCGCTCATCCCGGCATTCGCCGGGATGAGCGGATTAAGGTCTAGACCGGCGCCTCGGCGGTCTCGATCGGCCCGAACACCCGCTGGAACGCCGCCCGCAGCGCCTCGTCCGCCTCGTCCATCGTCACCGGCAGGCCCAGGTCGACCAGGCTGGTGACGCCGTGCTCGGTCTGGCCGCACGGCACGATCCCGGAGAAGTGCTCCAGGTCCGGCTCCACGTTCAGGCTGATGCCGTGGAAGCTGACCCAGCGCCGCAGCTTGACGCCGATGGCGGCGATCTTGTCCTCGCGCGACCAGCCCGGGCCCTTGCGCTCGACCCAGACCCCGACCCGGCCCTCGCGCATCTCGCCGACCACGTTGAAGGCGGCGAGGGCGTCGATGATCCAGGCCTCCAGCGCCGCGACGAAGGCGCGCACGTCGCGTCCGCGCCTGGTCAGGTCCAGCATCACATAGGCCACCCGCTGGCCGGGGCCGTGATAGGTGAACTGGCCGCCGCGGCCGCTCTCGAACACCGGGAACCGGTCGGGCGCGATCAGGTCGGCGGGCTTGGACGAGACGCCGGCCGTGTAGAGCGGCGGATGCTCCAGCAGCCAGACCAGCTCGCCCGCCGTTCCGTCGGCGATGGCGGCCGCGCGGGCCTCCATGGCGGCAACGGCTGCCGGGTAGGGCACGTACCCGGTCGAAACCGCCCACCCCACGGGCGCGCCGTCGGGCGCTCCCAAAGACGGAAGTGTCGAATTTTCAAGGTTTAACGGGCGATCAAGCATACGGCCTTAGTCTTGCATCGGGTGGCGCGCGATCGAACGTGATCGCGTGTGAAATCCAGGGACTTACTTCGTGAGCCAGGTCAACGCCGTCAATGTCGAGATCTCCGTTCTTCTGGGACGGTCGATCCTGCCGATGCAGCAGCTGCTGCGCATGGGCCGCGGCGCGGTGATCCCGCTGGACGCCAAGACCAACGACGAGGTCTGGATCCTGGCCAACAACCACCCCATCGCCCGGGGCGAGATCCAGATCAGCGACGACCGCATCGCCATCCAGGTGACCCGCGCCGCCGACGTCTACGACTACATGGCCGGCGGCTCCTGACCAGGGATTGCGCTGACGCTTGAGCGCGGGCCAAGATCGTCTCCGACGCTCGGAGACGGCGATGAGACACATGCTTTGCGCCTTGGCGCTGCTGGGCGCCATGACCGCCGGCGCCTCGAGCGCGGCCAATCGCGCGGGCCATGGCGGCCTCTACGATTCCGTCCGGATATCCACCGTCACCGGAGACCAGGGCGGGGTGCGCATTCGGGTCTATGACGGTCCCTCGCCGACGGTCGACTTCGAGCTCTGCGAAGGTTGGTGCAACGGTTCGGAGATCTTTCCCGCGAAGATCGACGGCGATCGCCTCACCTTCACCTACGTGTCGCGTTGGGTGAGCGAGGGCGGAGCGCCCGGCGCCGATTCCATTCGCGTGTCCGGACGGTTCGTGCGCGACGGCCTGATGTTGAAGATCGGCGACGCGCCGCCGGAATTGGTGCGCCGAGCCAGGCCCAGACCCCGTTGAAATCGGCCGCTTTGTCGCGCCGGCCCCGAACTCGCAACTCCGCTCTTTCCAAACCCGTTGCGGTTTGCTACCTGCCGCGCCTCACCACGAGCGGTCGTGGCGGAATTGGTAGACGCGCAGCGTTGAGGTCGCTGTGGGGCAACCCGTGGAAGTTCGAGTCTTCTCGACCGCACCAAGGTGACAACGGATAGAGCGCTTCCGGCGAATTCGGTTTCCGACTCGCCGGGGGCGCTCTAACCATTTCCGGGGAAGGGCTTGGCCCTTCGCAGCATTCAGGTCACGCGCAGGACGCACGTCTTACGAGTTCAGGAGGTCCCAATGTCCCGGGAAACAACCGACCTGACAGACGATCCGCGCCACAACCTGCTCATCCCCGAACCCGAGCTGCCCGAGGATCTGGAAGACCTCGCCCTCGGCGACGACTACGCGCTCAATCCCGAATATGTCGAGATGGTCATCGACGCGGCCGACCGCGGCGACACCGCGCGCCTGCGCGAGCTGGTCCACGCCCTGGACCCGGCCGACGTCGCCGACCTGATGGGCTTCCTGTCGGCCGGCTACCGCGAAGAGGTGATCCCGGTCCTGGACCCGGAATGGTTGGGCGAGATCATCGCCGAGCTGGACGACAACCTGCGCGAGGAGGTGCTGGAGGCCACGCCCTCGGCCACCCTGGCCAAGGCGCTGGAAGAGCTGGACTCCGACGACGCCGCCGACGTCATCGACGACCTGGACGAGGGCAAGCGCGCCCAGGTGCTGGCCGCCATGGACGAGGGCGACCGCGCGGCGATCGAGACGACCCTGGCCTACGAGGACGAGACGGCCGGCCGCCTGATGCAGCGCGAGTTCCTGGCCGCGCCGCAATTCTGGACCGTGGGCCAGACCATCGACCACGTCCGCGAGGCCGGCGACCGCCTGCCGGAACTGTTCTTCGACGTCTATGTGGTCGACCCCAGCTTCACGCCGGTCGGCGCCCTGCCGATCAGCCAACTGCTGACCAACCGGCGCGAGACGCCTCTGGCCGAGATCATGGAGCCGGTGACCGAGATCGCCGTCGACATGGACCAGGAAGAGGTCGCCTACATCTTCGACAAGTACCACCTGATCAGCGCCCCGGTCGTCGAGCCCGGCGGCCGCCTGGTGGGCCAGATCACCGTCGACGACATCGTCGGCGTCATCCGCGAGGAGGCCCAGGAGGACATCCTGGCCCTGGCCGGCGTCAGCGACACCGGCCGCGACGCGACGGTCAACGACATCGTCCGCTCGCGCCTGCCCTGGCTGCTGCTGAACCTGGTCACCGAAACCATCGCCGTCAGCGCCATCGCCATCTTCCAGGACCAGATCGCCAAGCTGGTGGCCCTGGCCGTGCTGATGCCGATCGTCTCGTCCCTGGGCGGCAACGCCGGCACCCAGACCCTGGCCGTGGCCGTCCGCGCCCTGGCCAGCAAGGAGCTGAACGCCGCCAACGCCCGCCGGATCATCGTCCGCGAACTCTCGGTGGGGGCGATGAACGGCCTGGTCCTGGCCGTGGTGATGGGGATGGCGACGTTCGTCTTCTACCACAACGCCAAGCTGGCCATCACGGTGGGCCTGGCGCTGGTGGCCAACATCGTCACCGCGGCGCTGGGCGGCATCCTGGCGCCCCTGGCGCTGGAGAAGATGGGCCGCGACCCGGCCGTCTCCTCGTCGATCTTCGTGACCTTCCTGACGGACTTCATGGGCTTCTTCGCCGTGCTGACGATCGCGGCGCTGCTGCTGCGCTAGCCGCGGGCCACGCGACGCGGGAATCGCACGGCTTGCTCCCGATTGTGCTTTCCCATCGCTTCGGTGGAGAACCGGCCTCCATTTCGACGCGCTCTGGGCGGATCTGGAAGCAAATGCCGGCGAGGGCCCTCGCGGCGGCGCGAACGGCGCCCATCTTGCGCTTCATCTCTTGAACGCATCCGCGTCTGTATCAAACTGGGTCAGTGTTGGCGATGAAACCGCGCTATCAGGTCTCCCGCGCCGCCGTCGATCTCATCAAGAGGTTCGAAGGTTACCGGATGAAAGCCGCGCAGCTGCCCGACGGGCGCTGGACGCTGGGCTATGGCCACACCCTGACCGCCCGCGCCGGAGCTTCTGTCTCGGAACAGGACGCCGAGGCCCTGCTGCTCTACGACCTGATCACCGTGGCCCACGCGGTCAACGAGAACGTCTACGCGCCGCTGAATCAGAACCAGTTCGACGCCCTGGTCTGCTTCGCCTTCAATATCGGCACGGAAAACTTCGTCCGCTCGGCCGTGCTGCGCCGCCTCAACGAGGGCGCGCTGCTGCAGGCGGCCTGCGAGATGGAACTGTGGCGCAAGGCCGACTTCGAGGGTGAGCGCATCGTCATCGACGCCCTGGTTCGCCGCCGCTCGGCCGAGAAGGCGCTGTTCCTGACCCCGCCGGACGGCGCCTGGGTGGCCGCGCCCAGCTCGGTGCTGCGGCCCAGGGTCGACCACGACGCCGGAAAGCTGGTGCCCAGCCAGGCGCCGGCCGCGATCACCACCGCGCTGAGCGGCGACAAGGCCGTGGCCCTGCGCGCGGACGGATCGTCCACGCCGGCCTTGCCCGGCGCCGGGCCCAGCGCCAGCGAGCAGGCCGCGGCCGCCGTCGGCGCGCGCCTGGAGGCGATCCTGCCGGACGAGGGGGCCGCCGCGACGCCGATCCAGGGGACGCCGATCCAGGGTCTGGCCGCGCCGGTTCAGGACCTGGTCCTGCCGGAACCGCCCGTCCCGGCCGCCGCCGCGCCGTCACCGTTCGTCTACGCGACCCCGGAGCCGCTGGTCGCCGCCCCGCCGGTCGCCGCGCCATTCCAATTGACGCCGGAGGAGCCGGTCGCCGAACCGGCCATCGTCCCCCCGTCGCCCGCCGCCGAACCGGCCGCCGCGACCGAGCCGAGCCTGTTCGAGACGGCCCGCCCGGCCGCCGCCGGTTCGCTGTTCAATCTGGGCGGCTTCTCGACCAGCGGTCCCGTTGAGCTGGAGACCCAGGACGTCGCCTTCCCCCATGTGCAGCCGCACGCGTTCGGGAGCGTCAGCCTGCTGGTCTGCCTGGGCCTGCTGGGCCTGGCCCTGTTCGGCGGCGGCATCCTGTGGAACCTCAGCGTCGGGGCCAGCGAAGACGTGTCGCTGATCAAGATGTTCGGCTGGGGCGCCAGCGTGATCGGCATGATCTGCTTCGCCACCGCGGCCTACCTGCTGATGCGCCGGCTGGGCGATCCGGAGCCGCAAGACGAAGACTAGACCCTCGATGGGAATGATCCAGAGCATGAACGCCCGCGGACCTGCTTGATCCGCGGGCGTTTGTGCTATGCAGAGGGTCATGACGAACCAAACCACACCCTCGATGGATTTCGCGCTGGGCGAGACGGCCGACGCGATCCGTGACACTACCGCCCGCTTCGCGGCCGACCGCATCGCGCCGATCGCCGGCAGGATCGACGAGACCAACACCTTCCCGCGCGAGCTGTGGGTCCCGATGGGCGACCTGGGCCTGCATGGCATCACCGTCGAGGAAGAGTTCGGCGGCCTGGGCCTGGGCTATCTCGAGCACGTGATCGCCATGGAGGAGGTGAGCCGCGCCTCGGCCTCGGTCGGCCTCAGCTACGGCGCCCACTCCAATCTCTGCGTCAACCAGATCCGCCGCTGGGCCACGCCCGAACAGAAGCAGCGCTACCTGCCCAAGCTGATTAGCGGTGAGCATGTCGGCTCGCTGGCCATGAGCGAGGCCGGCTCGGGCTCGGACGTCGTGTCGATGAAGCTGAAGGCCGAAGCCGTCGGCGACCGCTACGTGCTGAACGGCACGAAGTTCTGGATCACCAACGCCCCGCACGCCGACACCCTGGTGGTCTACGCCAAGACGGATGAAAAACGGATCACTGCCTTCCTGATCGAGAAGGGCATGAAGGGTTTCAGCGTCTCCAAGAAGCTCGACAAGATGGGCATGCGCGGTTCGGACACCGCCGAGCTGGTGTTCGAGGACTGCGAAGTGCCGGAGGAGAACGTGCTGGGCCCGGTGGGCGGCGGGGTCGGGGTGCTGATGAGCGGCCTGGACTACGAGCGCACCGTGCTGTCGGCCGGGCCGCTGGGCATCATGCAGGCCTGCCTGGACGTCGTCCTGCCCTATGTCCGCGAGCGCAAGCAGTTCGGCCAGGCGATCGGCTCGTTCCAGCTGATGCAGGGCAAGATCGCCGACATGTACGTGGCCCTGAACTCGGCCCGGGCCTATGTCTACGCCGTGGCGCGGGCCTGCGACGCGGGCAAGACCACGCGGTTCGACGCGGCCGGCGCCATCCTGATGGCCTCGGAAAACGCGGTGCGGGTGTCGCTGGAGGCCATCCAGGCCCTGGGCGGCGCGGGCTACACCAAGGAGTGGCCGGTCGAGCGCCTGATGCGCGACGCCAAGCTCTACGACATCGGCGCGGGCACCAACGAGATCCGGCGTTTCCTGATCGGGCGGGAGCTGGTGGGGAGCTGATCCTCCCCTACGCAGATCCTCCCCCTGTGGGGGAGGCGATCGCGCAGCGATCGGTGGGGGGAGTTCTGGAGTCGATCGGGGAATCGACCGTCGCCCGATCACTTCCCCCTCCGTCGGCTTCGCCGACACCTCCCCCACAGGGCGAGCAGCAAAATGTAAGGGCCGCCCCGATCTCTCGGGGCGGCCCTCCATCGTCGTAGCCGCGTCCGCAGCGTGACTTCGAACCTTAGGCGTTCAACGCCTTCAGTTGGAGACCTCGATCTTCAGGCCCCAGGTCACGACTTGCGACCACGGTTGGAGACAATGAGACACTGGTCACCTCCTTTCAGTTGTTGAACAACACAAGAGGAATATGGGCGCCGATCGGCCGTCCTGCAAAGGGGGCAATGTCGCGACCGGACGTCGCGGCTTGCGAATGCTTCGTCGGAAGGCGGATGAGGGCGGGCGAGGGGCATTCCCGGGTCGCGCAAGGGGGGCAAGCGCGACCCGGGACCGCATCGTCGGATCAGGCTAGAGGGCCCGCGCGATCACGACGATGAGGGTCCAAAGACCAAGGTTCAGGCCCAGCATGCCCAGGCGATACAGGTGCGCGGCCGAAGGTTTGGCGGCGAGGGCGACAGCGGTGGCGGCGGGGCGCTTCACTTTTGTTTCCATCCTGTGGCGCCTTGGAATTACGCGCCTTGACCAAAGAATAGGCGCTCGGCGCCTTCGCACCCATGCGACATAAGCGACGGATCGGTCCAAATGGATGGGCCGATTGTCGCAGTTCTTTCACGGAGGACCGGATGCCGGTCTGGGATCCCGACGTCTACCAGCGCTACAAGGCCTATCGCGACCGGCCCGCCCTGGACCTGATGCTGCAGGTCCCGCGCGACCTGACGCCGCGCGAGATCTGGGACCTGGGCTGCGGGACCGGCGAGCACGCGGCCCTGCTGGCGTCCCGCCACCCGGGCGCGCGGGTCCACGGCCTGGATTCCAGCCCGGAGATGCTGGCGCGGGGCCGGGCGACGCGGGCCGACATCGACTGGGTGCTGGGCGACATCGCCGCCTTCGCGCCGGAGATCCCGCCCGACCTGATCTTCACCAACGCCGCCCTGCAGTGGGTGGGCGACCACGAGAGGCTGTTTCCGCGGCTGATGGGCCTGCTGGCGCCGGGCGGCGTCCTGGCGTGCCAGATCCCCGTGGTGGCGGACGACGGCTGGCGGCGCAGCCTGCGCGAGACGGCCCTGGACGGGCCGTGGGCCGCCAGGCTGGCCGATGTCGAGCGCGTGCGCTCCGGTGTCGACCCGCGGCCCTATCACGACTGGCTATCGCCCTTGAGCCAGGACCTCGACGTCTGGGTGACGACCTATGTCCACGCCCTGGGCGGCGAGGATCCGGTTGTCGACTGGACCTCGGGAACCAGCCTGCGGCCCTATCTGGAGGCCCTGGACGATCCGGCCGAGCGGGCGGCGTTCCTGGCGGCCTGGCGCGAGCGGCTGGCGGTCGACTACCCGCGTCGCGAGGACGGGGTGACCCTGTTCCCGTTCAGCCGGCTGTTCGTGGTCGCCCGCCGCTACTGACGGGCGCGCCCAAGGCGCCCTGGACGGCCAGGTCGGCCAGGCTGGGCCTGCGCCGCAGCTCGGTCACCGGCTTGCCCAGGCTGTCCAGGGCCAGGGCCGCGGCGGCGCGGCCGGCTGCGACCGCGGGGTCGAAGGCCTTCCAGTCGCGGATGTCGATCTCGTTGAGCTTGGGAGTGATCAGCACGTCCGAAGCCTCGCGGCTGGCCGCCAGGTCCCGGCCGGTCGAGACGGTGGCGGCCCGCATCAGCAGGGCGACGATCGGCGGGCCCTTGCGCCATTCGCCCGACCACAGCCAGCGCCACAGGGATGTCGGGCGATCGACGTCGTCGGCGGTGATGCTGCGGCCCCGCGTGACGTCGACGCCGACGATCGGCCCCAGCTGGAAGGCGCGCATGACGTCGGCCGGGAAGTTCTTCATCACCGCCCCGTCGACCAGCACCGAATTGCCGTCGGCGACCGGCGGCAGCACCCCGGGCAGGGAGATCGACGCCCGCAGCGCCTCGCGCAGCACGCCCTGGCGGTGCAGGTGGTAGGCGCCCGAGGTCAGGTTCGACGACACGCAGAAGAACGGCAGCCAAAGGTCGGCGATCTCGATGTCGTCGAAATGCTCCTCCAGCCGCGCCTTGACCTTCAGGCCCTGGGTCATCGCCACCAGGGGGAAGGCGATGTCGTCCAACGGGCTGGTGTCGACGAAGGCCTTGCGGATGCGGGTCTCCATCTCGCCGTCGTCCCAGCCCATGGCCAGGCCCGCGGCGACCACCGCGCCCATCGAGGCGCCGCCGACGAAGTCGATCGGCACGCCGCGCTCGCGCAGGGCCTGGATGGCCCCGACATGGGCGTAGGCCCGCGCCCCGCCGCCTGACAGCACCAGCCCCACCGACTGGCCGGTCAGAACCCGCGCCAGGCGTTGCACGTCGGCCATGCCGTTCTCGCGCAGATGGAACAGCCGCGCGGCCTGGGTGGCGTTCAGCCATTCGCCCGAACCCTTGGGGTGGGTGACCTTGGCCGGCTGCAGCAGGATCAGGTCGACCAGGCGCTGGTCCTGCAACGGGCCGGAGGCGTAGGACGGGATGATCGCCGGCGGTCGGCGGTCGCCCAGGCCGACGCGGAACAGCCGGTCCACCTGGCGGCCGACGACGTGCTTCCAGGCGGTCTCCTCGGCCTCGGCGACGTACAGCACGAAGTCGTGCTGGCGCTCGACGGTGCTGAACCATTCGGTCGGGGCCAGCAGCGACGCGGCGCCCTCGACGGTGACCGAATAGCCCAGGGTCGCGATGGCGTGGGCGATGCGCTCGACGATCGGCCGGATCGCCTTGCCGGGCTCGACCGCGATGAAGCCGAAAACCGACGGATCGCCGATCGAGGCGTGGGCCCCGGCGTTGCGCGCCCGGCGGATCATCAACCGCGACAGCTCGATCATCACGTCCGGATCGCGCTCGACGGCCTCGAAGAAGGCGGCGCGGGGCAGGGCCAGGACTTCCGAATCGCGCAGGGCCACCAGGTTGGCCGAATGGGCCGAGCCGGCGATCATCGCCATCTCGCCGGCCGGTTCCCCGGGGCGGATCACGCCCAGGAACTGCGGCTCCTGGCCTTCCTCCCGCCGGAAAGCGCCCAGCCGGCCGGTGCGCAGGAAGTAGAGATAGTCCGCCGCCTCGCCGGGCGCGTAGAGTGTCGCGCCGCCCGGAAGTGAGAACCAGGCGGCGTCGCCTTCGCGGTGTTCTTGCGCGAAGAGCCGGGCGAGGGCCGTGTCGGCCATGAAGTCGGGCAGGGTGACCACGGATGGAACGCTAACTTGAACCGCGGACCTTGGCCATCGAAGGTCAAAAACTGCGGCTTTCGGTGGGAAACGGAAAAGGCTATGCCTCGCTAATGCCGAAGATGAACACGGGTATCGACAAAAACGGCGAGACCTTCGCCAAAAACGCCGCACACAACCGCGGCCTCGTGGAGACCCTGCGCGAAAGGGTCGCGCAGGCGGCCCTGGGCGGTCCCGAGAGCGCCCGGGCGCGCCACGCGGCCCGCGGCAAGCTGCTGCCCCGCCAGCGGGTCGAGCGGCTGCTGGATCCCGGCTCGCCGTTCCTGCAGATCGGCCAGCCGCCCGCCCGCGACCTCTACAACGGCG
>Ga0102590_1004711_pt1 | contig 11244 bp, 10 predicted proteins | sample AraplaMF_Col_mMF_FD_76859 | JGI IMG/M metagenome (GOLD analysis project Ga0102590, IMG submission 76859) | Arabidopsis root microbial communities from the University of North Carolina, USA - plate scrape MF_Col_mMF | ecosystem: Host-associated > Plants > Roots > Endosphere | place: USA...
GAGGTCGCGGGACCTGTGGAACTGATCGACATGCTGGAAATGGGATGTTCGCTCGGCCCGATCGATGTCTGGGTGGACGAGATTCAGCGCAAGATTGTAGATCCGGCCGATGCACCGTAACGCGGCAACATTGACCTGTTGCCTTTAATTTAATCATTGTTGCTAATGCGATTTTTTTATGCAAGCCTCTGGCAACTGAGGTCGCGAGCTCGGCAACAGTGCGCGGCCAGCAGCGCTAAAATATTGGTAAAATTGAGGAAGTGAAGGTTATGCCATCTGATACGGCCGGCTCGTGGACGCCTGTCGCCCTTTCTGCTGATCTGCCGGCGGCAACCGTTATGCCAGCCTGGACGTCAGCAGGATCGATCGCTCTCTGGCGCAGTCAATCGGGGCGCGCATCGGCATCGTCGGATCGCTGTCCACATCGCGGGATGCGATTGTCCCACGGCTTCGTGCGTGGCGAGGCGCTCTCCTGCATCTATCATGGCTGGAGCTACTCTCCGGCGGGAGGATGCGTTCGCATCCCGGCCCACCCCGACCTCGTGCCGCCGGAAACGATCCGTGTTGCGGTCCAGACAGTCGAAGAATTGGATGGCGTCATATGGGTCGCTGCTGGCCAGCCAGCATCGCAGCCGCCGCGCTTGGGCAACCTTATTCCGTTGCGCTCGTTGACGGCCGAGGCCGGCATCGCGGAAATCGAAGCTGTGGCCGGCGCAAAGGCGAATGCCGACGGACTTATCAGCGTCGCGGAATATCCATGGGTCCGGCTGCTGCCGACACAGCAGGGGGATCGCACGCTGGTTCATGTCCTGATCGAGCAAAGTCGCAGCATTGAGGATCGGGTTGCCGCGTCCCGTATTGCCGAAGCTTTGCGCCGCCAGGCGGAAGCACGCCAGAAGGAAGCCGCATGACGAGGGCCGGCGCGATGATCGACGAATGGTATCCGGTCGGCCTTTTCAGCCGGCTCACCGAGACGGGAAACAAGACCGCGCTGATGGGCGAGCCCATCGTGGTGGCATGCACGCAGGACGGATCGGCGCGTGTAACATCCGGCGACGGACGCCCACTCCCCGTCCGTGTTCGCTACGGCCATGTCTGGTCTTCCCTCGGCAATCCCGTCAAGGAGCTTTTTGCCATTCCCGAAGCGGATCAGCCCGGCCGCCGTTTCGTCGATGTCGGCGTGGTGCGGGTGCGCTGCTCGCCACTGCGGGCGGTGGAGAACTTCCTCGATATTGCCCATTTCCCCTTCGTCCATACCGACATCCTCGGCGCCGAGCCCCATACGGAGGTCGAAAACTACAAGGTAGAAATCCGTGAAGATGAGGATGAGGTCTGGGCGACGCAGGTGAAATTCTACCAGCCGCAGGCAGCCAAGTCGGCAACCGGCGGCATTACCACCGAATATATGTACCGCGTCCCGGCACCGACCTGCTCGGTGCTCTACAAGACCTGCCCTCCCCGGCCCGGCGAATGGGATGTCATTACCCTCTTCGTCCAGCCGCTTGCGGAAGACCTCTGTGACGTATGGCCATGGATGGCCCTTTTCGACGACGAAACGCCCATGACAGACCTCATCCATTTCCAACAGATGATTTTCCTGCAGGATCGCTCGATCCTCGAAAACCAGATCCCGGCACTTCTGCCGCTCGATCCGGGCATGGAAATTCCGACCAGGGCCGATCTCACATCGGTTGCTTATCGGCGCTGGCTGAAGCGTCACAACTATACCTATGGTGCACAGTTGGTCGCGCAATGAAGCTCTACGACTACATTCTCTCGCCGAGCTGCTACAAGATCCGTCTCATGGCCGCGATTCTCGGCATCAAGCTGGATATCCGGGCGGTCGATTTTCACCCCGGCGCCGAACATCGCGGTCCCGAGCTGCTTGCGCTCAATCCGGCAGGCTCCATCCCGATCCTTGAAGATGGCGAGCTTGTTCTGACGGAATCCTCCGCCATCCTCGCCTATCTCGCCGCCGGACGCGCGCCGGAATGGCTGGGTACCAGCACGCCTGAAGAGACGGCGCGCGTGCAGCAATGGCTCTCCTTCTCGCACCGGCTGACGGCAAATCTCGGCGGCGCGCGGCTGCATGAAATGCTTCTGCGCCCCGGCAATATCGAGACGCTGCAGGCACAAGGGATTGCAGCGCTGCGCGAACTGGAGGCTGGCCTTTTCGAACAGGGTCTGCGCGGCAGGCGCTTCCTGGCATCGAACCGGGCCACCATCGCGGATATCGCCTGCTTCCCCTATGTGGCGCTGGCGCCCGACGGCGGCGTTTCGCTCGACCCCTATCCGAGCATCCGGCTCTGGCTGCGCGCCATCCGCAGCCTCAAGGGCTTCATTGAAATGCCCGGCATTCACAGGCTGCACGAACTGAAGCCCGACCCTCATCCCGTCAACGAGGAGAGCTGAGATGTCTGGCTACCTCCTGAAAAACTGCGCAGCCGTCATCGTCGACGAGGGCAATGGACCAAGCGTACGCCGGAATGTGGATCTGCTGACCAATGGTCCGGCAATCCAGGCGATCGGCGCCAACCTGCAGCAGGAGACGCCGGCCGCCGGCACGATCGTCCAGGACGCGACCGGCTGGTTCGTCTATCCGGGCCTCGTCAACACGCACCATCACTTCTTCCAGTGCTTCGTGCGCAACCGGGCCGATCTCGACTGGACGAAGCTGTCGGTCATCGAATGGCTCGATCGGATCTACCCGATCTTCTCGCGGCTGACCGAGGATTGCTTCTACCATTCCTCGGTCACGGCTATGGCCGAGATGATCAAGCATGGCTGCACGACGGCCTTCGATCATCAATATTGCTTTCCTCGGCACGCCGGAAAGCGCCTGATCGATCGCCAGTTCGAGGCAGCCGACCTTCTTGGCATGCGTTTCCACGCGGGGCGTGGCGGCAATACGCTGCCGAAATCCGAGGGCTCGACGATCCCGGATGCAATGCTGGAAACGACGGATGAGTTCATCGCCGATTGCGCCAGGCTGATCGACAGCTACCACGATGCCGGCCCCTTCAGCATGCGGCAGGTGGTCGTCGCTCCTTGCCAGCCAGTCAATTGTTATCGCGAGACCTTCGTTGAATCGGTCGCACTGGCCCGCGATCGCGGCGTGCAGATGCACACGCATGTCGGCGAAGGCGAAAGCCCCGTGATCGAGGCACGATACGGCATGCGCACAGTCGACTATTGCACCGAACTCGGTTTTGCCGGCCCCGACACCTTCTATGCCCATTGCTGGGAGCTGACACACGACGAATTGCGAAAGATGGCGGCAAGCGGAACAGGTGTCTCCCATTGCCCCGAGCCGGTCTATCTTGTCGGCGCAGAGGTGACCGATATTCCGGCAATGTCAGCCTTTGGCCTGCGCATCGGGCTCGGCTGCGATGGCGCTGCCTCAAACGACAATTCAAACCTCATGCACTGCATCCATTCCGCCTACATGCTGCAATGCCTGACAGCATCGACGCGCGCCCATCCGGCCCCGGCACCCATCGACTTCCTGAACTATGCGACGACGGGCGGCGCGAGCCTGCTAGGCCGCAGCGATATCGGGCGCCTTGCCCCCGGCATGGCCGCCGACCTCTTTGCAATCGATACGCGGCGGATGGACTATGTCGGCACGCGGCATGACCCGCTGAGCCTGATCGCCAAGGTCGGCATCGGCATGCCGACCGATCTCACAATGATTAATGGACGGATCGTCTGGCAGGACGGCGAATTTACCGGGCTCGACGAGGCCGAGCTTTTCGCCGCCGCCGAAGCAGCACTCGCGACCGTGGAATTCTGAAAAACCAAAAGAGGGAACCGACATGTCCAACAATCTGACCCGCAGAACACTGATGAAGAGCGCGGCTGCCGCCGGTCTCGCAACGGCCTTTGCCGGCCGCTCCGCACTTGCCGCCGACGAACCGCTCGGCATCGCCCTCGTCGTTCCCTCGCCGATCGGCGACGTCGGCTGGGGCCATGCCCTTGCCGCCGGCCTCGATCCGATCAAGGCCGCCTATGGCGACAAGGTGAAGGTCACCATCCTCGAGAACATCGCCGAAGGACCGGATGCGGACCGCATCATGAACAAGACGGTTGCCGACGGAAACCATTTCCTGATCGCCGGCTCCTTTGGCTATCAGAACGGTGCGCTGCAGATCGCCCGCCGCAATCCGAAAGTAACGGTCCTGCACGCCTCTGGCTTTCAGGTCGCGCCGAACTTCTCGCCCTTCGCCGCCAAATATTTCCAGGGAACCTACCTGCTCGGCATGGCGGCAGCAGCCTTGTCCAAGAGCGGCAAGCTCGGCTCGGTTTCGGCCTTCGCCATTCCCGAACTGATCACCTCCATCAACGCCTTCACGCTCGGCGCACAGTCCGTCAAGCCTGACATCGAAGTGTCGGTCGTCTGGGTCAATTCCTGGTTCGACCCGGCCAAGGAGCAGGAAGCCGCCAAGGCGCTGATTGCACAGGGCTGCGACGTGATCTTTTCGAACGCGCAGGATACGCCTTCGGTAATTTCCGCCTGCGAGGAAGCCGGTGTCTATGCCTTCAACCTCAATTCCTCGATGAAGAAATATGCCGAGAAGACCTATCTCGGCTGCATTTCCACCGACTGGTCGCCCTTCTTCAAGGCTTCAGTCGATGCGCACCTCGCCGGCACCTTCAAGGGCGCCAACACCTTCCTCGGCGTTGCCGAAAAGGTCGTCGAGGTCGTCGACTGGAATCCGGCCATCCCGGCCGATACGATGACGAAGATCAAGGAAGTCGAAGCCAAGATTGCCGATGGCAGCTTCTCGCCTTTCACCGGCCCGATCACCAAGGCCGACGGCAGCGAAGGCGCTGCTTCGGGAGCCACATTGACGGACGCCAAGATCGTCGCGATGGACTGGCACGTGAAGGGTGTCACGACGCCGCTGCCGAAGTAAACCATGGTAAGCCCGCTCCTGTCGCTGCGCGGCATTTCCAAGAGTTACGGCCAGGTCCATGCCAACCAGCAGATCGACCTCGACGTCGCTCCCCGCTCGATCCATGCCATTCTCGGCGAAAACGGGGCTGGCAAATCGACCCTGATGAAGCTGATCTACGGCGTCGAGCAGCCGGACAGCGGAACCGTCGCCTGGAACGGGCAGAACCTCAGCCTTGCCTCTCCCGCAGAGGCAAGGCGCGCCGGCATCGGCATGGTCTTTCAACATTTCTCACTGTTCGAAAGCCTGACCGTCGTCGAGAACATCCGCCTCATTGTGTCCGGCAACAAGCGCGAGCTTGCGGAGCGCATTCGCAAGCTCGGGCATGAATTCGGCCTCGAGGTTGATCCGCTCGCAGATGTGCATTCGCTTTCGGTCGGCGAACGGCAACGGGTGGAAATCATCCGATGCCTGATGACCGATCCGAAACTGCTGATCCTCGACGAGCCGACATCCGTGCTGCCGCCGCAGGCGGTGGAGAAGCTTTTCGAGACATTGCGCCGGCTGCGTGACGGCGGCGTCTCCATCCTCTTCATCTCGCACAAGCTGGAGGAAATCCAGTCGCTCTGCGACCGCGCGACGATCCTGCGCGGCGGGCGCGTGACCGGCCATGTCGATCCGCGCGACCATGACGCTCACGAGCTTGCACGCATGATGATCGGCCGCGACATGCCGGAGCCCATGCCGGCGCTGCCTTTGGCTGAAGGAGAGAAGCGTCTGGAGCTTATCGGCCTCGACTATAGGCCGGACGATCCTTTCGCCGTGCCGCTCGCCAATGTCAGCCTGGCCGTGCGCGCCGGCGAGATCCTCGGCATTGCCGGGATTTCGGGAAATGGTCAAAGCGAACTCGCCGGGCTCATTTCGGGCGAAATCACCCTGCCGCGAGTTCAACGCGACCAGATTTTCATGATGGGCAAGGATGTCGGCACGTTCGATTCTGCCGCGCGTCGTCAGCTAGGCTTCGCCTTCGTCCCGGAGGATCGGCTCGGGCGCGGTGCAGTTCCCGAAATGTCGCTCATCCTCAACAGCCTGCTGACGGCCCACCCCTTGAACCTCGTCAGGCGCGGCCTTCTCGACAAGGCGCAGGCGACCGACTTCACCAATAACTGTATCCGGGATTATGACGTGCGCACGCGCGGTCCCGAAGCGGAAGCCGGTTCGCTTTCCGGTGGCAACCTGCAGAAATTCATCGTTGGGCGCGAAATCATGCTGGCGCCAAAGCTTCTTTTCCTCGCCCAGCCTACCTGGGGTGTCGATATTGGTGCGGCCTCGGCGATCCGCAAGCGGCTCATCACCCTTCGCAATGAAGGCATGGCGATCCTCGTCATTTCCGAGGAGCTCGAGGAACTGTTCGAGCTCAGCGATTTCATGCAGGTCCTGCATCACGGCACGCTGAGCCCGCCGCTCGTCACGCGCGACACCAAACCCGAAGAGATCGGCCGATACATGATCGGAGCACAGTTGCAGCGCGAGAAGGCCACCGCATGAGCAGACCCTTTTTCGCTGCCCTGCCCATACTGGCGCGCCGCGAGCGCGCTTCGCTTGCTGCCACCCTGCTGGCCCCGCCGATCGCGCTGATCATTACCATCACTCTCAATCTCGGCCTCTATATCGTCATGGGACGCGATCCAGCCGCGGTCATCTATGCGATGCTGATCGAGCCTTTCTTCTCCTGGGCGTCCTTCTCCGAAGTGCTTTTGAAGACCGGACCGTTATTGCTTATCGCGCAGGGACTGGCGATCGGTTTCCGCGCGAAGGTGTTTAATATCGGCGCCGAAGGGCAATTCGTCCTCGGGGCGATTTTCGCCTCCGCCATTCCCGTCTGGTGGCCCGACGCCACCGGTCAATGGATTTGGCCGGCGATGCTGCTGCTCGGGACGATAGGCGGCGCGCTCTGGGCGTCACTCACGGCCTTTTGGCGCGTCAGGCTCAATGCCAACGAAATCCTCGTCTCGCTGATGCTGAGTTTCGTCGCGACGCAGCTTCTCAACTATCTGCTGCTCGGCCCGTGGAAGGATCCGAACGGCTTCAATTTCCCGCAGTCGGTCATGTTCCAATACGATGCCATGGTGCCGATCCTGATCGAGGGAACGCGCGTCAATGTCTCGCTGATCCTTGCCGTTCTGCTGTCGATCGCCGCATGGATCTTCATGCAGAAGAGCTTCATCGGCTATAAATTGCAGGTCGGTGGGTTGGCGCCGCGCGCGGCAAGCTATGCCGGTTTCAAAGAGAGCTGGGCGATTTGGCTTTCCCTCCTGATCGGTGGCGCGGCCGCCGGTCTTGCGGGTGCAGCCGAAGTCGCAGGCCCGCTCGGCCAGCTGCAGCGCTCGATCTCGACCGGTTACGGCTATGCGGCGATCATCGTCGCCTATCTCGGCGGATTGCATCCGATCGGCATCGTCATCTCGTCGATCGTCATGGCCGCACTTTATATCGGCGGCGACAATGCCATGGTGTCCGCCAATTTGCCGATCGCCGCCGTCCGCGTTTTCCAGGGCAGCCTGCTTCTCATTTACCTCATCGCCATCGCCTTCGTGCGCTACCGCCTTGCGTGGCCCACCCCCACCCGGAGCCCCACATGAATGCCATCGAGTTCATCCTGGCCGGCATGCTGGCGGCCGCGACGCCCTTTCTGCTGGCAGCGCTCGGCGAATTGGTGGTCGAACGCGCCGGAGTGCTTAATCTCGGTGTCGAAGGCTTGATGGCATTCGGCGCCGTCATCGCCTTCATCATCGTCTATCATGGCGGTGGCCACATTCTCGCGTTTCTCGCGGCCGGGCTCGGTGGCATCCTGCTATCGCTAATCTTTGCGGGGATCATCCTTGGCTTCAACGCAAACCAGGTCGCGACGGGGCTTGCGATCGGCATTCTCGGCCAGGGCCTGTCGGCGCTATTCGGTAAGAGCTATGAAAGCCTGACGGTCAAGGCATTGCCGAAGATAGCCATCCCCGGCCTTTCGGACATTCCCGTCATCGGCGGCCTCTTCACCCAGGATATCATCGTCTGGCTTTCGCTTCTGGTAACCGTCGCGATCTGGGCGACCTTAGCCTATAGCAAGGTTGGACTGGTCATTCGCGCCGTCGGCGAAAACCCGAAAGCCGCCCACGCCATCGGTTATCCTGTTATCACCGTGCGTTTCGCCGCAGTGGCATTCGGCGGCATGATGGCGGGCTTTGCCGGCGCCTATGCGTCGACGATCTATACGCCGCTCTGGGCGGACGGAATGATCGCCGGCCGCGGCTGGATCGCCATTGCGCTCGTCGTCTTCGGAACCTGGCTGACCGGCCGGATCTTCCTCGGAGCCTGCCTCTTCGGCGCCGTATCGCTGATGGGGCTTGCTGCGCAGGCAACCGGGCTTGACGTGCCCTCGCAACTGCTGGCCTGCCTGCCCTACCTGGTAACGATCATCGTGCTCGGCATCATCTCGGCAGACCGCCGACTGCTGAAGCTCAACGGCGTCGCCTCACTCGGCGAGCCGTTCGAGCGGTAAAGAAGACGCGGGCAGCGCCAGCAGCGCAGGCCGCTGAGTGCGATCAATCATGCCTGGTAAGGAAGGCCGAGACGACGTCGAGGCAAAGCTCCTTTTCCTCGACATGCGGCATGTGGCTGGATTGCTCGAAGAGCACCCATTCGCAACCTTTGACGCGATCGACATAGGGTTTGACGACGAGCGGGGTCGCCTCATCATATTTGCCGGAGATCAAAAGCGTTGGCGCCTCGATGAGCGGCAGGCGATCCTCGATTGTCCAGTCCTTCATCGTGCCGATGACGTGGAATTCGGTCGGACCGTTCATGTTGCGATAGACGGTATTGTCTTCGTCCATGGTCGCGAAGGTGCGCGCGACCTCCGGCGGCCAGGGCACGACGCGGCAGACATGCCGGTCGTAGAAGACACGCGAGGCGGCGACATAGTCGGGATCGGTGATGGTGCCGCCGTTCTCATGCTTCAGCAGCATATCTTGCACCTCCTGCGGCAACTCCTCGCGCAGGCGGTTTGCCTCCGCCACCCAGGTGTGCATGTTGGCCGGCGAATTGGCGATGACGAGCGCCTTCAGGCCTTTCGGCTGGCGCACGGCATGTTCGGCACCGAGCATGCCGCCCCAGGACTGGCCGAGGAAGGCGTAACGGTTCTGAATGCTGAGATGTTTCAGCAGAGCGTCGAGCTCTTCGAGAAAGAGCGACGGCGTCCAGAAATCCGGTCCCTTCTCAGGCAGCCGCGTGGAGTTACCGTTGCCGAGCTGATCGTAATGAATGACCGCGCGGCCATCGAGCTCGGCGATACCCTTGAAAGAATCGACGTAATCATGCGTGCAGCCGGGGCCTCCATGGGCGACGACAAGCGGCAGTTTTTGAGAATCCAGTGAACCGGTGATGCGATACCATGTCTGGTATTCGCGAAATGGCAGATAGGCTTCCTTCGTCGGAACTGCGGCCACAAGTCTCTCCATCCTAAGTGCTGCGATGAAAAACCATAGCGTCGCCGCAACGGTGAAGGCAGCTATCAGAAGTTATAGGATGGTCGATCCTCCAGCAGACGGTAATGCGTGGCGCGCACCACGGCCTGTGTGCGGTTGCGGGCGCCGAGTTTCTTGGCTGCGGCATTGAGATGCATGACGACCGTCGGCACCGACCGATCGATGATGCGTGAAATCTCCTTGGCCGAAAGGCCATCAGCGGAATGGCGCAGACACTCGCGCTCCCGCCCCGTCAGGCGGATCTTCCCGACGCTCAGCGCCTTGGCGTCGAAAAGCGAATAGGCAGCCTCGTGGAAGACATGGGCCAGCAGGTTGAAATCGGCAATGTAGCGCAGCGCATGACGCTCAAAATCGCTGTTGGCGCCGAAGCGAATGCCGGTCACGGTCGCATAGTCACCGCGTGGCATATGGACGGGAACAGTCACACCCGTCGACATGTCGCGCTCGCTGAGATAGCGCGTCACCGGCGCCGTATCGTCGCTCATGAAACGGTTGATGAGGGTGTCCGCATCCCTGTCGTAATTCCAGAAGAAGGGAGCTGAGGTGCGCAACGCCACCTGCTGCACGGGATCAATGCGGAAATAGCCGCGATCGAACCAGTATTCCCGCATGTCCTCGGAGATATTGCGCAACTTCAACAGGGACGGGATCATGATCCCGCCGTCGAGATCATAAGGCACCGGCGTGTAGTCATAGATCAGAGCCTCGAAGCCGATCTCTTTCATCGCCTGGAAAACCTGATCGATACGGCCGTCAAGGGTCTGATGGGTGGCGAATTGCCGTCTGATCGTTCCGATTTCGTCAAGCATGGCAGGCTCCCGGTCGGTGGTTCCACACCCTATCACTTCTTATAGCTGGCGAAGACTGGGGTTTAAGGTAAAAATTTAGCCATGCCCAATTATTGAGCAAGCGAAATCTTCTGCCGGAGCGGTCAATGTGGCGTGAAATCGAGCCCGAGGCGCGACATGAAATCGAAGTCGACGGCTATAAGGTGGTCGCCTACAGCTTTGGAAGCGGCAGCGAGACTATATTCTGCCTGAATGGCGGACCCGGCCTGCCCTGCGACTATCTGCGTGAGGCTCATTCCTGTCTCATCGACAAGGGCTACCGCGTGGTGGCTTTCGATCAGCTCGGCACCGGCGCCTCCGATAGGCCGACGGACCGCTCGCTTTGGACCATCGGCCGCTATGTCGAAGAGACCGAGACGGTGCGCAAGGCACTCAGCCTCGGCAAAGTGCATATGCTTGGTCATTCCTGGGGCGGGTGGCTGGCGATCGACTATGCGCTGACTTATCCGGAAAACCTGCAGACGCTGATCCTCGAAGACACTGTCGCCGACATGCCGCATCTGATTTCCGAGCTGGAGCGGCTGCGCGCGGCCCTCGGTCCGGAGACAGTGGCGATGATGCAGAAACACGAGGCGCAGGGCACCTATGATCATCCGGAATATCTGGCCGCAGTGACGATCCTGAACTACCGCCACGTCTGCCGCCTGCCGGAATGGCCGACCCCCGTGCGCCGCTCGCTCGACGACTGGAATATGGGTCCGTACGAGACCATGCAGGGGCCGAACGAGTTCCTCTATATCGGCAATCTGAAGGACTGGAACCGGGTTCCCGACCTGCCGCGTGTGACGACGCCGGTGCTGATCACGACTGGCGAGCATGACGAGCTGACACCGGCCTGCGCGCTGCGGATGAAGCTTGCCTTGCCGAATGTCGAGCTCAAGGTCTTCGCCAATGCCAGCCACATGCCCTTCTATGAAAATCCGCATGATTATTATCCGGCGCTGGTCGATTTCCTATCGCGGCACA
>Ga0102590_1004715_pt1 | contig 11227 bp, 5 predicted proteins | sample AraplaMF_Col_mMF_FD_76859 | JGI IMG/M metagenome (GOLD analysis project Ga0102590, IMG submission 76859) | Arabidopsis root microbial communities from the University of North Carolina, USA - plate scrape MF_Col_mMF | ecosystem: Host-associated > Plants > Roots > Endosphere | place: USA...
TCGAGGACGCCCAGAAGAACTTCGGCATCACCTTCGAGCCGCCGGACGTGAACCGCGGCAACTACCGCTTCGAGCCGGTCACCAACAAGGTGATCCGCTACGGCCTGGGCGCCGTCAAGGGCACCGGCCAGCTCGCGGTCGAGGCCGTGGTGCGCGCGCGCGAGGAGGGCGGGCCGTTCAAGAGCCTGTACGACTTCTGCGTGCGCATCGACCGCCAGCGCATCAACAAGCGCACGGTGGAAGCGCTGATCAAGGCCGGCGCCTTCGACGCCATCCAGCAGAACCGCGCGGCGCTGGTCGCCTCGCTCGACCGCGCCTTCGAATTCGCCAATGCCACGGCGGCCAACGCCTCGCAGGCCGACATCTTCGGCGACTGCGACCACGGATCCGCCACCGCCGAGCCCGACCTCGTCGACGCCACGCCCTGGGGCGTGAAGGAGCGCCTGACGCTCGAAAAGACCGCCATCGGCTTCTATCTCTCGGGCCACCTGTTCGACGAGGTCTCGCACGAGGTGCGGCGCTTCTGCAAGCGCGAGATCACCGACCTGCTCGACAGCCGCGACCAGCAGGTCATCGCCGGCATCGTGAGCGACTTCCGCGTCATCAACGGCCAGCGCGGCCGGCTGGCGATCTTCAAGCTCGACGACAAGTCCGATTCCATCGAGGCCACGGCCGACGAGGCGCTCATCAACGCCAACCGCAACACGCTGAAGGACGACGAGCTCGTCATCGTCAGCGGCCGGCTGCAGCCCGCGCGCGGCGGCTTCGAGGCCCGCTTCCAGGTGCAGCAGGTGTGGGACCTGGCCTCGGCGCGCTGCCGCTTCGGCAAGTTCCTGCGCGTGGCGGTCAACGGCAAGGCGCCCGACATCGCGCGCCTGCTGAAAGACTTTCCGCCGCGCACCGAGCAGACCGAGGTGGGCGACCTGATACAGGGCCTGCCGGTGCGGCTGTCGATGGCGCGCGCGGGTGCGCAGGTCGAGCTGCAGCTGGGCGACCGCGCCAAGTTCTTCCCGACCGACGCGGCGCTGGCCAGCTGGACCGCGCAGGCCGAGGCGGGCAAGGCGCTGATCGTCTACGACTGATCGATTTCTTCCGGCGCGGCGACAAGTGCCCGCCGGGCGTGGGCTCATTGGCGCCCTCGCTAGGATGCCTCCTGCCTTTCAACTACGAAGTCCAAGGAGGAACTCGCCATGAAGAAACCGTCCCTCGTGCTTGCGCTGGCCCTGGCATTGCCTTTCGCCGCCTCGGCCCAGTATTCCGGCCCGAGCACGCAGCCGGCCGCCGGATCGGGCACGCCGTACGCCGGCCCGAGCACAGTGCCGACCATGACCGTCAAGCAGCTGATCGACACCGGCAAGGACGACCAGCATGTCACGCTGCGCGGCTTCATCGTGTCGCACGATGGCGGCGAGCACTACACCTTCGCCGACGACACCGGCCGCATCAAGGTGGAGATCGACGCCAGGCACTTCCCTCCGGGCGTGAAGATCGACGACAAGGTGCGCGTCGAGATCACGGGCGAGTTCGACAAGGACCTGATCGGCAGCAAGGTCGAGCTCGACGCGAAGCGCCTCAGCGTGCTGCGCTGATCTCCTCCTCGGACGCAGCCCCGGCCTTCGCCAGGGCCTGCTCGATCTGCCCGAGCACCGCGTCGGGATCGTGCAGCCAGTCCTTGCCCAGCACCTGCAGCACTCGCCAGCCGAAGGCGTCGAGGATGCGCGGTCGCGAAACGTAACGCTCCAGCACGTTGCGGTTCTCGTAGTGCGTGGCGGTGTCGACCAGGATGCCCAGCGCGTAGTGGCCGTCATTCGGAGTTGAGTCCGGCGATGAACCCGGCGCACGCAATGCGAGGTCGCAGCGGAAGCGCGACTGTCCCACCTGCTCGTCCACCGCATGGCCGCGCGCGCGCAGCGCCGCCGCGATCTGCGCCGTCACCTCGTCGGCCCGCGCATGGCGCGGTGCGCCGCTGCCGCGCGTGAGCGGGTTCATGCCTTCGAGCACGCGTCTTGCCGTGCCCGCGTCGCCGCGCGAGAGGCACTCCGCGTAGCGCAGGAAGTTCTTCAGCGCGGCCGCGCCCTCGTTGTGGTCGTTGGTGATCGCCTCGTGCCGGATGGTCGAGACCACCGCCATGTGGTGCCGCGCGCGGCTGAAGATCACGTTCAGCCGCTTCTCGCCGCCGCGCTGGTTGATCGGCCCGAAGTTCATGAGCATGCGGCCCTCGGGGGTCGGGCCGTAGCAGATGCTCAGCAGGATGATGTCGCGCTCGTCGCCCTGCACGTTCTCCAGGTTCTTGATGAAGAGGCCGCAGAACTGGTCGTCCTCCTCGCGCACGTACTCGGCTTCTAGCCGGGCCGCGAATTCGCTGTCGACGGCGGCCAGGGCCTCCAGTTCGTCCTCGATCTCGCCCTGCTGCGCTTCCGAGAAAGCCACGATGCCCAGGCTGAGCCCCGTTTCGCGGCGCAGAAGCTCGCGCACCAGCTGCGCGATGTGGCGCGCCTCGCCCTCGTTGACGCGGTTCTCGTACACCGCGTCGGTCACTCGGTGGAAGCTGATGGCGCGCGAGAGCAGGGCGTCGGCCTGCGCCGCCACCGATGCATCGGACGGGCTGCGCGACTGCACCAGGAGCTCGTCGCGCTCGGGCGCCGGCAGGCTGCGGTCGGGGATGGTGTAGAGGTTGCCCGCGTAGAAGGCTGCATTCGAGAAGCCGATGAGCGACTCGTAGCGGCTGCGGTAGTGCCAGGCCAGCAGGGTGGCGGGCAGGTTGCGCGCGCCCTGGTTCAGCAGGCTGTCGGCGTCCAGCACCACGGCGATGCGGTCGCCTTCCTCCTCGACCGAGACGGTGTCGTCCTCGGGGTCGCGGCCGGACGAGAAGAAGCTGGTCGGCGGCAGCTGCATCTCGTCGCCCACCACGATGATCTGCGGCGCGCGGTAGAGCGCGGGCACGGCTTCCTCCACCGGGATCTGGCTGGCCTCGTCGAAGATCACCACGTCGAACAGGTCGGCCGCCAGCGGCAGCGTGTCAGACACGGAAAGCGGGCTCATGAGCCAGATCGGCTTCATGTCGCGCACCACCTGGCCGGTGTCGCCGCTGGCGAGTTCGCGGATCGCCTTGTAGCGCATGGTCTTGCCGAACTCGTGTTCGAGCTCGCGGCGCCCGGCGTTGTAGCTTTTCTTGAAGAGCTTGCCCTCGGCGTCGAGCTGGCTGGCTGAAAGAGCGCTCTTCTGCACATGGTCGCGGAAGCGCTGCCGCACCGCGGCGGCCAGCGTGCGGGCATTGCGCCCGAGCAGCTTGCGTTCGGCTTCGGCCAGCCGCTGCGCATGGCGCGCGAGCGCGGCGCCGTCGAAGCGCGGCAGCCAGCGCTCTGCGCGGTAGACGCGCTCCAGGCTTTCACGCGCCACCGCGTACTCGATGGCGTCGGGCGGCAATGGCAGGGTGCGCAGAGCCGCAGCGACGGCCGGGTCGGCATCGGCCAGCTCCTGCAACGGCACCAGCACGGAGGGCAGGGCGTCGGCCTGTTCGCGCAGGGTGCGGGCCAGCCTTTCGAGCGCGTCGAGCGGCTGGCTGGCGGCGTCGTGCATCAGTTCGCGCAGCAGGGCATCGAGCGTGTCGGTGCGCGTACCGGCAGCGGCGAGCTGCTCGACGCTGCGGGTGGCTGCGCCCGCGCCGGTGCGCAGATGGGCCTGGAATTCAGAGCGCAGGCCGGTGCTGCCGTCGGGGTTGCGCAGCGCCTGAAGCTGCTGCACGAAGGCTTCGGGGGCGGCGCAGCCGTAGTCGGCTTCGATCCGCGACTGGTGCTTCTGCACCGCGGAACGGGCCGTGTGCTCGGCCAGCAGCTGTTCGAGGACCTGGCTCGGCTGCGGACGCACTGCGTGGGCGGCGAAGTTGTAGCGGCGCTTGAGCTCGCCGTGCAGGCGCCACCACGAGGGCTTGAGCCAGCGGAGGATGGAGCTCTGCTGTTCGCGGGCCTGCGCGAGGCCGGCTTCGGTGTCGGCGGGCGAGAGCTTGTCGCGCCACTGGGCGGTGCGCTGCAGCGCGTCGTCCAGCGCCTGCGTCAGGCTACGGCGCTCGGCCATGGTGTTGCCGAGCGCGAGGCTGTCGGCGTGCGCGCCGTCCAGCAGGCTGAGTTGCCCGCGCGTTGCCAGCGAGGCCACGCGGCGCGCATCCGCCACCACGGCCAGGGCGTCGGCCCATGTGGCGCGGGCTTCGGCCAGCGGCGGCCAGGCATCGGCCAGCGCATCGCGGCAGGCGCCGCTCGAATCGGCGGCACGCTCGGAGAGTTCGACCAGCTTCGCGAGCGGCTTTTCCTGCCGCAGCAGCGAGGGCGCGAGCTGCGAGAACACGTGCTGCGCGAGGCTCCGGGTGCCCAGGCTTTCGGTCACGGCCAGATGCAGGCGCGAGATCAGCTCGGCATGGCCGCGCCATGCGGCGTAGGCGGGCAGGGCCTCGGCCTGCAGCGGCGTCAGCGCCGGGTCCTGGGGCTTGAGTGCGATCAGCCGCGAGACCAGCTCGCGCAGCGTCACCGCGATGTGCTGCGGCACCTCGCGCATGGCGGCGTCGAAGCGTTCGAGGGCGCGCAGGTCCAGCTCCATCGCATCGACCAGCTGGTTGCGCTCGGCCGTCTCCTGCGCCAGCTCTTCCGGCGCTTCGAGCCAGTGCTCGTAGGTCTTGCGCAGGTTCTGTACGAAGGCCTTCTTGTCGCCCTGCGAGTCGTGGATCATGCAGCACAGCTCGTCCAGCCCCTGCTGGCGCAGGCGATGGAACACCACGTCGATGGCGGCGCGCTTCTCGCAAACGAAGAGCACGCGTTTGCCGCGCCCTACGTAGTCGGCGATCAGGTTGGTGATGGTCTGCGACTTGCCGGTGCCCGGAGGCCCCTGGATGATGTAGCTGGTGCCCGTGCGCGCCAGCGCGACGGCGGCGGTCTGCGTGGCGTCGGCCTGCACCACCGGCCACTGCTCGGCCAGCGGCAGCGAAGGCGGCGCCTCGGCGTCCACCTGCCTCGGCTGCAGCGAGAACACGCGGTCGAAGGCCTCGTTGGCGATGCCCGATTCGGCCAGCCCCGAGTAGTCGCGCACCAGCGACATCTTGCGGTGGTTGAAGTTGCCCAGCGTCACGGCCGTGAGGTCGATGTCCCACTGGTACGGGTTGCCGCTGCTCTCGCGCAGCTCGATGGTCTTGCGCTCGGTCTGTGCCGCGGTGGTGCCGCTGTCGGGCGCCATCTGCGGCGCGCGCGGCTGCGGCCTTGCGCCGACGGCGTCGCGCACCGGCAGCGGCACGCCGCGCACGCGTGCGTGGAAGAGCTGCAGCCCGAGCGGGCGGAAGTCGTCCTGCGCATAGCTGAAATCGTGCACCGCGGCCGGCTGCGCCGAGGCTGCGCGCACCCGGGTGCGGCGCCTGAACTGCTCGAGCCGCTGGCGCGCGCGCTGGTGGATCAGCGCGATCTCGGGCTGGCGGACCAGCCGCAGCTGCACGCCGGGCTCGCTCTGTGCGATCTGTGCGGCCAGCTGGGCGTGAAACTGCTCGATGGTGGTCTCGCGCAGGTCCACCGTCTCTGGCAGCACGATGCCGTAGAGCTGGCGCAGGTGGTGCCGCAGCGTGGGGTTGACCTGCGCCTCGCTGGCGGAGGCTTCCAGCATGTATTGGTCGCGCACGCCTTTCTTGCGCGTGAGCTCCACCGGCAGCATCAGCAGCGGCGAGGCGATGCGCTCGGCCGCGTCTTCCTTCAGGTTGTGCCAGCGCAGGAAGGCGATGACCAGCGACAGCTGCGAGAAGCCGTACTCCGAGCGGTCGCGCCGCGCCTCCTGCAGGATGCGGTCGAGCGCGCCGGGCAGGTAGGGCTGGTCTTCGAAGCGCAGCCAGCGCGCCAGCGGCACGGGGCCGCAGGCGGTGATTTCGGAGGCGAAGCGGCCGTCCCACAGGCAGAGCTGGTCGACGCGGATGCTGTGCATGTCGACCACCAGCGGCACGCTGGCGATGGTGAGGTTCACGTGCGCCTGCGTGGGCTTGAAATACAGCAGCCGGTTGCGCCGCGACAGGTCGAACAGCCGGTCGCGCAGGTGCAGCTGGATCGCCTCGCGGCGCTGGCCTGCGCCGTCCTTCGCGGGGGCGATGCGCTCCAGGCCCAGGTCCAGGTCCAGCGGCTGGTCGCGGTACGTTTCGAGGCGGCGGATCACCGAGGGCAGGTCGCGCGCGCGCTCGTGGCGGTTCAGCGCCGTCATCTCGAAGATCACCGCCGCCACCACCGGATGCAGCCGGCGGTTCAGGTTGAACAGGTTGCCGCGGTTCGCGACGAAGCGGCCCAGTTCCTCGCCGTCGCCGAAGTCGAGCCCGCACGAGAGGCTGGCGAGCACCTGGCCCAGGCACAGGATGTCGCCGAGGGCGTCGTGGTGGCCAAAGCGCTGTTCCCAGGCGCCATAGCCGGGCAGGTAGACGGGGCGCGTCGGCAGCGCGTCGGGCGCGGCGTCGGCCATGAGCATCAGGTTCTCGACCGAGACGCCGGCATCGGCGTCGATGGTCACGCGCTGCTCGCCCACCACGCGCAGCACAGAGGTGGCGGGCTGCTCCAGCGGCGCGATGGCTTCGGGGTTGCGGCGCGGCTCGGTGCCTTCGGGCTGCGCGAGTGCAAGCGCCGGGGCTTCGGTCACGCGGTAGGCGAAAGCGTTGCCGAGCGCGGCGACCTTGCCCTGCTCGTGCAGGGCCGAGACTTCGCGCAGCAGCGGCAGCACGAGCTTGAGCACGTCGTCGGTCTGCAGTCCGCCATGGGCGTCGGCGGCGTCGATCAGCTGCAGCAGGGGAGCGGATGCCTGGGTCGTCATGTGGTGGCGGTTTGCTGATGCTGGGACTGCGCCTTGTCGAGCAGCGCGGCGGCCTCGCGCTTCACGCGCGTGAGGTTGCGCTTGGGAAAGCGCATGTCCTTCACCACGCGCTGCTCCAGGGGCCCGGCACAGCCGAGCGCCTCGGCGATGCCGAGCGCGGCGGCGAGGGTGACGTCGTCGAGCTCGGGGTCGGCCGCGACGAAGTCGACCAGCACGCTGGCCAGGTAGTCGTGCAGCCCGGCGGGCACCGCCTCGGGCGGCGGCATGTCGGAGGCGGGTGGCTTGAAGTCGGGGAAGAAGCGGCGCGCGTGCGCCAGCAGCGGCTCCGACTGCAGGAAGGGCCGCTGCAGCAGCTGAGCGATGGTGGCTCGGGTGATGGCGCCCACGCGCTGCTGGCCGAGGATGTCCAGCGTGCCCAGGTCGAGCGGGCCTTCGAGCGCGCCGGCCAGCCATTCGTCGGCCTCGGGCTCGCGGCCGGTCCACAGGCGCAGCGCGCGGGCGCGCACGAACACTTCGGGATGGCTGGCACCGCGCGTGTGCATGTCGGGCGCGGCGCAGATCTCCGCGGCCTGCTGCAGGTAGCTGGCGGCGTTGACCTGGCTCAGCCCTGTCTGCACCTTCACCAGCGCGCTCACGGCCGGCTCCAGCGCGCCGCAGGCCACGCAGCCTCCGCGGTCGGCGAAGGCCTCGGTGTAGAGCGCGTAGCGCCGCGCCGCCTGCAGGTGGCTGGCATCGGCGCGCGGATCGGCGGCGGTGGCATTGAGCAGCCGGTCGACGACGTGGTACCTGCCGCCGTCGCGCTCCCACAGCAGGTAGTGGGCCAGCTCGTGGCCCAGCACGGCCTGCATCTCGGCGCCCTGCAGGCGTTCCAGCAGCGGGCCCGAAAGCACGATGTGCGCTTCGCCGGGCATGAAGTGGATGGAGGCGTTCATCGCGCCGTCTCCCGCCTGGTAGAGCGTGACGGAGGCTGTGATGCCCAGGCGCTGCGCGGCCACCTGCGCATGCGAGTGCAGTTCGGGGTGCGCGGCGGCGTCGAGCCGGTAGGAGTTGCGCAGCAGTTCGGCGCGCACGGCGGCGGCGTGCTCCTCGCGCGCCTCTGCGGAGGCGGCCCAGCGCCAGACTTCGGGTTCGTTCGCCTCCAGCCATGCGGCCAGTGCCCGCTGGTAGGGCAGCGGAGCCAGGTCTTCGAGGCTTACGGCAGGGGTTGTTTCGACCATGTCAGGAGCGCCGGCAACAAGTGTTGCCGACGATCCTAAACGAGCGCCGCGGCAGTCGGCCCGGCGCGCTCAGTGCGCCATCGGCGTCACGGCCAGGTCGGGCACCACGTTCATGATGCGCAGCGTCTGCTGCACCACCTGGCTGAACACCGGCGCCGCCACGAGGCCGCCGAAGTACTTGCCGGCGCTGGGCTCGTCGACCATCACCGCGACGATGATGCGCGGCTTGTCGATGGGCGACATGCCCGTGTACCAGGCGCGGTACTTGTTGCTCGCGTAGCCCTTGCCGACCTGCTTGTGCGCGGTGCCGGTCTTGCCGCCCACCGAGTAGCCCACCGTCTGTGCCAGCGGCGCGGTGCCGCCGGGCGCGGCGGCCATGTGCATCATCTGTCGCACCTCGCTGGCCACCAGCGGCGAGAACACCTGCACGCCGGGCGGTTCCTCGCCGTGGTTCTTCAGCAGGCTGATGGGTATCACCTCGCCGTCGTGCGCGAAGGCCGTGTAGGCATGCGCGATCTGGAAGAGCGACGCCGACAGCCCGTAGCCGTACGACATGGTGGCCTGCTCGATGGGGCGCCACGACTTCCACGGCCGCAGCCTGCCCGTGACCGCGCCGGGAAAGGGCGTCTGCGGCTTCTGGCCCAGGCCCACGGCGGTGAGCGAGTTCCACATCTCCTGCGCCGACATGCGCTGCGAGATCTTGGTGGCGCCGACGTTGCTCGACTTCTGGATCACGCCTTCGACCGTGAGCACGCCGAAGTTCTCGTCGTCGTGGATGGTCGCGCCAGAGACGGTGATGCGCCCCGGGTTGGTGTCGATGATGGTCTTGGGCGTGACGCGGCCCAGTTGCAGCGCGGTGGCGATGGTGATGGGCTTCATGGTCGAGCCCGGCTCGAACACGTCGGTCATCGCGCGGTTGCGCAGCTGCTCGCCTGTGAGGTTGCGGCGGTCGTTGGGGTCGTAGCTCGGGTAGTTGGCCATGGCCAGCAGCTCGCCGGTCTGCGCGTCGACCACCACCACGCTGCCGGCGCGTGCCTTGTTGGCGACCACGGCGTCGCGGATCTTCTCGTAGGCGACGAACTGCACCTGGTCGTCGATGCTCAGCTGGATGTCGTGGCCTGGCGTGGGAGGCACCTGGTCTTCCGTGTCCTCGATGATGTGGCCCAGCCGGTCCTTCAGCACGTGGCGCGAGCCGGCCTTGCCGGCCAGGTCGTGGTCGAAGGCGAGCTCGATGCCCTCCTGGCCCACGTCTTCCACGTTGGTGAAGCCCGCCAGATGCGCCGCCGCCTCGCCCTCGGGGTACTGGCGGCGGTAGTCGCGGCGCAGGTAGACGCCCTTGATGTTGAGCGCGGCCACTTGCTTCGCGATGGGCTCGTCGACCTGGCGCTTGATCCAGACGAAGCTCTTGTCCTCGTCCTCCAGCTTCTTGTCGAAGTCCTTCTGCGGCATGCCGAGCAGCTTGGCTGCTTGCTTGAGCTTTTCCAGCGTGGCAGGGTCGTCGCGCTCGATGTCCTCGGGAATGGCCCAGATGCTGGGGGCGGGGATGTCGGAGGCCAGGATCAGGCCGTGCCGGTCGAGGATGCGGCCGCGGTTGGCCGGAAGCTCCAGCGTGCGCTGGTAGCGCACCTCGCCCTGGTGCTGGAAGAAGTCGTTGGCGAAGATCTGGACGTAGGCTGCGCGCCCGGCCAGCAGCAGGAAGCCGAAGGCGACGCTGGCCACGATGAACTTGCTGCGCCACACGGGAGTGGGGCTGGCGAGCAGGGGACTGCTGCCGTAGCGGATGCGGCCGTTGGGGGTCATGAGCCCTGATTATCGAGTTCCGGGTGACGTGAAAGTCACCCGGAAAGGGCCCGTTTTCTTAGCTGCGCGTTAGGCGCAGGCTGCAAATCAGCGCTTGGGCCGCAGCGTGACGATCAGCGACGGGAAGATGCGCCCGTCGGTGTCGCGAGGCAGCTTGTCGGTCTTGCGCAGGCCGCGCTCTGCGGCGTCGTCCCAGCCCGGCAGGCCGCTCGACTTGCTGAGCTTCACGCCGACGATGGTGCCGTCGGGCGCCAGGCTCACCTCGAACTCCGCCGCCGGGTTGCCGTTCACGGTGTCGGCATCCGGGAAGGTGATGTTCGGGCGCACCGCGGCTGCGATACGGCCTGCATAGCCGCTGGAAGGACCGGACGTACGCTGGGCCGTGCCGCGCGAATCGTCGCTGCCGGTGGCGTTCGCAAGGCCCTGCATGCGCTTGAGCGCGGCGGCGCGGTCGGCGGCTGCCTGCTTCGCGGCGGCCTCGGCCTTCTTCTGCTCCGCCTGCTTGGCTTCGGCTTCCTGCTGCTTCTTCTGCTCGGCCAGCTTCTTCTGCTGTTCCTTCTTGCGCTCTGCCTCTTCCTCGGCGCGCTGCCTGGCTTCCAGCTCTTTCTTCTTCTGCTGTTGCTGGCGCTCGAGTTCGCGCTCCTGCTGCTCCTTCTGTTCCTTGAGCTTCTTCTCTCGCTCGAGCGCGATGTCAGGGGCCTTGGGCGCGGGAGCGGGCTCCGGCGCCTTCGCTGCCGGAGGCGGCAGCGGAGCAGGGGCGGGCGGCGGCGGCGTGGGAACCGGGGTGGGTGCCGGCGGCGCCTGCAGGCGAGGCGCCGCCTGCTGCACCGTGGACGACCACAGCTCCGCGTCCACAGCGCCCTCGTCGGCGTCGCTGCGCCAGCGCACGCCCCACGTCAGCGCCGCGATCAGCAGCCCGTGGGCAATGAGCGCCAGTACCAGTGCACGCCCGGTGCCGCGCTGCGGCGGCGGTGCGAACTCGGGGCGATCCAGTGCGAGCGACATGCCTTACTTGCCGCCCGTGGTCGTGACGGACAGGCCCACGCGCTCGATGCCGCTGCGCTTGAGCTGGTTCATCGCCTTCACGACGGTCTCGTACTTCACGGCCTTGTCGGCGCTGATGACCACCGGGCGCTGGTCGTCGCCACCCTGCGCCTGTTTCGCGGCCGAGCCGATCTGGGTCATGGGAATCGAGGTGCCGCCCGTGCCGGTGGACGGGTCCTTCTTGATCTGCACTTCGTCCTCGCTCTTGATGACGATCTCGATGGGCTTGTCGGGCTGCTTGCTGGCGCGGTCGACCGAGGGCAGGTTGATCACGCTCGGCGTGATGAGCGGCGCGGTGACCATGAAGATGATCAGCAGCACCAGCATCACGTCGATGAACGGGACCATGT
>Ga0102590_1004717_pt1 | contig 11218 bp, 9 predicted proteins | sample AraplaMF_Col_mMF_FD_76859 | JGI IMG/M metagenome (GOLD analysis project Ga0102590, IMG submission 76859) | Arabidopsis root microbial communities from the University of North Carolina, USA - plate scrape MF_Col_mMF | ecosystem: Host-associated > Plants > Roots > Endosphere | place: USA...
CACATTCCAAACTCGATCGCAACCCTGCGTGCGCGGTTGATCAAAGCGCTCGCCCAAAACATGCCGCGATGTCCCTGCTGCGGCAGCAAAGCCCCAGCACCACGACGGCAGTTATGACGCAGTACGATTTGCCCACCCTACGACAGCTTTAGAACGGATGCACCGAGAGCGTGCCGAACACGATCGCGGCGATGACCGCAAAGGCGCTGTAAAGCGCAAGATGATGGGCATTCGCCCGGGTCTGCCGCGAGAGCGAGCGCGCGTAGAAGTGCAGTCTGGCTTCCGCCGATAGTTCGCGCATGGTCGATCTCCAACGCCCCATTTACGGGAGTATGAGGGATCAACCAGGGCGGGAGGCAAGATGGTGGCGCAAATAGCGATGCGCCTCCTCCGAGGCGGCCGTCTCGCAGACGTAAATTCTCTTGAGGTTCGGGTTCCGAGAATCTTATTCGTTCAAATCCGAGCCAATCGGAACCGGCTCGGATAGTGATGAGCGACAGCGGTCAGTACACGTCCGCCTGGAAGCGCCCGGTCTTCTTGAGCTCGGCGACGAAACTGACGGCCTCGTCGGTCGAACGTGCGCCGAATTGGGCGACAATGTCGACCAGCGCGCGCTCGACGTCCTTGGCCATGCGCTTGGCATCGCCGCAGATGTAGAAATGCGCGCCTTCGGCAAGCCACGTCCACAGCTCGCGGCCGACCTCCCGCATGCGGTCCTGCACGTAGAACTTCTTTTCGCCGTCGCGCGACCAGGCCAGCGACATGCGCGTGAGCAGACCCGAGGTCTTCATCGCATTGAGCTCCTCCTGGTAGAAGAAGTCGCAATCGCTGCGCTGATGGCCGAAGAACAGCCAGTTCTTGCCGGGCGCGCCGGTCGCCTTGCGGTCGAGCAGGAAGGCGCGGAACGGCGCGATGCCGGTGCCGGGGCCGACCATGATGATCGGCGTCTTGGGGTCCTTTGGCAGACCGAAGCCGTGCGCCTTCTGCACATAGACCTTGAGCTTCTCGCCTTCATTGATGCGTTCGCCGAGGAAGGTCGAGGCGACTCCGAGGCGCTTGCGCTTGCCGATGACGTAGCGCACGGAATCGACGGTCAACGACAGCTTTCCGGGCGTCGCATTGTGCGACGACGAGATCGAGTAGAGCCGCGGCTGCAGCGGCTCGAGCGCCTCGACGAAGGCCTCGGGGTGCGGCCGCGTGCCGGAAAACTTCTGCAGCCCGGCCATGACGTCGAGGGTTGCGGCATCGCCATCGGGGTCCTCACCCTGCGCCAGCGCCCGCGCCTTTTCGCGCGCCGCGCCGCCGGTGATGAAGGAGATCAGCTCGAACAGGCTGTCGGGCGCCGGCGACAGCGAGACGTCGTCGATCAGCACCTCGCGCAGCGTCTTGCCGTTCACCTTGGTGGTGTGGGAGGCACCGAGCAGCGCGATGATCTGATCGACGAGACCGACATCGTTGCGCGCGAACACGCCAAAGCTGTCGCCGACGACGTAGTCGAGCTTGCTGTCGGAGAGATCGAACTCGACGTGATAGGTCTCCTTCTCCGACTTCCCTTTGTTGAGCAGGCGGCGCGACAGGAAGGTCGCAGGCACAGGGTTGTCGCGTGAGCGGCCCGGCTCCGCGATCGTCACCGTCACGGCCGGCGCCGGAACGTCCGGCTTGTCCGCCGCCTTGGCCGCCGGGGCCTTGTCCAGCTCCTCGTAGAGCGACTTCAGCATCCGCGCGGTTTCCTTGCCGCCGGGGACACAGAGGTTGAGCCGCGCTTCGCTGCGGCTGGCGATCGCTTCCGAATAATCGTGGCAATTGTAGCCGCACTGGCCGCAATCCTGCTGCGCCATCGCCGCCATCATCTTGCGGCGCACCGGCCGTCCCTCGGCGAGCTTCATCCGCTCGACGATCGGCATGGTCTGGTCATGCCAGGGCGCTTCGCCGTCGTCACCGTCGCCGGCCGCGCCTTGCATGACGGCGGCGCCCTGCTCGGCCGACAGCGGCGCGGCGACATCCGGCGACAGCAGCCCGGCAAAGAAGCCGTTCAGCCAGGAGCGCTGCGCATCGGAGAACGGCGCACTGGCGGGAATGATATCGAGCCTGGGCGGAGGAGTGATCTGGTTCATGCGGACACCTGTGCATCGGCAAGCTTGCGCAGCGTCTCGCCGTCATGGCGGCGCGCGAAGGAAAGGAAGGTTTCGTCAGGCGACGAGCGATGGGCGATATAGGCCTTGAGCAGCGCCTCGACCGTCTTCGGCGCGTCCTCGGCCTTGAGGTCGTGATAGACCTCCTGTCCGACGTCGGCGTCCGGGCCGAATCCGCCGCCGGTGAAGAGGTGATAACCCTCGACCGTGTCGTCCTCGTTGACGGGCACGCGTGCGCCGATCAGACCGATATCGCTGATGTAATGCTGCGCGCAGGAATGATGGCAGCCGGTGACATGGATGTTGACCGGCTTGTCCATCGCGACGCGCGGCTCGCACCAATCGCCGATCTCGGCGGCGTGGCGCTTGGTATTCGCCGCGGCGAAGCGGCAGCCGGCATTGCCGGTGCAGGCGATCAGGCCGGCGCGGATGTGCGAGGCCTCGACCGCGAGCCCGATCTGCTTGATCGCCGCAATGGCAAGCTCGACGTTCTCGTCGCGCACGCCAGATATCAGCAGGTTCTGCCAGACCGTCAGCCGGATCTCGCCGTCGCCGAGGTCGTGCGAGACCTTGGCCAGCCCCCGCATCTGGTCGCTTGTCAGCTTGCCGAGCGTCAGCGACACGCCGATCCAGTTGAGACCGTCCTGCTTCTGCTTGTGCACGCCGACATGCGCCATGCGGTCGGCGGCCGGCCGCGGCGCGAACGCCTCCTCCGGCACGCGCGTGAACGGCGTCTTCAGCCGCTCCTCGACCAGCTTGAGGAAGCCGTCATGGCCCATCGCGTCGAGCACGTATTTCAGCCGTGCCTTGTTGCGGTTGGTGCGGTCGCCATGGTCGATGAAAACGCGCACGATGGCGTCGGCAACGGCGGTCGCCTGCTCCGGCTTGACGATGATGCCGGAATATTTCGCAAAGTCCTTGTGGCCGGTGATGCCGCCGAGGCCGAGGCGGAACCAGACTCCCGGCTCGACACCAAAACCGTCCTTCACCTCATACGCCGTGAACGCGATGTCGTTGGTCTCCTCCAGCACCGCGATCCTGCCGGCCCCGTCGAAGGCGACGTTGAACTTGCGCGGCAGGCCGTAGAGCGAGCGGTCGTTGAGGATGTGGTAGTGCCATTCGCGCGCATAGGGCCGCGTGTCGAGGATTTCCTGCGGATCGATGCCCGCCGTCGGCGTTCCCGTCACGTTGCGGATGTTATCCGCGCCGGAGCCGCGCGAGCACAGGCCGAGCTCCTGGATGCCCTCGAGCAGCTTGATCGCGTTCTTCGGCGGGATCTCGCGGAGCTGGAGATTGGCGCGCGTCGTGACGTGGCTATAGGGGCCGCAGAGCTCATCGGCGAGATCGGCGAGGCCCGACAGCTGCCAGTGCTTCATGATGCCGTTCGGAATCCGCAGCCGGCTCATGTAGGAGTCCTGCGTCGGCGCGACGTAGAAGATGCCGTAGTAGCGCCAGCGGAAATTGTCCGCCGGGCTCGGCGGCGCGTTGTCGAGCGCCTGCTGGCGCAGCCGCGGATAGGCGTCGAAGGGATGCTCGTCGCGCTTGAACTTCTCCTGGTCGGCGAGCTTCTTGCCCGCCGCGATCACCTTGTCCTGCGCCTTGATGTGCACGGCATCGGGACCAACAGGCTCGGCATTCGCCTTGCCGGCGCCGCCGCCCAGACCGCGCCCGACCCGGCTGATCTGCAGACCGGTCGTGAAGCCTTCGAGATAGCGTTTCTGCTCGTCGGTAAAGTCGACTGCGAGCGTATCGATTTTCATGGTCGGTAACGAAGCTCCTGCGGCCACCTGGTGGCATCGACGGACATTGCGCGACCCGCGAGGACCGAGGCTGGCTCCAAGAGCCGGCTTCGCTACCCCAGCGGTCCGATCAGCTTCGTTGCTGCGGGACTCGGCTCAGCAGGCATCTGTGACAAGCTGGCCGCACTGCAATATTCAAGTTGCGTGCCAGCTTGATGGAAATGGAAAGCTATGTGTTTTCAGTGGATTACACACGCACCCGGAAGATCCCGGGCCGTGCATTTTCACGAAATTCGTGCATCCTGACCAACATTTGGGCAGCGAACCCGGATGCTCAAAAACGATGCAAGCCGAATCAGGTTCGCCAGCGTCCCACCTCGAAGGCCTCAAGATGCCCCCGGATGTTGGCGGGATCGAAGACCGGGCCGGCGAAGGCGCCGAACGCCGCGGCAGGCGGCTCGGGCGGCCGGCGGCCGAGGGCCGCGTCGTACAAATCGGGCCTGAACACGGCCATCGCCGTCTTGACGCCCTCCGGCGTCAGTACCGTCTGCCCCCAACGCACCATCTGCGCGTAGAGCCAGGCGGCCTGGACCGGATCGGGGCGCCCTGCTCCTTCCCGCCCCACCAGCAGATAGCGGCCGCTTTCGCGGAACGTGCCGTCAGGAGAAATCTTAAGGCGTCCGGTCAAGGTGCGCTGGATGACCTCGGCATCGACCCCGATCCGCTCGGGCTGCGCCAGGATCTGCGCCGCCTCGGTCAGGTTCGCCGGGTTCTCGATGAACTCGGCCGCCTTCACCGCCGCGCGCACCAGGCTGGCGACCACGTCCGGATGCTTGTCGGCCCAGACCTGGCGAACCGCCAGCACCTTCTCGGCGGCGCGGTCGAGGATGTCGGAGACGAAATGCAGGATGTGACCGATGCCGAGATCGACCGCGATAGAGTTCCAGGGCGCACCGACGCAGAACGCATCGACATGGCCATTGGCGAGGCTGTCGACCATGTAGGGCGGCGGCAACACCACGAGACGGACGTCCTCGTCCGGATCGACGCCGGCCGCGGCCATCCAGAACCGCAATTGGTAATTGTGGGTCGAGAACGGGAAGGTCATGCCGAAGGTCAGCGGCTCGGCCCCTGCCTTGCGCCTGATGGCAACCACCTTCGCCAGCGCTTTTGCCGTCACCATCGGATCGAAACGGTCGCCGTCGATCTCCTCCATCAGCGCGGCATGGAGCGCCGGCGACACCGTGATCGCATTGCCGTTAATGCCGAGATTGAAGGGCGCGGCGATCGGCACTTTGACATGGCCGAGCCCGAGCGAGGACGCGATCGCCACGGGCGCCAGAAGATGCGCGGCGTCGAACAGGCCGATATTGAGCTTGTCGCGGACGTTGGACCAGGAGACTTCGCGCACCAGCTCGACGTCGAGCCCTTCGGCGGCGGCAAATCCCTTGTCGACGGCGATGATCAGCGCGGCGGCATCGACCAGCGGAATGAACCCGATGCGAAGGGGGGCGGTCATTTCAGCATCTCCGAGGCGGTGATGATCGACTGCGCGATCTCACCGATTTTCTTCTTCTCGCGCATCGCGGTGGAGCGCAGCAGCACATAGGCCTCGTCCTCGGTCAGGCCTTTCACCTTCATCAGGATGCCCTTGGCACGTTCGATGATCTTGCGGTCCTCGAGCTGCGACTTGGTGCGCTCGAGCTCCTCCTGGAGCTTGGCAAAGGCGTTGAAGCGGGACACGCAGAGGTCGAGGATCGGCTTGATGCGCTCCTTCTTCAGCCCGTCGACGATGTAGGCGGACACCCCCGCCTCCACCGAGGCCTGGATCGAGGCGGAATCGCTCTGATCCACGAACATCGCGATCGGCCGTTTGACGGCGCGGCTGACCTGGAACATCGCCTCCAGCACGTCGCGGCTGGGGTTCTCCAGATCGATCAGGATGATGTCGGGGTCGACCGCATAAATACGGGCAAGCAGGCTCTGCATCTCGCTGATATGGACGACCTGCGTGAATCCGGCCTCGTGCAATCCCTCCTGCAGGATCGCGGCCCGGATCGGGCTTTCGTCGACGATCACGATTTTGGGCGACTGTTCGGCGCTCATGGCTCACTCACGGCAGGCGATTCATCCATAGCACGCCGGAACGCCCTGCAAAGGGTTGTAATTGTGGGCAATTGGGACTAGCTGAGGCCGGTCAATCAGGCAGATTTGGATATGGATCAGACGGCTGCGCCCAAGGTCAGCTTCGTGTCGCTCGGATGTCCCAAGGCATTGGTGGATTCCGAGCGCATCATCACGCGCCTGCGCGCCGAGGGCTATGAACTCGCCCGCAAGCATGACGGCGCCGATATCGTCATCGTCAACACCTGCGGCTTCCTCGACAGCGCCAAGCAGGAATCGCTCTCGGCGATCGGCGAGGCCATGGCCGAGAACGGCAAGGTGATCGTGACCGGCTGCATGGGCGCGGAACCGGAAGCGATCGAGCAGGCCTATCCCGGCGTGCTCTCCATCACCGGCCCGCAGCAATATGAGAGCGTGCTGGACGCCGTGCACCGCGCGCTGCCGCCTGCGCACAATCCGCACGTCGACCTGGTGCCGCCGCAGGGCATCAAGCTGACCCCGCGCCACTACGCGTACTTGAAGATCTCCGAAGGCTGCAACAACCGCTGCACCTTCTGCATCATCCCGAAGCTGCGCGGCGATCTGGTCTCGCGCCCGGCCAACGACGTGCTGCGCGAGGCCGAGCGCCTGGTCGGCGCCGGCGTCAAGGAGCTGCTCGTCATCTCGCAGGACACCTCGGCCTATGGCGTCGATCTCAAATATGCCGAGAGCCCGTGGAAGGACCGGCAGGTCCGCGCCAAATTCCTCGACCTCGCCCGCGAGCTCGGCGAGTTGGGCGCCTGGGTGCGGCTGCAATACGTCTACCCCTATCCGCATGTCGACGAGGTGATCGCGCTGATGAACGAGGGCAAGGTGCTGCCCTATCTCGACATCCCGTTCCAGCACGCGAGCCCCGAGGTGCTGAAGGCGATGAAGCGTCCGGCGGCGCAGGACAAGACGCTGGCGCGGATCAAGCGCTGGCGCGAGGAATGTCCCGATCTCGCTTTGCGCTCGACCTTCATCGTCGGCTTCCCCGGCGAGACCGATGCCGACTTCGCCTATCTGCTCGACTGGCTCGATGAGGCCGAGATCGACCGCCTTGGCTGCTTCAAATACGAGCCGGTCGCCGGCGCCACCTCGAACGCGATCGAGAACCCGGTGCCGGAAGAGGTCAAGCAGGAGCGCTACAATGCGCTGATGGCCCGCCAGCAGAAGATCTCGGCACGCAGGCTGAAGCGCAAGGTCGGCACGCGCCAGCAGATCATTATCGACGAGGTCGGCCCGACCGTCGCCAAGGGTCGCTCCAAGGCCGATGCGCCGGAGATCGATGGCGCGGTGTATCTGACGAGCCGCCGCCCCTTGCGCGTCGGCGAGATCGTCACCGCCAAGATCGAGCGCGCTGACCAATACGATCTGCACGGCAGCGTCGCGGGGTTCTGACGCACTTGCGCGGCGACTACCACTCCATCACCTCATCCTGAGGCGCGCGCTCTGCGGCGCATCCGCGCCGTAGGGCGAGCCTCGAAGGACGACGGCCCGGCTGCATCCGGGCCGCTCATCCTTCGAGGCTCCGCTTGCGATGCGTCGGCATCGCAAGCCCCGCACCTCAGGATGACGGGGCGACATGCGGGTTCGCTACCCTCAAAACGACGATGTGGATGCTGTCAGGCCAGCCATTTCGGCACCCAGCGCTCGGGGCGCGGGGCACGCGCGAGATCGGCCTTGGCTTCGGACAGCAGCGCCGGCTCGCCCTCGATGGTCGGGCGGACATCGTATGCGAAGCTCGGCATGACGCGGCCGTCGGCATGGAGGCCGAAATTCATCGCGTACCACAGCCCAAGCTCGGGCTGCGCACGGCGCATCTCCTCGCGCAGATCGCGCAGCAGGGACTCGATCGATGCGGCCTCTTCGAACGGCTGCGGTCCGCGCGAGAGCACGCGCGCCTCATACTGCTTGCCGACGATCGCGACCTCGAAGCGGGTCTGGTCCCAGGGCTTCTTGCCCTTGGGCAGATGCGCCGCAAGCCGCCAGCCGAGCTCGGCCATCAGCCGGTGATTGGCCCAATAGTCCTCGCGCTCCCGGCTCCACTTCTCCATGAAACCGCGGAAGTCGGGTAGCTCCGACGACATTTCCTCGGCCACTGTCGGCTCGCCCGGCGGCCGTCCGGCGAGCCATTGCGCGAGCTCGACCGTCTGGCACTCCACCTCCTCGCGCGGCTTCAAATCGCTCCAGGTGTCATCGAATTGCTGCGACGTCAGTTTGGCGAGCAGCCCGTCGAGGCTCGGCGCCAGCAATTCGTAATCGCCCTCCGACCCCAGCCCGACGATCGGCGGATTGTCGCGGTCGAGACCTGCGCCGTACCAGCCGCCGACGGCCGAACCATCCGGCAGCCGCATGAACAGCGAAAACCTGTCCCGCAAGGGACTGCCGTCGATGATCGGCGCGTGATCGGAGAACTGGCCTTGCAGCGAAAAGCAGCCGACGCTGCCCCACGGGCGCCCGTCGAGCCAGGCCGCAAAGTCGACCAGCAGCGGAGGCGCTTCGATGCCCGGCGGAAATGCGCCGCGAACGCTGTCGAGATCGATTGGATAAGGCGTATTGGACAAGGCTGAAACTGTCTCGTTGGTCCCGCCCCTCTTGGTCTGAGCCGAGTTGCATCCGGTTCGAACCAATTCGCGTACCTCGATCACAAACGCGCCAGCGACGCGATGGTTTCTGCGGGCGCGACAATGAAATGACGGAAAACCAGCGGTATCCGGGAGCGGACTATGCCCGCCCCGATGACCGCATCGGCCTTGCTCGCACGCTTCGTGGTCTCGACTGCCGTAGCGCTACGCTCGCGACTGCCAGCGGAACGTATTGTGACACTATAGTGCATTCACGCAGAGGTCACGGACTCGGCCTAACTCTGCCCGCGCTTTTCAACGCGAGCGAGGAACGAGGATGAGCCTCTCGGGCATGCTGCGCACACAGCGCTTCGACGATTACCGCTTCTACCACCAGAGCACCGTCAACCAGACGCTGCATCTCTTCAGCGCCGTGATCTTCCTGTTGTGCTACGCGCTGCTGTTCGTAGACCCCGCGCTCGCCGGCATCGTCGGCTGGCTTGCGATGCTGACGCGGCAGACCGGGCATTTCTTCTTCGAGCCGAACGGCTATGACGCCGTCAACGACGTCAGCAACGAGTACAAGGAAGCGATCAAGATCGGCTACAACCAGACCCGCAAGATCATATTGCTCTTCGTCTGGGGCAGCGCGCCGATCGCGCTGTATTTCCATCCGACGCTGTTCGGACTTTTCGATGCGCCGGCCGGGCGTCTGGACTTCATCCGGCATGTCGGCACGCTCTGGCTCGCGATCGGCATAGGCGGCGGGCTTGCCCGCATGCTCCAGCTCTTCGCCACCCGCGACCTCGCGACCGGCCTGGTCTGGGCGTTCAAGGTGCTGACCGACCCCTTCCACAACATCGCGCTGTACTGGAGATCGCCGCTCAAGCTGATGCGCGGCGAACTCATCGACACCGCGATTGCGGACGCGGATTGGGGCGACGAGGATGCCGAGGAAGCCGCCCACCTCACCTGACCGATGCACGCCAGGCGGGTGTTCGGCAAAACGCCCGCTTGACAAGCCCCGGCATTCGCATGTATTGCCGCGCCCCATGATCAACCGGACCAACCAGCGCACCGCAATGCTCCGTCGTCGCTCCCGCGACGATGAGAGGGTGCGCCATGTCCGACGACGCCGCTGAACCACTAGAATTCAGCCGAAGTTTTCGAGAAGGCCGCACCCGCAAGGTGCGGCCTTTCTGCTTTTTGCGCCCGTTTTCCACCCGCCTCCAGAGGAGTTCGACATGACAACGCATCCGTACGACGCGCTGATGGACATCACCGCACGGCCGAAAGCCGTGTTCGTCCGCGGCGCCGGCTCCTACCTCTGGGACGACGGCCGCAAGCGCTATCTCGATTTCGTGCAGGGCTGGGCCGTCAACTGCCTCGGTCATTCCCCGCCGGCGGTCGCCGACGCGCTGGCTTCGCAGGCGAAACGGCTCTTGACGCCGAGCCCGGCTTTCTACAACGAGCCGAGCCTGAAGCTGGCCGAAGCGCTGGTCGCGGCCAGCGCGTTCGACCAGGTGTTCTTCGCCAATTCCGGCGCCGAAGCCAACGAGGGCGCGATCAAGCTCGCGCGCAAATATGGCAGCCTGCACAAGGGCGGCGCGTTCGAGATCATCAGCTTCGAAGGCGGCTTCCACGGCAGGACGCTGGCGACGATGTCGGCCTCGGGCAAGAAAGCGTTCGAGCCGCTGTTCGAGCCGAAGGTCGCCGGCTTCAAGAAGGCCAAGCTCAACGACATCGCCTCGGTCGAGAAGCTGATCAACGACAACACCGTCGCGGTGATGCTCGAGCCGATCCAGGGTGAATCAGGCGTCTGGCCCGCAACCGATGCGTTCCTGCAGCAGCTGCGCGCGCTGACCTCGGCGCACGGCCTGCTGCTCATTTTCGACGAGATCCAGACCGGCATGGGCCGGACCGGAAAACTCTTCCACTACGAGCACACGGGCATCTCGCCCGACATCATGACGCTCGGCAAGGGCATCGGCGGCGGCGTGCCGCTCGCAGCGCTGCTCGCGACCGAACGCGCCTCCTGCTTCGAGCACGGCGATCAGGGCGGCACGTTCAACGGCAACCCGATCATGTGCGCGGCGGGCCTTGCGGTGCTCGAGGAGGTCGGCAAGCCGGACTTCCTCAAACAAGTCGCCGAGACTGGCCTGCTGCTTGAAAGCGAGCTGCAGAAGGTCTCGGCCCGGCACGGCCTCGGCGGCGTGCGGGGACGCGGCCTGTTGCTCGCGCTCGACCTCAAGCTGCCGATCGCGCCCGGCATCGTCGCGCAGGCGTTCGACGCCGGCGTGCTCCTGAACGCGCCGCAGGTCGACACCCTGCGCTTCATGCCGGCACTCAACGTCGCGAAGGCGGAGATCGCCGAGATGATCGATTGTCTAGACGGCATCCTGACCAAGGCCGGCGCGGCAAGGCGCGTCGCGTAAGAACAGGTGCCTAGGGTGGGCAAAGCGAAGCGTGCCCACCATTCAGAAACGGTGGGCACGGCGCTTCGCGCCTTTGTCGTACTGCGTCATAACTGCCGTCGTGGTGCTGGGGCTTTGCTGCCGCAGCAGGGACATCGCGGCATGTTTTGGGCGAGCGCTTTGATCAACCGCGCACGCAGGGTTGCGATCGAGTTTGGAATGTG
>Ga0102590_1004719_pt1 | contig 11217 bp, 9 predicted proteins | sample AraplaMF_Col_mMF_FD_76859 | JGI IMG/M metagenome (GOLD analysis project Ga0102590, IMG submission 76859) | Arabidopsis root microbial communities from the University of North Carolina, USA - plate scrape MF_Col_mMF | ecosystem: Host-associated > Plants > Roots > Endosphere | place: USA...
TCGAGAACCCCGCCTGGTACACCGCCTACACGCCCTACCAGGCCGAGATCTCGCAGGGCCGCATGGAAGCCCTGCTCAACTTCCAGACGATGGTGTGCGACCTCACGGGCATGGCCATCGCCAACGCCTCGATGCTCGACGAGGCCACGGCCGCCGCCGAGGCGATGACGCTGGCCAAGCGCAGCGTGAAGAGCAAGAGCAACGTGTTCCTCGTGTCGGGCGACTGCCATCCGCAGACCATCGAAGTCATCAAGACCCGCGCCGCGCCGCTGGGCATCGAGGTCAAGGTGAGCACCGTGTCGGAAACGCTGCCGCACCTGATGGTGAGCGGCGCCTTCTTCGGCGTGCTCGCGCAGTACCCCGCCACCACCGGCCACGTGCACGACCTGCGACCGCTCGCGGGCCATGCGCACCAGTGCGACGCCGCCTTCATCGTCGCGGCCGACCTGCTGGCGCTGACGCTGCTGGCGCCTCCCGGCGAATGGGGCGCCGACATCGTCTGCGGCACCACGCAGCGTTTCGGCATGCCGCTGTGCAACGGCGGCCCGCACGCCGCCTACCTGGCCTGCCGCGACGAGTTCAAGCGCTCGCTGCCGGGCCGCCTCGTGGGCGTGAGTGTCGACACGCACGGCCAGCCCGCCTACCGCCTCGCGCTGCAGACGCGCGAGCAGCACATCCGCCGCGAGAAGGCCACTTCCAACATCTGCACCGCGCAGGTGCTGCCGGCCGTGGTGGCCAGCATGTACGCCGTGTACCACGGGCCCGACGGCCTCACCCGCATCGCGCAGCGCGTGGCCGCGCTCACCGCCGTGCTGGCCAAGGGCCTCGCGCAGATGGGCCGTGAACCCGTGAACGCCACCGCATTCGACTCGCTGACCATCCGCACCGGCGAAGACACGCAGGCGATCATCGAACGCGCGCAAGCGGCCGGCGTCAACCTGCGCCAGCGCCTGCAGCAGCACCTGGGCATCTCGCTGGACGAGACCAGCACGCGCGCCGATGTCGAAACGCTGTGGGGCCTGTTCGCGCCCGCCGGCAAGCAGGCGCCGCGCTTCGACGATCTCTCGGGCAGCACCACGCCGCTGATTCCCGAAGAGCTGCGCCGCAGCAGCGCCTTCCTCACGCACCCGGTGTTCAACACGCACAAGAGCGAGACGGCGATGCTGCGCTACATCCGCAGCCTGTCCGACAAGGACCTGGCGCTCGACCGCAGCATGATCCCGCTGGGCAGCTGCACCATGAAGCTCAACGCGACCAGCGAGATGATCCCCATCACCTGGCCCGAGTTCGCGAACATCCACCCCTTCGCGCCGGCCGACCAGCTGCAGGGCTACGCCCAGCTCGACGCCCAGCTGCGCGCCTGGCTGTGCGAGGCCACCGGCTACGCGGGCATCAGCCTTCAGCCCAACGCTGGCTCGCAGGGCGAGTACGCGGGCCTGCTGGCCATCAAGTCCTTTCACGAGGCCAAGGGCCAGGGCCACCGCAACATCTGCCTGATCCCGTCGTCGGCGCACGGCACCAACCCGGCCAGCGCGCAGATGGTCGGCCTGCAGGTGGTGGTGACGGCATGCGACGCGCAGGGCAACGTGGACCTCGACGACCTCAAGCGCGCCTGCGAGAAGCACAGCGCCAACCTGGCCGCGGTGATGATCACCTACCCCAGCACCCACGGCGTGTTCGAAACCCGCGTGAAGGAGCTGTGCGAGCTGGTGCATGCGCACGGCGGCCGTGTGTACGTCGACGGTGCCAACATGAACGCGCTGGTCGGCGTGGCCGCGCCGGGCGAGTTCGGCGGCGACGTGAGCCACCTGAACCTGCACAAGACCTTCTGCATTCCGCACGGCGGCGGCGGCCCCGGCGTGGGCCCGGTCTGCGTGGTGGAAGACCTCGTGCCCTACCTGCCGGGCCATGCCACGGCCGGCGTGGCATCGAACGGCGTGGGCGCGGTGTCGGCCGCGCCGCTGGGTAACGCGGCGGTACTGCCGATCAGCTGGATGTACTGCCGCATGATGGGCGCCAAGGGCCTGCAGGCCGCGACGGAGACGGCCATCCTGAGCGCCAACTACATCAGCGCGCGCCTGAAGGACCACTACCCGACGCTGTATTCCAGCCCCAACGGGCATGTGGCGCACGAGTGCATCCTGGACCTGCGCCCGCTCAAGGACACCAGCGGCGTCACCGCAGAGGACGTAGCCAAGCGCCTGATCGACTACGGCTTCCACGCGCCCACGCTGAGCTTCCCCGTGCCCGGCACGCTGATGGTGGAACCCACCGAGAGCGAGCCGCTGGCCGAGCTCGACCGTTTCATCGACGCGATGATCGCCATCCGCGGCGAGATCCGCCGCATCGAGGAAGGCGTCTGGCCGAAGGAGGACAACCCGCTCAAGCACGCGCCGCACACGGCCGCGAGCCTGCTGGGCAGCGAGTGGAGCCACCCGTACTCGCGCGAGCTTGGCGCGTTCCCGCTGGCCGAACTCAAGAGCGCCAAATACTGGCCGCCGGTCGGCCGCGTCGACAACGTCTACGGCGACCGCAACCTGTTCTGCAGCTGCGTGCCTGTGAGCGAGTACAGCGAGGAAGCCGAAGAGGCCTGAGCGAAGTGACCGAGGGAAAGGAAGCCGCGTCCTTCTATGACGAAGGGTCGCGGCGGTAGGTCGCCCACTTCACGGTGAGGATGTCGGCCGCGATCTTCGCGGCATTGACGCCCGCATAGGCCTCCGACGGATCGAACATGAATGCCTCGCGGTAACGTTTGACCTGCGCGTAGTCCCGGTCGAAGGTCATCGGGCCCATGAGTTCGGCGGGGTCTGTGCCCGCGGGAAGCGCAAGGAATTTCTCCGAATCGGTGGCACTCTGGTAGAGGTCGACGCTCATCTGGTTCATACGGTTGTCCTCCGGAGCTTGGGTTTCGGCAACCAAGCCTCCGCGACAACCGCAGGGCATGCAATCGGTGTGCGCCTACACGGAGCGCCGGAAGAACGCCCGCTGCGTCAGGGCTGCTTCTTCCTGGCCACGTCGCCCGTGGCCACCTGCTCGCGGAAGGCGCGCATGGCGGCCTTCACCTTGCGCTCGTTCTCCAGGCCCATGCGCACCATGATCTTCTGGCCCGAGGACATGGCCTCCAGCTGCGGATCGGCGTACTCGTAACGCACCCACGGGCGCTGCGAGGGAACGTCGCCCTTCACCTCGACCAGCCGCACCTGCACCGGACCGGCGGGCTCGGGCGCCTGCAGCAGGTGATCGATCACGGCGACGAGCCTGTCGTTGAAGTAGCGCCCCGGATAGCCCAGCTCTTCATAGGCCTTCTGGAAGAGCGGATAGAGCCGCGCATAGGCCTTGGCCGCCTTCGCCGGATCGACCGACTCGGCGAACAGCACGATGGGGTTGTAGCGCGCCGCGTTGTTGGCGGCGATGACCTGCTTGTCGCCCTGCCCCGAGGTGATGAAGCGCTGTTTGGTCTGCTGCACCGGCCACGCGCTCGCGGGCGCCTGCTCGCGCGCGAGGTTGTCCACCGTTGCCACGAAGCGGCGCACGATGCCGTCGAACTGCAGGAAGTCGGCCACGTTCTTGCTGCCGAACAGGTCGACGAGCGCCTTCATCACGCGCGTATCGGTGTCGGTGGCAGTGGTCAGGCCCGCGTCGGGCACCGCGATCCCGTCCATCGGGTTTCGCGGTTCCTGGGATTGAGGTGCGGGCGCGGGTGCCGGCGCAGGCGGCGCCCCGTCGTTCGGTGCCGTGGCCACCGGCGTGGCCTCGGGGGCCTGCTGCTGTTGCTGGTACCAGCGCCAGCCGAAGAACGCGGCCGCGAGCAGCACGAGCACGCCGACGACGATGGTTCCTATGGGCGTTTCGCGGCGGGACCTGAACTCGGGGGTGTCGCGGGTGTCGCTGTCGGACATAGGGGCGGTTCCTTGTGCTGGAGTGTCAGGAAGGCGAGCGGCTATGGTGCACCAGATCGGGTCATGGCCGGCCCGCCTCGTCGTAACGCCCTGTGACGCGGCGACCGCGCTGAAGTTCAGTCGTTCAAGCTGGGCCTGCCTGCGCGCTCAGCGACTGCAGCCACGCCAGCGTGGCCTGCAGCTCGGCCGGACGGATCTCGTGCGCGCCCGGAAAGTCCGTGCCCGACAGCGTCAGCGGCAGCGTGCGCGCCAGTTCGCGCGTGGCCTGCGCCGCGCTCGGCGGAATCACGTTGTCGGCGCTGCCATGGCTCACCCACAGCGCCTTGCCCTCGAAGGCCTCGGGCGGCGCGATGTGCGGCACCACCTGCGACAGCAGCCGGCTGTGCCACACCATCGCGGCGCGCACGCTCTCGGGCTTGGTCAGCAGCAGCGACAGCGCCATGATCCCGCCCTGGCTGAAGCCGCCGACGATCACTCGCTCGGCAGGCACGCCGAGCTGCTGCGCGGCCGAGGCGACCATCTCGCCGACGAGAAAGCGGCTCTCGCGCTCCTGCTCCTCGTCGATGCGGCGTTCGCCCCCGGGCAGCACCTCGAACTCGAACCACGCGTAGGAGTCGGGCGACAGCACATAGGGCGCGCGCAGGCTCAGCACGTGAAACTGCGGCGGCATCATCCGCGCGAGGCCGAACAGGTCCTGCTCGTTGCTGCCGACGCCGTGCATCAGCACCAGCAGCCAGGGCTCGCGAACACCGGGTTGCGCGCCGTGCGCGAGGAATTTCAGGGGCAGGTGAAGCTGGGTCATGGTTCTGGACTTTTCTCTTGTCGTTCCTATCGGCGGAATCCTTCTGCCAGCGCACGCGTGAGCTCGGCCGCCGGAATCTCGCGGCAGCCGGTCGCGTTCTGCCCCGACCACAGCGGAGAGAAGTCGCCACTGCCCTTCGCCTCGGCCTTGGCGCGCAGCGGTGCGATGGCCGAGGTGGCCAGCGGAAATTCAGGAGCCGCCGAACCGATCGGGCCCAGGTCGCGCATCACGCGATTGACGATGCCGCGCGCCGGCCGCCCGGTGAAGAGATTGGTAAGCGCCGTGTGCCGCGCCGCCTCGCTCTTGAGCGCCGCGCGATGCAGCGCGCTGGTCGTCGCCTCGGGTGTCAGCATGTAGGCCGTGCCGATCTGCACGCCCGCCGCGCCCAGCGACATCGCCGCCGCCACGCCATCGGCATCCGCAATGCCGCCCGCGGCGATCACCGGCAGCTTCACCGCCTTGACCAGCTGTGGCAGCAGCGCGAAGGTGCCGAGCTGCTTCGTCAGGTCGTGCGAGAGGAAATGGCCGCGATGCCCGCCTGCCTCCAGCCCCTGCGCGATGACCGCGTCGGCGCCATGCGCCTCGAGCCACAGCGCCTCGTCGACCGTGGTGGCCGAGGCCAGCACCTTGGCGCCCCAGCCATGCACCTGCGCCAGCAACGCCTCGGGAGGCAGCCCGAAATGGAAGCTCACCACCGGCGGTCGGAACTCGGCCAGCAAGTCGGCCACTTCGGCGCTGAAGGGGTTGCGCCCCGGGCCGGCCGGAATACTCGCGGCGTCGATGCCGTACTCGGCGTAGTAAGGCGCCAGCGCTGTGCGCCAGGTGGCCTCGCGCTCGGCGCTGGGCACGGGCGGCGTGTGGCAGAAGAAATTGACGTTGTAGGGCTTGTCGGTGCCAGCACGGATCGCGGCGATCTCGCTACGCAGGGTGTCCGTGCTCAGCATGGCCGCCGGCAGGGAGCCCAGGCCGCCGGCATTGCTGACCGCGATGGCCATCGCGCTGACTTGTATGCCGGCCATCGGGGCCTGGATGAGCGGAAGTTCCGTTCCGAGGAGTTGTTGCAGCGTGGTCATTCGAGGGCGCTCCTTCTGTTTCGTCGAATGCCGGCCATTCTCCGGCCAAGCCGGAGGTCGCCGCGGCGGCAGGGTCATCGCCCCGCTTCAGCTCACTCCTCGCTCGTCCACTCCACCTGCACGCCCAGGCTGCGCAGGTTCTCCACGAAGCGCGGATGCGCGCGGCGGATGGGCGCCGCGTTGCGGATCTCGGAACGGCCCTCGATGCTGGCCGCCACCATGAAGAGCGCTATCGCCACGCGGATGATGTACGGGCTCTCGACCACAGCCGGCGTCAGCGGATTGCCGCCGAAGGTGATGAGCCGGTGCGGGTCGGACGAGAACACGTGCGCGCCGAACTTCGAGAGCTCGCCCGTCCAGCCCAGTGCGCCGTCGTAGACCTTGTTCCAGAACATCGCGTTGCCTTCGGCGCGAACGCCCAGCGCGATGAAGATCGGCAGCAGGTCCACCGGGAAGTAGGGCCACGGCGCCGCCTCCACCTTGGTGAGCACGTTGCTCGTGAACGGCGTCTGCACCTTCAGCGGACCGCTGCGGATGGCGCGCGACCAGCCTTCCTTGTGCTCGATCTGCACACCGAACTTGGCGAAGGTGCGGTCCAGTAGCGGAAAGTTTTCCGGCGCGCTGTTGCGCACGATCACGTCGCCGCCGGTGATGGCGCCCAGCGCGAGGAAGGTGGTGATCTCGTGGAAGTCTTCGTCGAAGCGGAACTCGCCGCCCTTGAGCGTGCCGCCGCCGTGCACCGTGAGCCGCGAGGTGCCGATGCCCTCGATGCGCACGCCGATCATCGACATGAAGCGGCAGAACTCCTGCACGTGCGGCTCCGAGGCCGCGTTGGTCAGCGTCGAGGCGCCGTCGGTGGCCGCCGCGCACAGCACGAAGTTCTCGGTGGTAGTGACCGAGGCGTAGTCCAGCCAGTGGTCGGTGGGCATCAGCCGGCCCTTGCTGCGCACCAGCAGCGAGCCCTCGGTGCGCTCCACCTCGCCGCCGAAGCGCTGGAACACCTCCACGTGCGGATCGATCTCGCGCACGCCCAGCGTGCAGCCCTTGACGTTGTCCTCCAGACGCGCCACGCCGAAACGCGCCAGCAGCGGCGGCACCAGCATGATCGACGAGCGCATCTCCTCCGGCAGCCGGTGGCGCGACGCGTCGAAGGCCGTCTCGCGGTGGTGCAGCTCCAGCGTGCCCGTTTCGTGGTCCATGCGCACGTCACTGCCCAGGGTGCGGAAGATGTCCAGGATCTTGCGCACGTCGGTGATGTCGGGCACCCCATGCAGGCGCAGCGGCTCCCAGGTGAGAAGCGTGGCGCAGAGCACCGGCAGCACTGCGTTCTTGTTGGCGGAGGGGGTGATGCGGCCACGCAGCGGCGTACCGCCGTGCACGATGAGGTTGGACATGGGGAAGAGCGCGCGAGAAGGCGGGAAAGCGACCGGGGTGGAGGCGGCAGGAAAAGGTTCGGAAATAGTCCGAAACGGGAGACAGGACTTTACCGTCTGAAAGCGGCATGAACGGGGCCGAGTTGTAAGAACTCAAGGCAGAAGACGCCAGATTGGCAACTCTTTCGCATTACTTTCGGATTCCATCGGCGCGTTCGCGGACCGACTCGCGACGAACTTGTTACTCCCCCACCCACGCCGGCTCCCCTAGATTGGCTGCACCCAGCCCCCTTCGCTGGAGAAACAACCAACATCCGAAGGAAAAGCGAAATGAGCCACGCCCCCTCCTACACCGGCGGCTGCGCCTGCGGCGCGATCCGCTACGAGATCCCCTCCGAGCCGATCTTCCAGAACCACTGCCAGTGCCTCGACTGCCAGCACAAGAGCGGCACCGGCCACGGCTCCTACCTGAGCTTTCCGCGCGGCGGCGCGAAGCAGACCGGCAAGGCCACGCTGTGGGACATGGTCGGCGACAGCGGCAACGTCAAGACCCGCGCGTTCTGCCCCACCTGCGGCTCACCCGTCTACATGACCTATGCGGCGATGCCGGACGTCATCACCGTGCATGCAGCGAGCCTTGATGACCCGAGCCGGTTCAGGCCGCAGGCGGTCACGTACGGCGTGCGGGGGCATGCATGGGACGTTCTCGACCCGGAGCTGGTCAAGTTCGAGAAGATGCCGCCGGGCAAATAAGAAAGCGCTCTACCCCGTCATCGCCTCGCACTGGATTTCGATCCGGGCATGAAGCAGACCCAGCGTCGCCGAAAGCAGCCGCTGCAGCGAGTTGCGCTGGCAGGCATCGAAGAGTGGCGCGGGGTCTGCGTCGGACGAAGCGGCATCGCGCCGGTCTTCGTCCCAGCCGAGCAACTGGATCAGCGTCTGCGCGCCCTGCACCACGTCGCGGGCATCGTTGAGGAATGCGGCCTGGCTTTGTTGCGAAGAGTCGCCGAGCCGGTCGCCCTGAATCCACTCGAAGGGCTTGAACTGGGCGTCGGGGCGATAAGGCGTGCAAGCGCAGCGAGCGTCGGCGCTTGCCGCGTCGTTTGAAGAAGCATTGGCCATGAATGGGCCTCCCAAGGATGTCGATTTGCAGAAACCGACGCACCCGCTGCTAAACGAGGGCGGCAGCTCGAACGGGTTAGCAGACCGGGACATCCTTGCGGAAACCGGCAGGGCGCGAGCCCTCCCGTTCGAGCCGCCTAAAAAGAGGCACGAACGAAAAAGCCGCAGACCAGTGCGGTGGCTGCGGCTCTCGTCGCAGGATGTCGGCGGGCTGCTAAACCCGGCCCCGCTCATCACGAGGCGGGGGCAATGTAAGCGCTGCGGACAGAGCTAGTCAAGTTTGGGACGTCAGAGTTGCGCGAAGCTGGACGACGGTTCAGCATCCCCAGTCCTCCAACCCCAACAATCAAACACGGAGACCCGGATGAGAAAGCTCAAGCTCATGGAGCACGTGTCGCTCGACGGCGTGATCCAGCCCTCCAGCGAAGACGGCTTCCCCTATGCCGACTGGACCGCGCCCTACCGGACTCCCGCCGGCCGGGACGAGGTGCTTGTCGCGCACGGCGGGCGCTTCGATCTGCTGCTGGGCCGGCGCACCTACGACATGTGGTCGGACTACTGGCCGAAGGCGCCAGCCGGTCCGATGGCGGATGGATTGAATGCGGCGACCAAGTTCGTCGTCACCCATCGCCCGGAGAGCCTCGCGTGGGGGCCGTTCGAAGGCGTCGGGCCGGACTTGGTCGAGGGCGTGCGGCGCATCAAGTCGCAGGCCGGCCCCAACCTTGTGCTGTGGGGCAGCTCCACGCTGACATCTGCCCTGCTGGCGCATGGGCTTGCGGATGAAGTCCTGCTGATCGTCTACCCGGTGCTGGTGGGCACGGGCAAGCGCCTCTTCGCTGAAGGGACGCCGGGTTGTTCCTTCGAACTCGCCAGCACCAAGACGACGCCGTCCGGCCTCCTTCTCAATACCTACAAGCTCGCCGGGCCGCTGCAGCCCGCGTAGCGAGTTGGACGGCGCGGGCCAACCCGCCCAGGCTGCGCAGCGACACCACAGGCTGGCGCGCGAGCAGCGAAGACTACTCAGATCGATCTGGCTCATCTGCAGTCCTGAACGCGGCGCAGCGCCGCTTCGGCGGCTGGGCCACGCCCATACGATTCTCATATGCCTGCCCGGTCAAACGGTATTGGACGAGGCCCTCACCCCAGTTCGATGATTGTTCGATGACAAGCCATTCGGGCAATTGAGCGCAGACGCACACGGTGCGTGCACGTGATTCGGGCGCCATCTCTTAGAGCAACGATGGAGACAACGGATGAAAGTTCGATTCCTGTTCGTGTGGATTGCCGCGTCCATGGGCCTGCTCTCCATCGGCATGTCCGGTCAGGCTCAGGCTCAGGCTCAGGCGCAGACGCAGGCAAGCGACGCTTCCCAGCGCTCGTCGCGAATCGTCATCGGCTATCCACCGGGTCAATCCGTCGACACGGTGGGGCGATACCTGGCATCCACCTTGAGCAGGAAGCTGGACCGCAATTTCTTCGTCGAGAACGTTCCGGGCCAGAGCGGAAGCATCGCGCTGGGCAACGTCGCCAGATCGGCCGGCGACCTGAACACGCTGACCTTCTCGGCATCTTCGGCGCTGGTCATCAATCCGATCCTCTTCAAGGCCGTGAGATACAACACCCTGAAGAACTTCGAGCCGGTCGCGACGCTGTACGACACTCCGCTTCTGCTGCTCGTCAATTCCAAGCTGCCGATCGATTCGGTGGAGTCGCTGGTCAGCTACGCGAACAGCCATCCGGGGGAGATCAGCTTTTCGTCACCGGGCGTGGGGAGCGTTTCGCATCTGGCCATGACGGAGTTCATCCGGCGTACCAGGCTGAAGTTCGTGCACGTCCCCTATCAGGGGGCCGCGCCGTCGCTGACGGCCCTTGCCGCAGGCCAGGTGCAGGTGACCTTCGAAGGGGTTGCTGCCGCGACGCCGCTCTTGCAAGGCGGCCGCATCAAGGCCTTGGCCATCAGCAGCGCGAAGCGGCTGCCCAAGCTCGAATCGATTCCCACGGTCGCCGAATCGGGGCTTCCGGGATTCGATGTCGTGCCATGGGTCGGCCTGCTGACGCCCAGCGGTGTCGCGCCGGACAAGGTCGCGGAGATCTGGAACGCGGTGCAGGCCATCCTGCAAACCGACGAGTACACGGCCTTGATCGAGCAGGTTGGAGGAAGACAAGCGGTTCGATCACCCGCGGAATTCCGCAAGTTCCTCCAGGCGGAGGTTCCGCGTTGGCAGGAGTTCATCAAGGTTTCAGGAGTGACTGCGGAATAAGAAAAAGCTGTGCGAGCCGGGCCCGAGGTTCCGCTCGTTGAATTGCATCGATAAATTGAATGGAGACAAGAATGTCATTGAACATTGCCGATGAAATGGCTTCACGCTGGACGCCTGTCGAATCGAGCCCGGCCATGAAGCAAGCTCTCGAAGGATTGCCTTCGGGCTGGAAGACCCGTCGACTGGCCCCGTCGCTCGGTCTGGAGTTGCAGGATCTGTTTCTGCCGGATCTCGATGACGACGGCATCGCCAGGATTCGTGCACTGCTGCTGGCTTTCCGGGTGCTGGTCATCCGGCGCCAGCCTGTCTCCCCCGCGCAGCATGTGGCGTTTGCCCGGAAGTTCGGCGATCTCGAGACGCAGAATCCGCTGCTGGCCGCCAACGCGGATTTTCCCGAGCTTGTTCAACTCAAGGCTTCCAGGGAAAAGAAGGGAGCCGAGAACCTCTTTCACTCCGACACCGCGTTCTACGAGAAACCCTCGATGGGTTCGATTCTTCGTTGCATCAAGTGCCCGGAAGTTGGAGGAGACACCATCTTCTGCAACATGGTTCAGGCCTATGCCGGGTTGCCGGAGGAGGTCAAGCGCAAGATCGACGGCATGGTGGCAGTCAACGACGTCAATGTCGCGTTGTTCAAGAAGATGGATCCGAACGAACGCGCCGCGCATCGGGATCGGCATCGCGCCG
>Ga0102590_1004720_pt1 | contig 11214 bp, 14 predicted proteins | sample AraplaMF_Col_mMF_FD_76859 | JGI IMG/M metagenome (GOLD analysis project Ga0102590, IMG submission 76859) | Arabidopsis root microbial communities from the University of North Carolina, USA - plate scrape MF_Col_mMF | ecosystem: Host-associated > Plants > Roots > Endosphere | place: USA...
CGTTTTGCTGGCGATCAGCATGACAAGCTCTTCCGAGGCATCCGCAAGCGCCAGTGCCAATTCCGCTGCTGACCATCCATGTTTCTGCAGATTGGTGAGCATTCCCATCATTGCGATTTCGACGTCCTTTCTGCAGTTCGAAGTCTGTTTCAATTCGATGTAGTTCTGGTCTTCCGTCGTGATCATCTTAGCCTCCGTTTGCCACATGAGAGGGCAGCTCGCATGAGAATTCTCCGGGTTCGATAGAATGGGGTTGCGCGTCAGCATCAGGCTCATACGCATGGACTCAATGGCGCCTGAATTTGCGCGCAACCCCTCGCTTCGTCACACCTAGCCTTGCCATCGATCGCCTCAATCCTCCCCTAAGTTGAGAGATCGAGGAAGCCTGCGCAGCCGGTTATAAGTATTCTTTTTGGCGACTGCGGGTTGTGTGGCGAAGAGTATTCGTAATAGGCCGAAGCCTATGCAGAAGATGCACGAATATTTCCCGGACAGTTCGCAGCTGTCCTTCTTGTATTCTCTGTTTATTCTTGAATTCATGCCGTTTCACCTGGAATTGCATCCGTCCGGATGCGGTGCTGGCAGGTGAAATATTCTGGTCTTTTCCGTCTTCATTCAGGAATTAACCGTGGTTATTTAAATACAGCCATGGGACGCAATTGTCGTTATTCTCGCGTCCTGAAAGTTATCATTCCGTACATTTCTGCTCCAAAAGGAGTATGAGACGGTATGAGAGGGTGAATGCAGACATAACGGGCGAAAGCACCATCGATCGCGATCCCGGCACCTTGCACGCAAAGGCCTGGGCCGAAGAATACGAGCTCATCGATCGCCAGCTTTCCCCGCTTGGGCTGGCAGCCATGCAGATGATAAGCCGGGCACGCTGGTCGGTCCCCTTGCGTGCCGCGCATCCCTGGACTATATACTGAACCATATGGTTCAGTATTCGACAGCTCGTCTCGATGCCTCGTTCGCCGCGCTCTCGGACGCCACCCGGCGCGGCGTTCTGGAGCAGCTCGGACGTGCGGACGCTTCGATCACGGACCTTGCCGAGACGTTCCACATGACGCTTACGGGCATGAAGAAGCATGTCGGTGTGCTGGAGCAGGCGGGGTTCGTCACCACGGAGAAGGTCGGGCGCGTGCGGACCTGCAGGCTCGGCTTGCGCCGGCTGGAGGAGGAGGCGGCATGGATCGAGGCGTACCGTCAGCTCTGGGACGCACGCTTCGACGCATTGGACAATCTTGTCGAGGAACTGAAACGCAAGGAGAAGGACGATGGAGGGTAAGCCTGTCCCGATGAAGAACCCCACGACGGTGGAACGGACGTCCGAGCGTGAGCTCGTCGTTACGAGAACCTTCAATGCCCCCGCGCGCATCGTGTTTAAGGCGTGGACCACGCCCGAACTGTTCATGCGGTGGTGGGTGCCGAAATCGATGGGCGTGCCCCTGCTTTCCTGCAGCATGGATGTTCGTGCCGGGGGCACGTACCGTCTCGAGTTCGGACAGGATGCCTCGAACTCCATGGCATTCTTCGGCAAGTATCTCGACGTGACACCAAACGCGCGCCTCGTCTGGACCAATGAGGAAAGTGAAGATGGCGCCGTGACCACGGTGACCTTCGAGGAAAAGGACGGCAAGACGCTGCTCACCCTGCACGAACTCTATCCCTCGAAGGAAGCGTTCGACGCCAATTCCGGGGCGGAGGGCGGGATGCCCGAGCAGTTCGAGCAACTGGACGAGCTTCTCGTCACCCTCGGCGCGGGAGGGGCCTGACGTCGCCGATCCCGAAGACCTGCGCAGGGGTCGAGCCACGTGTCTCGACCCGTGTCTCGACCCTGGCCAGGTTAGGGTGAGGAGGCCACATACATTCCGGGACCGCCTGGCTGTTTGCCGGAGCCTGAGTCCTTACCTTAGCCGCCCGGCAACCCGGAGCGCCAGAAGGATGGACGACACGTGAAGGGCCTGGCCGATCAGGCCGGCCTGCAATCCATCCAGCACCTCTGCGCCGGGCAGGCCATGTCGATGGTCACAAAGCTGCCGCTCAATCGTCAGCAAATTGCCCCGCCACCGCCGCACCGTGCCCTCTTAACGGTTCATCGTTGCGACCTCGCCGGCCTCCAGCGGCTGAGCGATCGACCGAGGCGGTCCTGCTGCCGATCAAATCATGCACGTGAAAAGGAATGACTATGATCACTCGTTACACACCCGTCGCAACGATGACCGCTGCGGTCTTCAGCCTGCTTGCTCTCAGCCCGGCATCCGCCGTGGACCTGGCCCAGGCGCAACAGCAGCCGCCGGCGCAGGGCCAGGCGCCGATGCAGGGACAGACCGGCGGCAATGGTGCAGCCGCCCCTGTCAGCGATCAGAAAATCGAGGCCTTTGCAGTCGCCTATCAGCAGGTCGACAAGGTCAGGCAGGAATATTCGGCCAAAATCGGCGCGACGAAGGACGACGCTGCGAAGCAAAAGCTGCAGGAAGAAGCCAAAAAGCAGATGGTCGACACCGTCGAAGCCTCTAACGGCATCTCTGTCGAGGAATATTCGTCGATTCTGACAGCCGCACAGAGCGACCCGGCTCTCGCCAAGAAGGTTCTGGAAAAGATCGGTACCCCGCCGCCGGCGCAGCAGCAGCAATAGCACTGCGCGCTTCTGCATAATCCTTAAATCGGAGAGGAGTGCACCTCGATCACTGAGTCAAGGCCAGCGCCATCCTGGCCTGGCTCCCCCCGATCGATTTGCCTCTTCCCCGGCGTTGCGGAAAGAGGATCATCCAGCCCCGTTCGACGAAATAGTTTGCCACGACAACAGGGCTTGCGGTCCTTGTATAGAAGGACTTGTTGTGGCCCCGCCCGGTAGAGCCGTGGTTGAAGATGATGGTCGGATATGGTCCTTCGTGCCGAGGCCTGGCCGCAACAATTTCCAGTCGGGCACCCGCCTCGCCGGAGGGTGTGAAATATTTCTCAAGCCTGGTGAGACCCGTCGCCATCTGGATTCGCGCCCGATTTCCGATGGCGCAAACCTCCCACAAGCCGCCCGAAAACTGTAGAAGAATTTCGCAAGAGATGTGCCGTGGCCGACGGGCGCGCATTGGGCTAGTCTTTGGAAATCGACGATTTCGAAACGGGAGAATTTTCGAATGGAGGACGACGGCTGGACGGTGATCGAATCCAGGACGATCCTGCAGGATCGGTGGCTGAATCTGCGGGCCGACGACTGCCTGACGCCTGGTGGGGTGAGGATTTCTCCCTATTACGTGCTGTCCTATCCCGACTGGATCAATATCGTTGCGATCACCCACGACGATCGCCTCCTGCTCGTTCGCCAGTATCGGCATGCGGCGGGCAGGTTCTTCCTGGAAATACCGGGAGGCGGCCTAGACGAGCGGGACATCGACAGTGAAAAGGCAGCCCGCCGCGAACTGGAGGAGGAAACAGGCTACATTGCCCAGAGCTGGCAATTGGTCGGCACGCTTTACCCGAACCCGGCCTCACACACGAACCGTCTTCACACCTTTCTCGCAACCGGCGCCGAGCGCAGGTATCAGCAACGCCTCGATGCCGGCGAGGAGGGCCTGACCGTTCATGCTCTTCCCATACCAGAGGTGCTGGACGGATTGCGGGCCGGCCTGATCGGGCAGGCTCTTCATGTCTCGTCCATCCTCCTGGCGCTCCGGGTCGCCGGACGGCTGGGATAAAGGCTAAAGCAGTTTTCGCAAAAAGATTCTATGATATGTCTCGGGGGATATCGTTCCAACGTGCCGAACACAGAGTATCCTTGCTTTTCATAGAAGCCCGGAGCCTGAAAGCTGAATGTGTCAAGCCAAATCCCGACGCAGGCAACCGGGCAGGATGCGCGCGCCCCGAAAGGGCACGCACACGATCATTAGACGATCAGCGAAAACCGCCGGCGGCGGTCAGTCGCTCGCCGGTCAGCCAGCCGGCATCGTCGGAAGCGAGGAAGACCGCGATGCTGGCGATGTCATCGGGCTGGCCGATGCGGCCAAGCGGGGTCTGGGCCACCGCATTGCGCTCGAAATCGGAGCCCATGACGCCTGCTGTATGCGTGCCTTCGGTCTCGATGATGCCGGGGAGGATGGCGTTGACGCGGATCTTGCGCGCACCGAGTTCCTTGGCAAGCACGCTGTTGATGGCGTCCACCGCTCCCTTGGTGCCGGTATAGACGGCGGAGGCGGGCGGGGCGAGGCTCGTCACCACGGACGAAATGTTGATGATGCTGCCGCCCTCGCCAATATGCTTTACGGCTGCCTGAGTGGTCAGCAGAAGGCCCAGAACGTTCACGTTGAACTGGCGGTGATAGTGTTCTTCGGTGATCTCTTCGATCGCACCGAACTCGTAGACGCCGGAATTGTTGACGAGAACGTCGAGACGGCCGAATTCCTTGATCGTGGCGTCGACCAATCCCTTTACCTGCTCTGCCTTGGAAACATCGCCCTGTACCGCGATGGCCTTGCCGCCGGCAGCCGTGATCGTCCCAACGACGGCGTCCGCGCCCGCCTTGCTCGACGCGTAGTTGACCACCACTTGTGCACCCTCCGCAGCGAGCGCCTTGGCAATGGCGGCACCAATGCCTTTGGAGGCGCCCGTCACAAGGGCGACTTTACCAGCGAGTTTCGACATGTTCGTTCCTTTCGACCCTGGAGTGCCGCCGGGGTTGACGGCATTGTTCCATAGTTCAGAAATTCGGAACTGTTGATCTCGATTTCAAGTAGCCCTATATAAAATTCATGAGACCGCTCTTTCATCCAGCCATTGAGGACTTGAAGCCGGAGGCGATCCTGTATGCGCTCTCCGATCCGGAGCGCGTGGCGATCTTCGCGCAAATCGCCGGCCTCGGCTCCGCCGGCACGTGCACTGCGCTTGCCAATCTCGGCGGCCGCGTCATCCCCAAATCATCGCTGTCGCAGCATATGAAAGTGCTGCGTGAGGCCGGCCTTATCCGGGGCGAGCGTCAAGGCGTGGAGATGCGCAACCATTCGCGCTGTCAGGAAGTGGATGCCCGATTCCCCGGTCTGATCCAGGCCATTCTCAGCGCTTACGGGCGAGTGCCGGAAGACGTGAACGCGGGGTGAGCGCTACGGAGGCTGCGGCGGTCGCCATGCGAAGCTCTAAGACATTGCGCCCGTGATCTTGCGCCGCGTTGTTGTTATGCGATGGCGTCGGTCTGTCGAGGGCATCAAGTATGAATTTCCACTACTGAAGAAAGAAAGCCGGCTCTATGGCGATATCGGCCCTGGAATTGACAAATAATATTTCCGGCGGTGTCGGCGTCAAAGATAAAGGCGCATTCGAGACTATTTATTTACCATACAATATTAAGGTTCCTGGATGTGCTCGCTCAGGAGGCGGATCGAGCGCGTAACGCCGGTTGCCGCATCTTCAGGGATCGATAATGAAGCTCACCATTGCAAGAAATCTCGCCATTGTGGGCATTGCCGTTTCCGTCGGCATGTTCGCTTCCTTCGGGCTGCAGCAGGCCGCACTCGAACGGCTCAAGGTCAACGGACCGATCTACGAGCAGATCGTCTATGGCAAAGACCTGATCGCCGACATCCTTCCGCCGCCGCTCTTCGTGGTGGAATCCTACATGCTGTCGCATGAGGCCAACGACTTTCCCGATCTGATCGATACCAACCTCGCCAAGATCGCGACGCTGAAGGCAGCCTATGAGGATCGCCGCGCCTATTGGCAGACAACCGGCCTGCCGCAGCCGCTCAAGGACGAGCTCGACAAGGACGTGGTCGCCAAGGGCGACATTTTCTGGAAGGTGATGGACGAGAACGTCATCCCGGCACTCAAGACCAGGCAGGCTGGTGCTGCGGCCGAGCCGATGGTCAAGCTGAGGACCGCGTTTCACAAGCATCAGGATGCGGTCGAAAAGCTCGTGGTCAATTCCGATACCTATCTCAAGGGGCAGGAGAAGAATGCTGCCGACGAGATCATGACATGGACCTCGGCCGCCGCAGCGGCTTCGCTCGCGTCCTTCCTGCTGCTGCTCGCCGGGCTCTATTTCTTCCGCCGCCGCGCCATCCTGCCGATCGATGGCATGAAGCGCTATATGAGCGGCCTTGCCAATGGCGACTTTTCGGAAGACGTGCCCTTTGCCGAGCGCAGCGACGAGATCGGCCAGATGGCGCAGGCCGTCGTCGTCTTCCGCACCAATTCGCTCGAGCGCCGGGAGGCGCATCTGCGCGAGGCGGGGGCCAAGGAAGCCGAAGTTACCCGTGAGCGCCAGTTGGCCTTAGAGCGCGCTTCCGAGGAAGCCGCGCGTGACGAGGTGATCCATTCACTCACCCGGGCGCTCGACGAACTGTCGCGCGGCAATCTCGGCTTCCATATCGACACCAGGTTCTCAGCCGCCTACGAAGAACTCCGCGCCGCCTTCAATTCCAGTGTCGATACGCTGTCCAGTTCGATCGACTCCGTCTCCGGCGCGACCAGCACGCTGCGCCATTCGTCGCATGATATCGCCGGCGCCATGGAGGCGCTGTCGAAGCGTACCGAGCAGCAGGCCGCGACCATCGAAGAGACATCGGCCGCACTCACCGAGATCACCTCCGCCGTCGGCAATTCCTCGTCCCAATCCGCCGAGGCAAGCCGGATGACGAGCGAGACCAGCAGGGCCGCGCTGCAATGCGCCGACCTGATGCGCGAGGCAATCGCGGCAATGCAGCGGATCGAGGGTTCGTCGGGCCAGATCGGCTCGATCATCAACGTCATCGACGACATCGCCTTCCAGACCAACCTTTTGGCGCTCAATGCCGGTGTCGAAGCAGCCCGCGCGGGCGAAGCCGGCAAGGGTTTTGCCGTCGTGGCACAGGAAGTGCGTGAACTCGCCTCCCGCTCGGCCAATGCCGCCAAGGAGATCAAGGTTCTGGTCTCGACATCTTCGGACCAGGTCGGCTCGGGTGTGGCGCTCGTCAACCGCACCGGCGAAGCGCTTTCCCATATCGAGACCAAGGTGCAGCATGTCGGCCAGTTGATCCAGGCGGTGGTTACGTCGTTGAACGAGCAGTCCTCGGCGATCGGCGAAATCAACAGCTCGGTTCATGCGATGGACGAGGTGACCCAGCGCAATTCCGCCATGGCGGCGGAAACCAACTCCGCCTGCAAGGGGCTCAACGAGCAGGTCCTGGCGCTGGAGGAGATCGTTTCGCGCTTCCAGATCGCTGCCGCACGGCCCGGTGTTACGGCAACCCGCGCCGCCTGAGCCGGGCGCAAAACCGCTCAGCGATTTTACCGCGGTGGAAACAAAAAGGGGCGCTGAAGCCGGCGCCCCCCAAGTCTTTGTCGAGAGACTTATCGGTTAACCGACAAGCGCATTGTCGTCTCGCTTGATCGCAACGATTGTCGAGCGCGGCAGCTTCCCTTCACCATCCGGGAAGGGGGCGTCGGGGTGCTGAATTCCGACGAAGTGGGTACGCCTGTCCGCGGACCAGGCCTGGCCGGTGACTTCCGAGCCTTTCGGGCCGGTCAGGAAACGTTCGATGCGACCGGTCGCCGGGTCGCCGGCGAGCATCTGGTTGTTGCCCTGACCGAGGAAATCGCCTTCGTTGGTGTCTTCACCGTCCGTCTGGATCCATAGCAGACCGGTCGAGTCGAACATCATGCCATCAGGGGAGTTGAACATGTTGCCGGAGTTGATATTCGACGAGCCGGCATAGGTATCCTTGTGAACGTCCGGATTGCCGGCCATGACGAACAGGTCCCACTTGAACTTGCCGTCGGAGTGGTCGTCGTTTTCCGGATACCAGCGGACGATCTGGCCGTACTGGTTTTTCTCGCGCGGGTTGGCGCCGCCGACCGGCATTTCGTCGCCGCCGGCATTCTTCTTCACACCACGATTGGTGTTGTTGGTCAGCGCGCAATAGGCTTCGATCGCGACAGGATTGATGGCGACCCATTCCGGACGGTCCATGGTGGTGGCGCCGACCTTCGAGGCGGCCTGGCGGGTGAAGACGCAGATCTCGTCCATCTTCATGCCGGTCGATTCCGGCGTGAGTGCCAGCCATTCGCCCTTGCCGTCGTCGGAGAACCTGGCGACGTGGAGCGTGCCCTCTTCGAGCAGCTTGGAGGTATCTCCGCCCGGGACATAAATGCCGCTGGAGACGAACTTGTAGAGAAATTCGCCACGCTCGTCGTCGCCCATGTAGACGACCACGCGACCGTCACGGGCAATCACGACAGCGGCGTTCTCATGCTTGATACGGCCGAGCGCCGTGCGCTTGATCGGCGTCGAGGATGCGTCCGACGGGTCGATTTCGACGATGTAGCCGGCGCGGCGCGGTTCGTTCGGGTTCTTCGAGACGTCGAACCGGGGGTCGAAGGCCTCATAGCCATAACGCGTTTCGGCTGCGATGCCGTAGCGCTTGAAGTCGGCGGGCATGGCAAAGTTCGGATCGGTGGAGCCGAAATAGCCGTTGAAGTTTTCCTCGCAGGTCAGATAGGTGCCCCACGGCGTCTTGCCGGCGCCGCAGTTGTTGAAGGTCCCGAGACAGTCGATACCCGCGGGATCTGCTGCGGTCTTGACGAGATCCGAGCCGGCGGCCGGGCCGGAGAGCTTCATCGGCGTATTGTGGTGGATGCGGCGATTGAACGGGCTGTCGAGCACGATGTCCCAGCCGTTCTCACCTTCGGCGACTTCCATGACGGTGACGCCCTGCAGGTTCTGCAGAATCTTCACGTCATCGGCGCTCTTCGGCATGCCCTTTTCATTATGCGGAAGATTGATTTCGTTGTTTACATATTCATGGTTGACGGCAATGACCTGATGGTCGCCGATCACGAACAATTCCATGCCGTCCGTGTTTTCACCGAAGACCTTGTCCGAATTTTCGACGCTGACGCCGTTGACCGGATCAATATCCGGAACGTTGGAGAACAACGGTTGGCCCCACTTGGCGAGCGGCTTCCAGGCATACCCTTCAGGGACATGCACGGTGTTGTCCATGAAGATCGGGATCGGCTTGAAGGCGAAGCGCGAAGCGGCTTCCTGCGCCTGAACCGAAGTGGAGCTCACGAGGTTGCCGAGCGTGCCCATGGCAGCGGCGGCCGAACCGACGGCCAGGATGCCGCCGAGGAAGCCGCGGCGCGAAATAGCCGATTCGACGACACGATCGAAATCGGTTTCGGCCGGCGGCGGATTTTGCAATTCGTCCCATTCGTCCCAGGACAATTTGCTGGTGTCGATGTCAGTCATGCGGCTCTCCATCGTTGCTTTCTGGAATGGTTCCGACAAGGACGTACCTCTGTAAAACTGCATCCGGATGACGAGCGGGCTGCTGGAAAATATTGCGCCATCAAATGCCGGGACTAAACACCTAGGCCGTCTCCGACTCACCGATGCCCTTGATCTGGTGCTGCAGGCTCATCCGGTCCAGCGAGGCAAAGGGCAGGTTGACGAAGATGTTCAGGCGGCGTTCCAGACCGGCCAGCACCTGCATGAAGGCTTGCTTGCGTTCCCAGGCCTCGCCCTCGACGAGGACCGGGTCAGGGCAGCGCCAATGGGAGGTAATCGGCAGGCCGGGCCATTCCGGAAGCGCTTCGCCTGCGGCGGTATCACTGAGGGTGAAGACAAAATCCAGGTCGGCGGCCCCAGCATCCGCGAACGCCCCGAAATGCCGCGGCGTCAGCTCTTCGATCGGGTAGTCCGTGTTCCGCAGCAGCTCCAGGACGGCCGGCTCGATCACCGGCGCCGGATCGACGGCAGCGCTGAAGGCTTTGAACCGTCCTCTGCCGATCTTGTTCAAGATTGCTTCAGCCATCACGCTGCGCGCGGAATTGCGGCGTGATAGAAAGAGCACGCGATACATTCCGTCTTGCATCAGTCCCCCCTCGGACGGCGATATCGGAAATCGATAAAGCTATGCCAAGGCTCGATGACGGTTTTATGAAGCCAGGTTGCTTGAGCTACTTCTTCGGCGGCTCGAACAATTCGATGGCATTGCCCGCGGGGTCGTCGACGAGGATCTGCCTGCCGCCGATCCCGTTCACGATGTCGTTGCGAAATCTGGCGCCTGATGCCCGCAGGCGTTCGACCTCGTCTTCGATATTGTTGACCTCTAACTGGATGCGATTCCATCCGCCGGGTTCGGGCCGGCGTCCATCCGGCATGGGCTGGGATGCGCCGCCTGGCCCCGTCGTTGCGTTCAGCAGCAGGCGAAGATCGCCTCTGGTCAGCATGGCGAAGCTCGGAGCCGGATGCATGGTGAGCGCGAAGCCGAGCGACTGCGTATAGAATGCAATCGCGGCATCGACGTCGTCGACGATATAACGAACGCTGACGGTAGCCATATCAGTTCCTCCTTCGGATAAGGCCGGGCGGATAGGGCCGGGCGGTGGCGGACAAGCTCGGGCGTGCAGCGTCGGATATATAGCGCCGCGGTCGAGACCTTGTAGCCGTGGCGAGCAATATCGGGAACCGAGAGCAGGGGTCGAAAGTTTGGGCTGCAACCGCCAACGGAGTGGCGGTTCATCGAAACCCGAACCACAGGAGATTACCGATGGTCAGCGAAACTGACCGTGATCCGCGTCACCATACGCAAAAAATGCAGGTGCGCCTTCAGGACATGATGGACCATTTGCGCGAAGACATCGTTGATGTCGACGAGCCGCAGCTGAAGGCGATGTTCGAGACCGCAGCCGAAGTGCTGGGCGGACTGAAGAAGGCGTTTGGCGATTACGAGAAGAAAAACGAGCCTGCGTGGAAGTAGTGTCGTGCCGCCAATCCGCATTTGCGATTGATCTGTGGTTTAAACTACCATTTCGTTGGTGGTCGTCGAACTGATTCACCGATAAAGTTTCCAGATTGGGAATCTCGGACTTGTTTCCAGATTGGGAACGCGCTAGATAGGAGGGAGAGTGAACGTCGTCGCTAAGTCCGCCCTAGTCAATTTTTGGAACTCCTTGCCGAAAGGCGTGCCCAGAGAGACTGCTGAAGCAGCGATGACGGAATGGTACGCCACCGCATCCAAGGCGAATTGGAGCAATTTCAGCGAGCTGAAGAAGACCTTTAACTCGGCTGATATCGTCGCTGGCAACAAGGTTATTTTCGACGTTGGCGGCAACAAGTATCGCATCGTGGGGCTGGTCGCGTTTCGATCAAAACGGATTTTCGTCCTGTTTGTCGGAACACACGCTGAATACGATGCGATCGACGTGAAAGAACTCTGAGGTGCAAGGAGATCGATATGTTGA
>Ga0102590_1004721_pt1 | contig 11208 bp, 5 predicted proteins | sample AraplaMF_Col_mMF_FD_76859 | JGI IMG/M metagenome (GOLD analysis project Ga0102590, IMG submission 76859) | Arabidopsis root microbial communities from the University of North Carolina, USA - plate scrape MF_Col_mMF | ecosystem: Host-associated > Plants > Roots > Endosphere | place: USA...
CCCTGTTCCGCGCGATGCCCGTACCGCTGCTGCTGGTCCGCGCCCAGCGGGTGGAGCCAGCCGTGTCCGGCCTCGGCTGGTTCGAACCGATGATGGCCGCCTACGCCAAGGGGCTGGCACGGGACCTCGGTGCGCTGGCCGAGGAGCGGCACCAGCTGACCGTGGCCGCTGTCGACGCCACGCACGCCATGCTGCTGGAGAACCCCAGGGCGGTCGCGGAGACCGTCCTCGGCTTCACCGCCTGAGGGGGGTCGGTGCGGGCGGCTCCGCGGCCGTGAACTGAGAGCCGCGCGGGTTCTGGTGGGTGCACTGCGGGGACCGGGGTTCCTGGGCGTCCGGCTTGCACCGTACGGCAAGGGCGACCGGCTGTACGCCGTGGCTGCGGGGCACGGGCGGAACCGTATCGAGCGGGCGTTTTGGCGGTTGCTTGCCGACGTGTGCCGGTCGGGCGACGGTGCGCCTCCCCGTAGCGTTTTGCGCACCTTTTCACGGAACGGCTCGGTCGCTCATCGATCAACGTGTTGCGCGAGGCCCGACTGCGGCCTGCCGCGGGGCTGTTGGAGGAGACCGGTCCAACGGTCGACCGCGTGCCCGGTGCCTCGGGATTCGCCGGCCCGTTCCACTTCGGCAGGCTCTTCCGTCAGTGCTTCGGAACCCCAGCCGATGCGTACCGGCCCCGAGTCGAGGTGCCGGCAGGTGAATTCCCGGGAGTAACCGGCCGGACGGTCCCGGAATTCAGGGCGCCGAGTTTGACTGACTCTTTGTCAAGTAGGTGCCGGGGAGGTGGGAATGGGAAAGAGAGGGGGTCTCTTGTTGGGGCACGCCGATCTGTGAAAAGGTGTCACCGTCGGCGCGCGGACCTCGACCATTTCCGCTGCGCATACCGGCGTTGTCGTTCGCCGCCCCCTTCGAGGCAGCTCTGCGGGGCGGATGTTCGAAATGCTGATGACCTCATGGGCACTTCCCGCATGGGCGGTCGGGCCGTGCCTGTTCAGGTCTGTACCGAAGAACTTCCGCGTGGGCTTTGGAGGATCGTGGACGTGCACGTGGGGGTCCAGGAAAATTCCCCCGGCCCCGTTCCTTCGTACGGCCCGACCGACGAACAGCTGGCCGCCGAGCTGAAGAAGTCGGCCGGGAAGAGACCCGTGCACCATCCCGTCGGTGAACTGCTCGACCGCCACTGGGAGTCCGCCTACGTCTACGCCCGGTTGTGCACGGACGGCGCCCATCCCGCCGGAATGCTCACCACGGCGGCGTTCACCCGGCTGTTCGAGGACTCGGCGGGCCAGGGCGGACCCACGGCCGCATGGCGGCCCCAACTACTCGTGACGGTACGGCGACTGGCCGGCCAATGGGACACCGACCACCGCCGCTCGCTCCTCCACCCGGACCTGCGGTCCCGGCCCGACAGCGCCGAGCGCGCCGCGCTGCGCCTGCTGCCGTCCGAGAACCGGCGGCTCGTGTCCCGCGCCTTTCAGCGGCTTCCCGAGCCCGCGCGCTGTCTGCTGTGGCACGTCGAGGTCGAGTGCGAGGAACCGGCCGTGCCCGCCGCCCTGTTGGGGATCGACCCGCTCGACGCGGTGATGAGGCTCGAGCGGGCGCGTGAACTGCTGCGCGAGGTCTGTCTGGACATCCACCGTGAGTCCGCCCCCGACGAGGGCTGCCGCCGCTACGCCCGGCTGCTGGACGTCTCGCTGCGCCGGAACGGCACCCCGCTCGATCCCGATCTGCGGCTGCACATGGACGGCTGTGCGCACTGCCACAACGCCGCCGAACAACTGGACGGCTTCCACAAGCGGCTCGCGCTCCTGCTTGCCGAGGGTGTGCTGGGCTGGGGTGCACAGGCCTATCTGGACGCCAAGAGCGCTCAGGCCCGGGCGGCGACTGCGTCCGCTCCCGGGCCGGTGGGGGGAGAGCCGCTGATCGACCAAGTCCACGCGACCTCGGTCCCCGAGCCGCCCGCACCCGCCGTCGTGGCACCCGACGCCCCGGGCGGCGGACTGCGGCGCTTCTCCGGTGCCGCTGCGGCCGTTGTGCGCGCCCGTTCCGCGGCCGCGCACAAGGCTTCCCGTCCCTCGCCGCACCGCCGGCAGATCGCACTCGCCGTGGCCGCTGTCAGCGCCCTCGTCCTCATACCGCTGGCGGTGTGGTCCGGCTCGAGAGCGGACGGGCAGGCCGCGACGGGCGCGGGCGCACCGTCCGGCGACCCGGGTCACGCGCCCGAAGGCGCCTCGGCTTCACCCTCCTGGGTCGGTGCCGCCGCCGATGTGCCCACCGGTGCCTTCACGGGCCGGCTCCGCCACCAGGACAGCGGCCTGTGCATCGGCCTCGACCAGCAGGGAGCGGTTGTCGGCGCGGAGGCCGTGCTCGTCTCCTGCACCTCGCCTGAGGCCCAGCAGTGGTCGTACGAGGCAGACGGTCTGCTGCGCAGCGCCACCGACCCCGGCCTGTGTCTGGACTCGCACCTCGGCTATGCGGTCCAACTCGCCGCGTGCGCGGACGAGTCGCAGGCCGAGGCGAAGAACGTGCGCTACGACATCACCCTCCAGGGCGTCATCGTGCCGCGCTGGAACCAGGGCCTCGCCCTGGCCCCGGCGGCGCCCGCGGCCGACGTGGGGTTGGTGGCCAAGGCGCGCACGCAGGACGGCACCCAGCGGTGGGCGGTCGACACCCCGAGCGCGCAGCAGATGCAGTCGCTCGACCCGGCGGCCTCCGCCGCCGTGAGCGGTGACCCCTTCGCCGCGCCCTCGGACATGACCAGGATCGGGACGGAGCCGACCACCCCACCCGGGTCCGCCGCGGGGGTGGATCCGTCCTCCGACCCGGGACGGGACACGTGCCCCGCAGGGGACTGTGCGCCGGGCGACCAGGGCGACCGGGGCGATCACGGGGAGTGGGGAGACGGAGACCACGACGGCCGGGGGTCGCACCGGGGCTGGGGCCGTCACCACTGAGGCGCGCGTCCCGCGACGTCACTCCTCGAGCAGGTTCAGCTCCGCCCAGATCGTCTTGCCATCCGGGGTGTGGCGGCTGCCCCAGCGCTGGGTGAGCTGGGCGACCAGGAGCAGGCCGCGACCGCCCTCGTCGTAGGTCCTGGCCCTTCGCAGATGCGGGGCGGTGTGGCTGCCGTCCGAAACCTCGCAGATCAGCGTGGCGGTGTCATGGATCAGCCGGAGCCGGATCGGCTGCTCGCCGTACCGGACGGCGTTGGTGACCAGTTCGCTGACCACCAGCTCGGCCGTGAACAGGGCCTCGCTCAGCCCCCATGCCGCGAGCCGGCCGACCACCTCCTTGCGGATCGCCGCGATGCGTGACGGCTGTGAGGGCACAGACCAGGTCGCGACCCGTTCGGAGGGCAGCTCCCGGGTGCGGGCGACCAGCAGCGCCACATCGTCGGCCGTCCCGTCGACGGGCAGCAGGGCGCGCAGGATCCGGTCGCAGGCGTCGTCCAGCGAGTCCGCGGCCGATGCGGCCTCCTGGTCCGCCGGTGCCCCGGAGAGCGCCCCGTACAGCAGCAGGCGCCCGGCGTCGACGTCATGGTCGCGGGTCTCGATCAGCCCGTCGGTGTACAGGCCGAGCACGGTGCCCTCGGGCAGGACGATCTCTGCCGACTCGAACGGCTGCCCGCCGAGGCCCAGCGGGGGGCCGCCGGGCAGCTTGATGTCCCGGGGCGACTGGCCCGGCGCCATCATCACCGGCGAGGGGTGGCCGGCACGCGCGAGCGTGCACCGGCGTGAGACCGGGTCGTACACCGCATACAGGCAGGTGGCACCCACTTCGCCGGTCGTACTGTCCTGTCCCGCCTCCTTGGAGAGCTGCACGACCAGGTCGTCGAGATGGGTGAGCAGCTCGTCCGGTGCCAGATCGATGTCGGCGAGCGTCCGCACCGCGGTGCGCAGCCGTCCCATCGTCGCCGAGGCCTGGATGCCGTGGCCGACGACGTCGCCCACGACCATGGCGACCCGCATCCCGGACAGCGGGATCAGATCGAACCAGTCGCCCCCCACTCCGGCGCGTGCGGCCGGCAGATAGCGGGAGGCCGCCTCCAGCGCGGCGGTCCGTGGCAGGCTGCGCGGCAGCAGGCTGCGCTGAAGAGCGAGCGCCGTTCTGCGTTCGCGCGAGAAGCGGCGGGCGTTGTCGATGCAGACGGCGGCACGAGCCGTGATCTCCTCGGCGAGGAGCACGTCGTCGGGGGTGAAGGGGTCCAGTCGGCGGTAGCGCGTGAGCACGGCCACGCCGAGCGTCCCGCCACGGGCGAGGACCGGCACCGACATGGTCGAGTGCACACCGAACTCGCGCACCCATCGGCGACGGGCAGGGTCCCAGTCGAGCCACTTGGTGAGCATGGTGGCCGCGTCGGCCACGACCCTCGTCCGACGGGCCATCAGTGACTCAGTCTGCGGTGAGCCCTCGGGGTAGACGCCGATCCCGCCCGGCTCGACCAGTACCTCGGGAGAGCCGGGGGTCACGGACTGATGGGCGGCCCGGCGCAGAGCGATCGGTGCGGTGAGCGAACTCGGATAGGTCTCGGACCCGTCGGTCGGCGGATCCAGCAGATCCACGGCCACGAAGTCCGCGAGAGCGGGCACACAGACGTCGGCGAGCTCCTGGGCCGTGCGGGTCACGTCGAGCGTGGTGCCGATGCGCACGCTCGCCTCGTTGACCAGCTGGAGTCGCTCGCGTGCCAGGTAGTGCTCGGTGAAGTCGTGCGAGGCGATGCACACACCGAGCACCCGGCCGTCACCGTCCGTCAGAGGGGCGTACCGAACCAGCCAGGCGTGTGCGCTGTCCTCGCCGCTCGAGCGCAGGTAGGTCTGCACATCGCGTCCCTGCCCGCTCTCCAGGACCTCGCGCGCCCGGTCCTCCAGGGACTCGATCTCGGGCGTAGGACTGACCTCGGAGATCCGAAGACCGCGGATGCGCTCCGAGGGCAGCCCGATCACACCGGACATCGCCTCGTTGACGCCGCACAGCCGCAGGTCGTGGTCACAGACCGCGATGGCACACGGCAGGTACGTCATCGCACTCCGGACCAGCGCATCCTGCGCGGGACGCGCTCCGTCGTCCAGCGGTGCGACCACGAGCCAGCCGCCGTCTCGCTCGGGTGGGCGGTGATTGGCGAGCAGCCACACCGACAAACTGTGGCCGTCCCGATGCCGCAGCTCGACCGTGCCGCTCCACCGGACTCCGCCCGGCGGGTGCGGCGGCACGGGGCTGCCCGGGACGAGCAGCTCGGCGGCGGGACGGCCCACAGGCTCGTCCTGCTCATAGCCGAGCAGCCGGCGGGCGTGCTCGTTCCACTGAGCCAGGATGCCGTTGTCGTCGACGACTGCCCGAGCCGTGGCCGCCTCGCCTGAGGGATGGACCGGGCTCATCGACCCCACTCCCTTGAGCGAACTCCCAGTGACCAAGCGCATCACTCGTGTTTCCAGCGTAGTGCGTGGCCGGATTTCGTACCGAGCGGATGTGACCCGCGCGCCAGAAGTGTGGGGACGGACCCTTGACGCACGACTGTGCCCCACCGTCAGAATCTGTTTGGTCACGATCAGTTGTGAGTACTTCTGGGCCCTGATGAGGGAGAGCCGCCATGACGGTCACTCGCAGATCGATATTGATCGCCGGTACGGCAGCCCCGGCAGCCGGCGCATTTCCAGGAGCCGCCGTCGAGGAGGCCGCGGCGGCCACGGGCACACCGGGCCGCCGGATCGTCGCGCTGCGCGACGGCTGGCGGTTCGCGCTGGTGGACCCGGGCGGTGTCACCGACCCGACGGGCGCGTACGCGGACGCCGCCGCCCCCGGTTACGACGACTCGGGGTGGCGCCAGGTCGCCGTGCCGCACGACTGGAGCATCGAGCAGACACCCACCACGGAACACGGCACCACCAGCGGCACGGGCTTCTTTCCCGGCGGCCTCGGCTGGTACCGCATCGCCTTCACTCTGCCGCCCGGCTCGGCCGGCAAACGGATCTCGGTGGAGTTCGACGGCGTCTACATGGACTCGTACGTCTACTGCAACGGCACCGAGGCCGGCAGGCACCCCTACGGCTACACGGGCTTCGCCCTCGACCTGACCGATCTGGTGCGCACCGACGGCACCACCGAGAACGTCATCGCGGTCAAGGTCCAGAACCAGCTGCCCAGCAGCCGCTGGTACTCGGGCAGCGGCATCTACCGCGAGGCCCGTCTCGTGATCACCGAGCCCGTGCACGTCGCACGCTGGGGCACCTATGTGACGACACCGGAGATCACCGCGTCGCGGGCGGTCGTGCGGGTGCGGACCTCGGTGGTCAACGACTCGGGCGCCGCCAAGGAGGTGGAGGTCCGATCAAGGATCACGGACCCCGACGGCCGTACCGTCGCCCGTACGTCGTCCACGGTGTCCGTCACCGGCACGACGACCGAGACCCATGAACTGACCGTCCCGAAGCCCCGGTTGTGGGACTTCTCGACCCCGCGGCGCTACACCCTGGAGACCGAGCTGCGGGTGGGCCGCACGAGCACGGACACCTACCGCACCACCTTCGGCATCCGCTCCTACCGCTTCGACCCCGACGAGGGCTTCCACCTCAACGGAGCCCACGCCAAGATCAAGGGCGTCGACCTCCACCACGACCTGGGCGCCCTCGGCGCCGCGATCAGCATCGACGCCGTACGCCGGCAGATGACCATCATGAAGTCGATGGGCGTCAACGCCTTCCGCACCTCGCACAACCCGCCCTCACCGGAGATGATCCAGGTCTGCGAGGAGCTGGGCATCGTCATGATGGTGGAGGCCTTCGACTGCTGGCACACCGGCAAGACGACCTACGACTACCACCGGTTCTTCGACGACTGGTGCGAGAGGGACGCCACCGAGATGGTGCTGGCGGCCCGCAATTCCCCGGCCGTGGTGCTGTGGTCGATCGGCAACGAGGTCCCCGATTCCACCTCCACCGCCGGGCTCGCCATGGCCGACCGGATCATCACCGCCATCCGCGCGGCGGACGACACCCGGCCCCTTGTCATCGGCTCGGACAAATACCGGAGCCTTCCGGCCAAGGGCTCGGCAGCCGATCTGATGCTCGCCAAGCTCGACGGGCTCGGCCTGAACTACAACACCGCCAAGTCCGTGGACGCACTGCACGCCGCCTATCCGCACCTGTTCCTCTTCGAATCGGAGTCGTCGTCGGAGACCTCGACCCGGGGTGCCTACCAGGAGCCCGAGCACCTCAACACCGGCGAGAACCACACGCCCGGCAGACGTGAGACCTCCTCCTACGACAACAACCTCGCCTCCTGGACGATGAGCGGTGAGTACGGGCACAAGAAGGACCGGGACCGCAAGTGGTTCGCCGGCCAGTTCCTGTGGTCGGGCATCGACTACATCGGCGAGCCCACGCCGTACAACGTCTTCCCGGTCAAGGCCTCCTTCTTCGGTGCCGTCGACACGGCGGGATTCCCCAAGGACATGTACCACCTGTTCCGGAGCCAGTGGACGAGTGAGCCCATGGTCCATCTGGTGCCGATGAGCTGGAACCACGAGGCGGGCGAAACCGTCGAGGTGTGGGCGTACGCGAACGTCGACACCGTCGAACTGTTCCTGAACGGAAAGTCGCTGGGGACGCGGACGTTCGACACGAAGACGACCACGGACGGGCGGACGTACCTGGAGACCACCGAGGAGACCGGCGACGACAAGACCTTCACGGACGGTCCCCACCCCGGCAGCTACACGAGCCCCAGCGGCGGTGCGGGCAAGCTCCACCTCACCTGGAAAGTGCCCTACAGGCCCGGAGAGTTGAAGGCCGTGGGGCGACGCAAGGGCAAGGTCGTCGCCACCGACGTCCTGCGAACGGCGGGTGCCGCGCACGCACTTCGCCTCACGCCCGACCGTTCGTCGCTCGCCGCCGACGGCCGCTCGCTCCTCTTCGTGACGGCCGAAGTCGTCGACGCCCATGGCGTGGTGGTGCCCGACGCCGAGCACCTGATCAGCTTCGAGGTCACCGGCGGATCCCTCGCGGGCCTGGACAACGGACGGGAGGAGAGCGCCGAGCGGTACCAGGCGAGTACCCGAACCGCTTTCCACGGCAAGGCACTTGCCATCGTGCGGACCGGCACCGAGGAGGGCCGGCTGAAGGTGACGGCCCGTGCCGACGGGCTGCGTACGGCCACCACCACCGTACGCACCACCAGCGCCTCCTCGAGGGCGACCACCCCGGCGCCCGTGTTCGAGCCCGACCACCCGGCGGCCGCCACCTACCCCCTGGCGGACGCCGGTTACTCGGGCCGCACCGACACGCTGCCCGCCGCCATGCTCGACGGCAACCCGGCCACCGGCTGGTCCAACGCCTTCGCCAAGTCGGCCACCGCCCTGCTGCCCGCGTTCAACGGTGCCCGGGCGAAGGACTGGGTCTCGGTGGACTGGGGCCGGACCCGGCGCTTCGACCGCGTCGAGGTGTCCTTCACGCTCGACGCGACCCACGGCCTTCCCGCCTCGGTCGAGGTGTCGGTCTGGGACGGCAGGCGGTACACACCCGTCGAGGGTGCGGTCGTGGACTGGGCCACGGCGTCCGACTCGCCCACCGTGATCACTTTCGACGCGGTCCGCGGTTCACGCGTCCGTCTCCTCCTCACCAGCGCCCACCCTGGTGCCTCCGACGGCGCGGTGCGCATCAGCAGGCTGGAGGTGCCCGTCGGCTGACGCACCGTCACGACGGTGCACGGTGAGCGTGTACCGCCGGGCAGGGGAGAGCGGCTGCCGTACCTCGACGTACTCGCCGTGGGGCAGCCGCTTGACCATGCCGGTCTCGCGTCCGTGCTCCACCAGCTCGCGGTCCTGGGCCTGGAGTGCCAGACAGATACGCCGGGTCACGACGAAGACCAGGACCGGGACGACCAGTACCGCGATCCTGATGGTCCACGTCAGCGCATTGATGGACAGATGCAGATGCGTGGCCAGGATGTCGTTGCCGCCACCCGCGAGAAGGATCAGATAGATGCTGAGCCATGCGGTGCCCAGCGCCGTGCGGAGGGGCCGGTTGCGCGGCCGGTCCAGCAGATGGTGTTCGCGTGTGTCCTTGGCGACCCATGCCTCCACGAACGGGTAGACCCCGATGAGGACCAGCAACAGGGGGAACACCACCACCGGGATCAGAACGCCGAGGATCAGCGTGTGTCCGCCCACGGTGATCTCCCAGCCGGGCATGATGCGGACCAGCCCCTCGGCGAAGCCCAGATACCAGTCCGGCTGGGCCCCCGTGGACACCTGGTCGGTGCGGAAGGGCCCGTAGGTCCAGACGGGATTGATCGTGGCCACCGCGGAGACGAGCGCGATCACCCCGAAGACCAGGAAGAAGAAGCCGCCCGCCTTCGCCAGGTAGACCGGGAAGAAGGGGGCGCCCACGACGTTGCGTTCCGTCTTCCCAGGACCGGCGAACTGCGTGTGCTTGTGGTAGACGACCAGCAGTACGTGGGTGACGACGAGTGCCGCCATGATCCCCGGGACGAGCAGCACATGGAGGGAGTAGAAGCGGGAGACGATGTCGTGGCCGGGGAACTGCCCGCCGAAGACGAACATCGACAGATACGTGCCCACGATCGGCACCGACAGCAGGGCGCCGTTGACGAACCGCAGTCCGGACCCCGACAGAGCGTCGTCGGGCAGGGAGTAGCCGAACAGCCCCTCGAAGATGCCGAGGACGAGCAGCAGCCAGCCGAACAGCCAGTTCACCTCGCGCGGCTTGCGGAACGAGCCGGTGAAGAAGTGACGCATCATGTGCGTCAGCATCGCCGCCACGAAGATCAGTGCCGCCCAGTGGTGGATCTGCCGGATCAGCAGACCGCCGCGCACGTCGAAGCTGATGTGGAGTGTCGAGGCGTACGCGTCGGACATGCGGATGCCGTTCAACGGCACATAACCGCCGTGGTAGGTCACCTCGGTGGTCGACGAGTGGAAGAAGAGCGTGAGATAGATGCCGGTGAGCACCAGCACCACGAAGCTGTAGAGGCATATCTCGCCGAGCAGGAACGACCAGTGGTCGGGGAAGACCTTGCGCAGGTACTTCCGGCCCAGCGAGTGGATGCCGAGCCGCCCGTCGAACCAGTCCGCGACGCGCTGCCCGGAGGAGGCAGGTGCGGACCGTCGTCGGTTTGTCGTCATGCCGACACCTCCTCCGCCGTGGTACCCGCGTCACGTCGTACGTGCGTGAGCTTGTCGGGGTTGGTGACGATGAAGACGTCCGAGATCTGTTCGCCGTCGGGCGTCAGATCCATGACCATCACCGCGTACGGGGCGTCTCCGTCGAACACCACCGCGGAGTCGTCGCCGTTGACCCGGCGGTAGCGGATGTCGAGGCCCGACCCGCGCCGGGTGGCGTAACCCGCCAGCAGACGTGCGGCCTTGTCGCGGCCGCGCACGGGCCGCAGGCCGGCCGCCGCCTTACCGCCGCCGTCCGCCCATACGGTGACGTCCGGTGCCAGGATCTCCATCAGCGCGACGATGTCCCCGCCGAGCGAGGCCCGGACGAAGCGCTCGGTCGCCTCTTGACGCACTCGTGGATGCGCCCGGTAGCGCGGGCGCCGGGCGTGGACGTGTGCTCGGGCGCGGTGCGCGAGCTGGCGAACGGCAGCGGGACTGCGGTCCAGGACGTTCGCGATCTCCGTATGGGCGTACCCGAACACCTCGTGGAGGACGAACACCGCCCGTTCCAAGGGGGTCAGGGACTCCAGCACCACGAGCAGCGCCATCGAGACCGACTCCGAGCGCACCGCACGCTCGGCCGATTCGTCGGGTGCCGCCTCGTCGAGCAGGGGCTCGGGGAGCCAGGGGCCCACATAGGTCTCGCGGCGGCGCGCGATGGCGGCACGTCGCGCGAGCGCGTGGTTGACCGCGATGCGGACCAGATAGGCGCGTGGGTTGTCGATGCGGTCGGCTTGGGCGTGAGCCGTGCGGCCGGTCCACGACAGCCAGGTTTCCTGAAGAACGTCTTCGGTGTCGGCGACGCTGCCGAGCATGTTGTAGACGATCGCGAAGACGAGTTCGCGATGGTCGACGAACACCTGGGTCGCGGTGCCGGCCTGGTCGCCTGCCGGGTGATCGGTCCTTTCGGGCATGACGGTCCTCCCTGAGGTGCGCTCCTCCAGTGCGACTCCAGGAAGGGGGCCGAATGTGACACGACACGGCCCGACGTGACGCAGATCTCACCCGCCGGTTGCTTTCGTGGGTTCTGG
>Ga0102590_1004725_pt1 | contig 11200 bp, 11 predicted proteins | sample AraplaMF_Col_mMF_FD_76859 | JGI IMG/M metagenome (GOLD analysis project Ga0102590, IMG submission 76859) | Arabidopsis root microbial communities from the University of North Carolina, USA - plate scrape MF_Col_mMF | ecosystem: Host-associated > Plants > Roots > Endosphere | place: USA...
CGGATTTCCACGTCTTCCATCCCGGCGGCAAGCTGGGTGCGAGCCTGATGCATGTCGCCGATGTCATGCATACCGGCGAGCGGCTGCCGCTCGTTGCCAAGGGCACACCGATGCCGGAGGCGATCACCGTGCTGTCGCGCAAGCATTTCGGCTGCGTCGGGGTGCTGGATGAAGATGGGCGGCTCTGCGGCATCGTCACCGAGGGCGACATGGCGCGCAATCTGACGCGCAATCTGGCCGAGCTTGATGTCGACGACATCATGACGCGGACGCCGAAGACGGTGAAGCCGACGGTGCTGGCGACCGCGGCCCTGGCACTGCTCAACCAGCATCACATCGGCGCACTGATCGTCATCGACGACGACCGTCGGCCGGTCGGGCTGGTGCATTTCCACGACCTGCTGCGGATCGGCGTCGCCTGATCAGGCTCGCTTGATCAGACGGGCTCGACTCTGAGGTCGCGGCCGTTGCTCGAGACCACCTTCACCTGCGTTCCGACGGGCAGGTCGGGTCCCATCACCTGCCATAGTGTATCGTCGAGGCGGATTCGGCCGCGGCCCTCGCGGATCGGTTCGTGCAGGGTGGCGGTGCGGCCGACGAGGCTTGCGCTGCGCTGATTGAGGAAGGGCTCGTCGGTCGTGGCATTGCGCAGCGTCAGCCGGCGGCCGGCGAAGGTCGTGGCAACGGCGAGAAGCGCAAAAAGAATCGCCTGCAACTCCCAGACCCAGAAGGCGCTGTCCCAGAAGAGTAGCGATAGCGCGCCGACGATCAAGGCGGCAAGGCCGATCCAAACCAGGAAGAAGCCGGGAACAATCATCTCGGCGGCAAGCAGCACGAGCCCTGCGACCCACCAACTCCATGGACCGAGTTCGGTGACGATCTTCGCCAGCATGGCTTATCGCTCCTGCTCGGGATTGAAAGGATTGGGGGTCGACGGATTGATCGGCGGCGTCGAGCGTGCCGGTGCGGGGCGCGGGCGCGGCGGCACGGGTAGTGGCGTCGACGGGCTGCTGCCGGCATCGCCGAAGACTTCGCGGGCAATGGCGCCAATGCCGCCGAGCGAGCTTAAGATGGAAGAGGCTTCCATCGGCATCATCACGATCTTGGAATTGGGCGCCGAACCGATCGAGGTGAGCGCTTCGGTGTATTTCTGCGCGACGAAATAGTTGATCGCCTGGATGTCGCCGGCGGCGATCGCCTCGGAGACCATCTTCGTTGCCTTGGCTTCGGCCTCGGCCAGACGTTCGCGCGCTTCGGCGTTGCGGAAGGCGGCCTCGCGCTGGCCTTCGGCCTGGAGAATGGCGGATTGTTTGGCACCTTCGGCCCTGAGGATCTGCGCGTTGCGCGAGCCTTCAGCCTCCAGCACCTGCGCCCGCTTCTCGCGCTCGGCCTTCATCTGGCGGGCCATCGCATCAACGAGGTCGCGCGGCGGCTGGATGTCCTTGATCTCGACGCGGGTGACCTTGATGCCCCAGGGATGCACGGCTTCGTCGACGACACGCAGCAGCCGGTCGTTGATCGCATCACGGTTGGAGAGCAGTTCGTCGAGATCCATCGAACCCATGACCGAGCGGATGTTGGTCATGGTGAGATTGAGGATGGCGTTTTCGAGGTTGGAGACCTGATAGGCGGCCTGGGCGGCGTTCAGCACCTGATAGAAGGAGACGGCATCGGCCGAAACCGAGGCATTATCCTTGGTGATCACCTCCTGGGTCGGCACGTTCAGCACCTGTTCCATCACGTTCAACTTGGCGCCGACACGCTCGATGAATGGGGTGATGAGGTTGAGGCCTGGCTCCAGCGTGCGGGTATAACGCCCGAAGCGCTCGATCGTATAGCGGTAGCCCTGCGGCACGGTCTTGATCCCGGCAAAGAGCACCAGGATAACGAAGATGACCAGCACGATCACGACGATGTCGAAGCCGCCGAACAGCATGAAAAATTCCTCCTATCGGCGCATGCGCGCCTGCCCAACTCATGTGGTGAGTTAGCACGTTATTTGCGAGGAAGAAATGAGGGCGCAACCGCCCGGGCTCCAAGTGAAAGGAGGTTTCGTTTCGGTTAATTCATTGGGCGGTTGCTAAAGCGCATCGCGATCTTTCAGATTCGCTCCCGCGCTTTAAGTCTTTGTTTCTACGCATTTGGTTATCGCAAAACCGCTGCACAGTTTTGCGCGACATGCTTTAGCTCCTCGTCCGACGCCGCTTTCTGAGTGGGTCTCTCAGACCCAGCCCTGCAATTCGCGACGGACGACCTTTTCCAGCACCTTCATGCCGTCCTCGCCGTCGTTGAGGCAGGGAATATGCGCGAACTTATCGCCGCCGTTCTCATGGAAGGAATGGGCCGCCTGCTCGGCGATTTCCTCCAGCGTCTCCAGACAGTCGGAGACGAAGCCGGGATTGATGACGGCGATGCGCTTGACGCCGTCCTTGGCGAGCTTCTCCACCGTCTTGTCGGTATAGGGCTGCAGCCATTCCTCCGGCCCGAAGCGGGATTGGAAGGTGACCATGAAGTTTTCCTTGGTCAGCCCGAGCCGCTCGCGCAGCAGCCGGCCGGTCTTCTGGCATTGACAGTAGTAGGGGTCGCCCTGTTTGAAATAGGACATGGGAATGCCGTGGAAGGAGGCGAGCAGCATCTCCGGCTTCCAGTCGAGGGTCGAAAGATGCCTCTCGACCGACGTGGCGAGCGCCTCGATATAGGTCTCGTCGTCATGATAGGCGGGAACGGTGCGTAGCGCCGGCTGCCAGCGCATCGAGAGCAGCTTCTGGAAGGCCTTGTCGTTGACGGTGGCGGTCGTCGCCGCCGCATATTGCGGATAGAGCGGGAAGAGTACGATACGGTCGCAACCCTCTTCTTTCAGCGCGTCGATGCGCGAGGCAATCGATGGCGTGCCGTAGCGCATCGCCCAGTCGACCTTGACGTTATCAAGATCCTTCAGGCGCGCGGCCATCAGCTCCGACTGATTGCGGGTGTAGGTGCGCAGATAACTTTCGTTCTTCTCCTTGTTCCAGATCAGCTCATAGGCCTTGCCGACCTTCTGCGGGCGGGTGTTGAGGACGATGCCGAACAGGATCGGATACCACTTCCAGGGCGACCATTCGATGACGCGGCGATCGGTGAGGAATTCCCTGAGATAGCGGCGCATCGAGGTATAGTCGGTGCCGTCAGGCGTGCCGAGATTGACCAGCAGGACACCGACCTTGCCTGACTTGACGGCCGGATGGTCCGCCGGGCGGAGTGAAATATCTGCTGTCATTCTGGCCCCAAAGCTCTTTCTGTCTCTTCGGCTCATACGCAGCCTGGAGATCGTGGTTCACCCTATAGAAACAAAAACCGGCCCGGGAAACCCCGGACCGGCCAGTGACATCGGGACAAATCGTCTTACTTGGCGGGGACCTCGATCTCCTTGCCGACTGTCAGGTGACGCGGGTTCGGCTTGCCGTTGGCATCCGAAAGCTTCCGCCACAGTGTGCCGTCGCCATAGAAGGTCACGGCGAGATCCCAGAAGGTGTCGCCCGCGGCGATGACGTGGGTAGAAGGCGTCGTTGCGGCAGGTGCAGAGGCTGAGGGCGCGGGGGCCGGTGCTGCTGGTGCCGGGGCAGCAGGTGTGGGTGCAGCGGGTGCGGGAGCCGGCTCCGTGGACGGAGCAGGAGCGGCCGGTGCAGGGGTGGGTTCGGTGGAGGGGGCCGGAGCAGCCGGTGCGGCAGGCGCAGGCTCGGAAGCGGAAGGAGCGGGCGCTGCCTGCGCCAATTCTGTGACGCGGCCATCCGTGTATGGCTTGTAAGGCGAATGCGCGGCGACGTATTCGGCGGTCACGTCGGCAAGATCCGGGCCGAAATCATAAGCGTTCTGGCCTTCCTTAAAGATCGAATAGCCGTCGCCGCCGGCCCGCATGAAGTTGTTGGTCGCAACCTTGTAGGTCTTGGCCGGATCGATCGGTGCGAAATTGTCGCCGTCCTTCACCTGCACATCGCTGACACGGCTGCCGACGGGCTTCGACTGGTCGAAGGAGAATTTCAGGCCGGCGACCTGGGGGAAACGGCCGGCGCCCTGGTCGATCTGGCTGACGCCGTTTTCGAGCGCCTTGACGACGTTTGCGCCGGTCAGCTCAAACGTGGCGAGCGTGTTCTGGAATGGCAGGACGGTGATGACCTCGCCCTGGGTGACCTCGCCGCCATCGATTGAAGCACGCAGGCCGCCGCCGTTCTGAACGGCGATGGTGACGCCCTGATTCTTGGTGCGATCGAGCATGGCGTCGGCCACCAGATTGCCCATCGAGCATTCCTTGACGCGGCAGACCTTGCGGTCGCCTTCGATCGGGCTTTCGGAAGAGCCGATCACCTTCTTGCGCAATTCCTCGATCGGCTTTGCCAGTTCGGCAATGCGGGTGATGACGGCCGGATCGGGCGTAAAGGTGGAATCGATCAGGATCGGATCGCCCTTGGCATCCTTGACGACGCCGCTATCGTCGAAATTGACGACGAGGTCGCCGAGATACTTGCTGTAGGAGGCGGCCTGGACGACCGGCACTTTATAGCCGCCGGGATTGTCGACCATCGTCGGGTAGGGGCCTTCGGCCTTGGGGTCGGTGTTGGAGAGCAGGCTGTGGGAATGGCCGCCGACGACGATATCGACATCCGGGATCTTGGCGATCAGGGCGAGATCGCGGGGATAACCGACATGGGTCAGCGCGATGATCTTGTTGACGCCCTGGCTCTTCAGATCCTGAACGGCTGAAGTAATGGCCTGGACGTCATCGGCGATCGTCACGTTCGGGCCGGGGGAGGAAAGCTCTGCCGTATCATTGGTGACGGCGCCGACGATGCCGATCTTCTGGCCACCAACATCGAGCACCAGCGAGGGCTTGATGCGGTCGCCGAGCTTGGAGGCGGCTGTCGCCTTGACATTCGCCGTCACGACGGGGAACTGCACCTTGTCGAGGAAGGTCGCAAGCCCATCCTCGCTGTCGTCGAATTCATGATTGCCGACGGTCATGGCGTCGAACTTCATCAGGTTCAGGAATTCGGCTTCGGCCGCTCCCTTGTAGGTCGTGTAGAAGAGCGAGCCCTGGAAATTGTCGCCGGCATTGAGGAGGAGGACGTTCTTGCCCGATAGCGCCTGACGACGCTGGTCGATCGCGGTCTTCAGGCGGGCGGCGCCGCCGAAGCATTCCTTCTTGCCTTCCTCCTCTGCCGAGCAGGTGGAGTCGAACTTGTTGATCGATTCGATGCGTGAATGGAAATCGTTGATATGAAGAATATTGAGTTCGTAATCCGCAAAGGCGGCGCCCGCGCTCAGCGCCAGCATGGACGCGGTCAAAAGACCGAAGCTGAAAGACTTCGTCATCCCTGTTCTCCTGATTGAGGCGAAGGATCCCCCTTGATCCTCGCCGATCCCTTTCATCGTGCGCCGGGGCGGTTTCCCAGCGTGCGGATGTTCCATCAGACGATGCACAACCGCAAGAGAAAGCTGGGCCAAGCGAGGCGCTTTCCAAGGGGGCAGGGTAAAAAAGCCGGTTGCTTATCCCCGGCATTCGCCATCGGCGGCGTTTCGATAGAGTTCGTGCACCGCCTCTGCAATATTCGGAACTGCAGCGAGTGCTATGACCAAGCAGAGAAGGGAAACAAGGCGATGAAAGCGCCGGCCAGCCCGATAGGCAAGGAGCGCACCTGCGCCATAGATCAGGACGGCAGGCACGGCGAAGATCAACACCTGCAGCGGCCCGTCGCAATCGGGAGCGGCGATGCCCTGGGCACGATAGACGTTGGCCGGCGAGACGACTGCAAGTGCCGCAAGCGGCATTGCGAGCAGCAGGATGAGATAAGAGGCGAAGGCCCGCATGATCTGCTTAGCCTATCGCCTCATTTTTCAGCCGCGGCGGGAAAGCGTGAACTGCGCGCCGGAATCGGAGGTGCAATTGAGTTGGCTCGGGTTGACGAGGGCGCAATTAACCTTGGACTGGGTCTTGCGCACCAGCGAGGTCATGTTGATCTCCACCAGGGTCGGTGAGGTATTGATATAGGTACCCGAGGCAAGAAGCTGGTTGCTGTCGGTCGTGCGGGTGGTGAAAGTACCGCCCTGGAAGGTGGAAACGATGCCGTTCGGATCGCTCCAGTTGCCTTCGACGCCGGTAGCGGCGGGCGCGGTTGCAACCGGCAGGCGGCGCGGCTCTGATGAAACGCAGGCGGCAAGAGCGGCCGCTGCACCGACAAGAACGAGACCAGTTCTGATTTTCATAAGGCTTCTCCCGGCGAATCGGCGCGGCGGACTCCCGCCAAGTTCGGGCAAAACATGGCGCGCGCCCGGCATGAAGGCAAGCCTTGGAAGGGCAGCGGGCGGCATTTAGACAGCCGGCGTTACAAAAATGCCCGCCTTGCGGCGGGCATTGTCAAAGCCGTACAGGCGATCTCAGCGAACGAGAATGTTCCTGAACTGCCACGGATCCTTGGTGTCGATATCCTCGGGGAAGAGGCCCGGACGGCCGTCGAGCGGGGTCCAGTCGGTGTAGTGGCCCTCGACCGGGCCGAGATAGGGCATCTGCACTTCGAGGCAGCGCTTGTAATCGATCTCATCGGCTTCGACGATGCCGGCATTCGGGTTTTCCAGCGCCCAGACCATGCCGGCGAGGACGGCTGATGTGACCTGCAGGCCGGTGGCGTTCTGGTAGGGCGCGATGCGGCGGGTTTCTTCCAGCGACAGGCGCGAGCCATACCAGTAGGCATTCTTCTCATGGCCGTAGAGCAGGACGCCGAGTTCGTCGATGCCGTCCTCCAGCTCGTCCTCATCGAGAACGTGGTGGACCGGCTGCGGCGTGCCGCCATTGCCGAACATCTCATGCAGCGAGAGCACGGCGTCGTTGGCCGGATGGTAGGCATAGTGGCAGGTCGGGCGGAAGGTCACTTCGCCGTCCTTGTCGCGGACCGTGAAAAAGTCGGCGATCGAGATCGACTCATTGTGGGTAACGAGGAAGCCATATTGCGGGCCGGGCGTCGGGCACCAGGTCCGCACGCGGGTGTTGGCGCCCGGCTGTTCCAGGTAGATCGCCGCCTTGTTGCCCTTCTTGTGCTTCTTGGCGTTCTTCGGCATCCATTCTTCATGCGTGCCCCAGCCGAGTTCGGCCGGCTGCAGGCCTTCAGAGATGAAGCCTTCGACCGACCAGGTGTTCCAGAAGACGTTGAGCGGCTTCGGATGCTTGGTACGCTGGGTATCGCGCTCGGCGATGTGGACGCCCTTGACGCCGAGCTTCTTCATCAGCTTTGCCCAGCCTTCGCGATCGTGCTGGTCCGGTTCCTCGAATTTGAGGCCGGTATCGTTGGCAAGGTTGACGAGCGCCTGCTTGACGAACCAGGAGACCATGCCCGGATTGGCGCCGCAGGTGGAGACGGCGGTGGCGCCGCCCGGGTTCTTCGCCTTTTCCTTGCGCATGGTTTCGCGCAGCGCATAGTTGGTGCGGTCGGCATTGCTCATGCCCTTGTCGAAATAGAAGCCGAGCCAGGGTTCGACGACGGTGTCGATATAGGGAACGTCGAGTTTGCGGCAGAGCTTGATGATGTCGAGCGAGGAGGTGTCGACCGAGAGGTTGACGCAGAAACCCTGGCCTTCGCCTTCCGTCAGCAGCGGCTTCAGCAGTTCCTTATAGTTGTCCTTGGTGACATATTCCTTGATATGGCGAACGCCGTGCTTCTTCAGGATCTCCATGTCGGAAAGCTCTTCGCGCGGGTCAATGACGACCATCCGGCTCTTGTCGAATTTGAAATGGCGCTCGATCAGGGGCAATGTGCCGCGGCCGATGGAGCCAAAGCCGATCATCACGATCGGACCGGTAATTTCGGCATATACCGGATAATTCTGTTCCGTCATTCTTTTCTCCTGTGGAAGGGGACGAAGGCGTTCAGCCAGAGAATTGTTTTGAAATTGCCGCAGAGAGTGCGAGGTGACCGGCTCTAACCATAAAACGACGTCACAATAAAGAGCATTGAGGGGGAAAGGCCAAATATCGAGCGGCGATAGAGGCCGGCGAAGCCGTCCTGGGATCGGCAGCCAGCATGGCTTGGCTTAACCGATGACGGTGCCCTGGTGGAAGAGCATGCGCCAATGCCCATCCTCTTCCAGCCGCCAGATGGAACTGCGCAGCGTTTGCCTTTCGCTTTCGTCGACGTCCGTGTAAATGGCGCGATAGGTGACGAGCGCGATATGCTCGGCAAGTCTTTGGGTTTCGAAATGCTCGCCGCGTGACGTTCCCGTCCGATGCTCGGCCAAAAGAGCGGGCACGATCATATCGAAGGTATAGAGCCGTCCGGAACTGCCGATTTCCCGGAAATCGCGAGAGAGCAGCGCAGTCAGCATCTCCCGCGAGGCGCGAACCGATGGGTCGAAGAGTTTTTCCTCGAGTTCTTTCAGATGGGCGGCGAGATCATCCACAATCGGCTCCTGCAAATTCAGCGCTTCAGGATTTCCAGTCCTTCGACCGCCGTCGTCACGGCTAGCTCGGTGATTTCGTATTCGGCGACGCCGTGGATGGTGAAGGGATCGGTGGCGACATAGGCCTCGACCGCGGCGCGATCGCCGATTGCGAGGATGACACCGCCGGTGCGCGGCACCTTGCGGCCGGAGGCGAGAAACCAGCCCTTGGCATACCCCTCCTTCACCCAGGCCATGTGCGGCTCCATGTGCCTGTCGGCTTCATCGTTGGATTTTACATAGGTGAGCGAGAGAATGAACATGGTCAGTTCCTGACGAGGTTTGCGCGGATCAGGCCGCGCAGCGAGTTGCCGATATAAAGCGTGCCGGCATCGAGATCGGCAAGCGCGAGGCGGCCGACGCGGGCCTGGCGCCGGCAGATGAGCTCGGTGCGCAGCACACCGGCGAGCAGGCCGCAGGAGATGGGCGGGGTGCGCAGGATGCCGGTTCCGTCGTCCAGGAAGATCGAGGTAACGGTACCCTCGCAGACTTCGCCGCGCTCGTTCAAAAGGATGACCTCATCGGCCTCATCAGGCCGATATTCGGCCCGCGCGGCCTCGTAGACGGCGCGGCGCGTGGTCTTGACGCGCAGCAGCCTGTCGGCGGAATTCAGACGGGTTTCGGCGAGGCGGGCGATCCAGGTCGTATCGGGCGCCAGCGGGAGGAAGGCGGCGCTCGTCACCTCGATCCGACCTTGCGCATCGAAGGTCAGGCGGATGCGCAGCGGACCGGCAGCACCTGCAACGGCTTCGTCGAGCTTGGCCGCCGCCTCGATCGGCTGCGGGAAGCCAAGGCGACGGGCGGAGCGGGACAGCCGGGCGAGATGCAGCCGCAGCCGAATGAAGCCCTCGCCTGGCTGCCAGCGCAGCGTCTCGATCAGCGAAAAATCGATCATCGCGCAATCCATTGGTCGCCGACGGCGAAGCGGGCCTTGAGCAGGCATTCCTCATATTCGGCCTCGGCGGTGGAATCGAAGACGATGCCGCCGCCGACATTGAAGACGGCCCTGCCGCCCTCAAAAAGCGTGATGGTGCGGATGGCGACGGAAAAACGCATGGCGCCGGTGGGCGAGATCATGCCGATCGCGCCGCAATAGGCGTCGCGTGGGACATCCTCGAGCGCATGGAGAATTTCCATTGCCCGCATCTTCGGCGCGCCGGTGATCGAACCGCAGGGGAAGAGCGCGGAGAAGATGTCATGGATCGAAAGATCGGGGCGGAGCCTTGCCTGCACATGGCTCACCATCTGGTGGACGGTCGGATAGGTCTCGATGTCGAAGAGCTTCGGGACGTCAAGCGTGCCGACCTCGGTGATGCGGGAGATATCGTTGCGCAGGAGATCGACGATCATGCGGTTTTCCGCTTGCGTCTTGATATCGCTGCGCATGGCCTCGATGATTTCGGCATCCTCGGCGGCGGTCGCGCCGCGTTTCGCCGTGCCCTTCATCGGATGGGTCTCGATCCAGCCCTCTTCATCGGTGCGGAAAAAAAGCTCGGGCGACCGCGAAAGGATGACCGGACCGCCGAGATCGACCAGCGCGCCGTATTTGACCGGCTGGCGTTCGATCAGCGACCAGAAGGCGGCACGGGGATCACCGTTCCAGCGGGCCTCGACCGGCATGGTGAGGTTCGCCTGATAGGCGTCGCCGAGCCGCAGGTGCTTGTGAAGGCGGTCGAAGCGCTCCTTATATACAGGGAAATCCCAGGAGGCTTTCGGAGCGGTGAGGAATTCCTCGTTTTCGGGGCGCTGTTTTGGTTGGGCAAGCGGATGTGTATCCGGCTGTGGAGCGTCGAACACACCGAAACAGAGCAGCGGAGTTTCGCGATGTTCCCCGGCGAAGGGAGCGAGTTTTTCTTCGAAGAGGTATCCGGCCTCGTAGGCCATGTAGCCGGCAAGCCATTTGCCTGCGGTCTTGGCCTGCTCCATCCTGATAAGGCCTGCAAAGAACTCGGCGCGCGTCCTGGCAAGGATGATCTCTGCCGGCTCGGCGAAAAGCATCACCTGTCCGGTCGCGTCGTCGCGGAACAGAATATAGGGTTGGGTTTCGGCCATCGGCGTCTTTTCTTGGAGTGCGATCTCCCTGGTCCGCCAGCCGGCGCCTCTCCCCGCTTGCGGGAAGAGGTTTGGCGTGGGGACAGGGCTGATCAGGCCGCTCGGTCCAACGCTTCCAACTCGTCGATCAGCCCTTCGATCATCGACAGGCCCTGGCTCCAGAACGACGGATCGGTGGCGTCGAGGCCGAAAGGCTTCAGCAGTTCCGAGTGATGTTTGGTGCCGCCGGCCCTCAGCAGTTCGAAATACTTCTCCTGGAAGCCCTTCTCGGCCTTCTGGTAGACGGCATAGAGCGAATTCACCAGGCAATCGCCGAAGGCATAGGCGTAGACGTAGAAGGGCGAGTGGATGAAGTGGGGGATATAGGCCCAATAGGTCTCATATCCCTCGGAAATGCTGATCGCCGGCCCAAGGCTTTCCGATTGAACAGAGAGCCAGAGTTCACCGATGTCGTCAGCTGTGAGTTCACCTGATTTGCGGGCGGTGTGGAGCTTGCGCTCGAATTCGTAGAAGGCGATCTGGCGCACGACCGTGTTGATCATGTCCTCGACCTTCTGGGCAAGCATCGCCTTGCGCTCGCGCGTGTCGGTGGTCTTTTGCAGAAGCGCGCGGAAGGTCAGCATCTCGCCGAAGACGGACGCGGTTTCGGCAAGCGTCAGCGGCGTCTGGCACATCAGCGCCCCTTGCG
>Ga0102590_1004728_pt1 | contig 11194 bp, 15 predicted proteins | sample AraplaMF_Col_mMF_FD_76859 | JGI IMG/M metagenome (GOLD analysis project Ga0102590, IMG submission 76859) | Arabidopsis root microbial communities from the University of North Carolina, USA - plate scrape MF_Col_mMF | ecosystem: Host-associated > Plants > Roots > Endosphere | place: USA...
CTGCAGCACTTTCAGGCCGCGCTGGGCCAGCGTGAGCGTCGCCGCATTGCCGGCCATGCCGGCCCCGACGACGATGGCGTCGAATTTCTCCTCGATCATGGCGGTCCCCTCCCTAACTTGCGATGCGATCGCGCGAATGCGGCGACAGCCGCGCGCGGAACGCGGCGGTCAACGCCGGCAACAGCCTGATGGCGTCGGTGACGATGCCCACATGAGCGAACTCGAAGATCGGCGCGTTCTTGTCGGTGTTGATGGCGACGATGAGGTCGGCGCCCTCGACGCCGACGCGATGCTGGATCGCGCCGGAGATGCCGGCGGCGATATAGAGCTTGGGCCTGATGGTCTTGCCGGTCTGGCCGATCTGCCGGTCGGAGGTGACCCAGCCCTTCTGCACCAGCGGCCGCGAGCAGCCATATTCGGCGCCGAGCACAGTCGCGAGCTGGCGCACCAACTGGAAATTCTCCGGCGACCCGAGCCCGAGGCCGCCGGCGACGACCACGTCGGCGTAAGCGAGATTGGACTTGGCGGAATCCCGATCAGGCAGATACGACAGCACCTTGGTGACGATGTCGTCCTCGACGAGGCCGAGCGGATGGCTGACGATGCGGCCGGTGTCGCGAACCACGCGCTCCGGCATTGGCATCACGCGTGGACGAACGGTCGCCATCTGCGGCCGGTAGTTCAGCGTATAGATCGTGCAGAGCAGCGAGCCGCCGAAGGTCGGCCGCGTTGCGGCCAGCGAGCCGTCCGCATCGACGTCGAGCTCGGTGCAATCAGCGGTGAGGCCGGTGAGCAAGGTGGTCGCCACCGAGCCCGCCAGGTCGCGGCCGAGCGTGGTGGCACCGAGCAGCAGGATCTCCGGCTTGTAGGTGTTGACGACGTCGGTCAGCGCCTTGGTGTAGGATTCGTTGCGATAGTCGGCCAGAAGATTGTCGGCGATCATATAGACGAGGTCGGCACCGTAACAGAAAGATTCGGCGGCAGCGTGTTGCGTCGCCTCGCCATCCGGACCGATCACGACAGCGGCGAGATCGACCTTGAGCTTGTCGGCAAGCTTGCGACCGGCCCCCATCAACTCCCAGGAGACCGGATGCACGACACCGCGCTCCTGCTCGATGAAGACCCAGACATGCTTATAGGCCTTGAAATGCTCGGGCAGCTCCTTCTTGGTGGAAGCGCGGCCACCGGCGGCCTGAGCGGGAGTTTTCGGTGCGGTGCTCATAGTCGGTGCTCCCTTTGCATCAATATCCGCGCGCCAGCGTCGCGAGTTCGACCTCCAGCGCCGGCTGACGCTTGAAGATCGCCTCGATCAGGGCATCGGCCGGTTGCTCGCCGACCTCGATCAGAGCCGCCTTTTCGCTGCGCGCGGCCGGTGCAAACACCCGCTTGACGATCGTCGGCGATCCCCTCAGTCCGCATTTCGAGATGTCCTCGACCCCGGCATCCTGGGCGCTCCATTTCACAATCGGCGCGCGTGCCGCGCGGAGTGCATCAGCCATGGCACCACGCCGAATCTGGTTGGTCGCTTCCAGCATCGTGACCAGACACGGCAGCCGGGTACGCAAGATCTGCACGCCGCCTTCGGAGCGTCGCTCCGCATCGATCGTACGCGCCTCGAGATCAAGCGCGCTGATCTTCGCGACATAGGTCAGCTGCAACAGGCCGAGCCGCTTGGCGATGCCAGGACCGACCTGGGCCGTGTCGCCATCGATCGTCTGCTTGCCGGTGAAGACCAGATCCGGCGGTCCGAACTCGGTCGAAATCTTCCGGATCGCGGTGGCAAGTGCGTAGGTCGTGGCCAGCGTATCGGCACCGGCAAAGAAACGATCGGTCAGCAGGACCGCCCGGTCGGCGCCGAACGTCAGCGCCTTTCGAAGCGAGTCTTCGGCCGAGGGCGGCCCCATGGTCAGCACCGTGACCTCGCCGCCGAACTTGTCGCGCAGCTCGAGCGCCGCTTCGAGCGCAAACAGATCATAGGGGTTAATGATGGTCGGCACCCCCTGGCGCATGATGGTGTTGGTCACGGGATGCACGCGAATCTGCGCGGAATCGGGAACCTGCTTGATGCAGACGACGATGTGCATGCGCTTCTCCAAAGCTTGGCCAGATAGAGGACAGCAAGTGTCGTACCAACTGCGGCGACGACGAAAATCGATCAGGAGTCCAATGGCTTGCGATGGCGCCGGGACGAGTTGCCCGTCGGGTGGACACGACACTCGACACACGCGTCGGAAATCCGACAGGCCCCAACAGACATGATTTTGCCAAAGCAGGCGTTCCAGGGCGCACGCAAGCCCGCCCACGGATCATTCGCGGCTCCGCTGCACGACGAGAGAACGTTCACTTCAATGTGCCGAGCTGCACCAATGTCGGCGTCGGCTTCGCCTGCGGCGCAACAGCATCCTTCAGGACCTTGAAGACCCGCTGGTCGATCGGAGTCGATGCGACAAAATCCGCATAGGCCCGCTCGAGCACCGCCCTGCATCGCTCGGCAACGACATCGTCCGCGGCGCCGATAAAATCCTCGCCCGCGAGATACTGGCCCATCCGCCGCAGGATATGCAGCCGGGCCACGTTGACGACCTTCGCGTCGTAGTCGACGCCAAGCAACGCGAAGAATTCCTCCGCCGAAGACGCGCTGTTCAATTGCGCCAGAATTCCATCAGCCATTGCAGGTCTCCATCAGGCTCGTGGTGCCGCCACAATCGGACGTCGACAAGGCGGGATCATCGGCCCGGCCCGGCACGCCGGCATCGCGCAGACGCTTCTGCATGTGGGTGAGCCGCGCTTCCAGGAATTCGACGCGATCAAGCAGCACCTCGATCGCATCGCCGACGGGGTCGGGCATCAGATGATGATCGAGATCGATCCGTCCGACCACGCGGCGGTGGCTCAATTGCGGCCGCACCACGCGCGCGGGGATGCCGACCACGGTGACGTCAGGCGGCGTGCTCTCGATCACCACTGAATTGGCGCCGACGCGAGAGCCGGCCCCGACCGTGATCGGCCCGAGAATCTTGGCTCCAGCCCCGACGACGACGCGGTCCTCCAGCGTCGGATGACGCTTGCCCGGCGACCAAGACGTACCGCCCAGCGTGACGCCATGATAGAGCGTGACATCGTCACCGACCTCGGCGGTTTCGCCGATGACGACACCTGCACCATGGTCAATGAAGAAGCGGTGACCGATCCGGGCGCCGGGATGAATGTCGACATTGCTGAGGAAACGTCCGAGCCAGGACAGCAACCGTGCCGGAAAGCGCCAGCCGCTGTTCCACAGCCCATGCGCGATCCGATACCATATCACCGCGTGGATTCCGGGATAGGTCAGGAGGGTCTCGACCTGGCCGCGCGCGGCAGGATCGCGCTGACGTACACAGGCGATATCCTCGCGGATCAACGCGAGCAAGGACGGTCCCGCCGGCCTCGCATCGTCCGGATCGGCCATTGGAATGTCGACGACACAGGCCATGATAACCTCACGCACAGTTGAGGAGCGAGCGCTCGTGCACTTCGCGCCAGATCGCAGTCACCGTCTCGCGCGCGACGGCGCCCTTGTGTTCGACCGCATGCTTGCGAACCCGGGCAAGAATAGTCCTGGCCTCCTCCGCACTGACGGCAAGCTGCAATTCCGAGAGCAACGACGTGATCGCCGCCAATCCCGAGTGCTTGCCGATGACGATGCGGTTGGCGCGGCCGAGCAATCCGGGATCGAGCGCCTGATAGGTACGCCGGTCCTTCAACAGACCATCGACGTGAATGCCTGACTCGTGCGTGAAGACATGCTCACCGACGATCGCCTTGTTGAGCGGAATCGCGCGTGCGGCCGCAGCGGCAACCACCGCGGCGACATTCTCCAGTTCCGACAGCACCACGCCGGTGTCGTGGCCGTAGAGTTGCTTGAGCGCGACCGCGACCTCCTCGAGAGGTGCATTGCCGGCCCGCTCGCCAAGCCCGATCACGGTCACGGAGGCATGGGTGGCGCCGGCCTTAATCGCCGCAAGCGTATTGGCGGTCGCGAGCCCCAGGTCGTCATGGCCGTGGAACTCGAGCTCGAGATCGGTGGTCGCGCGGAGCGCTTTCATGAGCGCGAAGGATGCGTCGGGATCGAGCACGCTCAACGTGTCGGCGATACGAAATCGGCGCGCACCGGCGGCCTTGGCGGTTGCGATCAGCTCGACCAGAAACTCGACGTCGGCACGCGATGAATCCTCGCCGCCGACGGCAGCGTCGAGCCCCTTGTCACGGGCATAGCCCACCACGCGCCGCACCTGCTCCAGAGCCGCAGCCCGTCCGCCACTGAGCTTGGCGGCAATCTGCACGTCGGAGGACGGGATCGACACATTGACCATGGAGACCCCCGCCGCGATCGCCGCGTCCACGTCCGCCTGCCGCATCCGGCACCAGGCAATCGCCGTCACCGGCAAGCCCGCCTCCACAATGGCGCGGATCGCGGTCACCTCCTCGTGCCCCATGGCCGGGGTCCCGGCCTCGATCTCGACAACACCCGCCCGCGCCAGCGCGCGCGCGATCGATACCTTTTCCCCTGTGGTGAAGGCTACCCCGGGCGCCTGCTCGCCGTCGCGCAACGTCGTGTCGTTGAGAACGATGGGGCGGGACAATACCTTGTCCGACAGTGTCGTTACGCCGGCGAACGCCATCAGCGGGCTCCGTATCAAATTCTTCCGCTGTTCCTCAGCAACCCGCGTGCCACCACCGAGAACGGCAAAAGGCGCTTGAAATCAAAGCTCTTTTCGGCTGATCTGGCTTTGTCGCATATGCGACAAGGTCGCGAAGGCGACGCGTCAGATGTCCGCTGGCTTGCGGCAGATGTGAATGATGATGTCGAGCCTGGATATCTCGTGGCCAGGCAAGGCCTCCGGCATTTGCGCCACAATCAGCCGTTCCGGAACGTCGATCAGGACATCCTCGCCCACCAGATAGAAATGCGGATGCACGCTGGTATTGGTGTCGAAGAAGGATCTCGATCCGTCCGGTCCGATTCGGCGCAGCAGGCCCGCCTGCGTGAACTGATTCAGCGTGTTGTAGACCGTCGCCAGTGAAAGCTGGATGTTCGCCTCGACCGCCTCGCCATAGAGCATTTCGGCAGTGACATGGCGATCGCCTCTGGCAAACAGCAATTCGCCAAGCATCACCCGCTGGCGTGTCGGTCGCAGCCCCGCATCCCGCAACCGCCGTGCACAACCGGGCCCGTCGGCATCCAACCGCTCGCATGCCGCTTCGGACTCCGCGTCAGCAAGGGCCTCCTGATACTTGTCGCCAGAGAACAGGTCCATGTGGGCTTGCCTCACGCTCGCCGATCGCCGGCCGGATCGACATGATCGACGGCGCCGCGCAAATATTCCCGGCGACGCTCGGCCATGCGGCTCTCGCCGTTCTCCTCACCGAAGCAGAGATCGAAATCATTGCATTGCGTGCAGATGGGCGTCGTGCACATCACAAAGCCATCGTCCTCGCACAGCATGCGATAGAAGAAGCGCTTCCAGCGCATGTTCCGGGTATTGCGCGCCGCCAGAGGCGCGAAGTGCCGGGTCAGCAGACGGGACAGTTCCGGGCGCTCGCGCAATCCGAGATCTTCCCACAGATGGTTCGGCTCCATGGCGCGGCGTGCCACCATCGCCGCGAGCCAGCGGCCTATCTCGCCGTCGGTTGACCGCTGCGCGAGCAAGAGATCGCGCACCATGGCCGTCTCGTCGTCGCCGTCCCGATCGGACCTGGCATCCCAGGCGAATGCTCTCACCCCGGCCGACGGGAAGCATTGAGCCAGCAGCTCATTGAGGTCCTGCTCGGCGAGTCCCGCCCGCTCGGCGATCTGGCCGCCATCCATCACCGAAGCAGCCAGGATGGACGCCAGCACGTGGCGATCGAAATCGTCGTTGTCGCGGATATCGGCATCCGCCGGGTCACGTCCGGTCAGCAGGCGGTAGAAGGCTCTTCCGGCGTGCGTCTCGCCGGCATCTGCCGGCGCGAACGGAAATGACGACACGTCGATCCGGCTCGCTTGTGCTGCAATCACGGAAGGCTCCGCTGCTGTCGTTGTGAAGCCGATGCCGGCCTCCCCGGTCGGGGAGGCCGGCACGAGGGATCAGGCCGACATGGCGGCGAGTTCGGCGGCGGTCTTGCCGACGACGGACTCGTCCACCGCCTTCATGATGCCGTGCTCCATCAACATGTCCTCGAGCTCGTCCATCGTGATCGGGGTCGGGATGATGCCCTTGCCGCCGTTGTTGTGGATCTTCTGCGCCAGCTTGCGATAATGATCGGCCTGCTGGGACTCCGGCGCGTATTCCAGCACCGTCATGCGGCGCAGCTCCGCGTGCTGCACGATGTTGTCGCGCGGCACGAAGTAGATCAGCTGGGTGCCGAGCTTCTTCGCCAGCGCTTCTGCCAGTTCCAGCTCCTTGTCGGTCTGCCGTTCGTTGCAGACCAGGCCGCCGAGACGCACGCCGCCGGAATTGGCGTATTTCAGAATGCCCTTGGAGATGTTGTTGGCGGCATACATCGCCATCATCTCGCCGGACATCACGATATAGATTTCCTGCGCCTTGTTCTCGCGGATCGGCATCGCGAAGCCGCCGCACACGACGTCGCCGAGAACGTCGTAGGACACGTAGTCGATGTCCTCATAGGCGCCGTTCTCCTCCAGGAAGTTGATCGAGGTGATGACGCCGCGGCCGGCGCAGCCGACGCCGGGTTCCGGGCCGCCGGACTCGACGCAACGGATGTCGCGGTAGCCGACTTTCATGACATCCTCGATTTCGAGGTCCTCGACGCTGCCGGCATTCGCCGCCAGGCTGAGGATGGTGTCCTGCGCCTTGGCGTGCAGGATCAGACGGGTCGAGTCCGCCTTGGGATCGCAGCCGACGATCAGGATCTTGTGGCCCATCTCCGCCAGCGCAGCTAGCGTGTTCTGCGACGTCGTCGACTTGCCGATACCGCCCTTGCCGTAAAACGCGATTTGTCTCAGTGAAGACATGTTGCTCTCCATCAACCGATTGCCAATGATTTCGCACGATGCTCGCGCGAGATTGTTTCTCTCTCAGAAACGTGGGCACACGGGGCTCGGGAAGGAGAACATCGCTCGCCATCGGCGTCGGCGTGCTCTCAGCCCTCACTCGTTGTTGCTGCATCCAAATAGCAACTGGCGTGCCATTCCCGGCACGAGCACTAAGCGACTGATCATGCTTGAAGAATAATTCGCAGCCGGCAGCGACAGAAGCTGTGCCGAACCCTACAGAGGTAGTGCCACTGTCGGAAACCGGACAAGCCTTCGAGCCGAAACGCGCCTGTTTAACGGCCGTTTTCGTGACCGGAAAGCGGAACGGAAATTGCTAACTCTCTTCGTCAGATGCGATTTGAGGAGAGCGACAGATGCAGATCGGAGTCGAAACAGCCAAGGCCGTGGACCAGCGGCGCGTGTTCGTGGTCGACGAGGACGAGATCACCCGCGCGGCCCTGCAGTTCATGCTGCACGACGAGATCGAGACCCATGAGTTGACCAGCCCCGAGGAGGCCTATGCAAAGGGCGTCGACTGGCTCAAGCCCGACGTCGTCCTGCTCGGCGTCTCATTCCTCAAGAGCCGCGGGCCCGGCTTGATCGGGGAGCTTATCGCAAAATTCCCCGGCGTCCGTATCCTGGTCGTGACCGACAGGTCGGACGAGGCGACCGCGGTCGAGGCGATGAAAGCCGGTGCGCATGGCGCGGTGGTCAAGCCCCTGACACTCGAGGGCGTGCGGCAGAAAGTCGACACCATTCTCGGCCGCGGCGGAGCGGCGCCGCTGATCCAGCTTTCCGTGATAAAATAGGCGCACGCCATGGCGACCGTTCTGTTCTACCAAAAGCCGGGCTGCGGCACGAATGCACGGCAGATCCGCGCGCTCGAAGCCGCGGGTCATCAGGTTGTCGCCAAGAGCCTGCTCACCGAGCCCTGGACCGCACGGGATCTGATGACCTTCTTCGGCGATACGCCCGTGGCATCCTGGTTCAACCCAGCTGCGCCACGGGTGAAATCCGGCGAAGTCGATCCCGCCGCAATCGATGCCGCAGGCGCGCTCGCGTTGATGCTCGACGAACCGCTGCTGATCCGACGGCCTCTGGTCGACGCCGATGGTGCGCGATGCGCCGGCTTCGACCGCGAGCCGGTGCTGTCGCTGCTTGGCGGCGGCTCGCGCGACGACCTCCAGGGCTGCACGCGACCTGAGGCCGTGCCGCGTTGCCCGGATTCCCTCACCGCGACTTAGCTTCGCGCCAACACCATCACGAGGCGATCGACGCGCTTGCCCTGCTTGAGATGGGACTCGACGATCTCATCGACGTCCTCCGGCGTGGTTGGACGATACCAGACGCCATCGGGATAGATCACCATCAGCGGGCCGGCGGCGCAGAAGCCGAGACAGCCAGACGCGGTGAAACCGATATCGGTCAGCCGCTGCGCCTCGATCGCCTTGCCGAACCGCTCCCACAAAGCCGCACCGCCGGCCGCGCCGCAGCTGCCGCGAGGATGTCCAGGTGGGCGCTGGGTATGGCAGGCAAAGACGTGATGCCGGTAGAGTTGCGGGAGCTGGAACTCCTCCGCGTTCACACCGTCACTCATACGGCCGCCACCGCGATACCCTTGTCGTTCAACAGCGCGGCGAGTTCACCGGCCTTGAACATCTCGCGCACGATGTCGCAGCCGCCGAGAAACTCGCCCTTGACGTAGAGTTGCGGAATCGTCGGCCAGTTCGAGAACGCCTTGATGCCATCACGGATTTCCGGATCAGCCAGCACGTTAACGCCGGCAAAGGGCACGCCAAGACCACTCAGGATCTGCACCACGGCGCCCGAAAAGCCGCATTGCGGCGCCGCCGGCACGCCCTTCATGAACAGCACGATGTCATTGCCGGCGATGACGTCCTTGATGCGTTGTTCGGTCGGGTTACTCATGGACATTTTCTCCTCATGGTCATGGATGATCGACAGCCGGACGCGCGCCGTTCACTTCGGTACGTCCGTTTCGAGCGCCAGCGCGTGCAGCGCCTCGCCCATGTTTCCCTTCAACGCGGCGTAAACCATCTGGTGCTGCTGAACGCGGCTCTTGCCGGCAAAGGCCTGCGAGACGACGCGTGCACCATAGTGATCTCCGTCGCCTGCGAGATCCGTCACGATCACCTTCGCGTCCGGGAACGCCTCGCGGATCAGCTGTTCGATGTCTGGGGCGGCCATCGCCATATCATGCACTCCTCTTCTCGAGCGCCTCTATGCAAGCTCCAAACCAGTCCGGAGCACGCGTTCCCGGGCACTGTGGCCCGCATCGTGTTCGACTTCCGACAATCCTGTGCCTATCGCTGTCGCGGACGTGACGGCATCGGGCCACTTGGCGTTCAACGAGATTATTGCCTGATCGTCACGCGCCGAATTCGCATCCGTACGGAAGATTTTCCGCGGCCCGGCTCTTGCTTTGCAACAGCGTGACCTGCCGCCCGATGCCAGGAACTGCACCTGCGTTGGCGTACAAGGACGCAAGAATTGGACGCCCGGTACGAACAACCATGGATCATCGTGATCGCCATGCTCGCTGACACCGACGCCATCAATTTCGGAGAGCTTCCGCCGGAGATCGACGCCCTGCTGCAGCAGGGCGTCATCAGATACCGCCGCGATCCGATCGAGGCCGATCGCATCTTCCGCCAGGCACTGGACGCCGCCCCGACCGAGCTTGCGGTGTATTTTTGCCTCTACAAGATCCACACCTATCGCGGCTATCTCGACGAGGCCCAGGAAATGGCCGAACGCGGCCTGCGCGAAGCCGCGCTCCAGGCTGGCTGGAAAGCCGACTGGCGAGGCTGGCAGCCTCAGGATGAGCTGCCGGAAGGAGCCGGACGCTTTGCCCTCTACACGCTGAAGGCGCTCGCGTTCATCCATTTGAGGAAGGACAACCGGAAGCAGGCGCACGAGCTCCTCATCGCCTTGCGCAGGCTAGACCCCGCGGGCGCCGTCGGCTGGTCGGTCGTGGCCGCCCTCGCCGATGGACTGCAATGAGGCCGTGATGATGACGTCCGCTGTTGCCGACAAGGATGCATTGGTTACCGAGATCGTCGCTGCGTTGCGGACCGTGCACGATCCCGAAATTCCCGTGAACATCTACGATCTCGGCCTGATCTACCGGATCGAGCCGAAGAACGACGGCCTGGTCGAGATCGACATGACCTTGACCGCGCCGGGCTGCCCCGTCGCCGGCGAAATTCTGAATTGGGTGGAGACGGCGGTCCGCGCAATCGACGGCGTCGCCGGGGTCGAGGTTCGGCTGGTGTTCGATCCGCCCTGGGACAGCTCGCGGATGTCCGATGACGTCAAGCTCGAGCTCGGCCTGCTCTAGCGACACGGCCGAAGCACATCAACATGGAGGATGCACATGATCGAACTGATCGCAGGCGACGGAAGCCATTTTTCCGCCTATCGCGCCGATCCGGCGGAGACCCCAAAGGGAGCCGTGGTCGTTCTTCAGGACGTCTTCGGGATCACGCCCGACATCCGGAAGGCCGTGGACACGTTTGCCGCCAAAGGCTATGTCGCGATCGCACCATCCTTGTTCGATCGGGTAAAACCGGGCGTAAGCCTCAGCCGGGACGAATCCGGCCGAGCTGACGGCACGGCGATCTCTGAGCAGATCGGCAAGGACCAGGCGATCTCCGACATTCAGGCTGCGGTGGATGCGGTGAAGGACGCCGGCAAGGTCGCGATCGTCGGCTACTGCTGGGGAGGCGACCTCGCCTACTCTGCCGGCAACAAGATCGACGGCATCGCCTGCGTGGTCGGCTATGACGGCAGCGAGATCGTTGCCGACTACCGCGAAAAGCGCAAAGTGCCGACGCTGTTGCATTTCGGCGACAACGATCCGCGGGTTTCGCCGGAGCAGATCACCCAATTCCGCGCCTATCGCCCCGACGTCAGCGCCTTCACCTATCCAGGCGACAGCTATCGCGAGGACGCCGGTGATCAGGCGCTGGCGCGGACTCAGTTCTGGATCTCGCAATATGTCGAAGGCCAGCCGCCCATTCTCCTGAAGAATGCCGGTGCCTATGCGCAGGCCAAGACCGAGAAGAAGAAAAAGAAGAAGGACGACGATCTCGGACCGCCGATGGATTGACGGCTCGCCCGTCCGCGACCTGGAAGGAGCACCGCATGCTTCCG
>Ga0102590_1004729_pt1 | contig 11191 bp, 10 predicted proteins | sample AraplaMF_Col_mMF_FD_76859 | JGI IMG/M metagenome (GOLD analysis project Ga0102590, IMG submission 76859) | Arabidopsis root microbial communities from the University of North Carolina, USA - plate scrape MF_Col_mMF | ecosystem: Host-associated > Plants > Roots > Endosphere | place: USA...
GTTTCGGCCGTCGTCGAGAATTTTCGAGAGGTTCCAGCGCAAGAGGAGGGCCGGTTATCCCGGCCCTTTTGGAGGCCAGCTATATCGGCCCGATCAGTTATCGTATTCATGGCAAACGTCACTGATTGATGCGCCACTCTCGCCGCCGGGGGGTATCAACGCCCGAATTTGCATGTGCCGCACCCGGCAATCCATGGCCTTTGGCTGGGGCGTGATGCGTTGGGTCAACCGGCGCGACAGTGATCGGGTGTGCCGTTATCGCCGCTCGTACAGTCGCCCGCGTAGGTGCTGGAGCTGGGATTTGTGGAGCCGCCATTGGTTGGGCCGAACGGCTGCAGGGTCTTGGTCGGCGAAGAGCAAGGTGCTGATCTGTAGCGATACGCCTGAGAGTGGGGAAAGAGATCCTCATGGTTAGCCAGCCATGATCGAAAGATGCTCAGTTCGACGTCTGGCAATGCGTGGTGTCGTTCATTCGCTGGCAACGGGTCTGGAAATTGGTCAGCGGCTGCTGTTGTTTCTGTTGCTGCTGCTTCGCGTGGAGCAAGCCGGCTCTCACCGTTGCACTCCCCGCAGGAATTTCCGGCCGTCTGACATCGGTATCGGGAGTCGGACTGTGACAGCCGGCCAGCGCAGCGACCGCACATAGCGCCGCGGCCAGAAGGAACATGCGTTTCATTGCTATTGCCCCTCTCCAATTCCCTGAGACACGCAATGCGTCGAACCTCAGGATACAATTGGGACGTGAAGAGTTCAAAGCGCTAAATCTGGGCAACACTACAGCGCACGGCCGTCGGTGCGAATATCCCAGGCGCCGACCGTTCGAAAGCATTTCAAAAGTGGGGAAAGAAAACACCTGCTTTTGGAATATCAACAAAAGCAGGCGCTTATCTTTGAAACTGGCTCCCCGGGCCGGATTCGAACCGGCGACCTGTCGATTAACAGTCGAATGCTCTACCGCTGAGCTACCAGGGATCACCGCTCGCCGCGGTGTGAGTGGCCTAATACAAATGCTTGCCCGATTTGCCAAGCGGTTTTTTCAAAAAAATGACATCCGCTTGTATTCGCTCTGTATAACCCCATCTCCTGTGGATGACTGAAGCACATGATACCACTGGAAAATCGGGCGCCAAGCGATTTGGCATCAATCACAACACCGGCCATCTCGTTCTAGGCTCCGTGAGCATTCCGTTTCCACGGTCGCGCCTCGGTAGAATGACGATCGGCATTCTGCTGATCCTGGGTGGCGTTTTGGGATTCTTGCCCATTTTAGGCTTCTGGATGCTCCCGCTGGGATTCATCGTGCTGTCGCACGATTTGCATCTCGTTCGCCGGATGCGGCGGCGATTCTCTGTCTGGTGGAGCAAGAGGCGGAAACCGCCCCTTGATTAGCTGAACAAACCTGCGGTCCAATAAAACAGCGCCGAGATAAGCGCAGCCGCCGGAAGCGTGATTACCCAGGCAACGACGATGTTGCCTGCCAGGCCCCAACGGACTGCCGAGACGCGGCGTGCAGCACCCACCCCTATGATCGCACCGGTGATGGTGTGGGTCGTGGACACTGGAATCCCGAGCCATGTGGCTCCGAAGAGCGTCAGCGCGCCGCCGGTCTCCGCACAGAAACCCTGCATCGGGTTCAGTCGGGTGATCTTCGACCCCATGGTGTGGACGATTCGCCAGCCGCCGAAGAGTGTCCCAAGCGCCATCGCCGTCTGGCAGGAGAGCACGACCCAGAGTGGTACGTGAAAGCTTCCCCCGAGATAACCCTGCGAATAGAGGAGCACGGCAATGATGCCCATCGTCTTCTGTGCATCATTGCCGCCGTGACCAAGCGAATAGAGAGAGGCGGATACGAACTGCAGGACGCGGAATGTGCGATCGACAGCGAAGGGTGTCTGTCGAACGAAGATCCAGGAGACGGCAAGCACGAGGAAGAGCGCCAACATGAAGCCGATGAACGGCGACATGACGATGGCGCTCGCTGTCTTCAGCAATCCGCTCCACACGATTGAGCTGAAGCCGACTTTTGCGAGGCCGGCTCCCACCAGCCCGCCCACCAGCGCGTGCGAAGAACTGGACGGGATACCGAAGATCCAGGTGACGATATTCCAGATGATCGCACCCATCAGTGCCGCAAAGATGACCAGCGGTGTGACGATATTGGGATCGATGATGCCGGTACCGAGGGTTTCGGCAACGTGGAGACCGAAGAACAGAAACGCAATGAAATTGAAGAAAGCTGCCCAGACAACTGCATAGTGAGGTCGGAGCACCCGCGTCGAGACGATCGTTGCGATCGAATTCGCGGCATCGTGAAGGCCGTTCAGGAAGTCGAAGAACAGCGCAACCGCGATCAGGCCGGCGAGCACCGGAAAGGCGAGGGTGGCGTCCATCAAACGTTCTCAATCACGATGCCGCTGATTTCGTTGGCAACGTCTTCGAAGCGATCAACGACCTTCTCCAGTTCACCGTAGATTTCGCTGCCGACGATGTAGGCCATTGCATTTGACGCACCGTGACGAAGGAAAAGCTCCTTCAGGCCGTGGTCGTGCAACTCGTCCGAGCGCCCTTCGACGCGGGTGACCTCCTCCGCAATCGCCATGAGCCGCGGGGCATTGGCGTTGATGCGGTCGAGCAGGGGGATCGCCTCGCCGATGAGATGGGCAGCCTGCACGATGGCCGCCCCCATTTCTTGCATGCGGGGATCGAATTGGGTCTGCTCGAAGAGCCGGATCGTCTTGACGGTCTTGTGCATCATATCGATCGCGTCATCCATCGACTGGATCAGATCCTTGATATCGACACGGTCGAAAGGCGTGATGAAGCTTCGGCGAACCGCGAGTAGCACCTCGCGGGTGATCTCGTCGGCATCGTTTTCGAGTGCGACGATCCGATCGCAATGCCGCTCGGTGTCCTTGCCGGCAAGCAATTCGTTCAGCGCTTCCGCCGCCCCTACGATCGTCTGGGAATGCTGGGAAAAGAGGTCAAAGAAGCGGTCTTCACGCGGTAGAAGTTTACGAAACCAGCCGAGCATTCCATCCATCCGTTTGAGAATTTTTAGGAGCCCGTCATAAATTAGCAGGGCTTGCAATAAAAGTGTCACAATTGCACCGGCCAAGATTCTTTTCCGCCGTGCATTTGCAATGGGCGTCAGGGAACTTGAGACTTGCCTGAGCGTTAAAGTTCTAAGCGTTTTCTGACGCGAGACATGCAGGAAATGAGAAGGTGCTGGAATGAAGAAGCTTGCGGTACTGGTATTGGCAATTGCGACGGGCCTGTCCGGCATCGGACCGTCCTTCGCCGAAAATTCGGGTGACGAGCATTCACCTCAAAGCCGCGGTGAGTTTGGAGATTCCGGCGCCAGAAACAGCCGCAACTACGACCGCTGCAGCTTCTATCGTTGCGGTGGTTACCGGCATGGCCATTATGGTGGGCGTTACTATCATAATGATTACTATCGCCATTACGACAACGATGCCGGCGCACTGATCGGTGGCTTGGCGGCGGGCGCGATCATCGGCGGACTGATTGCTCAGCCACGGGCCTACCCGGTCGGCAATTCGCACGTCGATTGGTGTTACAGCCGTTACCGCTCCTATCGCGCATATGACAACACCTATCAGCCGTATTATGGCCCGCGGCGGCAGTGCCACTCACCATACTAATGGTTGATCATAGAAACCGGCGGGCATATCGATTGGAAATCCTGCCGGTTTTTTAATAACCCCCTTGCACTCAATTTCTATTCATTCTAAATGCCCGCCAACGCTTCGGTGATGAAGCGCAGTGAGGCCTCGTGGCGGAGTGGTGACGCAGAGGACTGCAAATCCTTGTACCCCGGTTCAATTCCGGGCGAGGCCTCCATCTTGATTTTCTATCCGTAAGATATTGATTTGCAGTCGGATTTTGTGACTCGGCTGCAGTGACTGTAGCCAAGTCGAGTCGGGCGCGGGCGTCTTATTCGGGTTTGCAGGTTGCTGTTCAATCGCCAGCCGGCAGTAAGTCTCCTGCCGTTTCGATCCTCGGGAATTTATTTGCAGCGAGCTCGCCAACCCACTTACTCCAATCGGACTAGGACCTAGGTCCATCTGTGACAGCTCTTACAACGGAGCTATGTTCTTTTTGCTGGTCTGCCGGGGGACAAGATAAGGCGTTGAAGGTATCGGACCCACTCCTTGATCAGCTCCATTTCGCTGCCCACGGCAGACAGGGCGGGGGTAAGTTTTCTGTCCCAGCAATGCTGAGGGGGCGGCCAGGTTGGTCGCCCCCTCCCGGATCATGATTACGTGGTCCTGCCGAGTATCTTGGCGGTCGGGGTCGAACGCTTCTGGACGCCTTCCTTCCAAATTTAAGCTCCGACGACATTTTTCTCCACCGGCATAGTGAAAATCCGCAAGGTGTTAGATTTGGTGCATGCTTTCCATGACCAAATCGGCGATTGCCGGGTTTTTGATAGGGCGCTAAGCTTCACCCTCAATTCTGAGGAGCGCCTATGATGTCGGCGACCAAAATACCGCAACTGATCTTTGCTTTAAGTGTGGCGCGCGAGATGGCCGAGCGTGAACTCCACGCCGAGATGCTTGTCATGCTGATCGAGGAGGCACTGAAAGAGGCGCAGGAAGAGGCGTTGCGCCACGGCATTCTCGTCGACATAGAAGAGGAAACCGAACTGCAGTAGCCTTCAACGGCAAACCGAGCGGCCCCGGCCGCGGCTGTTTTCGGCCCCGGCCGGGTTGTCGATCGGGGAGGGGCTGGGGAGGCTCCGCGATCGACCGCGACACGATATAGGTCCCATTCGACGGCCGCCATTGGTGCTTAAAGGTAGGTTTCGTCGTTTGTTCTTGCCTAAAAAGAACTTCTCAACGGTCCACTCGTCACCCACGCCGCGGCTTGCAGTTCAGTTGACCCTTTGCAGTGACGGCATTGGTGATACGCCAGTTGTCGCGACACTCGGGGCGCTGACTCTCACAAAGGGGATAAGGAGTATGATCGCCAGCAGCGCGCCGATGAAGAAGCCGCCCAGCACGAGTGGTTTGATTGCCATGTCACATCCGCCGAATCCCAAGGAAACGACACTATCGGGACAAAAACTGACAATGGCCTGAAGGCAGTTAGTTAGCTCGTTTCACGATCGAAAAGGCCGCAGCAGAAGATGCCGATCAGCGTTGCGATGATGAAGAAGTCGAACAATGAGAGATATTCGATGATGTTCAGCATGGCCTACTCCTCCTCTGTTCCTCCGGTTGCAATAATATCACAGCGCGCTCGTTTGTTCCACGAAGGGTGGCTGCGGGCCCGCATCGGGAATGCTCGCACCCCGAATTCTTGCCGCAGGCATTCGCGAAGCCTTGAAAGGCCAGTGTGCTGAGATTAAGAGACGTCCAGACAAAGCCGCTTCTACCGAGCGAGAGGACATGATGAATTTCGAATCAGCACGCGCAAACATGGTCGACAACCAGCTCCGCACGACGGACGTCACCTCGCATTCAGTGCTGACGGCCTTCCTCACGGTGCCGCGCGAGGCTTTCGTTCCAGAGAAGGCGAAGGCGCTTGCCTATATCGATCGTGACGTCGAAATCTGTCCGGCAGCGTCCGGCAAGCCGGCGCGTTATCTGATGCAGCCGTCGCCGCTTGCAAAGCTGCTCCAGCTTGCGGCGGTCACGAAGGATGATGTCGTACTCGAGATCGGTGCCGGTAGCGGCTACGTATCGGCTCTTTTTTCGCAGCTTGCCGGTACGGTGATCGCGGATGAAGAGGACGAAACGCTTGCGGCGGAAGCCAAGACCAACCTTGCCGGCTACACAAACGTGTCTGTTGTCACTGGCCCGCTCAATGCCGGCAGCCCGTCAGGCGCTCCTTATGATCTCATTTTTGTCAGCGGTTCTGTCGAGGAGGTTGCTTCTTCCTTGCTGTCGCAGCTTCGTGACGGCGGCCGTCTGGTCACGGTACAGGGTTACGGCGGTTCGGCGCGTGCAAAGGTTTTTGTGAGCGAGCGCGGCACGATTTCCGAAAACGTCTACTTCAACGCCTCTGTTAAGCCGCTTCCCGGTTTTGCCAAGGCGCGCGAATTCGTGTTCTGATCGATAGCTGCGATCACTGACTTTCAACGGGCGCCTTTAGCGCCCGTTTTTCTTTTCCATCCATCGAATTTCGGGGTTGCCAGGCCAGCGTGCAGAAAGCTGTGCATGGCAGCATTCATTTGATTCGCGATGATTTTTTTCAATCATCGGCTATCCTAAGGTATGGGTGATTCGGATGCCCATTCCACGCAATCCGGTCGTTTTTCGGAATAACGGGGATAGATATGGCTCAGCCAAGTGTAGCGCGTGAACCGTCAATGGAAGAGATTCTGGCGTCGATCCGCCAGATCATCGAAAGCAATGACCCGGGTGCAGGCAGGGCGCTCTCCGCTTCGCTCCCGGCAGTTTATGGCGGCGATGAGGATGATCGCGATTCGGACATCCATTTGACGGTGGACGAGACTTACGCTGGCGTGGAATTCCCTGAAACAGTCCCTCAGCCCGATCCGCGTTTCGTTGCCGCCAATTCGGCAGGCTCGGCTCCTCTGCCGGAGGCGCAGCCGCGCGCCATGTCTCTGGCGGATGTCGCTGCGCGCGTCCGAGCAGCGTCGGAGCGGAACGCTGCCCAGTTGCAGCGCGAAGTGCCGCCGGCATTTCGGCAGGCCGCGGAACTGAGGACCGAGGCGCTGGAGACTGTTGGCGAGGTTCTGGTTTCGGCTCCAAGGGCTTCGCAACCTGCTGAAGCCGCTACGGCCCCCATTTCAGCTCCCGCGCCGAAAGTCGTCGCTGTGCGCCCGCCCGTGGAAGTACCGTTCGAAATGCCTCAGGCTATCGCCGTGGAGCCGCGATCCGCGATTGTCCAGGCGACAGAAGTTTCCGTTCCTGCCATTGCCGAGCCGATGGTGGAAGACACACCGCCGCGCCGCGTTGAGGATGAGCAGCAGCCGGCATTGCTCTCGCATGACGCGGGCCTTCAAGTCAGCCGTTCCTTTGAGGAGCTTGCTGCCGTTGTCGATGGCGCACAGCGTCGCTCGCTCGATGAGATCGCGGAAGATATGCTGCGCCCGATGCTGCGCGACTGGCTGGATGACAATCTGCCGACCCTGGTTGAGCGTCTCGTGCGCGAAGAGATCGAGCGCGTGGCGCGCGGCCCGCGCCGCTGATCGGAAACGCCTTTTCTCAAAAAGCCGCTCCGGTCCCGGAGCGGCTTTTTTATTGACTTGCCCGAAGCCATCCTATTTACAACCCGCATCTAAGAACCTCCAGATTTTGGTCCCCAAATGCTCGACAAGACCTACGATTCCGCTGCCGTTGAACCGAAAATCGCTGCAAAATGGGATGAGGCGGACGCCTTCCGGGCGGGCGCAAATGCCAAGCCGGGCGCTGAGACCTTCACCATCGTCATCCCGCCGCCGAACGTGACCGGCTCGCTGCATATGGGCCACGCGCTGAACAACACGCTGCAGGACGTCATGGTCCGCTTCGAGCGCATGCGCGGCAAGGACGTTCTCTGGCAGCCAGGCATGGACCATGCCGGTATCGCCACCCAGATGGTTGTCGAGCGCAAGCTGATGGAACAGCAGCTGCCGGGCCGCCGCGACATGGGTCGCGAAGCCTTCATCGAGAAGGTCTGGGAATGGAAGGCGGAATCGGGCGGCCTTATCTTCAACCAGCTGAAACGCCTCGGCGCCTCCTGCGACTGGTCGCGAGAGCGCTTCACGATGGACGAAGGTCTCTCCGCTGCGGTTCTCGAAGTCTTCGTAAGCCTTTACAAGGAAGGCCTGATCTATCGCGATAAGCGTCTGGTCAACTGGGATCCGAAGCTCCTGACGGCGATCTCCGACATCGAGGTCGAGCAGCACGAGGTCAACGGAAATCTCTGGTATTTCCGCTATCCGCTAGAGCCCGGCGTCACTTATCAGCATCCCGTTGCCTTCGACGACGAGGGCAAAGCGACTGAATGGGAAACGCGCGACTATATCGTCGTCGCCACCACCCGCCCGGAAACGATGCTCGGCGACACCGGCGTTGCGGTCAACCCGAAGGATGAACGCTACAAGCCGCTCGTCGGCAAGCACGTCATCCTGCCGATCGTCGGCCGCCGCATTCCGATCGTTGCCGACGATTATCCGGATCCGACGGCCGGAACCGGCGCTGTCAAGATGACGCCAGCGCATGATTTCAACGACTTCGATGTCGGCAAGCGTGCCGGTCTTCGTGTTGTCAACGTGCTCACCGCCGATGCGCGGATCACGCTCAAGGACAACGAGGATTTCCTGGAAGGCATTCCGGACGCCGCAGCCCTGCATGGCGCCTGGGACGAACTCGAAGGCAAGGATCGCTTCGAGGCCCGCAGGATCATCGTCCGCATCTTCGAAGAGGGTGGCCTGCTCGACAAGGTCGAGCCGCACAAGCACATGGTTCCACACGGCGACCGTGGTGGTGTTCCGATCGAGCCGCGCCTGACGGAGCAATGGTACGTCGACGCCAAGACGCTCGCAGCACCGGCGATCGCGTCGGTTCGCGAGGGCCGCACCAAGCTCGTTCCACGCAGCTGGGACAAGACTTATTACGAGTGGATGGAAAACATTCAGCCGTGGTGCGTTTCCCGCCAGCTCTGGTGGGGCCATCAGATCCCGGCCTGGTATGGTCCCGATGGTCAGGTCTTTGTCGAAAAGACGGAAGAGGAAGCCCTGCAGGCAGCGATCCAGCACTATCTCTCGCACGAAGGCCCAATGAAGGCCTACGTCGAGGACCTGCTCGAGAATTTCAAGCCGGGTGAGATCCTGACGCGTGACGAAGACGTCCTCGACACATGGTTCTCGTCCGCGCTCTGGCCTTTCTCGACGCTCGGCTGGCCCGACAAGACGCCTGAACTGGAGCGTTACTACCCGACGAACGTTCTGGTCACCGGCTTCGACATCATTTTCTTCTGGGTTGCCCGCATGATGATGATGGGCCTGCACTTCATGAAGGATGAGGATGGCGTTCCGGTCGAGCCCTTCAACACGGTCTATGTTCATGCGCTGGTGCGCGACAAGAACGGCCAGAAGATGTCGAAGTCCAAGGGGAACGTCATCGATCCGCTTGAACTGATCGATGAGTATGGTGCTGACGCACTGCGCTTCACACTGGCGATCATGGCAGCGCAGGGCCGCGACGTGAAGCTCGATCCCGCGCGTATCGCCGGCTACCGCAACTTCGGCACCAAGCTCTGGAACGCGACGCGCTTTGCCGAGATGAACGGCGCCAAGAGCGATCCGCACTTCGTGCCCGAAGCCGCCGAACTGACGATCAACCGTTGGATTCTGACGGAGCTTGCCCGTACGGAACGTGACGTAACGGAAGCCTTGGAATCCTACCGTTTCAACGATGCGGCGGGCGCGCTCTACCGCTTCGTCTGGAACCAGGTCTGCGACTGGTATCTCGAGCTGCTGAAGCCGGTCTTCAATGGCACGGACGAGGGCGCCAAGAAGGAAGCGCAGGCTTGCGCCGCCTATATCCTGGAGGAGATCTACAAGCTCCTGCATCCCTTCATGCCGTTCATGACGGAAGAACTCTGGGCGCACACCGCAGGCGAGGGCCTCGAGCGCGACACGCTGGTCTGCCACGCCGAATGGCCGGCGCCGTCCTATGCCGATGATGCCGCGGCCGATGAAATTAATTGGCTGATCGATCTGGTTTCCGGCATCCGCTCCGTTCGCGCTGAAATGAACGTCCCGCCGTCAGCCGTCGCGCCGCTGGTTGTCGTCGGCGCCAATAGCCTGACGCGCGAGCGGCTTGTCCGGCATGACGCCGCGATCAAGCGTCTTGCCCGTGTCGACGCTATCTCGCTGGCAAGCGAAGCGCCGAAGGGCGCTGCGCAGATCGTCGTTGCCGAAGCGACTGTCTGCCTGCCGCTCGGCACGCTAATCGATCTTTCGGCCGAGAAGGCGCGCCTTGAGAAGGCAATTGCCAAGGCCGATGGCGAGATCGCGCGCATCAATGGCAAGCTCTCGAACGAGAAGTTCGTCGCCAATGCCAATCCTGAGGTAGTCGCTGCCGAGCGTGATCGCCTGGACGAATTGCAGGGCCAGACCGCCAGCCTGCGGGTTGCACTGGCGCGTGTATCCGAGGCCGGCTGAAGCCAACGCCTGGTAGTATGAAATTTTAAGGGCGTCCGATGTCGAATCGGGCGCCTTTTTGTTGAGGTCCAACGCGACGCGTCGAATTCCCTCTCGGATTCACCCATATCCACAGCGCCTTGCCTTGATTCCACACGGTTTCCGGCCGCCGTTGGCGAAAAATATGAGTGTTGTTTCCGTGTTACACGACTGCGCTAATGTGGAATGGTCACCCTCAAAGGGGTGGGTAATTTTACCGATAGTAGAATTTTATTCCACATTTTGGAAATATTGACGTGCCCGTCAATATTTTACGTAAAACATCCGTTAGCTCAGTTTCCAATCACGCACCGCCACAAAGTTGCCATTTATCGGCATCGCCTGCACAGTCCGGCCGTTGCAATTGCCCGAGTGGGGGAGACACCTTGGCATCTCGTATGACTTCTGCCGGCGTTCTATCGCTTGCCCTATTTTCAACGCTGGCGCAGCCGTCCTTCGCGGGCGGCCTTGATCGCGGTGGCTACAATATCGATCTGCTGTTTGATCAGTCGCGTTTTTCAGCGCAGGCGGCCGTGATCTACGTCATGCCGCAGCGTGAACTCAAGAATGTGAGGGACACGAACACGTCAGCACTCACGGGGGGCGGAAACCTCAATAGCAGGTCGCACTCAGCGGATGAGACGGAGAATTACGCAGTCCCGTATCTTGGTTTCAAGGTCGGATACGAGGATGTGGACTGCCTCTTCGACTACTCGGAGCCCTTCGGCGCGCATACCAACCCGGGTATCAACTGGGCGGGCGCCAACAACAACATCGAAACGAAAATCGAAACACACAACTATGCGACCACGTGCTCGTACAAGTTTGATGTCGGCCCTGGCCAGCTTCGCTTGATTGGCGGCGCTTTCTATCAAGAGGTGGAAGGCTTTAAAGAGCGTTTGGTAAGTACCCTGCCTATCGCGCTTGGCACTGGAACCGGCGTCGGTCGGTTGGATCTCGAGGACAACGGCTGGGGATGGCGGACTGGTATAGCTTATGAAATCCCGGAATACGGGGTGCGTACCAGCTTGG
>Ga0102590_1004730_pt1 | contig 11188 bp, 9 predicted proteins | sample AraplaMF_Col_mMF_FD_76859 | JGI IMG/M metagenome (GOLD analysis project Ga0102590, IMG submission 76859) | Arabidopsis root microbial communities from the University of North Carolina, USA - plate scrape MF_Col_mMF | ecosystem: Host-associated > Plants > Roots > Endosphere | place: USA...
GCCTTTTCGGCGTTTGCGGCAGTCTGACCGACGCTGACGGAAAGCTGCTGGAGCGCCGCCGAGCTTTCCTCGACGCCCGCGGCCTGCTGGGCGGTCCGCAAGGCAAGGTCATCGGAAGCCTTGGCGATAATATCGGTGCCCCTCAGGATTTCACCCGAGGTTGCCCGCACTGAGGCAAAAGATGTACGAAGAGCCGCGACCGCACGGTTGTAATCGTCGGCCATGTCCTTGAAGTTGCCCGGAAGGTCGGACGGCAGTGTCGCCTCAAGATCGCCGTTCGAGAGCGCTTCCAGGCTGCGGCGAAGATGATCGAGCGCGATTGTCTGATCGTGCTCGGCTTTCGCCCGCTCTTCCTCCAGCTTCCGGCGCTTCTCTTCAAGCGCTTCGAGGTAGACCGAGATCGAGTAGTCCATATCGAGCATCGCGGCTTTGATGACGGCGGCGAGCTTTTCAGCCAGCACCTTGCCCTGCTGCCTTGCGAACATAGAGGGCCATTGCTTGGCCATCAGGCCCTTGACGAGTTCGCTCATCAGCAAGGCATAGCCACCGATGTACCAGCGCGGCTCGAGGCCGATGCGGGCATGCGTCTTGCCGACCGCGACAACACCTTTCACATAGGCCTCGTCGAAGTTGCCGCCAGCCAGATTGGCCCAATGGTCTTCCTGGCGCTTCTTGGCCTGCCCCATATGCGCCTTGTCGGCAAAGAAACTCGCGACTTCGGATGTCTTCGCCAGCTTCGCGTAGAATTTGTCGAGGGCACCGCCGAGTAGCTCCGAGATCGCCGGACGCATTTCGCGGAGCGCCGTGCGAGCTCCATCGTCCAGCTCGATAAAATCGAGGCGTTGCTTGAGCGCGCTGTCGGATTGCTGGCTGGTCATGATGTCTCTGCTTTGTGATTGATACGAAAGGGAATTTGAGAAGAGCTTTTGCGCAATATGGTTGAGCAATAGTTAAGTAGGTCCCTCATTTGTCGGCCGTCGTTTGTTCCTTCCGGTCATCTCGCTTGCCAAAACGCTTGTGAGTTGTTCACGTTTTGATCTAGATATCTCATTTGAGTTTGCTATTGTTGCCGGCATGAACACCAGCCCTGAGTCGTTTCTCCTCGCCCTGTCGCAGACAAGCCCCGCCATGCTGGCCCTCGCCGGAGGCGCAATCGCCGCGCTCATCCTGCTTCTGGTCGTCCTCCTCGTCCGCGGCGGGCAGGTGCGACGCGAGCAGGCCGAGGTGGCGAGTCTTCGTGCGGCCGAAACGGATGCCCGCATGGCGGAACTTCTGAAGATCCAGGCAGAGATGCACGGACGCATGTCGACGATGGCCGAAGTGTTCGGCTCGAGACAGTCCGAGCTCAACCAGGCGATCAACCAGCGCTTGGACGGAATGTCGCAGCGCGTCAGCACGACGATCAGCGAACAGACCAAATCGACGCACGAGAACCTGCAACAGCTGCAGGAGCGTCTCGCCGTCATCGATGCCGCCCAGAGCAACATCCAGACGCTGGCGAAGGACGTCGTCGGCCTGCAGGCGATCCTCTCCAACAAGCAGACGCGCGGCGCTTTCGGCCAATCGCGAATGGAGACGATCGTTGCCGACGGCCTGCCGATGGGCGCCTATGCATTCCAGCAAACGCTGTCCAACGGCTCGCGCCCCGACTGCACGATCCGTATGCCCAACGGCGCACCGCCCCTGGTGATCGACGCGAAATTTCCGCTTGAGGCCTGGAACGCGATCCGAGATGCCGGTGGTCCGGATGGAGCCAAAGTCGCCTCACAGCAGTTTCGCCGCGATATGGAAACGCATATTCGCGACATCTCCGAGAAATACCTGATCCAGGGGGAGACGCAGGACACGGCCTTCATGTTCGTGCCGTCGGAATCGATCTTCGCGGAGATCCACGAGAATTTCGAAGCGATCGTGCAGAAGGCGCATCGATCGCGCATCGTCATCGTGTCTCCTTCGCTGCTGATGCTGTCCATCCAGGTCATCCAGGCTGTGCTGAAGGATCAGCGGATGCGGGCGCAGGCACACGTCATCCAGGGCGAAGTCGCGAATCTGATGGACGATCTCGGTCGTCTCGACGAGCGCGTCCGCAAGCTGCAGAACCATTTTTCCATGGCCCAGAGAGATGTCGACCAGATCCTCACCTCCGCCGATAAGCTCACCAAGCGCGGCGCGAAGATCGAGGCTCTGGAATTCGAGGGCGGCGACGGCGGGAAGGCCGGGCGCGACAATGATCCCGCACCAAAATCCGTCGACAGTCGCAGTGGGCTTCTCAAGCTCAGGGTGGTTGACGACGAGTAAGGCCTTCGGGCAGTGTCGCGCCCAAGAAAAACACCGGACGGGACACCCATGATCACAGTTTTCGGCTCCATCAACATGGACCTCATCGCCACCACCGCACGCTTGCCGAAACCCGGCGAGACGGTCGCTGGCAATGGCTTCTCGACCGCCGCAGGCGGCAAAGGCGCCAATCAGGCGCTGGCGGCGCGACGCGCCGGACGCATCGTACACATGGCAGGCGCCGTCGGCCGCGATAGCTTCGCGGAGCCAGCGCTCGCGCTCCTGAAAGACGCCGGTACAGAGCTTGGGACAGTCAAGCAGGTCGACGAGCCGACAGGAACCGCGCTGATCCTCGTCGGCGGTGACGGCGAAAACATGATTGCCGTTGTGCCCGGCGCAAACGGTACGGTGACGCCAGCCGATGCCGACGCGGCGGTGGGGGCCATGAGCAAGGACGACATCCTGATGCTTCAGTTTGAAGTTCCCGTTCCGGCCGTCGAGCAGGCGCTGGCCGGCGCCCGCGCCAAAGGCGTGACGACCGTCCTCAACCTCGCCCCGCTGATCGACGATGCCGCTCGCCTCGGTCGCCTTGCCGACATCGTGATCGCAAACGAAACAGAGTTCGAGCGTCTCGCCGGCCAGGAGAACATGGCGGCGGATGATCGCGAGGCTGCATTGAAGCGGCTCAATGCAGAAACCGGGCAGACCCTGATCGTGACGCTCGGCGCGGACGGCGTGATCGCGATCCGCGATGGTGTCATTTCCCGCGCCAAGGGACTGAAGATCGAGCCCGTCGATACGGTCGGGGCCGGTGACACCTTCTGCGGCTACTTCGCGGCGAGCCTGGACGAGGGGTTGGATTTCGAGGCCTCTCTACGCCGCGCGGCGGTCGCCGGATCGATCGCGTGCCTCAAGCGGGGCGCTCAGCCATCTATCCCGTCGAGCGCCGAAGTCGCAAAAGCGCTATAGGGCAAGTCCTCCCGCGACATGCCGCGACCGCTTGGCGCAGATGCGGTCGATTTTCATTAGATTTCATTCAAATTTAATAGGTTTCCGGCGATGGTCCTGCCATCACCGGACCTCTCCAGGGGCCGGGCTCTGTAACGGCTGCTCCATGAGGGGGCGACGCCTCGTTCCCTGTGCCGATGAATGCCCCGTTCGGCGCATCCTTGCTTCCCGAGGAACCCATGTTCATCTTTCGCATGAAATCGCTTGCAGCCAAGCTTATCCTCATTACCGGCATTGCCATCGCGCTCGTCCTCCTCGTTTCCAACTACTTCCTGATCGGTGAGACGCGCAATCGCGTCCAGACCCTCACCATGGATCAGGCCAATCTCGAAGCGAAGGCGATTGCCAACGAGGTCGCCTCCTCAGTTGGAGAACTGGCCGGCGCGGCACGTTCCATGGCCGGTTCGATCGGCCGTGGTCAGGAAGGTAAATACCTCGATCGCAAGGCCGTTCTCGACATGCTGAAGGCGAACGTCGAGCGCAATCAATTCGCCTTCGGCAGCTGGTTTGCCGAAGAGCCTAACGCCTTCGACGGCCAGTCACCGTCCATGGCAGGTAAGGCCGACTTCGGTGCCGCCAAGGATGGTACTTTCAACCCGTACTGGACGAAGAGCAAGGATGGCGGCTTCACCTTCTCCACCTTCAATTCCGACTACAAGGCCGCCTGGTATGCGCTTGCCGCGGAAAGCAAGAAGGGCGCGCTGACGCCGCCTTACGCGGAAACGACGACCGGCGAAAACACCGCGATGACCTCGATTGCCTATCCGGTCATGTCCGGCGGCAAGATGATTGGTGTCAGCGGCGTCGATATCTCACTGAAATCGCTCCGCGACAAGCTCTCGACGCTTCATCCATTCGGCTCCGGCCGCGTCACGCTGCTCTCGCAGACCGGCAAATGGATCGTCGCGCCGATCCCCGATCTATCGATGAAGGACTATGACGGCGAAGGCGCTGATGCGGTCAAGAGCGCGCTCTCGACGTTGCAGCCCGCGGTCGTCAAGAACCTGACTTTCGACGGCTACGAACCCTTCGACCGCGTCATCTATCCCTTCGCCCTGCCGGATGTGAACTCGACCTGGGCGATCCTCGTGGATGTGCCACACACAGCCATCAACGCGCCTGTGCAGGATCAAACCTTCCTGATGATCGTCGCTGGCATCCTCGTGCTTGCCGCCGTCATGATCGCTCTCTACTTCGCGGTCCGCGCCTTCGTTCAGCGGCCGATCGGCGGCCTGGTCGCCACCGTCAAGGCGCTCAGCGACGGCAAGTACGAACAGCCGGTAGCCGGCCAGGATCGCGCCGACGAGATCGGCTCTGTGGCGAAGGCCCTTGAAGGCTTCCGCTTTGCGCTTGCTGACGCACAGCGCCTTGAGACCGAGGCAAACAGCCAGCGTGACGCCGCCGAAGCCGAGCGCGGCCGCTCGGAAACGGAGCGTCAGCAGTCGATCACGTTGCAGCGCCACATCGTCTCGATCGTCGGCTCCGGTCTGTCCGAGCTGTCGCAGGGCAATCTCGGCCACCGCATCACCGAGGACTTCCCGGGCGAATACGCAAAGCTGAAGCAGGATTTCAACGCGGCGCTCGAAAGCCTCGAGGAAACCATCAACACGATGAATCTCAGCGTCGTGAACATCGGCTCCGGCACCAGCGAAATCAGCGGCAGCGCCTCCGATCTCGCCAAGCGCACCGAGCAGCAGGCGGCAAGCCTGGAAGAGACGGCGGCCGCACTCAACGAGCTCACCGCACAGGTCAACTCCAGCGCCGACAACGCCCGCACAGCAGCTGACAACGTCAACCTCGCCTGCCAGGATGCTGAGAAATCAGGCGAAGTGGTACGTAAGGCGATCGCCTCGATGCAGGGCATCGAGCAATCCTCCACCGAGGTTTCGCGCATCATCGGCGTCATCGACGAGATTGCGTTCCAGACCAACCTGCTGGCGCTGAATGCCGGCGTCGAAGCGGCACGTGCCGGTGAAGCCGGCAAGGGCTTTGCCGTCGTCGCGCAGGAAGTTCGCGAACTTGCACAGCGTTCCGCCAATGCTGCCAAGGAGATCAAGACGCTCATCAACACCTCGGCCGTGCAGGTCAAGGAAGGCGTTGATCTGGTCGGCCGCGCCGGCGATACGCTGCACAAGATCTCCGAGCAGGTCATGGGCATCAATGGCCTCATCCGCCAGATCTCGGCATCGGCCAGCGAACAGGCGATCGGCCTGAAGGAGATCAACCAGGCCATGAACCAGATGGACCAGGTTACTCAGCAGAACGCCGCCATGGTCGAGGAGACGACGGCAGCCAGCGTCACGCTCAACGACGAGGCCCAGACGCTGAAGCAACTCGTGACACGTTTCCGCGTATCCGGCATGGGTCACGCTTTCGCACTGCGCTCGACGGCTCAGCAGATGCGCGCGCCAGCCGCGGCACCGATCTATCGTCAGGCCGCGGCACCGGCCCCCCGCCGCGCGGCTCCTCAAACACACGGCTCGGCAGCACTTGCCCAGGACAACTGGGAAGAGTTCTAAGCCGAGTTCGACCGGTTGAAACAAAAAAAGGCGCCTGAGCAATCAGGCGCCTTATTACTGAAATGTTGAATGCTCAGGCTGCGTTCGAGGTCTGCTCCTCGTTGAGGAACGCATAGATCGCCGAAGCGGAGTCGGTCGCACGCAGCTTGGCGACAAGATCATGATCGCGCAGCACGCGGGCGATGCGCGACAGGGCCTTGAGGTGATCGGCGCCAGCACCTTCAGGCGCCAGCAGCAGAAACACCAGATCCACGGGCTGATCGTCCAGAGCCTCAAAATCGACCGGCTGATCGAGACGCGCGAAGATGCCGACGATGGAGTGGACGCTTGCGAGCTTGCCGTGCGGTATGGCGATACCGTTGCCGACGCCGGTCGAGCCAAGGCGCTCGCGCTGCAGGACAACATCGAAAATTTCCCGCTCCGAAAGCCCTGTGACTTTCGACGCCTTTGCAGCCAATTCCTGGAGGAGCTGTTTCTTGGAATTTACCCTGAGGGCGGGAATTATCGCATTTTGCTGCAGCAAATCTGCCAATGCCATTTTATTTTCCTTCTGCGCCGAGAAAGGAGAGCGGCAGCCTAACTGCCGCCCTTCGCCTTGATCTCAGCTTTTGATGCTGGCTGCATCGATCCAGCCAATGTTACCGTCATGCCGACGATAAACGATGTTTAGTTGTTCCTTGCCTGGGCTGCGAAAAAGCAGCAGCGGCTCGTCCGTCATGTCGAGCGCCATCACGGCGGTCGCGACCGACATTGTTTTCAGTTGCTTGGTGCTTTCGGCGACAATCGCCGGCGCGAAATCATCCGGAATTTCGTCGTCGTGATCCGACATCCCACCCATCACGGTATACGCGACTTCGGCAGAACCATTCTGGTGATTTCCGGAGTGGTGATCCTTCAGTTTGCGCTTGTAGCGGCGAAGACGCTTCTCAATCCGTTCGGACGCTGCATCAAAGGCCAACTGCGGATCCATCGCCTCCCCGGCGGCGTGCAATACAACTCCGCTATCGAGATGAAGCTTGCAGTCGGCGGAAAACCGGGAGTTGGCCTTCTGCACGATCACTTGACCGGAATACCCTCCGTCGAAGTATTTCGTGACGGCGACACCGATTTGGTCCTCGATCCGCTGACGGAACGAGTCACCAATTTCCATATGTTTACCGGATACACGCACACTCATGGAGTTTCCCTTCTTATGATGGTTTGCGAGTACCAGTCTACGCCAAGGCTCACCCTCATCCAAGCACTTCGCGCGATCCCAAGCAAGATCGGCCGAAGTTCCCGGCTTCAGGCACCCTGAGGATGATGGGGATAACTTCCAACGCTGTCCACAGCGCCAATTGCGGCGCGCTTCTAGCCAGAAGTTACCAAAATGTCAACAGACACATGCATTAGAATTACCGAATACACGCAGTAGTCGCTTCAGGCAACTATCAAAAGCCAGCGACCTTCGCCAAAGCCCGCTTCTCCCGCCTGCGCTGGACCGACGAAGCGATGTTCATCGCCTCGCGATACTTGGCCACCGTTCGACGGGCAAGGTCGACGCCGCCCTGCTTCAGGATATCGACGATGTCGTCATCGGAAAGCACGGCTTCCGGGCTTTCCTGCGAGATCAGCGTCCGGATCTTGTGGCGCACGGCCTCGGCCGAATGGCTGTCGCCGCCTTCAACGGCGCTGATTGAAACGCTGAAGAAATACTTGAGCTCGAAGAGCCCCCGCGGTGTCAGCATATACTTGTTCGACGTCACGCGGCTGACGGTGGATTCGTGCATCTTGATGGCATCGGCTACCGTCTTCAGGTTGAGCGGGCGCAGATGATCGACACCGTGCATCAGGAAGGCATCCTGCTGGCGCACGATTTCGCTTGCCACCTTCATGATCGTCTTGGCGCGCTGATCCAGGCTCCGGGTCAGCCAGTTGGCGGTCTGCAGACACTCCGAAAGAAAGGCATGATCGTCACCATTCTTCGTGACTTTTGAAAAATACGCCTGATTGACCAGAACGCGCGGCAGCGTGTCGGGATTGAGCTCGATCAGCCAGCCGCCGTCTGAGCCTGCCCGCACGACGACGTCGGGCATGATCGCTTCCGACATTCCCGCCTCGAAGCCGGCGCCTGGTTTCGGATTGAGCTGGCGGATCTCGCCCAGCATGTCGAGAAGGTCCTCCTCATCCACGCCACATAGCCGCTTCAGCGTCGCGAAGTCGCGCCGGGCCAGAAGCTCGAGATTGCAGACCAGCGCCTGCATGGCGGGATCGAAGCGGTCCTTCTGGCGAAGCTGGATCGCCAGGCATTCGGCCAGATTGCGCGCGAAAACACCGGGCGGATCAAGCGTCTGCAAAGCGGTGATCACGCGCTCGACATCGTCGACGCTTGCGCCCAGTCGATCGGCCGCTTCCGTCGCATCGCCCTGGAGATAGCCTGCCTCGTCCAGCAGATCGACAAGGTGCTGGGCGATCAGGCGATCGGACATATCAGGCAGGATAAAGGGCAATTGCTGGGCAAGGTGATCGCGAAGCGATATCTGACCGGCAACGAAGTCATCGAGATCGTAGCTGTCGGCCCCTTCGCTATTACCCGGCATCGACTTCCACTGGCTGATCAGTTCGGGAGCATCGGCGCGCTGCGGAACGCCGTCATCGGGAAAGACGTTGGCATAGTTGGCGTCGAGCTCGTCGTTGAGGCGGCTGGCACCACTGTTGTTGCCGCTCTCGTACCAATCGCCCGACAAGACCTCGGTTCGGCTGTCGTAGCCACCGTCGCCGGGCTCTTCCACCTGTGGCGCGTAGGTTTCTTCTTCCGTGCCGCCGCGCTCGCTGCCTGATTCCGCATCATTTGACGGAATCTCGAGCAGCGGGTTCTTTTCGACCTCCTGGGCAATAAACTGCGTCAGCTCGAAATGCGTCATTTGCAGCAACTGGATGGACTGCATCAGTTGCGGTGTCATGACCAGCGACTGGTTCTGGCGCAGGAAAAGATTGGCCGACAGTGCCATAGCGGACGCGAAACTCCCGTTCGTCTCCTCCGGGAAACCGCGTCCTGCCACGGGCTCAGGCCACGGAAATCCAAGTTGGCCCAAAAATTGCTTTTTTATTCTATTTGGTCAAGCGGAACTGTCACAGAAGGTGAATTTCCGCGGCGGCGGAGCGCGTCAAAGGCTGAAATTGTCGCCCAGATACAAGCGGCGCACTTCGGGGTTGTTGACGATGTCGTTGGCACGACCGTGGGTCAGGACTTCACCCGCATGGATGATATAGGCGCGATCGATCAGGCCGAGCGTCTCGCGCACATTATGATCGGTGATCAGCACGCCGATGCCGCGTGCCGTCAGGTGATGCACAAGGTGCTGGATGTCGGCCACGGAAATCGGATCGACGCCCGCGAACGGCTCGTCGAGGAGCATGAAAGTCGGATCGGTTGCCAGCGCGCGGGCGATTTCGAGGCGACGGCGCTCGCCACCGGAAAGCGACACGGCCGCGTTCTTGCGCAGCTTGCGAATGTGAAACTCATCGAGCAGTTCGTCGAGCTTCTTTTCGCGTGCGGCCTTGTCGTTGATATGCACTTCCAGAACGGCGCGAATATTCTCTTCGACGGTCAATCCCCGGAAGATTGACGCTTCCTGCGGCAGATAGCCAACGCCCAGCCGCGAGCGTCGATACATCGGCATCGTCGTCACGTCGTTGCCGTCGATCTCGATCGTACCCTCGTCAACGGGCACAAGCCCGGTGATCATATAGAAGCAGGTCGTCTTGCCGGCGCCGTTCGGACCCAGCAGGCCAACAGCCTCGCCGCGTCGAACGACCAGCGACACGCCGTTCACGACACGCCGCGTGCTATAGGTCTTTGTCAGACCGCGCGCAATCAGCGTGCCCTGGTAACGGCTCTTGTCACCGGCGGGGGTCCCAGCAGCCACTTGGGCCCCGGACCTGCCGAACATGGTCGATAGCGAGAATAACTTCACGTGGTAAGGCCGGGGTCAGTTCTGTTTCTGTGACTTCGGATCAAGCTGAATCTGGACGCGCCCCCCGCAGCTCTCCAACTGTGCCTGTCCCGTCTCCATGTGCACCGTCAGTTGGCAGCCCGTGAAGACGTTCGGTCCATCAGTAAGGATCACCTTGTCGCCCTTGAGGATGAAAAGTTGCTTGGCCATATCGAAAGAGCCGTTGTCGGCCGTGGCCGTCTGCGTACCGGAGTTCAGAAACACCTTGTCCGTGACGATAATGTGATCGATATCGGCGTTGCCCGACGAAATCGACGCCGAAGCGGTCTTGGCGCCAGCCGCCGGAGCCGCATTCGCATCGTCGGCCTTCGGCTTGTAATAGACCGTCATATGTCCGGCCTGCAGCGTCGTCTTGCCCTGCACCACCTTCACATTGCCCGTGAAATCGGCCGTGTGCTCCTGATCATGGATCTCCAGCTTGTCGCTCTCGATCTGGATCGGCTCGTCACTGTTCAGCTTCAGGCCATCCATCTGACTGGTTGTTGCCTGCGCCAGGGCGCCTCCGGCCAACAACAGCAGCGCGACCGCACCACTAAGAAATACTGCTCCCGCCTTGCGGGTAGAAATGCGACAATCGTTTGTCATGGTGACCCGGCTGTTAAGTGCCCTGTTTGTGAATAGCGGACGGATCGACATTCATACGTACATTCCCCTCGAATGTGATCGTCTGCCCCTTATCCGTCATCTTGATCGAGCGCGCAACAATAGACGCGCTATCTTTCTGAATACTTACGGGATCCTCGCTCGTGAGTTTCCCGCCCTTGATGTCAACCTTGGCGCTCTGGAACTTGGCCGTCAGCCCGTTGCTCAAAAGGACCGCAAAAGGTGATTTGACATCGAGATTATCGGTCGCACGGTCGTAATCTGCGGCCGTGGCTTCGACGCGGGCGATCAGATCGTCCTTCATCGGCACCGCGGCCTTGATGTTCTCCAGCGTCATCAAGTTCGGATTCTTGATATCCTGAAGCGCCCGTTCGGCCAGCATCGAATAGTTGATCCCATCGGAATTGCGACCGGAGATCGCGGGCTTCTCCATCACTACCTTGCCGTTCTCGATCTTCGCCCCCTCGATCTTGATGTTCTCCGGTAGATAAGTGCGGATTACGGAAACACCAATAAAGACCAGGGACACCACGACGGCGGCGATTGGAAGAATGATCTTCAGGCGGCGCACACGCGCGGAATGGAAGCGCGCGGCGCCATAGGCGCTTCGCTCCGGCCTCACGTAGTCAGCCTCCCCGGTGGTGTTCAAAGTGTTGAGCATAAACAAGGTCCGTGTGGGTGATCAGGCAGCGTATATAGGCATTGTCGCGCCCGATCACAGTTCGTTTCGCATTATTACACCGACTTGCCAATATGGATTTTTTTCTGCAACAAACAAGAAAGGCG
>Ga0102590_1004733_pt1 | contig 11183 bp, 12 predicted proteins | sample AraplaMF_Col_mMF_FD_76859 | JGI IMG/M metagenome (GOLD analysis project Ga0102590, IMG submission 76859) | Arabidopsis root microbial communities from the University of North Carolina, USA - plate scrape MF_Col_mMF | ecosystem: Host-associated > Plants > Roots > Endosphere | place: USA...
GTCCCTGCTCCGACAGGCGGTAGTGAAAATCGAGAGGCTGCACAGCCGGCGACCCGTTTGAAAATGAGTAATCTTGAAAAAACGCAATCATTCCTAGTCCGCAACCACTGCTGGGATTGTGACGGCCCCGCGGCCATCGCGAGCCGGGAGCGGCCTCAATCTGGACGGCCCCATCATAGACGGTCGGGGAAAGCCGGAAACCGCGTAAATTGGGCAGGCATTGCGAAGCGCTTGAGCGGATTCAGCGCTCCGAAAGTCGGAATCCTGCGAAATTGCCTAATCACCGGACAGAAGCGGATGTCGCGCAGTCACATCACGCGCGGCCGCGCGGTCCCTACCTGCAGCGCGGATAGATCGCAGCGAGGTCGCGCCCTTTCAGCAGGAGCAATCGGGACGACAGGCCGCCGCGGCGGCTGATCCAGTCGCGCACCGGGCCGGGATAGGCCGCAAGCACCGCTTCGGAGGCTTCCGGCTCGGCATAGAAGCGTCCGCGCCGGTCCACCGAGCGCGCCGCATGGAAGCCGAGCACGGCGCGCTTGGTGACGCAGATGCGCTCGCCCGGCACGATGCTGAGCACCAGCGTACAGGCCGACAGGCAGGGTCCGTCTATCACCACGCGCTCGCCGCTTTCGCGCACCTTCTCGAACAGGTCGAGGAACGGCCCGACTTGTCCGCCAGGGCTCTGAATGATGCGGATCTCGGCCCGGGCCGGGATAGAGAACAGCAGGGCTGCGAAGAGGAGCAAGACCTTGGCGAATGTGACGCATCGCATGAAGCACTCCACGAACTCGATTCCGTAGGGTGAGTTAACCGAAGGCGTAACCCACCCTCCAGGTCCTACCCGTTCCTTCGTTCGCCACGCAGCGTCGGCAGGCCGATGCCGGCCGCATCGAAGCCGCCATCGACGGCCAAAATTTGGCCGGTGATGTAGCTCGCCCGTTCCGAGCACAGGAAGAAGATCGCCTCCGCGAGTTCCTCCTCCAGGCCGTAGCGGTTGAGCGGAATGGCGTCGTGATAGTCGGCTCGGATCTCCTTCGTGTGCACCTGCTTCGCCATCGCGGTGTCGACCGGCCCCGGCGCGACCGCGTTGACGCGGATGTTGAGCGAGGCGAGCTCGACTGCGAGCTGCTTGGTGAGATGCGCGAGCCCGGCCTTGCTGGTGCCGTAGGCAGAACGCAGCGTCGAGGCACGCACAGCCGAAATCGAGGTGACGTTGACGATGGCGCCGCCGCCTTGCTCGCGCATCAGCGGCGCGGCCGCCTTGGTGCAGAGGAAAGGGCCGGTGAGATTGACCGCCATGATCCTGTTCCAGTCGGCGTCGCTGGTTTCCAGCACCGCAGCGAACACGGCAACGCCGGCATTGTTGACGAGAGCATCGAGCCGACCGAAGCGGCTCATCACCGCGGCCATTGCAGCTCCCACGGCGGCTGGGTCGGACACGTCGCAGGTGATGGCCAGTGTGTCATCAGGACTTTTCAGCGCCGCTGCTGCGCTGGCCTGCAGCTCTCCGGCAATGTCCAGCAGCGCCACGCGCCAGCCTTCGGCAAGAAAGCGCTTCGCTGTGGCCAGTCCAATCCCGCGTGCGGCACCGGTGACGAGGGCGACTTTGGCGGGGGAGGGGGGCATGACGCGGTCCTTTGGTCGAACCTGCGGCATGACAGTTTAGTTGGCCCGGCGCAAGCGATGAGCGACCTCCGAAATAATTTCATGGGCATGTCGGTCTTGCAGGAAGCCGTTCGTCTTACAAAGGGAACGACGAAGCTGGTGAGGAACCGCATGCGATTCATGATGCTGATGATCCCGCTCGGCTACGAGACCGCGCCAGCGGATGTGCAACTCGATCCCGAACGCGTTGCCGCGATGATGCGCTATAGTGAGGACCTGAAGGATGCCGAGGTGCTGATCACCCTGGATGGGCTGCATCCGCCGTCGACGGGTGCCCGCGTCTCGTTTGCGACCGGCGCGCCTGTCGTCACCGACGGTCCGTTCGCGGAAGCCAAGGAAGTGCTGGGCGGCTATTGGATGATCGAGGTCGGCTCGCGCGATGAGGCGATTGCCTGGGCGAAGAAGTGCCCGGCCGCGGCCAACGAGATCATCGAAATCCGCCAGGTGCAGGAAATGGCCGACTTCCCGCCCGATATCCAGGCCGCCGCTGCCGGTTTTGCGATTTGAAGATGTAAACAAGGGAGAGAACCATGAGCACCGACACCTATCTCGCCGTCTTCCTCGGCAGCAAGACCGGGCCGAAATGGGCGGCATGGAATGCGATGTCCGAGGCCGAGCGCAAGGCGAAGGAGCAGGAAGGCATGGCGGCCTGGAAAGGCTGGGTCGAGAAGCACCAGGGCGCGATCCAGGCCATGGGCGGTCCTCTCGGCAAGACCAAGAAGGTCGACGGCAAAGGCATCACCGACATCGCCAACGAGATGGGCGCCTTCACGGTGGTTCGCGCCGCCTCGCACGAGGCGGCGGCAAAGATGTTCGAGAACCATCCGCATTTCGCGATCTTCCCCGGCGAGCGCGTCGAGATCATGCCGGTACTGCCGATCCCGGGCGGTTAGGCGGTTTCGTCCTTCCGGGGCGGTCCGCGGGACCGAACTATGGTGCGCAATTGCGTATCTGAGAATCTCGAGATTCTCGATGGCGCGATTGCGCCCGAGAGTTCGATGCTGACGCATCGCCCCGGAATGACGGGGAGAGAGATAGTGACCTTCGCGCGCAGCTCATGTAAAAGTCGTTCACATGAGCTGGCGCAAGGAGCAGCGCCGCGCCGAGCGCGGCTATCACCACGGCAATCTGAAGGAAGCACTTCTGCAGGCCGCCCTCGGGCTGATCGCCGAGAAGGGGGCGGCCGGGTTCACCTTTGCCGATGCCGCACGCATGGCCGGCGTCAGTGCTGCGGCGCCTTACCGGCATTTTCGCGACCGTGACGAGCTGTTGTCCTCGATCGCTCAGCGTGGTTTTGAGCAGTTTGAATCGCGCCTCACCGCGGCCTGGGACGATGGGCGGCCCGACACGGTCACGGCGTTCGAGCGCGTCGGCCGGGCCTATCTTGCCTTCGCCCGCGAGGAGCCGGCCTTCTACAACGCGATGTTCGAATCCGGGCTGCCGGTCGACGCCAATCCGGCGCTGCAGGCTGCGAGCGAACGCGCCTTCAACATCATTCGTGCTGCCGCCGAGCGGCTCGCGGCGCTCGCGCCGCCGGGCACGCCGCGTCCACCGGCGATGATGATGGCGCTGCACATCTGGTCGATGTCGCACGGCGTTGCCTCGTTGTTCTCGCGTGGCGATGCCGCGCGCCGAAAGCTGCCGATGTCGCCGGACGAGCTGCTCGAGGCCGAGGTGCTGATCTATCTGCGCGGGCTCGGCTTCCCAACCGATCGCCGGCCGGCGGGCAAGGGCGCCGAGCCGCCCCCGGTGCCGCCGGAGGCCTCCTCCGGTTCTGGCCTGCCGCCAGGCGGGCCGTGGGGTAAGCCGAAATAAAGTTGCGCAAATAATCCCGAGACCGTGTCTGGCGGCCAGCTTGACAAAACTGCGGGATGGTCTAGCTATGTAAATGTTATTTACATTCACAACGGCGCTGATGCCGTGATGGAGAAGGGAAATGGCCTACACCGCTGATGTCAATCGCTGGCGCGGCCCCTCGGACCAATACCAATCCTACGAGCGGCCCCACATGCTCGATACGCCCTGGCATCCTGGCTGGATTGCCGTGACCATCCTCGGCTTCATCATCTGGTGGCCGATCGGACTTGCCCTTCTCTTTTTCACACTCGGGAGCAGAAGAATGTCGTGCTGGAGCAACCAGGATCGCTGGCAGAACAAGATGGAGAAGATGCAGTACAAAATGGACCGCATGCGCGACCGCATGGAGCGCCGCGGCTTCGGCTTTGGTTTTGGCCCGCCGTCCTCCGGCAACCGCGCCTTCGACGAGTACCGCTCTGAAACGCTGCGCCGTCTCGAGGAAGAGCAGGTCGAGTTCAAGAACTTCCTCGATCGTCTGCGTCACGCCAAGGACAAGGAAGAGTTCGACCAGTTCATGGCCCAGCACAAGACGCGTCCGACCCCGCCGCCGACCGACCAGCAGCAGGGCTGAGACCTCTCAAAGCCTTCAGGCGCATGCCCCCAAAGTCCTGATGGCCTCAAGCCGCCCGCCTGCGCACCTCGCAGGCGGGCGGTTTGGTTTTTGGTGACGGAATCCGCGCGCTCCTTCGCGGTTTGCCGGGGAACCAGGTCGAGATCGCCGTCAAGGCGCTCGGTCAGCGCCGGCTGAAACGTCCTGCTCCTGTTTGCGTTCAATGTATTGGAGGTGTGCCCTCTCGCTTTAACGCCGCGGGATTCCGGCCGCGCCTCCTCGCCATCCGCTCTTGCGAACCGAGGCTTTGATGACAAAACCCCGCCTGTTGATTGCGACGTCTCTCTGTGCCTGTCTCGTTGCCATCCCTTTGTTCGCCGCGGTTGCTATGCAGGGCGACGAGTCTCAGGCCGCCGATCTCGGCTTGATCGGGGGTGTCATCCAGCTCGTGAATCGCAGCTATGTCCATCCGATCGGTTCGGATGAGCTGACCAAGGACGTGCTCAAGGGCATGCTCAACCGCCTCGATCCGCACTCCGATTACATGGACGAGGCTGAATTCAAGCAGTCTCAGGCAGACATGGCGGGCCGGTTCGGTGGGCTGGGCATCCAGATCAGCGAACAGGACGACTTGCCGAAGGTCATTTCGCCGATTGACGGCACGCCTGCGGCGCGCGCCGGAATCGAGCCGGGTGACCAGATCCTTCTGATCGACCACGCCAGCGCGCGCGGCATGCCTCTGAGCAAGGTGGTCGCGGTGTTGCGCGGCAACCCGGGCTCGAGCGTGACACTGACACTGCTCCGCGGCAAACAGGAGCCGCTGGAGGTCACGTTGACGCGGGAAATCATCAAGGTGGAATCGGTCAAGTCGAAGCTGGAGCCGGACGGCGTGGGCTACGTTCGCATCAGCCAGTTCGGCGAAGACACCTCCGGCGGATTCAAGAGCGCGTTGGAAAATCTTCAACGCGAGTCCAATGGCAAGCTGAAAGGACTGGTGCTCGATCTGCGCAACGATCCGGGCGGACTGCTGACGGCTGCTGTCGACGTCGCGGGCGACCTGCTCGACGGCGGCACGGTGGTGAGCATCCGTGGGCGGGACGCCAGCGAGAACCACAGCTTTGCCGCACCCGCCCACGGCGACATGCTTGCCGGCGTTCCGGTGGTGGTGCTCATCAACGGCGCTTCCGCCTCGGCATCGGAAATCGTAGCCGGCGCTTTGCAGGACCGTCATCGTGCCACGGTGATGGGCACCCAGAGCTTTGGCAAAGGATCGGTGCAGACAGTGATCCCGCTGAAAGGGCACGGCGCGGTCAGATTGACGACAGCGCTCTATTACACGCCGTCCAATCGCTCGATCCAGGATGAAGGGATTGCGCCCGACGTCGTAGCGGAGGCGCCCAAGGATCAGCAGATCGCGGGTGGCGCAGTGCTGCGGGAAAGCTCGCTCACCGGCGCACTTGCCAATCCGGGCTCGCTCAACGGGAGCCCGGCGCAGGCGCAAACCGGCCAGGCCAAGCCGATCTCCTCACCGCCGATCAAGGCGGAGCTGATCGGGAAACCCGACGACGCCCAACTCAAGCTGGCGCTGGCCTATCTCGATCACAGCAATCAAACCAACGGGCCGGCGCGGTGAGATGGAGGAGGCGCGCCTGTGAGACTCACGCGCGCGCCGTTTGCCCGGGGCGATTGGGCGACTTTCAGATCACCGTGGCCACCCGGGCGCGAACCGAGGCCAGAAAATGTTCGTAGGCGTGATCCACGATTTCGTTGAGCGATCTCGTTCGCGCAAACATCGCGCGAGCCTCGGCCAGAAATTCCTCGCGGGTCGGAATCTTCGGGAGATGCAGATGCGTCAGCGCATCGACGCCTTCATGGGCCCGGTTGAGGATATCGTGCAGCGACGGCAGTTGCAGCTGGGCGCGATCAGCCCGGTGCAGCGCCGACGAGATCGCGTGCGCCAGCGCGTGCGCGTCGAACCGCTCGGCAAGCTCGCGCGCTGCGCGATGGATGACTCGCGCGCCGAGCGGCTGCTCGTTGCGCAGCACCACCTCGGGCGGCGCCTTCATGTTCCAGACGATTCCGCACCAGGATAGGATTTTCAGGGCGTAATAGGTCACGTCGATTTCCCACCAGCGAAAGCCCTGTCGGACGCTGCTCTGATAGGCGTGATGATTGTTGTGCCAGCCCTCGCCCAGAGTGAGCAGTGCCAGCAGCCAGTTGTTGCGGGAATCGTCGCCCGTGACGTAGCGCTTGCGTCCATGCACATGGGCGAGCGAGTTGATGCAGAACGTCGCGTGATAGACCAGCACCGTGCTCCACAGGAAGCCGACGACGAGGCCCGACCATCCCGCAGCCAGGAAGCAAAGCACCGCAAGCGTCACGGCCGGCAGCAGCTCCAGCCGATGCAGCCACATCAGCTCCGGATAGACGGTGAGATCGCCGACTTTGACGAGGTCGGTCGCATCATGCTGCCGGTGAAAAATCCAGCCGAGATGGCTGTACAGGAAGCCGCGCTGACGCGGCGAATGCACGTCGTGTTCAGTATCCGAATGCAGATGATGGTGCCGATGCTTGGCCGCCCACCACAACACGCTCTTCTGCGCGCTGCTTTGCGCGAGGCAGGCGAGGATGAATTGAAACAGCCGGCTGGTCGCAAAAGCCTTGTGGGAGAAATAGCGGTGGTAACCGGCACCGATTCCAAACATGCGCACGACATATAGCGAACCGCAGATCGCGAGCGCCTGCCAGGTGATTCCCGACCAGATCGCCGCGATGCAGCCGAGATGGACCAGCAGGAAAGGCACAGCGGACGGGTACATGATGTCGTCGTGTTGGTCGTCGGCGGGCGCGTTGGGCAACATGTCTTGGCGTAGCCTCTGATATTGGTATCTGGGATTTGCTTCGGCCGGGCCGAAGACCATCGGGTACGAAAAACCCGCGGGATGGCGGACCACCGCGCGGGCTTGAATGAGATGCTCTGGACATCCCGGCCAACACTGCGTCGGCCGAAAATTCGCCGGACTATATGGGCGTGAGCATCTGGCCCGCAAGCTCGTAGCCTCACGGGGGAGCTGCGGCATGATGCTCGGCTCAGTCACGCTGAAGGCGGGGCGTTGCGCCCACTTGCGCAGATCTATTTAGGAGGCATCAAAATACCGGAGGCGAGGATGGCAGAAGCTGCGATCACGGCGTCAGCATCCATCCTGCCGCGGCAATCGGATCGGCCGTCTATCTCGACCATGCCAGCGGCATCGTCACCGGCGCCAAGGTCGTGATCGGCGATTGCGTCACCATTCTGCAAAACGTCGGCATCGGCCGCACCGGTGAACTGCCCGACGCGTTCGCCGCGCATCGGCTGCCATGTCTATATCGGCGCCGGCGCGAGCATTCTGGGCGACGTCAACATCGGCGATTTCGCCAAGGTCGGCGCCGGCACGGTCGTGACATCGGATGTTCCCGCCGGCTGCACGGCGGTCGGCAATCCGGCGGGACTGACCAATTGCCCCGGACCTGTCGCTGTGGCCTGAAGCGCTCTTCGCTCAAGCGGCGCGGCGGTGACTTTCGCCGCCATGATGCGGCGTGACCGGCTCTGAACTGGTCTGGCCCGGCGCGTCCAGCACCGCGACGTGATGGCGGTAGACCATCTCCCAGCCCTTCCATCCCGTGAACAGGAGAATGCCGACCACCACCAGCGAGAGCACCACGCCCCAGGGCTTGATCGCAGCCTCGGTGCCTTGCGCGTAGCGCAGGTAGAAATTCACCAGCGCCAGTACGACCGCCGCAAGGTTGCCGATCATGTGGTGCCAGGCGTCGTTCAGACTGCGAATGCGGGATTCGTTGAAGAAGTCCGTAAAGCCGGCTGCTGCTGCGACCAGCGCCATAACGATGCCGGCGCCGATCAGCCACATGGCGGCCCGGGCCCAGAAGGCGTCGCCGGTTCCGACGAAAGCCAGGTCGGCGAGGGGCGCGCCGACCAGGAACGCCACGGGGAACGGGATGATCATGGGGTGGAGTGGATGGTCGCCGATGGCGGCGGTCGTCTTGGGGTTGATGCTCATGGCAAATCCTCGCCAAAAGTGATTTTCGGGATAATTTACCGCGGCGTTCACTGGTTCCTTCCAGCGGAAATCAGCCAGGGAGGAAGCGGAACTCTGTGCCCCGGACGCAGCGCGGCGGCTTCTGGATCCCGGCTCTGCGCGGCAACGCCAAGCGCGTTGCAGTGCGTCCCGGACACGGGATCGTGTCCCCATCCCTCTGGGCCGCCTTCCTTTCCCGGAACCAAATTCGTCCCTGGTAACCCGGCATTAACCATCGCCGGGCTCTGGTATTTCTGGACAATCACGCCCGGAGCTGTCGTCGAGGCCCATAGTTTTGACATCTTGGCAGGGAATGCAGGCGGCGGCTTTGGACGAGCCCCTGCATCCCAGAAAGACAAGGCTTTGAGCGACTTGCCGGCCGCGCCGGTTCTAGCGCGGCTAAACGGGAACCGGCCGCCATTTGGCCGACCGGGACACAGGTAACGATCGCCTTGAGAGGATATTTCTGATGAATCCGGCCGACGTGGCTCAGTCCGCCCTTCCGGTTGCCGCCTCCGCCGACGTGTCGCTGATCGCGCTGTTCTGGCAGGCTCACTGGATCGTGAAATGCGTCATGCTGGGCCTGTTGTCCTGCTCAGTCTGGGTCTGGGCGATCGCGATCGACAAGATCTTTCTTTATGCGCGCACGCGGCGCTCGATGGATCGGTTCGAGCAGGCGTTCTGGTCCGGCGAGTCGATCGAGGAGCTCTATCGCACGCTCTCGGCCAAGCCGACCCATTCGATGGCGGCCTGCTTCGTCGCCGCAATGCGGGAGTGGAAGCGCTCGTTCGAGAGCCACGCCCGCTCGGTCGCGGGCTTGCAGATGCGGATCGACAAGGTCATGAACGTCTCGATCGCCCGCGAGGTCGAGCGGCTGGAACGCCGGCTCCTGGTGCTCGCGACCGTCGGCTCGGCCGGTCCCTTTGTCGGCCTGTTCGGTACGGTCTGGGGCATCATGTCGAGCTTCCAGTCGATCGCGGCGTCGAAAAATACCTCTCTGGCGGTGGTGGCGCCCGGTATCGCGGAAGCGCTGTTTGCGACGGCGGTCGGCCTTATCGCCGCCATTCCTGCCACTATTTTCTACAATAAGTTCACGTCCGAGGTGAACCGGCAAGCCCAGCGGCTCGAAGGCTTCGCTGATGAATTTTCGGCCATCCTGTCCCGCCAGATCGACGAGCGGGGCTGACGGGCGGCATGTATAGTGTGAAGGCGAGATTGGGCATCAAGCCATGGGCATGAACGTTGCGAGTTCGTCCGGAGGCGGCGGCCGTCGCAGCCGGCGCAAGCCGGTCATGGCCGAGATCAACGTCACGCCGATGGTCGACGTGATGCTGGTGCTGCTCATCATCTTCATGGTATCGGCGCCCCTGCTCACCGTCGGGGTGCCACTCGATCTGCCGCAGACCCAGGCCAAGAGCCTCGACCAGAACGACCAGAAGCCGCTCCAGATGTCGGTCGACGTCAAGGGCAAGGTGTTCATCAACGACGCGGAGGTCGCGCTGACCGATCTGATCCCGAAGCTGAAGGCGATCACGGATGCGCGAGGCGGGCTCGAGGAACGCATCTATCTGCGTGCCGACAAGAAGGCGGATTACGGCACGGTGGCCAAGGTGATGGGGCTCCTGTCTGGCGCGGGCTTCAAGAAGCTGGCGCTCGTCACGGAAGTGGATCAGGGGTCCTAGACCAGTGAAGGTGAATGTCGACAAGACACTGGTTGCGTCGATTGCCCTCCACGTCCTCGTGATTGGATGGGGCCTGCTCACCTTTAGCAGCAAGGCCTTCATCGCGCCGGAAGAGTCGCTTCCGATCGACATCATCTCCAGCGATCAGCTCGCGCAGATCACCAACGGGCAGAAGACCGGCAAGAAGGAAGAGCCGAAGCCCAAGGTCGAGAAGATCGCCGAGGCCAAACCCGAGGAAGATGCCGTCGGCAAGGTCACCGAGAAGAAAGAGCTGATCAAGACCAACTCGACCCCCGATACGCCGCCGCCGAAACCTGTCGAAAAGCCGGTCGAGAAGAAGCCCGAGCCGCCGAAGCCGGTCGCCGAGGCCAAGCCGAAGGAAGAGCCGAAGCCGCAGGAAAAGAAGCCTGATCCGGCCAAGGAAGATCCGATCGCGGAGTTGCAGAAGAAGCTGGACACCAAGAAGCCGCCGCCGAAGCCGGTGGAGCAGAAGGTCGCGGCGGTGCAGCCGCAGCCGAAGCCGAAGGAACGCACCTTCGATCCCGCGCAGATTGCCCGCGATCTCGACAAGCGGGCTGCGACCCGGCACGAGCTGACGGGCTCGACACTGAATGCGTCGGCATCGCTGGGCTCGACCTCAGGGACAGCCGCCAACAATGTCGCGACCTGGCAAGGTGCATTCCAGGGCGCCGTCAAGCGCTGCTTCACGCCCACCTATAACGGGCAGGACGCCAATCAGTACGAAGCCGATATCGACATTCCCATGAGGATTGACGGATCGCTCGCGTCCGAGCCCGTCATCGTCGCGGTGCGCGGACCGTCGCGCTCGATCGCCCAGGCGGTGGCGGAGAGCGCCAAGCGTGCCATCGTGCAATGCCAAGTCTATTCGTTCCTGCCGAAGCAGCAATACGACAGCTGGAAGGTCATTCCGATGACTTTCGGTCTGAAAGATATGTTGTGACATCCAAACAAAAGAATTTTGCGATGAATGACGTCCGATCGATGAACCGCCGCCGTTTCATGACCCTGACGGGATCGACGCTCGCGATGCTCGGGGGCGGGCATGCCTTGGCTCAAGGCCAGCCGCGGCTTCGCATCGATCCCACCGAGTTTCGCCCGATCCCGATCGCGATCACCAATTTCGTGCCGGGCTCGCCGGCCGACGGCGATGTCAGCAACGGTGTCACGCAGGTCATCACCAACAATCTGAAGCGCTCGGGGCTGTTTGCCCCGATCGATCAGGCCGCCTTCATCGAGCGCATCAACAGCATCGACGTCGCGCCGCAATTCCAGAACTGGAAGACCCTCAACGCCCAGGCGCTCGTCACCGGCCGCATGACGCGACAGCCGGAC
>Ga0102590_1004736_pt1 | contig 11178 bp, 9 predicted proteins | sample AraplaMF_Col_mMF_FD_76859 | JGI IMG/M metagenome (GOLD analysis project Ga0102590, IMG submission 76859) | Arabidopsis root microbial communities from the University of North Carolina, USA - plate scrape MF_Col_mMF | ecosystem: Host-associated > Plants > Roots > Endosphere | place: USA...
GGCTGAGGGCGCAGGACATTTCTCCTTCGCTGATCAACGCCCGGTTGGATACCGCTGGGATCCCGGATCCCGATCTGATCATCCGCACGAGTGGCGAAGAACGTCTCTCCAACTTCCTGCTTTGGCAGGCGGCTTACTCCGAGTTCATTTTCGTTCCCGAGTATTGGCCCGACTTCAGCCGGGAAATTTTCTACTCGGCGCTGGAGACTTTCGCGTCGCGCGACCGTCGCTTTGGCGGACTGGTGGCACAGACGGCTGCGGCAGTGGGCACCTGATGCAGCAGGAGCTGAAGCTACGCATTGTCTCCGGCGTAATTCTCGCCGCCATTGTTCTGCTCGCCACTTGGTACGGCGGAGTGGCCTTCAGCCTGCTATCGGCATTGATCGGGCTGTTGATCTACTATGAGTGGTCGACCATCACGAAGCTCGCCACGGAACAGCCGGTCGCCAACGCCGTTGGTTGGATAGGGCAGGCGGCGATCGCAGTGGCCGTCGTTGCTGGTACCTTGGGCTATTCTCTTCTTCTCCTCGTGCTTTTCTTTCTGATTGCCGTCGGCTTCGTGTTTACGTTGGGCGTGTCGCGCTGGTTTCCCACGGGGGCCGTGTACGCCGGCCTTACAGGAATAGCGCTATCGACCATCCGCGGCGCCGACAGTGTCGGGCTCGTTGCGATGCTCTTCGTATTCGCGGTCGTGTGGTCGACCGACATTCTTGCCTATTTTGTCGGGCGCGCGATTGGCGGCCCGAAGCTGGCGCCGAAGATATCTCCCGGAAAGACATGGTCCGGCGCCATCGGTGGCGCCGTATCCGCGGTGATCGCCGGCAGCCTGGTTGCCTATTTTGCCTTTCCGGAAAGCGTCGTGCTGGTGGCGCCGGTCGCGTTCATACTGTCAGTCTGTAGCCAGAGCGGCGATCTCTTCGAATCCTTCATCAAGCGCCGCTTCGGCGTCAAGGATTCGAGCCATCTGATCCCCGGGCACGGCGGCGTCATGGACCGTGTCGACGGGCTCATTTTCGCCTGCTTTGCGGCGTTCTTGCTAGCTGTGCTTTTTTCGCTGATAAAGGGCGGCGAAATAACGTCGCTCGGTGCAGCCCTGTTCGGCGTATAATGTCTGCAAAGGCTGGCGGAAAGATCAGATGCTTGGCTTGACCGGTATATTGGCGTTCCTGACGGGCTATATCGTGCCCTTCGTCCTCGTCTTGTCGTTGCTCGTCTTCGTGCACGAGATGGGGCACTATCTTGTCGGGCGCTGGAGCGGCATCCGGATATTGGCGTTCTCGATCGGCTTTGGTCCGGAACTCATCGGCTTCACGGACAAGCAGGGAACCCGCTGGAAGCTTTCATTGATACCGCTTGGCGGCTACGTCCGCTTTTTCGGCGACGAGGACGTATCGAGCAAGCCCGATGACGACAAGATCGCCGCGATGTCGGAAGAAGACCGCGCGCGTTCGTTCGCTGGCGCGAAGCTGTGGAAGCGCGCCGCAACCGTAGCTGCCGGCCCGATTGCGAACTTCATCCTTGCGATTGCGATTTTTGCAGTTCTTTTCTCGATCTACGGCCGATCGATCGCCGATCCTGTTGTCGCGGAAGTCAAGCCGGGCAGCGTCGCGGCTGAGGCCGGCATCGCGCCGGGCGATCTGCTGATCGCCATTGATGGCACGAAGGTAGAGACCTTCGATGACGTGCGGCGCTACGTCAGCATTCGGCCCGAGCAGCGGATCATTGTGACGATTGAGCGCAACGGCGAGAAGCTGGATGTGCCCATGGTGCCGGCCCGGACTGACATGACCGATCAGTTCGGCAACAAGATCGAAATCGGTCTTATCGGTATCGTTACGAACCAGGAGGTCGGGCACTTCCGGGTGCAGACCTATTCGCCGCTGGAGGCGGTCAAGGAAGGCGCGATCCAGACCTGGCACATCGTAACCGGGACTTTCAAGTATATCGGCAATCTGGTCTCCGGTTACATGAAGCCCGACCAGCTTGGCGGACCGATCCGCGTCGCACAGGCTTCCGGCCAGATGGCGACGTTGGGCGTTGCAGCTTTGCTGCAGCTTGCTGCTGTCTTGTCGGTTTCTATCGGATTACTGAACTTGATGCCGGTACCGGTACTTGATGGCGGTCATTTGATGTTCTATGCGATTGAAGCGGTGAGGGGAAAACCGTTGGGTTCGTCTGCCCAGGACATTGCGTTCCGCATTGGCTTGGCGATGGTTTTGAGCTTGATGGTTTTTGCCACCTGGAACGATATAAGTGCTTTAATTGGCTGATTGCCGGACGAGGGAAAATTACCGTTTATTTACGATGTTTCAAAGCTGTAGTGGCGAATGCGTCACGCTTTGAAATGAAGTAAACAGAAATTAACTTGCTCCCTTGCTTGTATGTCAAAAGCGGGTAAAACGACACACGTGGCCGGAATCGGGGGACGCCTGAAGCCGGGGACGAGAAAAAAGGTAATGGGTGAAATGAAGGCTGGTTCAAGATTTTTGAACGCAGTATCGGCGGTTGCGCTGTCTGCAGGTATTGTTGCTTCGGGGGCAGGTGCAACGGTTTTCGTCTCGGCAACGACGGCAGAAGCTGCAGTTATTCAGCGTATTGATGTGCGTGGTGCCAGCCGTGTCGGCGCTGAGGCCGTCCGCTCAAACCTTACAATCCAGCCTGGCAAGAGCTTCTCCAATACCGATATCGATGACTCGGTGAAGCAGCTTTACGACACTGGCTATTTCTCTGACGTGAAGATTTCCGTCTCTGGCAGCACGCTGGTTGTTTCCGTCCAGGAAGCGCAGCTCATCAACCAGGTCGTCTTCAACGGCAATCGCAAGATCAAGGACGACAAGCTTGCTGCTGTCGTGAAGACGCATGCGGCCGGACCTTTCAACGACGCGCAGATCCAGTCGGACATTCAAGCGATCAAGGATGCGTACGCCGCGACCGGTCGCAGTGAGGTCCAGGTAACCACGCAGGTCGTGCCCCTCGGCGAGGGACGTGTGAATCTGGCTTTCGTCATCGACGAAGGTGATCGCACCAAGATTGCCGCTATTAATTTCGTGGGCAACAACGCCTACAGCTCGGGCCGTCTCTCTTCGGTCATCAACACGAAGCGCTCCAACTTTCTGTCGTTCCTGACCCGCAAGGACGTCTACAACGAAGATAAGCTGCGCGCCGACGAAGAGGCGCTGCGTCAGTTCTATTACAATCGCGGATATGCCGACTTCCGTATCATTTCGTCGGATGCGGCGTTCGACGAGGCAACGAACAAGTACACGCTGACCTTCAACATCGAAGAAGGCCCGCGCTATGATTTTGGTGCCATAACTGTGCAGTCGACCGTTCCCGGCATCGATTCGACGCAGCTTCAGGGGCTGGTTCGCACGCGCGAAGGCCAGGTCTACAGCGCCAAGGAAGTCCAGAAGTCCATGGAGGCGATCTCCGATCAGGTGGCTTCCGCTGGCTATCCATTTGCGCGCGTAACGCCGCGCGGCAACCGCGATCTGGGCAACAACACGATTGGCGTCGAATATCTGGTCGATCAGGGTGAGCGCGCCTACGTCGAGCGTATTGAAATCCGTGGGAACAGCCGTACGCGCGACTTCGTTATCCGTCGCGAGTTCGACATGAGCGAAGGCGACGCGTTCAATCAGCAGATGATCACGCGCGCAAAGCGCCGCCTCGAAGCTCTCGGCTATTTCTCGTCGGTCAACATCTCGACGCAGCCTGGCAGTTCGCCGGATCGCGTCGTCGTCGTTGTTGATGTGCAGGATCAGGCCACCGGCTCGTTCGGTATTGGCGCGGGCTATGCTGCGGGCGGCGATGGTCTGATCCTCGAAGCCTCGGTTGAAGAAAAGAACTTCCTGGGTCGCGGTCAGTACATCAAGGTCAGTGCTGGTGGCGGCCAAGAGGGCTCCAGAACCTACGGCTTGAACTTCACCGAGCCCTACTTCTTGGGCTATCGTCTGGCCGTCGGTTTCGATCTGAACCACAGCGAGACGTCGAGCAACGACAACTACGACTACGAAGAAAACAGTGGTGTGCTGCGTGCGACGGCGCCGATCACGGAAGATCTGGCAACGACGTTCCGTTACAACTATAAGCAGATGAAGTACGATCCTTCGGGATCGCTGAGCGATCTGTCTGCGCCTTACCAGCATCTCGTCGAAGACAGCCCGTGGGTAAAGTCGTCCATTTCGCAGACGCTGACCTACAACACGCTTGACGATATGACGCTGCCTCGCGAAGGCATCTATGCGAGCGTGACGCAGGAAATTGCCGGCCTCGGCGGTGACTCGCAGTTCTATAAGATCTACGGCAAGGCACGCTATTATCACCTGCTGGCAGATGATGCTGATATCATCGGTTCGCTTGCGGGTTCGGCAGGTTACGTCGTCGGCTTCGACAAGCATCTGAATGTCTTTGACCAGTTCACGCTGACCAACGGCGATATCAGAGGCTTTGAGAACAAGGGGATTGGCCCGCGCATTGCCGGCTCTAACGACGACCCGCTCGGTGGCACGACCTACTTTACGGTATCGGCTGAAGCGACCTTCCCGCTTCCGGCATTCCCGCGCGACTTCGGCCTGCGCGGCGCCTTGTTTGCCGATGCTGGCACGCTGTTTGGCAATGACGTCGATCCGCTTGGCGACAGTGTGAACGGTGAGGACGCATCGCTTCGCGCGTCCGTCGGTGTTGGTCTTATGTGGGCATCGCCGTTTGGTACCCTGCGCGTCGACTACGCGATCCCGGTCGTCAAGGAAGACTTTGACAAAACTCAGAACTTCAAGTTTGGCATAAACAACCAATTCTGATATCGGCAGTCCGGAACCGTAAAACCGAATTCCGTTCTGGAGATTTGCCGATGGAGCAAAATGGCTTTTTTCTGCCCCATGATGGCGTGAAACTCTCGGAGTTGGCGCAGTATCTTGGGGCAGAGCTTGCTGACCCCAAAGATGCAGATGTTGTGATCCGCTCCGTTTCGCCCGTAAATCGGGCGAAAGCGGGCGATCTCTGTTACATCATGTCGAAAAAGAGCAAGGACGAGCTCGCGACCTGTGCGGCATCTGCTGTGCTTTGCACTGCCGGACTGCGATCGCTGGTGCCCGAGCATCTGCCTGTGCTGATTTCGAAGAATGCTCATGCGGCCTTTGCAATGGCGGGTGGTTATCTCCATCCGAAGGCACTTCGGCCGGAGGCGCTGCTGTCCGAAGGGGCTGGCGTCTCGGATCGCGCGGTCGTCGATAAGACGGCGCGTCTGGAAGCCAGGGTTTCGGTCGAGCCTTTCGCGATCATCGGCGCGCATGCGGAGATCGGCGAGGGCACGCACATCGGAGCCGGCGCCATCGTCGGTCCAAATGTGAAGATCGGCCGCAATTGTACGATCGCGGCTGGCGCGAGCGTGCTGTGCGCACTCGTCGGCAACGGCGTTATCATCCATAACGGCGCGCGCATCGGCCAGGATGGTTTTGGCTATGCTCCGGGTCCGCGCGGAATGATCAAGATCGTTCAGATCGGTCGGGTTATCATCCAGGATCACGTCGAGATCGGCGCCAATACGACGATTGACCGTGGTGCGATGGACGATACGGTCATCGGCGAAGGCACGAAGATCGATAACCAGGTCCAGATCGGCCATAATTGCCGCATTGGGCGCCATTGCGCCATCGTTTCGCAGGTCGGCATTGCCGGCAGCACCGTGCTTGGCGATGGCGTGCAGATCGGCGGGCAGGCTGGACTGAACGGACATATCAAGATCGGTGACGGAGTGCAGATCGCCGCGAAGAGCGGCGTGATCGGAGACATACCCGCCGGCGAACGCTACGGTGGTGTGCCCGCGCGCCCCATCAACGATTTTCTGCGAGAGACCGCAGCGATTTTGGCGCGATCAACGGGCGGCAAGAAAACGGGAGAAAAGAATGACTGAGGAAGCCAAGACTTCGCTCTCTTCGGCAGATATCATTGAGATTATGAAGCTGCTGCCACATCGTTATCCGTTCCTGCTTGTGGACCGGATCATCGATATCGACGGCGACGAATCCGCGATCGGTATCAAGAACGTGACGGCAAACGAACCGCATTTCACCGGTCATTTTCCGGAGTCGCCGATCATGCCGGGTGTGTTGCTCATCGAGGGCATGGCGCAGACGGCCGGCGCGATCTGCGCCAAAAAGCAAGGCGAGACTGGGAATCTGGTCTACTTCATGACGATCGACAACGCGCGCTTCCGCAAGCCAGTCGTTCCCGGCGACCGTGTCGAATATCACGTGAAGAAACAGAAGCAGCGCGGTAATATCTGGAAGTTCCATTGCGATGCCAAGGTTGATGGAGCGCTTGTCGCCGAAGCTGACATCGGCGCGATGATCGTTCGCAAGGATCAGGCATGAGCACCATTGCAGCCAGCGCCAGCATTCACGCGATGGCGGTTGTCGAAGACGGCGCCGTGATCGGCGAGAACGTCAAGATCGGCCCTTTCTGCCACGTTGGGCCGAAGGTCGTGCTGGGTGATAACGTGGAACTGCTTGCGCATTCGGTTGTCTCCGGCAGGACGACGCTCGGTAAGGGATGCCGCGTTTTCCCGATGGCCGTAATCGGCGGCGATCCGCAGAGTGTTCATCATGGCGGCGAAGAGACGACCTTGACGGTCGGCGATAACTGCACGTTCCGCGAAGGCGTGACGGTCAATACGGGTACCGCCGACTTTGGTGGCCAGACGATTGTCGGCAATAACAACCTCTTCCTGGCGAATTCGCATATCGCCCATGATTGCCGGGTCGGAAACAACGTCATCATGTCCAACAATGTGATGCTCGCCGGCCACGTGACGATCGAGGATCGCGTCATTCTCGGTGGCGGCTGTGCCGTGCATCAGTTCACGCGTGTCGGCCGGCAGGCCTTTGTCGGCGGCCTTTCTGCCGTCAGCTACGACGTCATTCCCTATGGCATGCTGAATGGCAATCCCGGTCTTCTGAGTGGCCTGAACGTCGTTGGCATGACCCGCGCTGGCGTTGATCGGGCGACGATCCATACCGTGCGGCGCGCCTACAAGGCGATCTTCGAGGGCGACGGTTCGATCCGTGACAACGCCGCCGCGATCCGGGACGAATATGCCGATTGCGAGCAGGTCATTCAGATTCTCGACTTCATCGCCGCTGAAAGCGATCGTGCTCTTTCCTCTCCGACCAGGGGACAGAAAGGGTGATGCTTGGCTCTCGCGGGTGACATGGCAAAAGGCCGCTTGGCAATTATCGCGGGCAGCGGTCTTCTACCGTCTCATGTCGCCACCGCGGCGCGAGACGCAGGCGAGAACCCCTTCATTATCGCTCTGAAAGACGAGGCCGACCGGTCCTGGGACGGCTTCGACCACGCGGTCATCGGCGTCGGCGATTTCGCTGCTCTCCATCGGATCTTTGAAAACAACGGCATAGACCGCGTCGTAATGTCAGGCGGCGTAGGCCGGCGTCCGGAGTGGCGCGAAGTCAGGCCGACGTTGAAAACGCTCGTGAAACTGCCGTCGACAATTCGTACGCTGCTTGCTGGCGGCGACGATACGGTGTTGCGGATGGTCATTACCTTGATCGAGGAGAATGGACGTCGGGTCGTTGGTGCGCACGAGATCGCACCCGATCTGCTTGCGTCCGTCGGTCCGCTGAGTGCCATTCGCCCAAGCGCGGATGATATAAAGGACATCGCGCGAGCCGCAGAAGCGGCGGATGCGCTCGGTAGGCTGGACGTCGGTCAGGGGGCTGTTGCGGTTGGTGGCCGCATTGTCGCGCTCGAAGGAGTGGAGGGCACGGACAGCATGTTGGATCGCGTCGCTAATCTGCGCTCGGCTGGGCGAATTTCCGCGCGCCGCCGTGGCGTGCTCGTGAAACTCTGCAAGCCGCAGCAGGATATCCGCGCGGACCTGCCATCGATCGGTATTTCGACGATCGAGAACCTACAGAAGGCGGGGCTGGCCGGCGTGGCTGTTGAAGCGGGCCGCTCACTCGTCCTGGAGCGAAACGCTGTCATAAAGGCTGCGGATGAAGCCGGTATCTTCGTGTGTGGATTGGACAGGGGATTGCCATCCTGGGGGCTGGCGTGAGCGAGGCGGCACTGAAAGTTGCTATCGTCGTTGGAGAGGTTTCGGGCGACCTTCTGGGCGCGGACCTGATTGCAGCCCTGAAGCGGCAATTTCCGGGCGACGTGGACCTGAGAGGGGTCGGCGGCGAGGGACTGGAGGCGCAGGGTCTGTGCTCGCTTTTCGATTTCTCCGAGCTGCAGGTCATGGGCATCACGCAGGTGCTTTCGAAGCTGCCTCGGCTGGTTCGGCGGATTGGCGAGACGGCGTCGGCAATCATCGCCGCCAAGCCCGATGTGCTTATTATCGTTGATAGTCCGGACTTCACCCATAGGGTCGCCAAGCGTGTGCGCACGGCGCTGCCCGACCTGCCTGTTGTCAATTATGTTTGCCCGAGCGTTTGGGCGTGGAAGGAATACCGCGCACAGCGCATGCTCGCCTATGTCGACCATGTGCTGGCTGTCTTGCCATTCGAGCCGGAAGTCATGCACAGGCTGGGCGGCCCGCCGACAACCTACGTTGGCCACCGCCTGACTGCTGATCAGAACCTGCTATACGCCCGCGGCCAGCGCGCCCAGACGAAACCGCGAGGCCCGGCTGACCGGAAGACAGTGATGTTGCTGCCCGGTTCGCGCTCGTCCGAGATCACCAAGCTGCTGCCGCACTTTGGCGATGCCGTGCACGAGCTGGTGGCACGTAACGGCGAGATGCGCTTCATTTTGCCGACGATGCCGCGCCGCGAATCCATGATCCGGGATCTCGTGAAGGATTGGACCACCAAGCCGGAGATCGTGACGGGAGCGGAGGCGAAGTGGCGGGCTTTCACGGAAGCGGATGCGGCCATGGCGGCGTCGGGGACCGTTGTGCTCGAGCTGGCGCTGACCGGGGTTCCCTGCATCTCTGCGTACAAGACCGACTGGATCATCAAGCTTATGACCAGCAAGATCAAAACGTGGAGCGCGGCTCTTCCGAACCTGATCGCGGATTACGCTATTGTGCCCGAATATATCAACGACGTTGTCCGAGGCGGCAGCTTTGCGCGCTGGATGGAGAAGCTCTCGGTGGACACCTTGCCTCGGCAGGCAATGATGGAGGGGTATGACGTCCTCTGGCAGAGGATGCAGACCGAAAAGCCGCCGGGAGAACACGCGGCCGAGATTGTTCTCAACATCCTTCAAAAGAAAAAGCCCGGTCACTTCTGACCGGGCTTTTGCTTTTTGCTGTCGCTGATTAGCGCTTGGAAACCGGCACGTAGTCGCGCTGCGGCTCGCCGATATAGAGCTGGCGCGGGCGGCCGATACGCTGTTCCGGATCTTCGATCATTTCGTTCCACTGGGCAATCCAGCCGACCGTACGGGCGAGAGCAAACAGCACGGTGAACATGGTCGTGGGGAAGCCCAGGGCCTTCAGCGTGATGCCGGAATAGAAGTCGATGTTCGGATAGAGCTTCTTCTCGATGAAGTATTCATCGGTCAGTGCGATGCGTTCGAGTTCCATCGCGACCTCGAGCAGAGGATCGTCCTTGACACCGAGCTCGCCGAGAACCTCATGCGTCGTCTTCTGCATGATCTTGGCGCGCGGATCGTAGTGCTTGTAGACACGATGACCGAAGCCCATCAGACGGAACGGATCGCTCTTGTCCTTGGCGCGCGCGATGTATTCCGGAATGCGGTCGACAGTGCCGATCTCGGTCAACATGTTGAGCGCTGCTTCATTGGCGCCGCCGTGAGCTGGGCCCCAGAGGCATGCAATGCCGGCAGCGATGCAGGCAAACGGGTTTGCACCCGAAGAGCCTGCGAGGCGGACGGTCGAGGTCGACGCGTTCTGCTCGTGGTCGGCGTGCAGGATGAAGATGCGGTCCATCGCGCGCGACAGCACCGGATTGACCACATACTCCTCGCAGGGAACTGCAAAGCACATGCGCAGGAAGTTCGAGGCGTAGTCGAGGTCGTTCTTCGGGTAAACGAAGGGCTGGCCAATGTGGTATTTGTAGGCCATGGCGGCCAGCGTCGGCATCTTGGCGATCATACGCAGGCTTGCGACCATACGCTGATGCGGATCCGTGATGTCGGTGGAGTCATGGTAGAAGGCCGACAGCGCGCCGACACAGCCGCACATGACAGCCATCGGATGCGCATCGCGGCGGAAGCCCGTGAAGAACCGGCTCATCTGCTCATGCACCATCGTATGATGCGTGACGCGATAGTCGAAATCCTTCTTCTGGGCTGCGGTCGGCAGTTCGCCGTAGAGAAGCAGATAGCAGACTTCGAGGAAGTCGCCGTGCTCGGCGAGTTGCTCGATCGGATAGCCGCGATGCAGAAGCACACCGGCGTCGCCGTCGATGTAGGTGATTTTCGATTCACAGGATGCGGTCGAGGTGAAACCAGGATCGTACGTGAAGGAAGCCGTGTTCTTGTACAGGGCGCCGATATCGATGACGTCAGGACCGATCGTGCCGCTCTTGACAGCGAGATCGACTGATTTGTCACCGATTTTCAGTGTTGCGCTTTGTTCCGTCATTCTGATCCTCCAAACTGGCGGTTGGCGCCATAAAAGCGCCATAGGGTTAAGCGTCGTCGACGATAGCTATATGATCGCGCGCCTAATGCCAAGTTACCGCGGCGCCATTTTGTGCATCGCAGTATCAACTTTTGGGCACTGCTGCGATGAGCGCCGCGCATAGCAGAAGCTGATGATTATCCTTGGCTTTTCTCACTTCCGATTTTCCTTCAGATTTCAATCGATTATCCTTGCTTAGAAGCCATCGAGCTTGCATTCTGGTTGTAGGGGCGGCTGTTTTTGGGCGCAATGCATGCCGGGGTTGAAGCCATTCAAGGTGAGGGAGGTCGCACCCGGCGCGGATGCGTTTGAGCGCGCGGAAGAACCTTCTTTTCTTGTTCCGCAAGCTACTCCGGAATGCCGCTCATTTTCCGCACTCAATCGTTCTTGCCGTGGCCAACTCGGATTATGACTGCGACGGACTGTTGCTCCGCGTGGCTTCGACACGCCGCAGCAACGGAAATGGAACATGGGCGGTTCTTCCTGTTTTCGCCGGTCTTCCTGGGGGCAGGCGCGGTGCTCTGGTTCGAACTTGAAAGCGACCTGCCGGAGCTACGGATGGTGGCCTG
>Ga0102590_1001123_pt1 | contig 11172 bp, 8 predicted proteins | sample AraplaMF_Col_mMF_FD_76859 | JGI IMG/M metagenome (GOLD analysis project Ga0102590, IMG submission 76859) | Arabidopsis root microbial communities from the University of North Carolina, USA - plate scrape MF_Col_mMF | ecosystem: Host-associated > Plants > Roots > Endosphere | place: USA...
TGAGAATGTCTGTAGTATGTTTGATGTAGTAGTCTGCCGTTAAGGTAAGTTTGTTGTCAAAGAAACCTGCATCCACCCCTACGTTGAAGGTGGAAGTATTTTCCCATTTAATGTTCGGATCTACCAGCGCACGTTGAATGGCGCCGTACCATTTAGATTGGTCGATGCCGGTTACGTAGTTGAGATTAGTGGCGATAGTAGCGATGTACTGGTAATCGGCCATTTCCTGGTTGCCCAGGATACCGTAGCTGGTTCTCAGTTTCAGCTGGCTGATCGTTTTACTCAGCGGTTTGAAGAACTCTTCGTTACCGATATTCCAGCCTAATGCTATAGAAGGGAAGTTACCATAGCGGTGTGCCGGAGAAAAGCGGGAGGAACCATCACGGCGGAAACTTGCCGTGAGCAGGTAGCGATCGTCATAAGAATATACGATCCTGCCTAATATAGACAGCAGGCCGCTTTGCAGTTCATAACCACCGCTGCTGCGCACACCAGCGCCGGCGTCCAGTACTTTTACACCATCCGGCAGGTCCTGTACGGAAGCAGAGTCTGTGCGGAAGCGGCTCACCTGCGAAGCATAACCCGCCAATACCTGCAGCCGGTGTTTACCAAAAGTATTGTTGTAGTTCAGGGTGTTCTCACCCATTACAAAATTACGTTCGTCGCGTCTTTCCCAGAGATCGTTGGTGGCATGGGCAAACAGCTCTCCTACTTTATAGCGCTGCGCATAATCGTATGCCTGTCCGCCGGTGTAGATATAACCCAGGTTAAACTTATAGGTCAGTCCTTTGAACAATGATACTTCTGCGTAGGCATTGGTGATCACATTCGTATACCTGTTCCAGATACTTTCCAGGTTGAGCTGCGCCATGGGATTGGCCACATTCACCACAGGGCCGTAAGCGCCTGCATAACCGCCCTGTGCGGTAGGATCATACACCTGGAAGACCGGGATCATCTTCACGGCGGAGCCCACCGGGTTACCACCCTGGCCGCCCCAGCCGCCAGGCATGGTAATGGTCTTCTCGCGGGAAATAATAACGGTTTCGCCTATCTTAAAACGGCCTTTGGTGGTTTCAGATTTGATGCGAAGATTAAGGCGGTTATAGCCCGTTACTTTTACAATGCCCTCCTGGTTAAAGTAGCCGCCGGAGATACTGTAATTGCTATTCTCTCCTCCACCGCTGATATTAAGCTCATAGCTCTGTATGGGAGCGGTGCGATAAACCTCATCCTGCCAATCAGTACCGGCGCCCAGTGAGTCAGGATTCTTTGCGATATCCAGGCGGGGAACACCGGCAGCATCATGGGCGGCATTACTAACAGTAGCCCACTCGCCTGCATTCAATACATCCAGCTTCCTGGCCAGTTTCTGCACACCATAATAAGCGTTGAAGCTGATCGCCGTTTTACCGCCGGCGCCGGAGCGGGTAGTGACCAGCACTACGCCATTGGCGGCACGGGAACCGTAAATAGCTGCGGCAGATGCATCTTTCAGCACTTCAATAGAAGCGATGTCGGAAGGCATCAGGTTGTTAATACCGCTTACCTGTACGCCGTCTACAATATACAGGGGGCTGTTGTTATTCAGGGTACCCACTCCTCTCACCAACACGCGGGTACCGGAGCCGGGGTCGCCGCCGGCAGACTCTATCTGTACGCCGGCGATCTTGCCCTGCAATGCTTTGGAGACGTTATTCATACCGGCGGTTACCAGGTCGCCGGCCTTTACAGAAGCTACTGCTCCCGTAAGATCGGATTTGCGGATGGTGCCATAGCCCACGACTACCAGCTCTCCCAGCTGTTTGGAGCCTTGCTGCAGCTGCACATTGGCGGCTGCACGGCCGTTGAGCGGTACATCCTGCGGCTGGTAACCGATGAATGTGAACGCCAATGTGGCATTAGGGTTACTGACTGTTATCTTGTACTTTCCATCCGGCCCTGTGACCGTGCCGGTAGTTTTTCCTTTCTCTGTGATGCTTACGCCGGGCAATGGCGTATTGGCAGAATCTGTTACCGTTCCTGTTACCACTGATCCCGTTTGTGCAGAGAGCCGGGAAGTGCATAGCAGGCATAGCAACAGCACGCAAATAAGGTTGCATAACCTGGTCATTGTTCTTTGCATAGAAATGGGTTTAATAGTGAAGAAATCTAAAGCGGGCGAAACGTTTATTCATATAAGGCCTGAATATCTTTTATATCCACTGCTACAGCCGGTTTAAAATTTTTTCCCTCCATATATGCCAGCACGCTGCTGTACAGCTGACGTGCACTGAGACGCTGCTCCAGGTCATGCGTAAGATCCATGGAGCTGACCATGATCTTACCTTTGCCTACCTGTGCTTCAAACAGCAGGGCCAGTTTCCTGGCATCAAACCAGGTATCTATCAGCTGTACGGACGGCGTCAATGATGCTGGGAAACCGTGCAGGTCCATGGGCTGGGCAGTATGCAACAGATCCCACCATTGCCAGTTGCTGTAATACTCTGTCGGGAAGTTCCTGAACAAGGGAGCCGCTGGTTTGCACAGGATTCCGAGGGTATGCGGCCCCTGGCCGCTGGTCCATTCGGTGTTCCAGAATACGGTAGACATGCCGGTCTTTATTTCCTTCCCTTTACCGGGTTTGATCTTCCCATTGAGGAGCAGCAGTACAGAAGCGCCGTTCTCCAGTTGTTGCTGTATTTGCGGTGTAAGTGTTTCTGTTACGATCAGATGGGCGGGTGTTGTGGTGTTCACTTTATCCGGGTATACCCAGAAGTCCCAATCGTTCAGTCCCAGTTTGCCTGCGCTTATTTCCAGGTTCAGCTTTTCAGGCGCTTTTATGCGGGAGAGATCGAAAGAGATGTTGCCTGCCGGGTTATCTGTACGGAAATCGAGATCTGCCTGCAGGGTACCACTGGCTAATACACGTTTGTCCTTTCCTGTTATACGCCAGCGCAGGGGTACCTGCTGCAAACGGTCTTTTCCGAAGTGCGATACCTGAACACTTGCGTTAAAGGTTTCTGTATTCTTCCAGGTGAACTTTGGTATCAGCGCCAGTGGAACGGTGGCGGAAGAAAAGCGGTGGAATGCAGCCGGTGTAAAGTAGGGTTTGCTGTTCCAGAAGGGATCCAGGATGCCAACGAGTGCTGTGCCTTGCCCAGGGAAATCGTGCAGATCCAGCAGCTGGTAGCCGGCGTAGTTGGTGCGCATGCCTGCTTCAATGTCTGCTTTATAGCAAAGCGCCTGCAGCTTGCCGGAGGCCATCAGGAAGTCATGCGCCTGCGGCAGCAGCTGTTCCTTTTTCATAAAGTCGCGGAAGATCTCAAAGTTGCGCGCCTGCAGTAAACCTGTATATTTCTTTATTTCTGTAAGATCGGGATATACGCACCACTGCCCTATTTCATGCGCTACTACCGGTTTGCCGGGTGCAGGCAGCTTCTTCATCTTCTCTTTAAAATCAAACAGGGTATTAGGCGGCTGTGCATTGATCACGCTTTTCAGCTCTTCGCCCCAGCCCTGGATACGCGGCTCGGGGGTGATGTGGTAATCGTTCTGTGTAAGGAGCGGCCAGCCCGAGCCAGCACTATACAGGCGGCGGCTGTCTTTCTGCTGCCAGTACTGAACGAAGGCGGCCAGGTAGGCATCGCGCTTCTTATCACCGTGCGGTTCATTGGAGGGCACGAGCAAACAGAAAGAAGGATGATTGCCATAGGCAGCCACAATACGGTTGCTTTCTTCATACAGGTAGCGGTCTATCGGTTTGCCATCGCCTAACCTGGCCCAGGCGTCTACTTCAACGGACAGATAGATACCTGTATTGTCAGCTGCTATAAAAGCAGCTTCGGGCGGGCACCAGGAATGGAAGCGCATATGGTTGAGACCGTGCGCCTGCAGGATGCGGAAGATGCGGCCCCAGGAAGCCGTATCGGTTGGCGGATAACCGGTGAGCGGGAAGATGGCGCATTCCAAAGTACCGCGAAGGAAAATGGGACGACCGTTCACGAAGATCTTATCATCCTGGGCGCGGATACTGCGCATACCGAAGCGGAGCTTACGCTCATCTTTGTATTTGTTGTCATCGGTCTGCAATTGAACGGAGAGCTGATACAGCTGGTGATGGAACTCATCCCACAGCTGCGGATCATTCCCCATAGGATATTGGAGCGTGACAAGGCTATCCTGCGCTGAGAAGCTTTGCGTGAGCGCTGGCAGGGTACTGCCTTTGCCCTGCAATTGTGCACGCAGCGTAAGCTTACCTGCGGAGGACTGCGATGCTGTATGTCCCAGCCAGATCTTTACGGTAGCTGTTTTAGCAGTCAGATCCGGGAGCACCTGTACCTGTTTGATGAACACAGGATCGCCGGCTTCGAGGGCGATATTGCCTGCAATACCATTCCAGGTACCCTGGGTCTGATCACTGGCGCTATGTGCATTCTCGCCTACATCCACCACATAGCGGTTGTCTATCCTGATACTGAGTGTGTGTTTACCCGGCGTGAGCAAAGCGCTGAGGTCGTATACATGTGGTGTAGCCAGGCTGCTGTCTGCCCCTGCGGGCTGATCATCTACAAAAACGGTGCTGCTCCAGTGGCAGCGTTCCAGCGTTAAGGTGACATGTTTATCTTTCCAGCTTGCGGGAATGTTCACTTCGCGCTGGTACCAGGCTGCTCCGGTATAGTATTTGACGGGTGTGAGCCAGAAGGGGAATTTATAATTTTCATCACTGCGGTAAGGCGCATATTTCTCCTGCTGCAGGAACAGTTCGCTTCTTTCACCGATCCACTTGATACGTACAGACGGCTTATCACCATAGCCCTGTGCCTGCATGCTGCCGGGCAGTTTCACCGGGTCTTTCAGCTGTTGCCTGTACCATTGCTCATCAAGTCCTTTATCTTCCCTATCGAGCTTAAAACGCCACTCGCCTGCCAAAGGAAGTTTTTGTTGCGCATGTAAGAAAAAAATATTGCCGCATAAGATGCCGGCGAGGGCTATCAGTAACTTTGGTTTTTTCATAATGTGGAATCTCTAGTTATTGATTAACAGTGTGCTAAAAGCCAAACGGGTATATGCATACAAATTTATCTACTGTGTGGCGTGCACACAATGGAAAATATAAAGTAAATGATGGACAATTTTATTGTCAAACTGACATAATATCAATGAAAATAGCGCTTTTGGCTATATTTACACTATGACACTCCAAAAAGCCATTGAAATAGCCTTCGAGGCGCACAAGCAGCAAACTGATAAATACGGGGCGCCTTATCTTGGTCATGTTACCCGGGTCATGAACATGGGGAAGACAGAAGAAGAGAAGATCTGTGGTGTATTGCATGATGTGGTGGAAGATACGGACTGGACATTTGAGCAGCTGGCTGCGGAAGGCTTCAGCGATCGCATACTGGACGCTTTACGCTGTGTAACGAAATTATCTCCTGACGAAGATTACGATCATTTCACCTCACGCATATTGCCTAATCGCCTGGCCTGCCAGGTAAAGCTGAACGACCTGACGGATAACATGGATATACGGCGGTTGCCGGAGGTAAAAGCGGAAGATATTGCGCGCCTGAATAAGTATCTGAAAGCTTACAGGCAGGTTACTGCTGCAATTGATGCAGCTTCCTGAGGCGAGCTATATTTTTTATTTATTCGGAAAGCTTACTGTAAATTAGCCGCTCTAACCCGAATATGTTATGCGATCCCTTTTCGGCTTATTACTGTGTTGCTATGTCAACTTAGCCTATGCGCAGCAGGAAGTAAAAGTGTACACCACACAAAGAGGCACTACCATCATTCTGTATGCTGCCAATGCCGGGCTTTGTCCTGCTTCTGTACAAGTGGATACTTATCTTGACAACATGCGTGTTGTAAGATCTGCGGAGAAAGTATTCATTGTTCCCGAAAGAACCGAAGCGTTCAAGCTATGCGAGCTAACGCCTGTGAACCCCACACGGCCATACACTTTCAGATACAATTATAAATTTGTGCCGGGCAATGTGCTGCTACAGCAATACGACAGCACTTACGACTATGATCTTCCTTACCGGCAGGGATCCGGCCACCTGGTTTACCAGGGCTATAATGGCAGTTTCTCGCATCAGGGGCAATACGCGCTGGATTTCACTATGCCGGAAGGCACAGAGATATTAGCTGCGCGTGAAGGTGTGGTGGTAAAGGTAGAGCAAAGTAACAGCCAGGGATGCCCCCAGGAAAGCTGTAAACAGTACGGCAATTATATACAGATCTATCATACGGATGGCACCTTTGCGGAATATATACACCTGAAAAAAGACGGCGCTACTGTGCGCCCCGGCGACCATGTAAACAAGGGAGACCTTATTGGCTACAGCGGTAATACCGGCTGGACCAGCGGCCCGCATTTACATTTTGACTGTTACCTGGCGGGCTGGGAAAGCAGGAAAACAATCATGACAAAATTCAGGACCGGTGATGGTAACAGCGCGGGTTATCTGAAAGAAAGGGAAACGTATAGCAGGGGGTATTGACAATATGAAAACATTAGCTGCATTTATTGATACGCTGACGGGGCTTTCGCCTGAGGGATGGAAAATACTTCAGCCCGCGCTGAGCCATCATGCGTACAAAAAGGACGAATACCTGCTGGAAGCCGGTAAGGTATGCAATGCGTTGTTCTTCATCAGCGAGGGGTATTGCCGGGCATTTTATGATAAAGACGGGCAGGAGATCAACACGGATTTCTTTTTTGAGAATGAAATCGCTACCAACATCAACAGTTTTGGCCAGGAAGCACCATCTGAATTTTCCATACAGGCCTGTGAGGATATCAGCATTGTGAGGTTTGATAAAAAGCGATTATACGAAGCCGCAGCACAAAGTGCAGAGATTGAAATGCTCGGCAGAAAATGCCTGCAGCGTATTGCAGCGAAACAGGAAAAGCATGCGGCGATGTTTAAATTGATGAATGCGCAGGAGCGCTACGATTATATAGAAGAACATTTTCCTGAAATACTGCAAAGAGTTTCGCTAACACGGCTCTCGTCCTACCTGGGCGTTGCCAGAGAGACGCTGAGCCGTATCAGGGGCAAACGCTGAGGGCGCTATTTTGTGATAATTATCACAGCGTGTTTTGAAGGTATAGAATGATCTTTGCTGCTCAATAGACAAAGCATTATTCACCGACAGTTAAAATCAATAATCATGGCACAAAACAGCGCAAAGGAAACCGTTCTAGCATTTATAAAAGCATTAAACGAAGAAGCATTTGACACTGCAAGCACCTATGCGAATGATGATCTTGCTTTCATAGGCGTAATGGGCTCGCGCGAAGGAGCGAAAGCTTATTTTGATGATATGAAGCGTATGAAACTGAAGTACACTATCAGGCAGGCAGTTGCTGAAGGGGATGATGTCGGCCTGTTATACGATATCGTGCTTGAGGGTCAAAAGATATTAGGAACAGGCTGGTACCAGCTGGTAAATGGAAAGATCAGCCTCATCAGGGCTATATTTGACCCACGGCCGCTGCTGGAAAAAGCAGGGAAGTAATCGCAGCTATTTCAGCCGGTGGTCACGGCTTCAACAGCTTGAATGCGTGTGACCACTGGTTGTGTAGAAAACCAGGAATGCACCAGAGCATACACAAAGGCTCAATTGCGCGGGCAGCCACTGCCCTACCCATATCAGCCGTTTCCCAGCCAAAATCTGCCAGCAGGAGGCCTACCGTGCCCTTGGCGGCTTCATCGTCGCCACAGATGAACATGGTGGGCGGGCCTCCGGGCAAATCCGGTTTATACATTTGAGAACTGCCAACACTATTAAATGCCTTTACCATCTTAGCCCGGGGGATCAGGCGCTGGGTCTTTTCCATCAGTGATTCATCCAGGTCTGTAAAGAATTTCAGCACACCGTGCTCAGGCGATACTCCTGCTATAGGGTTGGTGGTATCAATCACTATTTTACCGGTGAAGTTGAGCGCGCCTGCCTGTTGAATGGCTGATGCTGCTGCACCACCGGCTACGGCCAGTACCAGGATCTCTCCAAATTGCGCTGCCGCTTCAAAGGTGCCTGCCTGTCCGCCCTTGTTATCATGCTTCCATTTTTTCACTTCCTTTTTATCTGTATCGCGGGTGCCCATCATTACTTCATGGCCTTCTGCGAGGAACGCAGCACCCAGGGTCTGGCCTACGGCGCCGGAACCTATAATACCTATTTTCATAGCGTGGAGTGTTTAGACGAATATAACGAAAAATTACCGTTTACCCTTGAACGTGGTAGGTGAAATACCCAGTTTACTCTTAAACACTGTAGAAAAATATGCGGGGGATGAGAAGCCCGTTTTATAAGCCACTTCTGCTACCGACAGATCTTCATGCTGCAGGTAATACCTTGCCTTTTGTATACGGGTATCGAGGATGTATTCATTGATATTCACTCCCATCAGCGCTTTTACTTTGCGATACAGCTGCACCTTGGAGATATTCATCTGCTTATAGATATCCTCTATAGAGAAATCCTCATTGCCAATGTTACGTTCCACAATAGCCGTGAATGCTGATACGAAATGCAGATCGCCCTTACGGGATACGGTGGTACGCAAGGCAGCCGGCATGGCCGCTGTGAAATGTTCTTTCAGGTGGCTACGATTAGCCAGCAGGCTGGTTAAGGTATGCTGCAGCACCTGGAAATCAAAGGGCTTGGTAAGGTAGGCGTCGGCCTTGTTCTGAAGGCCTTCTACCTGCTGCTCAGGGGTAGACTTTGCAGTGAGCAATATGACAGGTATATGGGCGGTGCGCACATCCGCCTTGATCTCTTTCAACAGGGCGTTACCATCTTTCACGGGCATCATCACATCACAGATAATACCATCCGGCAGGTATTCAAAGGCCAGCTGCAGGCCTTTCTGTCCATTGTCTGCTTCCAGGATCTCGTAGGCATCAGAGAGGCGGAGCTTTAAAAAGCTGCGCAGCTCGGGGTTGTCTTCTACCAGCAGGAGTACGCCTTTTTCCCGGGAGGCACTGTTATTGACTGGTTCTTCTTCTGTGAGCGGTAACAGATCGGCGGTATAGATCGGTTCCTTTTCCGGCAGCTCATTGGCATCCGGCTGGAAGCTCAGCTCTTCGGGTGCAAAATGCTGGTTGCCCAGGGGAATGGCCACAGTGAAGACAGCGCCTTTGTGTGGTTCACTGAGGGCGGTGATCGCACCGTGATGCAGGTTTACCAGCTCTTTGCAGAGGGCCAGTCCGAGTCCGGAACCTTTATGACTGTCATAGCCGCCCTGGTAGAAAATATCGAAAGCATGTTCCAGTACTTCCTGCGACATACCGATGCCATTGTCTTCCACGCTGATGACAGCGCAGTGATCCTTCTTTTCCAGGCGCACCAGGATAGCCCCATTGTCCGGCGTGAACTTGAAGGCGTTAGACAGGAGGTTGAACAACACCTTGTCCATCATCCCAGCGTCGATCCAGACAGGCAAGCTTCTTTCGGTGGTGATCATACGGCAGTCGATACTGCGTTGCTGTGCTGTGGGCTGGAAGGATTCGATGATCTCGCCGGTAAAGAGCACCAGGTCATGTTCGGCCGCCTTTACCTGCATCTTGTTGAACTCCAGCCTGCGGAAGTCTATGAGCTGGTTCACCAGCTGCAGCAGGCGGATCGCGTTGCGGCGGATGATAGACAGCTGCTGGCGTTCGGCGCCCTGCAAACGGGAGCGGCGCAGCAGCTCTTCCAGGGGCGTGATGATCAGGGTTAAAGGTGTGCGGAACTCGTGGGAGATATTGGTGAAGAAGTTGATACGGGCTTCGTTGGCCTTTGCCGTGGCCGCGCTCATCTCTATCAGCTGACGGCTCTGGCGGCTGATCTCTTCATTCTGTAAAGCCAGCTGGCGGTTGATGCGGCGGTTGAGATAGCGGGAGTATAAAAGCAGTCCGGCAAATACCACGGCGGCGCCCAGCGTGATGCCCAGGATATACAGCATGGTACGCTGGCTGTTATAGACCCTTTTCTGCTCCGCCAGCATATCCTGCTGCCGTTCTATATCCTGCTGCTGGGCCATTATCTTGTTGGTCTGCAGCTGCATCATGCGCACGTTGGTGGTATCTACCACCAGTGTTTGCAGAAAAGTTTCTTTAGGCAGGGCCTTATGCTGCAGGATGCTGATGGCATTGCGGATGGCTTCCGTACCGCCGGTAGGGTACAGCATGGAGGCGGTCAGTACACGCCTGGCCACCATTTCAAGGCCGGCTCCTTTACCGGGCAGCGCATCCACCCCGATGATCTTTATGTGCTGTGCGCCGGCCCGCTGACTTGCCTCCCGCGCCCCACGGGCCATTACATCGTTATGGGCAAAAACAAGATCGGCCTGGGTTAATGTTCCGGGGATGCGATCCAGCGCTTCCTCCGCCTTTTGCTGTACCCAGTTACCACGTACGCTGCTGAGGAGGTGGATGCCGGGATGTTTGGCGATCGCCTCTTTAAAACCCTGCTGCCGTTCGATAGCCGGGGAGGATGCCGGCAGCCCGGTCACCTCTATTACGTTTCCCTGCCCTTTTAAGAGGCCTGCCACATATTCGCCGGCCATCAGGCCCACCTGGTGATTATCGGCCCCTATATAGTTTGTGTATTTGGCAGAAGCGATCTTACGGTCTACCACGATCACGGGTATCCCTTTATTATATACTTCCTCTACCGCAGGGGTGAGCGGACTCGCCTCATTGGGGGAAATGATCAGCAGGTCAATATCCCGGTCCAGCAGCTCCTTTACCTGGCGTATCTGCAGCTCACTGTTATCGTCTGCCTGTTTATAGATCAGCTCAATGCCGGGGTGGAAGGACAGCTCCCGCTGCATTTCTGCCAGCATAGACTTTCGCCAGTGGTCGGCATCGCCGCACTGTGAAAAACCGATCCGGTAATGTTTAACAGGAGGAGAAGGACGGCAGCCTGCCCAGCAGGTCAGGACGATCAATAAAACTATTGGCAGATGAATACAATAACGTGGCATAATAATGATACAAAAGTAGAAACCCCTGGTACAAATTTGAAACACTCTCTTAAAATTACGAAATAAACCGATGCTTTTTATACTGACTATTAACGCATAGTGTTTTATTACCAAATGATACAATTTTGAAAGTGATTGAAACGGAGGCATAGCGCTTTTGTATGTCATTACGATAGCTTGGCAACAAATCCATTCACGTTATGATG
>Ga0102590_1004738_pt1 | contig 11170 bp, 11 predicted proteins | sample AraplaMF_Col_mMF_FD_76859 | JGI IMG/M metagenome (GOLD analysis project Ga0102590, IMG submission 76859) | Arabidopsis root microbial communities from the University of North Carolina, USA - plate scrape MF_Col_mMF | ecosystem: Host-associated > Plants > Roots > Endosphere | place: USA...
GAGCCGTTATCCGGTGAGCGTTCGGGACGCGGGGTTTTAACCCGCTCCCGCTTTACGCCCCCGACGGGCGGGGTGCTGGCTGCACCCCGGACCGCCCGGGCGATTTCAGCCCGGGCCTGCCGGCTCGGTCCGTCTCCCCGAGCGCCGAAGCTTCGTCGCGGCTAGGGCGAACCTGCTCCAACTCCAACCCAGGGCGTCCTTGTGGGACACGACGGACAAAGCCTTCCCGCTCGTCCACCCCCGAAGGCCGCATCGGTCGCCGTACGTGCGCCCTCCCCCGCCTTCAGGTGACGAGCATTATGCGGCCGCCCGGAAGCCCAAGGATCGGAAACGAGTATTTTCCTCCATCACGTTGATTTCGTTGGACTCGATTTCACATTCGACGGGGATGGACGCGTCGCGCGATGGACAGCGTGTTCGTCGCATGGTTGAACAAGCTTCAGTTCAAGGGGGCTTCAGACATGACCGACACGACCGCCGCTTCGCGCCGATTTGAGATTGGACGCGTGATTTCAGGAACCTTCGGCGTCATCGGCCGCAATTTCGGTGCGTTCGCGCTGATGGCCCTGCTGCTGGGCGGCCTGCCCAACCTCCTGGTCAGCTTCGGCCAGCTCTGGATCGCCGGCGGCGTCAAGACCTTCTCGCCTCAGGTGTTCGCCGGCTCGGCCGTGGGCCTGATCGTCATGATGGTCGCCGCGTTCGTGCTGCAGGCCGCGATCGTCCACGCGACCGTGGCGGACCTGAACGGCCGCCGCGTGGTGGTGGGCGAGAGCCTCAAGGCGGGGCTCAGCAACTGGCTGCCGCTGCTCGGCCTGGCCATCCTGATGGGCCTGGGCCTGATGCTCGGCTTCCTGCTGCTGATCGTGCCCGGGATCATCCTGGCGGTGATGTGGTCGGTCGCCGTGCCGGCCAAGGTGGTGGAGAAGATCGGCGTGACCGACGCCTTCCAGCGCAGCCGCGACCTGACCCGCGGACGCCGCTGGGCGATCTTCGGCCTGTTCGTCATCTACGTGATCGCCCTGTGGATCGTGGAAGCGCTGATCATGGCCGCCGCGATGCCGTTCATCCTGTCCAAGGGCCTGCCGACGCCGGACTCGGTCGGCCTCACCACCGTGAACGTCGCCACCATGATCGCCTCCGCCCTGATCGCCACCATCACCACCCTGGTCAGCACGGCCGGCGGCGCGACCCTCTATTCCGAACTGCGCGGTACGCGCGAAGGCGTCGGCCCCGAAGCCATGGCCTCGGTGTTCGACTGAGCATGGCCGACGCCGCCGCTCCCGGCCGGTTCAACACAGGGCGCGCCGTCAGGCGCGCCCTCGCCATGCTGAAACGCAACATCGCCGCCAATCTGGCGTGGGCCGTGGTCTTCACCGGCCTGCCTGACCTGGCGATGGCCTACGCCAACCAACGTTTCTCCGAGGACGCGCCCTTCGGCTCGCTGGCGCGCTGGGGCTTCCTGGTCGGGACGATGCTGGCCTCCATGTTCGGCATGACCGCGCTCCAGGCCGTGATCGCCCGTCGCACGGCCCTGGACGACAGCAACCGACGCGCGTCCTCCAGGAGTGTCTTCGGAGGCTCGAGCGACTACCTCGCCTTGGCGACCCTGGGCCTGGTCACGGGTCTCGGCATCGTCGCCGGCTACGCCCTTCTGGCCATTCCCGGGATCATTCTCTCGCTTGCCTGGTTCGTAGTGGTCCCTGCGATGGTGACCGAACGCCTGGGCGTGATGGAGTCGATCCGGCGCAGCAACGCCCTGACCCGGGAGGTCAGGGGAGAAATCTTCGGACTGTGGGTAGGGGTCGGGATCTTGAGCTTCCTCGCCGCCTGGGTGGGCGGCCTCGCCATCGACGCGCTGGGAATCCCGGCGCTCAGCCTCGTGGTCAGTTCCGCCATCCAAGCCGTGATCGGCCTGGTGGACGCCATCCTCGTGGTGGCGGTCTATCAGGACCTGCGCGAGAGCCAGGAGGGCTCGCCCGCCGATCGCCTGGTCGAGGTCTTCGCCTAGCGGCGCGCGATCGCGGTCACGCCCCGGTCGCCGCCGCCCCATCCCCGTCGTCCGAAGACTTGAAGAAGCTGTTGGCCTTCTCGACCAGCCACTTCAGCGCGTTCTCGGAGGCCAGGCCCGCGAACAGGCCCAGGGAGGCCAATGCGGGCGGGGACAGCTGGTTCACCGCCTGGGTGGCCTCGGTCGCCTGGGGCTGGATCAGGAAGCTGGCGCCCGCCGAGATGACGAAGAACACCGTGAACCCGGCCAGCGCCCCCAGCAGCGGCCGCACGCCGAACGCCATCCAGGTCCGGTCGGGCTCGCCCTTCGGCGCCGCCAGCATGCCAAGCTCGACATAGAGCGAATAGACGGCCGCCCCGATCGCCCCCATCAGCCCGGTGAAGCTGGCGACGATCACGCCCGACGGCAGGAAGAAGGCGAACTCGAACAACGGAATGGCGTGGCGTTGCTTGTTGAAGCTGAGCGCGACGGCCTTCTGGTCCTCGGTGGAGCCCTCGTCGGCGCCGACGGGGCCGGTGACGGGCTGGTCCGCCTGATCCGCCTGATCCGCCTGATCCGCCTGATCCGATGGGGCGGGCGGCTTGCTCCCGTTGTATTCCGCCTTGGCCGCGGCGAGCGCGGTTTCGGCGTGGCCGTTGCGATCCACCAGGTCGTCGCTGACGAACTGCGCGTTGCGATAGGCGTCGTAGAGCTGTTGGGCGGCCGCGACCCGCTTGGGGATCTCGGCCCCTTCGGCCCAGTCGTGCTGGTCGTTGTCGGTGACGATGTCGGCCAGGCATTGCTCCAGCTCGCAGGTCGGCTGGGCGTTGCGGAAGGTGATCCAGACCGAGTTGACGGCGGCAGTGCTCTTCTGCTTGGCCTCATCGACCCTCACCTTGGCCGCCCGGATTTTCTCGTCCAGCGCGGTCAGCTCCTGGCTGGTGGTTTCGATCTCGGCTTCCAGGGCGTTCAGGCGATCGGCAAGACGGCTGATCGTGAACGGGGCGAGGCGCGAATTGGCGCCGACCGCCACCCGCGCCGCCGACTGGGTCTCGATGACGGTGTAGAAGAAGGCGAAGATCGCCGGGACGAGGATGAACCAGACGAACCCCAGCAGCACCCGGTTGGCGATCCGCATCCAAGACAGGTCCATGCTCGATCGCTCCCCGAGAACGCTTCCACCCTCTCAGATTGCGCTCAAATATATCTCTACCGCAACGTTATAACGACCGCCCCGCCACCTGGGCGTCAACTCTTGTCGTGCTTGTCCTTGCGTCGCTTGCCCAGCAGCAGGCGCGATTCCAGCCGTCCGCGCAGGGCCGCGTAATAGGCCGCCAGGAAGTCGCCGTCCGACTCGTAGGGCGCGGCCTGCCAGCCGATCTTCAGGCGAATGCGAGCCGCGACCAGGGCGATGGTCTTGCTCTCGTAGCGGCGCAGCACGTCCTCCAGCACGTGCAGCTCCTTGACGCCGTAGGCGTCCAGCTGGGCCTGGGTGAACTTGAAGCGCCCCACCGGCGGCCGCGAGGTCTCGACCAGGTCGGGCGCCAGCTTGCGGGTCGGCGCCTTGACCACCCAGGTCCCGGCGACCATGTCGCCCACCCGCAGGCGGTCGCGGTTGAACAGCGGAAACAGCACGAAGACCAGGCACCACACCAGCCCCGCCAGGTTGATCCAGGCGCTGACCTTGTCGCCGCTGGAGGCCAGGAAGCTGAGGGGCAGGTAGAGCTCGATCTCGCGCATGGCGTTGCGGGCGAAGATGGCGTCGGCGGTCAGGCGGCCGCCGTTGCGCGCCGCCACCCGCACGCCCATGGCCCGCTTGCCCGGCGTGGCCGCGCCCGGGGTCAGCTCGAACAGCACGAAGTACAGGTTGCGCAGGATGAAGAACACCAGCAGCCCCAGGGTGCCGACCAGCTCCCAGCCCTTGCCCTTGGTGCCGACCATCGTCAGGACGGCCAGCAGGAAGAAGGCGATCAGCACGCCCAGCATGATCGCCAGGTCGATGAACAGGGCGGCGGCGCGCTCGCCCGCGTCGCCCAGGCGCAGCTTCAGGTCCACGCCCTCGGGGGTGACCAGCGACCGAGCGCGGGTGTCCTCGCGCGCGCCGGGATCGTAGGGCGTGGTCGCCGCCGCGGCCTTGGCCGTCTTGGTCGCCGGCTTCATGCGGCGCTCCGGCGGCGCGGCAGGTACAGATAGGCCGGCCAGATCGCCAGGGTGGCCAGGGCGATGCCGTAGCGGGCCCAGTCGTTCTGGATCACCTGCCGGCCGACGCCCTCCAGGATGCCGGCGCAGAACAGCATGACCACGACCCCGGCCATCAGGGTGGCCGACTGCCGTCCCGCCTGGGCCATGGCGGCCGGACGGCTGAGGTCGCCGGGGAAGGCCAGGGTCCAGCCGATCCGCAGGCCCGCGGCCCCGGCCAGGATGACAGCCGAGATCTCGGTGACCCCGTGGATGGCCAGCCAGCCCCCGGCCTCGAAGCCCAGACCGCGCATGCCGAACACCGCCAGGAAGGCCCCCAGCATCGCGCCGTTGTAGGCCATCAGCATGGCGGTCGGCAGGCAGAAGGCGAAGCCCAGGGCGAAGGCGAACAAGGCCACGCCCGAATTGTGGGTGAACAGGAAGGCCGCGAACACCGACAGGCCCTTGTGCTCGCCGTGGTCGTAGAGCGTGCTGCGCATCGCCTCGGCCGAGGCGGCGGGGCCGCGCCCGTCGGCCAGGCTGTCGGGCACGAAGGCGCTGAACCAGTCCGGGTCGTGCAGGGTCAGGAAATAGGCCGCCAGCACCCCGGCCAGGGTGAGCAGGAAGCTGACCAGGGTCTCGCGCCACAGGGCCTTGGCGGCCTCGGGCCAGGCGCGGGTGAAGAAGCCCCCCACCCGCTCGACCAGGTTCGACCGCGTGCCGTAGACCAGGAAATAGGCCCGGGTGCTCAGGCTCTCCAGATAGTCGACCAGCCCCTGGTCCAGCGAGGTGGCGCGGGCCACCGACAGCGACGACAGGGCCTGGCGGTAGAGCACCGGCATGGCCAGCAGCTCCTCGTCGCTCAGCGCCCGGGCCGAACCCTTGCCGACCTTGGTCAGCAGCTTCTCCAGCCGGCGCCAGTCGTCCTCGCGCTCGGCGCGGAAGCGGTAGCTCTTCAGGTGCAGTTCGGCCATCAGAGCAGGTCCCGGCGCTTGAGGTCCAGATAGCTCGCCAGCAGGGCCGGACCGACCTGGTCGGCCGACGCCTCGACGATCTCCACGCCCATGCGGCGCAGGCGGGTGATCACCACGTCGCGCTCGCGCAGCAGCGAGGCGGCGACCACGGCGCGCGACACGTCGTCGGCCTCGACGGGCGCCTTGCGCTCGATCGCCTCCAGCTCCTCGTCGCGCATCATCACGAACAGCACCAGGTGCTGGCGCAGCAGGCGGCCGACGTTCTCGAGCATCAGCTCGGCGCTGGTGGAGTCGGCGATGTCGGTGAACACCACGATCAGCGAACGCCGCGACAGCTGGCCCGACAGCTGGGTCAGGCCCAGGGTGTAGTTGGTCTCCTCGGTCGAATAGTCGATCGAGGCGGCCAGGCGCTGCAGGGCGCCGAAGGCGTTGGGGCCCGAGGTGACGCCGCTCGACACGTGCGGCTTGGCGTCGAAGCCGAACAGCTCGACCTTGTCGCCCATCTTCAGGCCCACATAGGCCAGCAGCAGGGTGGCGTTCAGGGCGTGGTCCAGCCGCGGCTTGCCCAGCAGGGGCTGGCTCATCAGTCGGCCGGTGTCGATGGCCGCTACGATGTGGTGGTTGCGCTCGACGTGGAATTCCTTGGCCAGCAGCGCGCCGTGGCGGGCCGACTGCTTCCAGTCGATGGCCCGGCGGTTCATGCCGGGTCGGAAGTCGGTCAGGGCGTGGAAGTCGCTGCCGCCGCCCAGGTCCAGCTGCAGGCGGTGGCCCACCGACGGATCGCGCGAGAACAGGCGCAAGGCCTCCTCCTTGACGCCGGCGATGTCCAGGGTGACCGGGATCACCTGCTCCAGGGCGTCGTCGCGCTGCTTCCACATCAGGCCCAGCGGGCCGCGCCAGCGGGCCGAGACGCGGTGCACCCTGCCCTCCCCGCGCCGGACGGCGGTCAGGCTCAGGGGCAGGCCGGCCTGGCGGTCGCGCACCCGGGCCCGGCCGTGGGCCGGTTCGGCGGTCAGGCGGTCGTCCAGGTCGACGGCGAACTCCACGCTCCACGGGGCCACGCCGCGCGGGAACGTCGCCTGCAGCAGGACCGGCCTGGTCGCGCCGCTGGCCATGGCGCCGGGCGCGGTCAGGCTCAGCTGCATGCGCCGCCGGCCCGGGGCCAGCAGCGCGTCGACGAACAGCAGGGCCGCCGCCAGCGCGATCCAGGCGGGACCGACCAGCCACAGGCGCGCGGAGACGAGCGCCGCCGCCAGCGCCAGGGGCGCGCCCAGCACCGTCAGGAAGATCGCCCGCGCCGTGGGATAGATGCGCAAGGTCGGCCCCTAGCCTTCCAAAGCCGTCTTGGGGATCATCGCGGCGCCTCGACCTGGTCGACCAGGCCGCGCACCACGTCGTCGACCTTGCGGCCCTCGATCTCGGCGGCGGGCGACAGGATCACACGGTGGCGCAGGGCCGGCAGGGCCAGGGCCTTGACGTCGTCGGGGATGACATAGTCGCGGCCTTCCAGGGCGGCGCGGGCCCGGGCGGCCACGGCCAGCATGGCCGCGCAGCGCGGCGAGGCCCCGCCCGACAGTTCGCCGGTGTCGCGCGTCGCCCGCACCACGCCGACGATGTAGCGGACGATGTCGTCGGTCAGACGCACGGACGCCACCGCGGCCACGGCCTCGGAGATGGTCCGCGTGTCGCCGGCCGGCTCGACGCCGAAGCTTTCCGGCGAGAACTGGCCGGTGCGGCCGCCGTGGCTGGCGACGATGGCGGTCTCCTCGGCCAGGCTGGGATAGGCCAGCACGTGCTTGAACAGGAAGCGGTCCAGCTGGGCCTCGGGCAGCGGATAGGTGCCCTGCTGCTCCAGCGGGTTCTGAGTGGCCACCACCATGAAGCGCTCGCTGAGCGGATGGCGCTCGCCGTCCAGGGTGACGTTGCGCTCCTGCATGGCTTCCAGCAGGGCCGCCTGGGTCTTGGGCGGCGTGCGGTTGATCTCGTCGGCCAGCAGCAGCTCGCAGAAGATCGGGCCTTTCACCAGGGTGAAGGCGCTGGTCTGGAAGTTGAACAGGTTGGCGCCCAGGATGTCGCCCGGCATCAGGTCGGGCGTGAACTGGATGCGCCCGAACTGCAGGTTCACCGCCTGGGCGAAGCACTGGGCCAGGAAGGTCTTGGCCGTGCCGGGCGGACCTTCCAGCAGCACGTGGCCGCCGGCGAACAAGGCCGTCAGCATCAGGTCGATGGTGTCGTTCTGGCCGACCACGGCCTTGGCCGTCTGCGCCCGGATCCTGCCGGCCAGCGCCTGCACGTCAGCCACGTTCACGAGTCATCTCCAGTCTCCACTGATGCCATTTTGCGGCGACCTTCATCAGGTCGCCGAGCGAACGGACCGTTCGGGTTTCCTCGTCCAGGCGCGAGGCGCTGTCGGCCGCGCCGAAACGCTCGCCCTGACGGTCCAGGAAGTCGGTGAGGGCCAGGCCCTCCAGGCGCGAGCCGCCGGCCCGCAGGCCGCCCAGGGCCTTGACGGCGGCGGCGCGCTGCAGCTCGGCGTAGCGTGGGGCCAGGGCCGGTTCGCGGCGGGCCATGCGGATCAGGCCGGCGGAATTGTCGATCAGGGCGTCCTTGCCCAGGGCCAGGGCCCGTTCGCCGCGCCGCACCGCCCGGAACCGCGCGGCGGCGTGCAGCCCCATCAGCGCGGCGGCGGCCACCAGGCACAGGGTGGCCCCGACGAACGGCGCCTCGAAGGCGAGTTTCAGCACGCTGCGCGAGCGGGAAAAGCCGTTCAGCGTCACGTCGAAGGCGATGACCTTGCTCTCCTTCGGCTTGTAGCCGCCGTCCGGGATGGCGCGGTCGCGCAGGACCCGCAGCATTCCGACCCCGGCGCGCGCCGTGCGGATGTCCTTCAGGCCCATGGTGTTGATCAGGTCCGGGTCGGCCAGGATGTAGGTTTCGGTCGGCATCCGCCGGGCCAGGACGACCCGGCCCTGGGCGTCGGTGAGGACGGGGACCAGGTTCGGGCCGGATATGCTCTGCAGGTTCCTGATCGGACCGGTGTCGACCGACATCCCGTCGAACAGGCCGCCCGGCGCGCCGACCAGCCGGCGCGGCCCCGCATCCTTGGCGAGCGTCGTCACCGCCTTGGGGATGCCGACGGCCTTCAGCAGATCGGCCTGCTCGCTCGGGCGCACGGGTTCCAGCCCCATGACCCAGCCCGGATGCTTGGGGTCCAGCCCGCCGCGCCACTTGGGCAGCACCACCAGGGTCCGCGACGACAGCAGGGCGGCCTTGACGTAGGCGTCCCGCGTGACGTTGACGTCCGGCGCGAAGATGATCAGCCCGGGCTCGTCGCGCCGCAGGTCGCGGCGGCTGACGATCACCGGCTCGCCCAGCCTGCCCAGCAGGCGCACCATGCCGCCGTAGCCGACGGCCGACTTCGACAGGGCGTGGGCCCGGCCGTTGTCGCCCGACTGCAGGTCGGGCGCGTAGGTCGACAGCACCACGAAGGCCGAGAAGGCGAACACCCCGGCCAGGATCATGCCCAGCACGACCTTGGGCGAGAACAGGCCGCGGTCGCCCTCGCCGGGGCTTTCCGTCGCGACGGCGGGCTGGACGTCGCTCATCGCCAGGCCTCGGCGAAGGCGAAGCCCTCATAGGCCCGGCGGCAGGCGGCGAATTCCTCGGCGCCGACCGACCGGCCGCCGAAGAAGCTGCGCTCCACCACCCGGGCGATCTCGCTGAAGGTGCGGCGCACGCGCTCGGGCACGCCCTCCAGCTCGGCGATGTCGCGGCTGGTCAGGGCGGGCTTGATCAGGTCCGGGCGCTTGCCCTCGATGTCCTCGATGCTGCGGAACAGGATCAGGTGGACGGCCTCGGCGAAGCGGCCGGCGGCGGCCAGCTTGTCGGCGTCCTCCAGCAGGGTTCGCGCCTTGGCGGCGGTGGGGCGCCAGCCGTCGTCCTGCAGGGGCGGCCCCTTGGTCGTCTTGAAACTGGGCCAGCGCGTGGCGATCAGCTCGCGGGCCAGGAAATACAGGATCAGCGCCGCGCCCAGGATCAGCCCGCCCCAGAACACCCAGGCCAGATACGGCGCGAGGGCCGCCAGGGCCTTGCCGATCGCCAGCAGCCAATCGGGCACGTCCGGCGGCTTGGGCGCGGCGGTCGGTTCGAACTGCAGGTCCTTGCCGCGCAGCAGGGCGCCGTGGGCGCGCGCGAAAGCGTCCGACGCGCCGTCGAAACCCGGCGACGCCGCGTTGCGATCCACACCAGCCCCCGCCCTCAAACGCCCACTCCCGACAACCCCGTCGCTACAGCTAGACGATTCAACTTTCGGTGTCGCCTCCTACCGACATCGACCGGTCGACGTCGTGGCGCCGGCCGGGATTCGATTCGCCGGGGTCCGTTCCGCGCCGCGCGCCGGATCGTCCGAAAGCATACGGACCCGCCACGCCGTTCCCGAGCGCCCCACCGCCGGAGGGCGTCTCCGGGGTGGCGAATTTCGTCCGTTATTTCAAAGGGAAGATTGGTGGGCCGGCTGGGATTCGAACCCAGGACCATTCGATTAAAAGTCGAATGCTCTACCACTGAGCTACCGGCCCGCATCGACACGGCGGGTGGCCGGTGGAAGCGGCGCGGAACATAGTCGGGGGGCGCTCGCGTCGCAAGCGCGGTTTCGCATGGAGAGGAGATGACGAACGCATCTTTCGCGCGGTAGGGTCGGTCCATGCGCAGTCTCGTGCTTCTCGCCGTCGCCGTTCCCGTGTTGGCCGCCTGCGCGTCCAATTCGGAACCGCCGCCGCAGAAAATCCAGACGACCTCCGACGCCAACAAGGATGGCATCACCGGCGCGGCCCAGGCGCCGCTGCGCGACATGAACATCGTCCGCACCAAGATCCCGCCGGTGCTGCTGGAGGCCATGGCCGATCCCTACGCCCGGCCGCCCGGCAAGAAGATCAGTTGCGACACGCTGATCATGATGGTCGCGCCGCTGGACCTGGCGCTGGGCGAGGACGTCGACCGGCGGCCGCCGGAGGACGACGAGGACCTGCTGGACCGCAGCAAGCGGATGGCCGGCTCGGCCGCCTTCGGCGCCATGGCCAGCGCCGCCCAGGACCTGATCCCGATGCGCGGCTGGGTCCGCAAGCTCAGCGGCGCCGAAAAGCACGACAAGCTGGTGCAGCACGCCGTCGCCTCCGGCGCGATCCGCCGCGCCTATCTGAAGGGCCTGGGCGAGGCGCGCGGCTGCAACCCGCCGGCCACGCCCCAGCACCTGGCCAAGCCCGCCGCGCCCATCGTCGAGAAACGCTTCCCCTGGGAGAAGGACCAGCCGGCGCCGGACGCCGCCGCCGATACCGCGACCGCCACGGCCGACACGCCCGTGGTCGACGCGCCGGAGCAGGCTGCGTCCCCGCCCAAGAAGAAGAAAAAGCCGTTCTACAAGGTGTGGTAGGTCGGAAGGCTGTGGTCGAGAACGTCTGACGTTCGGGAGGGCGCGTGGAATCGCCAAGTCTGCTGACATACGGCGTCGCCGCCGCGGTCGCCCTTCCCTTCGCCGTCACGGGCGCGGGAGCCTACGCCCTAGCGGCCCTCACCCGATGGAAGGGGCTCGCGGTCGCCCTGATCTGCGGTCTTGTCGCGCCGGCATGCGTCGGCCTCTTCGCCTGGCTCGACCCGGCGACCAGGCCCGATCCACGTTCGATCGATGGTCCGGCCTACATACTGGTCGCCCTGATCGTCTGGGCGCTGCTCCTGATCCCAGCCTGCTTGATCGCCAGCTCGCTCGGCGTCTGGCTGAGGCGCAGGGGGCGGAATCGGCGCATGCCCGTCCCGTCGAGCTAGGCCGCCCTACCCGCCCTGGTGCCGTTCCCGGAAGTCCCGGCGGAACTGCTCGAACCGGCCTTCGGCGATGGCGGCGCGCATGGCGGCCGTCAGGGCCTGGAAGAAGGCGATGTTGTGCCAGGACAGCAGCACCTGGCCCAGGATCTCCTCGGCCTTGAACAGGTGGCGCAGATAGGCCTTGGAATAGTCGCGGCTGGCCGGGCAGTCGCTGGTC
>Ga0102590_1004743_pt1 | contig 11158 bp, 9 predicted proteins | sample AraplaMF_Col_mMF_FD_76859 | JGI IMG/M metagenome (GOLD analysis project Ga0102590, IMG submission 76859) | Arabidopsis root microbial communities from the University of North Carolina, USA - plate scrape MF_Col_mMF | ecosystem: Host-associated > Plants > Roots > Endosphere | place: USA...
GCGAGCAGATCCTCAAGGTTCACGTCCGCAAGGTGCCGCTGGCGCCGGATATCAACCTCAAGACCATCGCGCGCGGCACCCCGGGCTTCTCCGGCGCCGACCTGATGAACCTCGTCAACGAAGCCGCCCTGACCGCCGCCCGCCGCAACAAGCGGATGGTGACGCAGGCCGAGTTCGAAGAGGCCAAGGACAAGGTGATGATGGGCGCCGAGCGCAAGTCGCTCGTCATGACCGAGGAAGAGAAGCTGCTGACGGCCTATCACGAGGGCGGTCACGCCATCGTCGGCCTCAACGTCGTCGCGACCGACCCGATCCACAAGGCGACCATCATTCCGCGCGGCCGTGCGCTGGGCATGGTCATGCAGCTGCCCGAGCGCGACAAGCTGTCGATGTCGCTGGAGCAGATGACCTCGCGCCTCGCCATCATGATGGGCGGCCGCGTCGCCGAAGAGCTGATCTTCGGCCGCGAGAAGGTGACCTCGGGTGCGTCGTCCGACATCGAGCAGGCCACGCGCCTCGCCCGCATGATGGTGACGCGCTGGGGCCTGTCCGAAGCGCTCGGCACCGTGTCCTACGGCGAAAACCAGGACGAGGTTTTCCTCGGCATGTCGGTGTCGCGCACCCAGAACGCATCGGAAGCGACGGTCCAGAAGATCGATACCGAGATCCGGCGTTTCGTCGAAGAAGGCTACAACGAAGCGACGCGCATTCTCACGGAGAAGCGCGCCGATCTGGAAGCGCTTGCCAAGGGCCTGCTCGAGTTCGAGACGCTGTCCGGCGACGAGATCATCGATCTGCTCAAGGGCAAGAAGCCGAACCGCGAGTCCGTGCTCGAGCCGACCACGCCGCGCGCCTCCGCCGTGCCCCCGGCCGGCAAGTCGCGCCCGCGGCCCGATCCGGATCCCGGCCTGGAGCCGCAGCCGCAGGCGTAACGAGAAGCGGCCAATCGAATTGAAAAACGCGGCGGAAACGCCGCGTTTTTTGTTGGCCGCTGGTTCGTGGCTGCTGGCGCGTCCAATTCCCGGATGCGGATTAATCCGCCATTAGCGTTTGCGGGTTAGGCCTGCTGACGTGCGTCTCCATCGCTCCGCGGGCCAGGGCCAGCCAGATGCTTGAAAGCGGGCGGTAGACACGGCGCTTAACCGAGGCTGATCCGCAGCCGTCACTTGCTCCGGCACCCCGATGGTGGACGTCAACGTCACCTCTGACATAGTCGGTCGCGGTCGCGCGGCCAGCATTCCGAACGCCTGGGCCGAGACATTTCTGATCGCATTTTTCGCATCGGCGTTGTCCGTGCTGCGGACGGGTTTCGTCTTCGGTCTGACCAGCAATCTCTATCATTTGCCGATCGTCGCCGGTCTCTACGACGAGCCGCAATATCAGAACGACGGGTATATCCAGTCGCTGCGTTACTTTGCGTCCGGCGTCTGGCTGACGTTGAGCGGTGTCGAGAAGTATTTCGACAATGTTCCGTTGCTGTTCTTCGTCCTGTTCTTCCTCTCCCGGCTGGTCAGCTTCGTCGGGTTTCTCTGTTGCGCCTCCCTGCTCGGGGTGACGGAACGGCGCGACAAGATCGTCTTCAGCCTGATCCTCTGCTTCGTCGCGTTTCTCGACGGCTACAGCTACGCCGGCTCCGGCGGCCTGTTCATCAACTACTTCACCCATTCGGAGATGGCGAATGGCGTGGCGCTTCTGGCGATCTACTTTGCCGCGCGAGGCTTCTACACGGCAGCGATCGTTGCCGTCGGCATCACGTCCTTCATCAACGCCTTCTTTGCGGCCTGGCTCGTGCCGCCGCTGGCGCTGATCGGGATTTGGCAACTGTCGCAGCGGAAAGCCACGATCGGCGAAATCTCGTCGCGCGTGCTGATCGGCTGCATCCTGTGCCTGCCGCTTGCGTATGTCGTGCTGCGCGGGTTCCTCTCGAATCCGGAGTTCGGTCATCCGTTCGACCTTGCGAATTTCCTGCGCCAGTATTTTCCCGGACACGTGCTGTTCGACACGACATCGCTCGGCGACATCGTGGGTCTGTCGGGTGTCATCCTCATCGGAGCGCTCGCGCTGTTCTGGTCGAGGCAGGCCGCGCCCGAATTGCGGGCGGCCTATCTCGGCATCATTCTGGTCTATCTGATCGGAATCGCCCTTCCGTTCGTCACGAGATCACCGATCATTCTCAACCTGCATCTGCTGCGCTCGAGCACGGTCATTCATCTGCTGGCCGCCCTGGCGATCGCGGCATTGGCGACGAACTGGCTGCGGCGTGACAGGGAGGCGGCTTTCCTTCCGGCTTGTCTGATCGTGCTGTTCGTGACCTTTGATGGCTGGCCCGGCCTGGCTCTCGTCGCAGCCGTCCTTATCTTCGCGCTTCGAACGAGCGTGCCAGGACCGGCCCAATCCTATCAGCGCACCATGGGCTATCTGGTGCTTGCCACGACTGTTCTCGTCGCATACCCGCTTGCGATCTGGTCCGGCATCAGCTTCAGCCGGATCTGCGACGAGGCGGTCTCGGAATGGACCGACGTCGGCAAGTGGGCGCGCGGCAATACGCCTGTGACTGCAATGTTCCTGACGCCGAGACGGCCGGAGCTTGACGGCCGGGCCGAGGTGAGTATCGCCGACATGGCGCTCGATCGCGGCAGCGTGTTTGAATTCGTCTCGCATCGTCGCGTCTGGGTCGATTTCAAGCGCGGCGGATCATCGGTCTTGACGCCGTCCTATTATCCAGTTTGGCGAAGCCGGTTGACGGATGTCGAGGGCCTGAACTCGCTTGCGGAGCGAATGGCCTATGCCGCGCGCAACGGCATCGGCTATGTCGTCGATATCTGTCAGAGCCCGGACGCGGGGAACGGCGTCGTCTATCGCACGAAGCGGCTCTGCGTGTTCTCGACCGGCGCGGACGCCCCTGCAGCCCGGAAGGACGCATCGCCGGCGGCGGAGCGATCTGCCGGTTGAGCCATCGAGCTCGTCTCGATCGCAAGAGTTGGTTGCAGTCCGGGAATTGAGAGCGCGCCACGCGCTCACTTCGGTGGCGTCGCGGCCTGCTGTTCGTCGCGGACGTGGATCACGGCGATGGCGTCGGCGTAGAGCCGCTTCCAGCCCCTGATGTGATCGAGTATCTGGGCAGCGGGAGAATCGGCGGTGAGCAGCGTTGCGTCGATCCTGTTGTCGTCGAGCATGCGCAGCAGGCCGGCCACGTCACGCCCGTCCTCGGCGGCGAAATAGTCCATCAGGAATTTTTCGCCGTAGAGCTCCGACCTTCCGTCGACGAAAGGCTTGATGTCGCGAACGATGAGGTAGCCGCCAAAGCCATAGGAATTGAAGATGCGCGCGCCCCTGCGTTCGGAGAGAACGTCGACCGCTGCAACGGGCGTCTGCGTTGCTGAGAATGCGAAGGCGTGATGCGCGACAAAGGCCGCGGTCGCGCTCGCGACAGCCATGACGATCACCAGCGCCGCCGGCGCGGGCGGGACCATCCACAGGGCCCGTGGCGCGTCTGACGCAGTGGGCCTGATCCCCGTGCCCAACGGCTGCGCCAGCACCAGTGGGACGAGTATGCCGAAGGTCTCGATGCTGCGGATATGTGCCAGCGCCATCCAGGTCGCGATCAGGATCAGCAGCACGCGCGGCGGCGACAGCGAGAGGCCGCGGGAGAGCGCCAGACCGAGGAGAGCGAGGAGTGCGCCCGCGAACGGACTGAACGAACTGAAATCGGCCGGGCGCCATTCGGCGATGACCGCGAAGGACGTGCCGAGGCTGAGGATGCGCAGAGCGCCCAGCAAGGTGTCGAGGCAGTAGGGTGTACAGCAGCTCGCCACCAGCGCGGCGAGCCCGAATGCGACCCACTTCAGTGTAAGCGCCAGCCGCCGTGCCGGCGCCGCGCGCCAGAGCGATTCAAGGCCGATCGCCCCGATCAGGGCGAGTCCGAGCACGAAGCCGCCGTGAAGGTTGGCCCACAGCACCATCAGCGGCAGCAGCAGGAAGGAGGGCGCGCGGCCGCGGTCGGCCGCGGCCATCAAGGCACCGGCCCAGCCGACCATGACGGGCAGCGCGAGAACGTGGGGACGCGCCAGCAGATGCGGCGTCGCCAGCGTCATCGCGAGCAGGCAGAAGACCAGCGCATAGGGCAGGGTGAGATGCCGCTGCAGCAGGGCCAGCAACAGGCCCATCGCCGCCGCGATCGCCGTGGCGGCGAGGATGACGGGCCCGGCCCAACCCCAGTGAGAATAGGTCGCCGCGAATAGCACCTGGGACAACCAGGATGTCGAGAGCCAGACGTCGCCCTGGCGCGTCAGGGAATAGACGTCGGTCCAGGGCACGGCCCGATGATCCAGAATCCATTGGCCGACCTTGATCTGCCAGAGCGTATCCGGGTCGTGCAGCAGGCCGTCGCCGCTCACCAGCAGCAGCAGATAGGTCGCGGCCGCAGCGCACAGCGGCGCCAGGTTTCGCTGGCGATGCGCGATTGGAAGACTGGCCGCGATCGTCACGGTTTGGCCGGCGCGGCCGCGGCGGACGCGCCATCCCGCACATGGATCACGGCGATGTCGTCCGCGTAGATCCGCTTCCAGCCCTTGAGCTGATCGAGGATCTGCGGGCCCGGTGCGTCGGCGACCAGGAGCGTCGCGTCGATCTTGTAGTCGTCGAGCAGGCGCGGCAGCAACTCGGGCTTCTTGCCTTCGGTCGCCTTGAAGAAGTCCATGACGAATTTCTCGCCGTAGAGCTCGGCGCGGCCATCGACGTAGACGGGGATGTTGCGTGAGATCAGATAGCCGCCGAACTGGTAGGCGTTGAAGATGCGCTGCACCTTGCGCTGTTCGAGCAGGTCGACCGCCGCAACCGGCGTCTGCGTCATCGTGAAGGTGAAGGGGTGGTGCGCCATGAAGAGCGCGGTCGAGGTCCAGCCTGCGGCCACGATCATCAGCGCGCCGAATCCGGTGACGGTGCGCGCCGGCCAGCGGTCGGCGCCGGCAGCTTCCGCCAGAGAGCGCGGGAGCATCTCGCCGAGCGGCTTTGCCAGCACCAGCGGCACCAGGAAGGCAAAGGCATCGATGCTCCTGACATGGGTCAGCGCGCTCCAGGTCAGGAACAGGATCAGGAATATCCGGGGCGCCGAGAGCACGAGGCCGCGATAATAGCCGAGTGCGATCAGGCCGAGCAGCGCGCCTTCGAACGAGGTGAAGGTGGCGAAGTTCGCCGGCATCCACTCGAAGATCAGCGACAGCAGCTCGCCGAGGCTGAGGATGTTGGTCGCCCCCATCAGCGTTCGCCAGCCGTAAGGCGTGCAGCAGCTCGCGAGCAGCGCGCCGGCGCCGAACAGCACCCAGCGCATGAACAGCCGAAGCCGTTGTCCCTTCTCCGCATGTTCGACCGCCTCGAGCGAGATCGGACCGATCAGCGCGAGGCCGAGCACGAAGCCGCCATGCAAATTCGCCCACAGCGCCATCAGCGGCAGCCAGGTCCAGGACGGCGCGCTTCTGCGGTCGGCGGCCGCCATCAGCAGCCCGACCCACGCTACCATCACGGGCAATGCGAGAATATGCGGACGCGCCAGCACGTGATGCAATGACAGCACCAGCGCCAGCATCGCAAACAGCACCGCGCGCGGCGCTTCGACCTGCGTTTCGAGCAGATGGACCAAGATTGCGGCGGTGAGCGCCACCCCGATCGCGGTGATGATCACGGGACCCGCCCAGCCCCATTGCGCATAGGAGAAGGCGAACAGCACCTGCGACAGCCACGACGTCGAGATCCAGGCGTCGCCCTGCCGTGTGAAGGAATAGAAGTCCGTATACGGCATGGCGCCGTGATCGAGAATCCACTGCCCGATCTTGATCTGCCAGAACGAGTCGGAGTCCTGAAGCAGCGTGTCGCCGGTAAAGAAGAAGAACAGATAAGTGCAGGCACCGACACACAGCGGCACCAGGGCGCGCGCGCGGCTCTGCACCGCGATGCTGTTGGCAAAGGAAAGGGACATGCCGCCTCGTTGTCCTGCTGGTTCTCGTCGACCCGAGCATGATCCCGAAAAGTGTGCCGCGGCTTTCCGGAAAGATCATGCTCGAATAATAACGCGAAGCGCGATAAACGATTTATTCCCATCGCGTTTCGGTCCGAGCGGACGGCATTGCACCACGCGCGGTCATAACTTCGAGTAAATCGCGCTTCGCATCACTGCAGCGGATAGGTACGATTTAACGGATTGTTTTCAATTCCGGTTTACCATCGTCGAATACGTGCAATGCGCTTCGTGTTTCCGCAGTCGAATTAACTGCGACGCAATTCTTTGCCTCTACGTTCGGTTTCATGGTCGGGCGGCGCTGGGAAGCCGGAAAGACCAGATCAGTTGTAGCCTCGTGTACTCTTTGGGAGCTGTTATGAAGAACCTCGTTTCGCGTTTCGTGAAGGACGAATCCGGCGCCACCGCCATCGAATACGGCCTGATCGCCGCCGGCATCGCGCTGGCCATCATCACCGTCGTCAACAACCTCGGCACCTCGCTGAACACCAAGTTCGGCTCGATCTCGTCCAGCCTCAAGTAAGACCGGACGACCTGAGAGTTTCGAGAGCCCCGTCCTGGACGGGGCTCTTTTGTTTTGGGCGATGCACGAATGTACCAAAGGTGCGGATAGCTCCGCTGCTAACGCGGCAAGTTTCTCGATTAAACCGCTGCGGCTGCCACAAACTCGGTGCAACCTCTCCCGCTTGCGGGGGAGGTCGGCGCGAAGCGCCGGGTGGGGGTTCTCTCCTCTGGGGGATTGTCCCGTTGCGGAGACACCCCCACCCCGGCCCTCCCCCCGCAAGCGGGAGAGGGAGCGCACCTCTCGTGTGGCAAGCCGCGAAGCGAACTTCATCACTGCACCGTCAGGCATGGCGCTCCCGTCCGTTCGCCGTGACGCTTCACGCATTTGCATCTTGTCATCCACTCTGAATAGTTGTTCAGTCCTTGCGGGGCGATTTGCATCTTTTGCAGTGACGAAGCGTTCGGCCGCGGGCGTGCGGCTGGCGTGTGGGACAGGAAGCGCGCCATGGTTTATCGGCGAACGCATCAAGTGGTGAAGCGCCTTGCGGCGCGGCGCAGTGCGATATTGGCGGCGGCGCGCGAGGCTGCGTCGGAAGGCGGGATGGCGGCGGTGCAGATCGCGCCGGTCGCGGTCCGGGCCAATGTCGCGGCCGGCACGGTTTACCGCTACTTCCCCTCCAAGGCCGAGCTGATTTCCGAACTGATTGCCGAGGTCTCGCGCGACGAGCTCGCGGCGATCCGCCGGGCGGCTGAAGCCGCGCCCGGGCCGTCCTCGGCACTGGCGGCCGCCGTGACCACGGTGGCGGTCCATACCCTGTCGCAGCGCCGGCTGGCCTGGGGCATCCTCGCCGAGCCCGTCGATGTCGATGTCAGCGCCTCCCGCCTTGCCAGCCGCCGCGAGATCGCGGGCGAGATCGCAGCCCGGATCGACGCTGCCGTGCGTGCCGGTCATTTGCCGGCGCAGGACACCGCACTTGCCGCGACCGCGCTGCTCGGCGCGCTGCATGAGGCGCTGGTCGGGCCGCTTGCGCCCGACAATCTCGAAGATCCCGCCAGGATGCGCGACGCCGTGCAAACCGTGACGCTGCTGGCACTGCGCGCCGTCGGCGTCATGGACGCCCGGGCCCGCGGCCTGGTGGTCCAGCAGACGCTGCTGCCAACCGCAAAAGCGCTGGTCGGGGCTTGAAAGCTGGACGGGAAGCGGGGCTGAGACCTGATCGCGCTCAGGTCATTGCCTGAGCATGCGTTTTCGCAAGACCTCAGCAAACCAACCGGACACGCCGGCTACTGTGCATGGGGTTGTTTTCGCGGTTTTTGTTTGGGCCGTACCGGCGGCCTAGATATCCGCGTCGCCCTCGGGGCCGACCGACGCGATGCGCACCATATTGGTGGTGCCGGGGATGCCGAGCGGCACGCCGGCGACGATGATCACGCGCTGGCCGGCGCGGACGAAGCCGTCCCGGAACGCGATCTGGCCGGCGCGGCTCACCATGTCGTCCTGGTCGCGCGCATCATCCGCCACCACGCAATGCACGCCCCACACGACGGCGAGCCGGCGGCCGGCGCTGATGTTGGGCGTGATCGCCACGATCGGCGGCTTCGGCCGCTCGCGCGCGACGCGCACCGCGGTCGAGCCCGAGCTGGTCCAGCAGATCAGCGCGGGCAGGTCGAGCGTCTCGGCGATCTGCCGCGCGGCGTCGGCGATGGCATCGCCCGCGGTCGTCTCCGGCGGGGGGCGCTGGGCGGTGAGCACGGAGCGATAGATCGGGTCGCGCTCGACCTCCTCGCCGATGCGATTCATGGTCGCGACCGCCTCGACCGGGAATTTGCCGGCCGCCGATTCTGCGGACAGCATGATGGCATCGGCGCCTTCATAGACGGCGGTGGCGACGTCGGAGACTTCTGCGCGGGTCGGCACTGGCGACTGGATCATCGATTCCAGCATCTGCGTTGCGACCACCACCGGCTTGCCGGCGCGGCGCGCCATGCGCGTCATCTGCTTCTGCAGGCTCGGCACACGCTCGAGCGGAAGTTCGACGCCGAGGTCGCCGCGCGCCACCATCAGCGCGTCGGAGGCCTCGAGGATGTCGGCGAGACGGTCGATCGCCTGCGGCTTCTCGATCTTGGCCATGACGGCGGCGCGGCCGCGGATCATCTTCTTGGCCTCGAGCACGTCGTCGGCGCGCTGCACGAAGGACAGCGCGATCCAGTCGACGCCGGTGACCAGCGCCGCCTCGAGGTCGGCGCGGTCCTTCGGCGTCATCGCCGAGACCGGCAGGTCGGTGTCGGGCAGGCTGACGCCCTTGCGGTCGGACATCCGGCCGCCGACCACGACGCGCGTCACCGCGTGCTCCTTCGAGGTCTCCTCCGCGATCAGGCGCACCTTGCCGTCGTCGAGCAGCAGCGAATGGCCCGGCCGCAGCGCGGCCAGGATCTCCGGATGCGGGAGATTGACGCGCGTGGCATCGCCCGGCGCCTTGTCGGAATCGAGGGTAAAGGTCTGTCCGTTCTGCAGTTGCACCGCGCCCTCGGCGAAGGCGCCGAGCCGGAGCTTGGGGCCCTGCAGGTCGACCAGGATGCCGATCGGCCGGCCATAGCTGCTCTCGACATTGCGGATCGTCGCCACCAGCTCCCGCATCTTGTCATGCGGGGTGTGGCTCATGTTGATGCGGAACAGGTCGGCGCCGGCCTCGAACAGGCGGCGGATCATCGCAAGGTCCGAAGAGGCAGGTCCGAGCGTCGCGAGAATCTTGATACGGCGAAGACGCCTCATGGCTTATTTCCAGGCGGGGGTGGCAGGCCGGGCGAGCCCGGGGGCGTAGCACCGGGCGGACCGTTGGGCAAACCCGGAACGCCGCCACCCGGGCCCACCGGGCCGGGCAGGCCGGGCACGCGCTGCTGCCGTGACGGCTGCTCGTTGGCGTCGGTGAGCTGCACCGTCCAGGCTCGCTGCTCGCCGGTGTCGACCTCGAAATAGCCGGTCCGGTCGTATCCGCGCGCGAGGCAATCCTCGGTGCCGCGGATGGTGAATTCCTTGTCGCGCGAGCACATGAAGGCCTGGCCCGACCATTCGCCGCCGCGGTCATAGTCGATCGCGTAGATGTAATAGTAGCGGGCGACCAGCGTTCCCCGCAGCAGGGTCTCGCAAGAGCGGGACGAGATGTTCCACCAGCCCTCGGTGGTCCAGCCCTCGGCGTCCTTGTAGCCCAGCGCGATGCCGACCCGGCTCGAGGTGTTGTTGCAGAGCCGGAAATCGGCGGAGGCCGGGCTGGCCCAGAGGCACAGCAGACCAACCACCAGCACCGGGACCAACCGGGCGAGCAGGCGAAGCGGGGAGCGGGGAGATTCGGCGATCATTGTCGCGAAAGCTATATCAGATCATTGACGATTTGGCGTAGGGCGAGGAACTGCCGCCAGGGCGGCTTTGCGCCCGTTTGCGCTGGGATATGGCAAAATCTGTGACAGGACCCCACCTGATCCCGTAAGGGTGACCGCCATCAGGGTCTGAGCCAGGCCACAGCCAGGGAATTCAGTTATGGCAATCGATAACAAAACCAGAACAGAGCTCGAGGCGGCCGCTTTCCGGCGCCTGGTCGATCATTTGAAGACGCGCACGGACGTCCAGAACATCGATCTGATGAATCTGGCGGGCTTCTGCCGCAACTGCCTGTCCAACTGGCTCAAGGACGCCGCTGACGCTCAAGGCGTCGCCTTGAGCAAGGACGAGAGCCGCGAGGCCGTCTACGGCATGCCCTACGAGACCTGGAAGTCGAAATACCAGGGCGCGGCCACGCCCGAGCAGATCGAGGCGATGAAGAAAGTCCATCCCCACGGGCACTGAACCGGCTTCGTCGAACGCGTGCCCTGAGTCGCATCACACAACAGCTTTCTTCGTTTCACCGTAGGAAGGTGTGGGCGCGCTGTGGACGAGCGCGATGCTTGCTTGAACGCAGGGAGCGCCAACCCTAAGGGTCTATCCAGCACGCGCGGTGAGGATGCCGGCGTCACCTCGTTTTGCCAGTTTCATTGGGAGTACCAAGATGGCCACCTCCGCCGCCGTCCGCGACGACGAGCCCGCGACGAAATTTGCCAAGGACCAGCTCAAATCCATCATCGAGCGCATCGAGCGGCTGGAGGAAGAGAAGAAGGCCATCTCCGACGACATCCGCGACGTCTATGCCGAGAGCAAGGGCAACGGCTACGACGTCAAGGCGCTGCGCACCATCGTGCGGATGCGCAAGCAGGACCCCAACGAGCGCGCCGAGGCCGAGACGATCCTCGAGACCTACATGCAAGCGCTTGGTATGATCTGAGGCCGGCTCTCGTCCTGGAGGGAGCCAGGACGAGCCAAAGTCTTCAAGGCGGGAGAGACGTCGTGACCGCGCCGCCACTGCCGCGCGAGGTAGGCCGCGCTTTCGACGTTCTTCCGGCGCCGATCGGCAAGCGGCTGCTGCAGGTGCGCGCGCTGATCTTTGCGACAGCCGCCGCGCACGACGATGTTGGCCGTCTCACCGAAACCCTGAAATGGGGCGAGCCTGCTTATCTGACCGGTGAGACCGGTAGCGGCAGCACAATCCGGCTTGGCCGGCTGAAGGATTCCGAGCGCGCTGCCATCCTGTTCAACTGCAGGACGACGCTGGT
>Ga0102590_1004752_pt1 | contig 11144 bp, 11 predicted proteins | sample AraplaMF_Col_mMF_FD_76859 | JGI IMG/M metagenome (GOLD analysis project Ga0102590, IMG submission 76859) | Arabidopsis root microbial communities from the University of North Carolina, USA - plate scrape MF_Col_mMF | ecosystem: Host-associated > Plants > Roots > Endosphere | place: USA...
CCTGGATCGACCTCGGCGGTGCACCCTCGGGTTCCACCAAGGTGACGGGCGCGAGCCTGTTCCAGAACTGGGTGCTTCCCTTCGAGGCCCTCTCCGTCCTCCTCCTCGCCGCCCTGGTCGGCGCGATCGTCCTCTCCCGCAAGGCGAAGGCGGACGCGGCGACCGCCACGACGGGCACACCGGCCGTCCCGGGCAGCCGGAGCGAAAGGGAGGGCGTCCGCTGATGCACCTCGTCTATCCCGCCGTCCTCGCCGTCCTCCTCTTCTCGACGGGCCTGTACGGCGTGCTCGCCCGCCGCAACGCGATCCTCGTCCTGATGTCGGTCGAGCTGATGCTCAACGCCGTCAATCTCAACCTCGTCGCCTTCGACGTCTGGCTGAACAGGGCCGCCCGCGAGACGCTGCACTCCGGTCAGGCCCTGACGCTGTTCACCATCGCCATCGCCGCCGCCGAGATCGGTATCGGCCTGGCGATCGTCCTCGCCGTCCACCGCAATCGCGGCACCTCGGACATCGACAGACTCCGCGACACCGCCGAGGGCCACGAAAGCGACGCCCCCGAGGCTGAGAAGGCTGAGGCCACCGCGTGACCACGACCACCCTCGCCGTCCTCGTCCCTCTCCTTCCCTTCCTCGGTGCCGCAGCCGGCCTGCTGCTCGGCCGCACCGCCCCGGGCTTCGTCCGCCCGCTCGCCGTCCTGCCGACCTTCGCGGCGTTCGTACTGGCCGTGCTGGTCGCGGCACGTCAGGGCGGCGGCCGGGCCGTCGACTCCGCGACCGAGTTCACCCCCACCGGCTCGGTCCCCATCGAACTCGCGCTGCACATCGACGGATTCGCCGCACTCGTCGCCGTCCTGGTCGGCCTCGTCGCCCTGTGCGTGCAGATCTACTCGACGGGCTATCTGCGCGACGACCCGCGCTACCCCTCGTACGCCGCTCTCGTCTCCCTGTTCACCTCCGCGATGCTCCTGGTCGTCTACTCGGGCGATCTGATCGTGCTGCTGGTGGGCTGGGAAGTCATGGGCATCTGCTCCTACTTCCTGGTCGGTCACTACTGGGAGACCCCGGAGGCCCGCGCCGCCTCCATCAAGGCCTTCCTGGTCACCAAGCTCGGCGACGTCCCCTTCCTCATCGGTCTGTTCGCGCTCGGTACCGACGCCAGCTCCTTCCGCATCACGAAGATCCTGGGCACCGTCGCCGGCGGCGGGCTGCACCACCCGACCCTGATCGCGCTGCTGCTCCTGGCCGGTGTGGCGGGCAAGTCGGCGCAGTTCCCGCTGCACACCTGGCTCCCCGACGCGATGGCCGGCCCGACACCCGTCTCCGCACTGATCCATGCCGCGACCATGGTCGCGGCGGGTATCTACTTCATCGCCCGCCTCCTTCCGGTGTTCCAGGCCTCCTCGGCCGCGATGGTCGTCCTCGCCGTCATGGCCGCCGTGACGATGGCCGGCTCAGGGTTCGCCGCGCTCGCCCAGGACGACATCAAGCGCGTGCTCGCCTACTCGACGATCGGCCAGCTCGGCTATATGACCGGTGCCCTCGCCGTCGGCGAGCGCGGGGCCGCCGTCTTCCACCTCCTGTCCCACGGCGCCTTCAAGGCGCTCCTCTTCCTCGCGGCCGGCGTGATCATCCATGCCGCCGGCACCAACTCGCTGGCCGCCATGTCCCGTATGAAGGACCTGCGCGCCCGCGTCCCCGACGCCTACTGGACGATGACCGTGGCACTGCTCGCTCTCGCCGCGATCCCGCCGTTCGCCGGCTTCTTCTCCAAGGAGTCCGTGCTCGGTGCCGCCGAGCACGTCGCGACGGGGCACACCGAGCACGCCCCCGGTGCCGCAGGGTGGATCGTCCTTCTGGTCGGCCTGTTCACGGCACTGCTCACCGCCTCGTACGCGACCCGGCTGTGGCTGCTCGCCTTCCGGGGCCACGGTGCCGAGGCGCCGGACCACGGCAAGCAGCCCCGCGCCATGAACGCCGTGCTGTGGGTGCTCGCCGTTCCGTCGCTGGCCTTCGGACTGGCGTACGGCGTGCTCCCCGACTGGTTCGACAGCCGTGATCTGACACCGACGCTGATCACCTCCGTCCTCGGCACGGGCCTCGCCCTGGTCGGCGGACTCGTGACCTACGGCGCCTGGCGCCACACCACCGCGCTCGCCGGCCGCATCCCCCTGGGAGCGGTCGCGGCCCACCCCGAGGCGGACGCCGGTCTGGTCGAGGCCGAGGCCATCGCGAGCCACGAGCCCGCGTACGGAGAGGTCGCCTACGCACACGACCCCGCGGACCCGGGCCGTCTCCTGCTGGGCCCGCTGCACCGACATGCCGCCGTCGGTTTCCACCTGGACGCCGTGTACGACGCGCTCTTCGTCCGTCCGGTCAGGGCGGGGGCGAGCCTCGTCCGGTTCCTCGACCGTGAGGTCGTCGAGACCTACGTACGCGGCGCCGGCGCCCTACCCCGCCTGCTGGGGGCCGCGGTACGGCGCGCCCAGACCGGCAATGTGCAGACCTATGTGAGCGCGCTGCTCGCCGGCACCGTCGTCCTCGCGGTGGCCGCCCTCCTCGTCGCCACGGGAGCGTGAGCAGGCGTGATCGATATCAGCGAGTCCGTGATGCAGATCCTTCTGGCGTTCATCGTCGTCGTGCCGCTCATCGGCGCGCTCGCGGCCCTTCTGCCGGCGCCGCCCGGGCTGAAGGGGAAGTCGCCCGAGCAGGCCGTGCTGCGGCACGGCGTGACCGTCACCGGTGTCGTGCTCATCGCGGCGATCGTCCTGGCGCTCGGCTTCGACCACGACCATCCGTCGAAGATGCAGGCCACCACCGACATCAGCTGGATCCCCGCACTCGATGTGCGGATCCACCTCGGCATCGACGGCATTTCCCTCCCCCTTCTGGTCCTGACCGCGCTGCTGACCTTCCTCTGCGCGCTCTACTCGTACTTCAAGATGCCTGCGGGCCCGTCCCCGAAGGCCTTCGTCGCCTTGGTGCTCGTCCTCGAGTCCGGCACCCTCGCGACCTTCGCCGTCCTCGATCTGCTGCTGTTCTTCCTCGCGTTCGAGATGGTGCTCATCCCGATGTACTTCCTCATCGCCCGCTGGGGCGGCGAAGGGCGGACCCAGGCGGCCTGGAGGTTCATCCTCTTCACGCTGCTCGGCTCCGTCGTCATGCTGCTCGGCCTGCTCCTGATCGGCCTCAAGGCGGGCACGTTCGACATGGTGGCACTCGCCACTGACAACGGCCGGTCACTCACCGCATCCGTGCAGGTCATCGCCGTTCTGGCGATCGGGATCGGGCTCGCGGTCAAGACGCCGATGTGGCCGCTGCACAGCTGGCTGCCGGACGCCCACACCTCGGCGCCGACCGTCGGTTCGGTGCTGCTGGCCGGTGTCCTGCTGAAGATGGGTACGTACGGGTTCGTCCGGATCATCCTGCCGATCGCGCCCGACGGATTCCACACCTTCGCGCCGTACCTCGCCGCGTTCGCCGTCGTCGGGATCGTGTACGGATCCCTGGCCTGTCTGGCCCTGGCCAAGCGCGGTGCGCGGGGCGACCTCAAGCGGCTCATCGCCTACTCCTCCGTCGGCCACATGGGCTTCGTGCTGCTCGGGATCGCGTCGACGACCCCGACCGGCGTGAACGGCGCGCTCTTCGCCAACATCGCCCACGGCCTCATCACAGGCCTCCTGTTCTTCCTGGTCGGCGCGCTGAAGGACCGCACCGGCACCACCGACCTCGACACCCTCGCCGAGAAGTCCGGCGCCGCCCTCTACGGCAAGGCTCCCCGACTCGGCGGTCTGCTCGCCTTCGGCGCGGTGGCGTCGCTGGGCCTGCCGGGGCTGGCCGGTTTCTGGGGTGAGATGCTCGCGATGTTCGGCGCGTTCAAGCCCGCCGCGGATCTCAGCCGCCCGGCGTTCCTGACATTCATGTCGATCGCCGCGTTCGGCACCCTGCTGACCGCCGCGTACATGCTCATCGTGGTGCGGAGGGTGTGCATGGGCGCCGGCCCGCAGGACGCCCCGCAGCTCGCCGACGTACACACGTACGAACTCGCGGCCTGGACGCCGCTCGTCGCCCTCACCGTCGTCGCCGGCCTGTGGCCCAGGGCCCTCCTCGGCCTGACCGACCCGGCCGTGCAGCAACTCCTCGCAGGAGGCACCCGATGAGCACCCTCGTCCAGTCCGTCGACTGGCTGGCCATCGCGCCGCCCACCATCGCGGCCGTCGTCGGGCTCGTCGTCCTCGTCGCGGACCTCTTCCTCGACGAGCGGAGGAAGGCCCTCCTCGGCTGGGTCTCCGTGGCCGGTCTCGCGGTCGCGGCGCTCATGCTGCTGCCGCTCCTCGACGGCGACCGGGCCACCTTCTGCCTGGCCGGCGACCCGCACCTGTGCAGTTACACGGCGGACCGTTTCACCCTCGTCATCCAGTTCCTCGTGCTCGGCGGCGCCCTCCTCGCGGCGCTTCTGTCCGTCACGGTCCTCGAGGACGCCAAGAGGCGGATCCCCGAGGGGGAGTTCTGGTTCCTGCTGCTGTCCTCCGCGGCCGGCGCCGCTCTGCTGCCCGCCTCCCGCGACCTGGCGACGCTCGTCGTCGCTCTCGAGGTCGCCTCCCTGCCCGCGTTCGCCCTCGTCGGCATGCGGTACGGCGACAAGAGGTCCTCCGAGGCGGCCCTGAAGTTCTTCCTCTCGTCCGTCACCGCCACCGCGGTCAGCCTCATGGGCATCAGCTTCGTCTACGCGTCCACGGGCTCGCTCTACCTCACACAGATCGCCGACCGGATCCAGCACGTGGACGGTCAGCTGCACGTTCTCGCCCAGACGGGTGTGGTCCTCACCCTCGTGGGCTTCGCCTTCAAGACGGCCGCCGTCCCGTTCCACTTCTGGGTCCCCGACACCTACGTCGGCGCGCCCCTGCCGGTCGCGGCCTATCTGTCGGTGGTGGGGAAGGCGGTCGGCTTCTCCGGCCTCATCCTCGTCACCGTCGTCGCCCTGCCGTCCTACTCCGACGTCTGGGGCCCGGCACTCGCCGCGCTGGCCTGCCTCACCATGACCGTCGGCAACGTCGGGGCGCTGCGGCAGCAGGCCACGCGCGCGTACAGCGCCGTACGCCTGCTCGCCTGGTCCTCCGTGGGCCAGGCAGGCTACCTCCTGGTGCCGATCGCGGCGGCCGGCTACTCCAAGGACGCCCAGAAGGCGATCGGCTCCACGGTGGCGTACGCCCTGATGTACGCGGCGATCAACCTCGGCGCCTTCGCCGTGGCCGCGCTCGTGGGACGTACGAGGACCCTGAACCGCATCACCGACTACCGCGGCCTGTACGCCTCGAACCCGCTCGCCGCCCTGTTCCTGGCGTTCTTCCTGCTGTGTCTGGCCGGCCTCCCGCCCGGCATCATCGGCCTCTTCGCCAAGGTCACCGTCTTCTCCGCGGCCGTCGACGCGGGCCTCGGCTGGCTCGCCGTGGTGATGGCCGTGAACGTGGTGATCGCGCTCTTCTACTACCTGCAGTGGACGACCGTGCTCTTCCGTGCTCCTGAGGGCGAGCCCGAGAAGCAGCGGGTGCCCGCCCCTCTCACGGCCGCCATCGCCCTGAGCGGCGTCCTGGGCGTCGCCCTGTCCGGAGCGCCCCAGCTCGTGCTGCGTTTCTCGGAAACCGGCCTTTTCTGACGGATGCCCTGTACGCGACCCCCCGCACACGCGCGTGCGGGGCGTCGCCGTTCACCCGGACGGCTCACACGCTCCGATGCCCGCGCAAGGGAACTTGAGCTCCCCGCCTGGCGTTGACCAGTGCGGGAGGGTCCACTGAGAAGTGGAGTCAACAGCATTCGCAGACAAAGGGTTCCCCTGCCGCACCACTTGGAGGGCGTACCGTGCACCGCCGGCACAACGGGCTCAGGACCGCAGTACTCCTCGGGGGACTGTCCGCACTCATCATCGTCATCGGCAGCCTCTTCGGGCGTACGGGCCTGATCGTCGCGGTTCTCGTAGCGATCGGCACGAACGCTTACGCGTACTGGAACAGCGACAAGCTGGCTCTACGCGCGATGCGTGCGCGACCGGTGAGCGAGTTCGAGGCCCCGGCGCTGTACCGCATGGTCCGCGAGCTCTCGACCCAGGCCCGTCAGCCCATGCCCCGCCTGTACATCTCGCCGACGGAGGCGCCGAACGCCTTCGCGACCGGCCGCAATCCCCGCAACGCGGCCGTGTGCTGCACGGAGGGCATCCTCCGCCTCCTGGACGAGCGTGAACTGCGCGGCGTCATCGGGCACGAACTGAGCCACGTCTACAACCGCGACATCCTGATCTCCTCCGTGGCCGGTGCGCTCGCCTCGGTGATCATGTTCCTGGTGAACTTCGCGTGGCTGATCCCGGTCGGCCGCTCGGACGACGACGAGGGTCCCGGAATCTTCGGTCTGCTGTTGATCATGCTCCTGGGCCCGCTCGCGGCCTCCCTCATCCAGCTCGCCATCAGCCGCTCCAGGGAGTACGAGGCCGACGCCTCCGGCGCCCAGCTCACCGGCGATCCGCTGGCGCTCGCGAGCGCCCTGCGCAAGCTGGAGGTGGGCACCCAGCAGTTGCCCCTGCCGCCCGAGCCGCGCCTGGAGACGGCGAGCCACATGATGATCGCAAACCCCTTCCGTGCCGGCCAGGGACTCGCGAAGATGTTCTCCACGCACCCGCCGATGGCGGAGCGCATCGCCCGGCTCGAACAGATGGCAGGTCGTCACCGGTGAAGACAATCCTGAACGTCATTTGGCTGGTCCTGAGCGGCTTCTGGCTGTTCCTCGGGTACCTGCTCGCCGGCGTGCTGCTGTGCATCACGATCATCGGCATCCCGTTCGGCATCGCGGCCTTCCGCATCGGCGTGTACGCGCTGTGGCCCTTCGGCTATACGACGGTCGAGCGCCGTGACGCGGGTGCGCCCTCCTGCATCGGCAACGTCCTGTGGCTGATCCTGGCCGGCTGGTGGCTGGCCCTCGCCCACATCGTGACCGGCATCGCCCTGTGCATCACGATCATCGGCATCCCGTTCGGTATCGCGAACTTCAAGCTCATCCCGGTCTCGCTGCTCCCCCTGGGGCGCGAGATCGTGTCCACGGACGAGCCGTTCGCGACGCGCTGACGGGCGTACGAGCCGCGCACTCCCGTACGTGGCACGTACGACGTCCTCGCGAGCACGGCGAAGAGCGAGCTGGCGGAAGCCCCGTCCGCGGCCCTTCCCGGAACCGCCGGACCACCTCGCGGAACGACGTATCGACGTTGGTCCCGCATGAATCCCGCGGGTTGTCCACAGGCCGCCCGGTTGTCGGTGGCTCCCTGCATCATGAAGCCATGACCGAGTACGAGCAGTTGCTGGGCAGGGTGGCGCAACAGGCCCGCGACATCCGGCCGTGGGGCTGGGCTTCGCTCCCCGATCCCGTGGAGGAGGCCGCGCTCACCCGCGCCGAGGCGGCCCTGGGCTTCTCGCTGCACCCGCTGCTCGCGGCCCTGTATCTGCGGATAGGGGACGGTGGATTCGGCCCGTCGTACGGTCTGTTGCCCCTGCTCGACGGCCCGCCGTCCGGCGAGCCCGCCGCCGTCCCGCAGTACCTCGCGAACCGCGCGAGCGGCCGCAAGGACCCCGACTGGCCGTGGCCCGAGGGCGTCCTGCCGATATCCCACTGGGGATGCGGCATGTATGCGTGCGTGGACTGCAGCACCCCGCAGGGCACGGTTCTGCTCTACGAGCCGAACGCCGACGACGCCGCACAGGTCTGGTACGTGGACGCCCCCGGCCTCGTGGACTGGCTGCACACCTGGCTCGAAGGGACCGGCTGGTACGAGGAGTCCAACGACGGCACGGACCTGGCGCCGTGGCCGGACTTCCCGATACGCACGGGCACGGCCCGCGCCTCGTAGGAGGCACATCCATACGGCGCGTGCGGTGACCGGCGGTGTGCACGCAGAGCGTGCCCGGCGCGAGGGCGTGTCCGCACAGAGGTTGTGGGACGACTCACGGCCGGCGCGCGGAGGTCCACCGCCGGATGCCGTAAGCCGCCGCACCCAGGCCCAGGACACCCGCGCCGACGCCCACCGACACCCATGGCAGCGCGAACGCCAGGACGACGCACCCGAGCAGCCCGACCGCCGGTACGACGCGCGATGCCGGCGTCGAACGCAGCGTCCAGGCAGCGGCATTGGCGACCGCGTAGTACGCCAGCACCCCGAAGGAGGAGAAACCGATCGCGCCGCGCACGTCCACGGTCGCGGCGAGGGCGGCCACCACGACGCCCACGGCCAGCTCGGCCCGGTGCGGCACCTTGAAGCGCGGATGCACGGCCGCCAGGGCGCCCGGCAGATGGCGGTCGCGGGCCATGGCCAGCGTGGTCCTCGAGACGCCCAGGATCAGTGCCAGCAGCGAGCCCAGTGCGGCCACAGCCGCTCCCACACGCACCACCGGCACCAGAGCGGGCACCCCCGCCGCCCGCACCGCGTCGGCCAGTGGAGCAGCCGCACGCCCCAACCCGTCGGCACCCAGCACGGAAAGGACGGAGACGGCCACTGCCGCGTACACGACCAGCGTGATGCCGAGCGCGAGCGGGATCGCCCGCGGGATGGTGCGCGCCGGATCACGGACCTCTTCGCCGAGGGTGGCGATCCGCGCGTACCCCGCGAAGGCGAAGAAGAGCAACCCGGCCCCCTGCAGCACCCCGCCGGCACCACCGGAGGCGCCGATGTCCAGGTGCGCGGTGTCGGCCGCCCCGGAACCGAGACACACAACGACTACGGAAGCGAGGACCGCCAGCACGACCGCCACGATCACCCTGGTCAGCAGCGCGGACTTCTGCATGCCGCCGTAGTTCACGGCGGTCAGGGCCACCACCGCGGCGACGGCCACCACGTGTGACTGGCCCGGCCACACGTAGGCGCCGACGGTGAGCGCCATCGCCGCACAGGAGGCGGTCTTCCCGACGACGAAGGACCAGCCCGCCAGATACCCCCAGAAGACCCCTAGCCGCTCGCGCCCGTAGACATATGTGCCGCCCGATGCGGGATACAGGGCGGCCAGCCGCGCCGAGGACGAGGCGTTGCAGTAGGCGACCACGGCGGCGACGGCGAGTCCGATCAGCAGGCCGGAACCGGCTGCTTGCGCCGCGGGGGCCAGGGCCGCGAAGATCCCGGCCCCGACCATCGAACCCAGGCCGATGACGACGGCGTCCCCGACGCCGAGGATCCGGCGAAGTTCCAGGCCATCGGGTTGCTGTGCCCCGGACTGTGTCATGGGGCGAACCATACTGAGCGCTGCAACCGGCCACTGCGGCGGAGGCGTCCTCTCCGACGACGGACCCGCACACGGAGAGCAGGGGCGAGTGCGGCCGTCACGACGGGCAGCGTCAAGGAATGAACACGGCCTGGCCGGAGCAGGAGCACAGCACAGGCACAGCGCGGAGAGGCAGGTTCACGGCATGGGCATTGTCGGCTGGATCGTTCTGGGGCTGTTGGCGGGCGCCATCGCCAAGTTCCTGCTGCCGGGCAAGGACCCCGGCGGTTTCATCGGCACGACCCTCATCGGCATCGCGGGCGCCTTCATCGGCGGCTGGATCTCGTCGCGCTGGCTGCACCACCCGATCAGCAAGCACTTCTACGACGGGCCCACCTGGGCGGCCGCGATCGGCGGCTCGCTGGTGTTGCTGATCATCTACCGCGTTCTGTTCGGTGACTCACGGCGCTGAGCATCCCTGAGCCGCAGCCGGCGGCAAAGAAGGGTGCGCACCCCGGCCGGGGTGCCCACCCTTCCTCGTACCGCCCGGTCATCTACCGGTAGTTGACGAACTGCAGCGCGAAGTCGAAGTCCTGGCCCTTGAGCAGAGCGATCACGGCCTGCAGGTCGTCGCGGCTCTTGGAGCTGACGCGCAACTCGTCGCCCTGGACCTGAGCCTTGATGCCCTTCGGGCCCTCATCACGGATGATCTTCGCCACCTTCTTCGCGTTCTCCTGGGAGATGCCTTCCTCGATCGACGCGAAGATCTTGTACTCCTTACCGGAGAGCTGGGGCTCACCGGCGTCCAGCGACTTCAGGGAGACCCCTCGCTTGACCAGCTTCGACTGGAAGACGTCGAGGATGGCGTTCACCCGGTCCTCGGAGTTGGCCTGCATCAGGATCTTGTCGCCGGACCAGGCGATCGAGGCGCCGACGTTCTTGAAGTCGTAACGCTGTGAGATCTCCTTGGCGGCCTGGTTGAGGGCGTTGTCGACCTCCTGCTGCTCGACCTTCGAGACGATGTCGAAACTGGAGTCGGCCATGTCCTGTGGCTCCTTGTATCGGGATGGATCGGTGCGTATCGGCGTGCGGGAGCGCGGCCGCCCGGCCCGGAGTCGATCCCGGGCCGCATCCGGCTAAGCCTAGCCACCTCGCCCCCTCAGGACGCCGATCTATCCGGTGGCGAAGCACCCCCCTGCATCAGGTATCGTTTACGTCGTTGCCAAGGGGCACCGCGGAAAAGCGGCCCCGCGGCGGCAATCCCCGGCGGTGTGCCCGAGCGGCCAAAGGGAGCAGACTGTAAATCTGCCGGCTTCGCCTTCCCAGGTTCGAATCCTGGCGCCGCCACGCTGAGAAGATCAGCCCCTGACCTGAGAATTGGTCGGGGGCTGATCCTTTTTCGGGTCACTGCTGGTCTCGTCCCCGTGGTTCCCCGCCGTTCCCCCCTCGTTCGGACACGTCTGTGCCACGTTGGTGAAGCCGATCACCTTGGTCGGGTAGCAGAGCGGAGGGCGGTGTTGCGACCCCATGAAACATCTGCCGCCGAATCGCGGGCGGGAGTGATATGGCATACGCAGGTGACCCGAAGCGCCTCCCGCGACCAGCTGGAGAAGGCCGGAATGAACCCGTCCGGAATCAGCGACGAGCGACACTCGATGGACGAGGCTCGGGCGGCCGCGACAGAACTGGATCCGGGCGACGGGCTGCAGCGGTCCCTATGCAGTACCAGCCGGAACGCCCCTGTGCGTGCCTCGCACGCCATTTGGCAGCCAGCACTCCAGCGCCATGTCGGCGATGTCCTGGAGTTCGTCGCGGCCGAGGCCGCTGGCGGCCTGGACGGCGATGCCGAACGCCGCCGTCATGACATATCGGGCGAGCCGTCGGGGGTCGGCGTCGCGCGGCAGATCGCCCTCGTC
>Ga0102590_1004754_pt1 | contig 11139 bp, 10 predicted proteins | sample AraplaMF_Col_mMF_FD_76859 | JGI IMG/M metagenome (GOLD analysis project Ga0102590, IMG submission 76859) | Arabidopsis root microbial communities from the University of North Carolina, USA - plate scrape MF_Col_mMF | ecosystem: Host-associated > Plants > Roots > Endosphere | place: USA...
ATGATCTTTGCGGCGGCGAAGCCGACGGTGTCGGTGAAGAGACGCTGCAGGTAGGCTTGCCGCTCCGTGTCCAGCCGCGCAGCGCCCTTCTCGCCGGCGAAGAGCGAGACCGGATAGGCATCACCGGCAGCGCCGCCCCGCCAGAGGTCGAGGAATTTGCGGGCGAACTCGTTCCAGACCGCTTCGACCGTCCCCAGCACCCAGGCCTCGAATGGCTGCCGCTCGCCGGGCGAGCGCTCGTGACCGGCGGAAGCAAAATAGGCCATCAAGAGGTTCGCTAGCACGGCGCCGATGTCGAAACCCATCGGGCCGTAGAACGCGAATTCCGGATCGATCACGCGCGTCTGGCTGTCCGTCACCATGATCGATCCGGTGTGGAGGTCTCCATGCAGCAGTGCCTCGGGGCTGGCCATGAACTTCAGCTTGAGGCGGGAGATTGCGACATGCAGCTCCATGTCGTCGCGCAAGCCGGCGGCCAGAGCGTCGAGATATGGCGCGGTCCAGCGGTTCTGCTCGGCGGTGCGGTAGGGATCGGTGAAGATCAGATCCTCGGTGATCTTGCACAGCGCATGGTTACCGGCGAAGACCGCGATGGCCTGCTTCTTGGCGGCGGCCGCGAGCGCGAGGTCGGAGGTGAAGAACAGGGTTCGCGCCATGAAGGTGGTGATGTCGTCCACGAAACGGGGATATTGCGTTCCTGCGACCAGCCCCCTGCGCATGATGATGTGGGGCTCCAGCAGCTCCATCACCGTCAGCGCCAGCGTCTCGTTGTGGTGCAGCAGCGCCGGCACCAGACCAGGCGCGAGCTCGGCCTGCCGGGACAAGGCCAGGAATTCGTAATGGGCCCGCGACAGCGGCAGCGGCCAGCTCTCGCCGACCAGGCGGACGTAAGGCAGCGCCTGCTTTACGGCGACGCCGCCGCGGTCGCCCTTGACGATGAAGACGAGATTGAGATTGCCGTCGCCGACCTCGGTGATCGACCAGGACACCGGTTCAGCACCAAGAAGCGCCACCAGGTCCGGCACGCCCGCGAGATAGTCCCGCAAGGCGGCCTCATGCAGAATGCGGTAGTCCCCTGCCCGATCCTCGGCCATGACGATCCCATCCCAAAGCGCGATGAAATCGCGCTTTTGTTTTCATTTGAGCATGATCTTTTCGGAAAACCGCTTCACACTTTTCCGGATCATGCTCTTATATGGGCCGGATCGTTACTCCCGCTCCAGGAAGCTTGAGCCGATCTCGGCCTTTCTTTTGATCGGATCGTAATCGCAATAGACGCCGTCCGCCACCAGCGTGTAGCTGGCGCTAACGTTGTATTTGTCCAGCTTGACCGAGTTCAGGCCGATGATCGAGGTGCTCTTGCCCCCGTTCCATTTGAACGGTGTCGAGCTCTTGGCCTGCTCGCAGGCCATCACCGCCTCGTTGAAGACGTAGCCCTCGACGAACGCCTTCATCGTCCGAACCTGCACGGCCATCTTCCACTCGAAATAACCGACGGCACCGAGACCGGCGACGATCAGCACCAGAAGCGCGATGACGATCCTCTGAAAAGTCATTCGTTCCCCCCAAAGCAACAAAACAATTTCAAGTATCTAGAACGGCATGCCCATCAATTTCGACAGGCGCTCGATCGAGAGATAGCCGGCATGATAGGCGGCGATGCCGATCCCGTAGATGACCGCCGAGATGATCGTGGTCCAGATCAGCTTGCTTCTCATCCGCGTCAGGATCGGCGCGCCGGGATCGGTGCCGGGTGCGCCGGTGCCGTCCTCGTGCTGGCTGCGCACGCCGAACGGCAGCGTCAGGAACAGCGCGATCCACCAGATGACGAAGTAGATCGCAAGTGCAGTCGATATCTGGATGGCCATGGGGCGGCCTTACGCCTGCTCGATTTCGACCAGCGCGCCGGAAAAGTCCTTCGGGTGCAGGAACAGCACCGGCTTGCCGTGGGCGCCGATCTTCGGCACGCCGTCGCCGAGCACCCGGGCGCCCTCCTTCACCAAGGTGTCGCGCGAGGCGATGATGTCGACCACCTCGTAGCAGATGTGGTGGATGCCGCCGTCGGGATTGCGTTCGACGAATTTTGCGATCGGCGACGCCTCGCCGAGCGGCTCGATGAACTCGATCTTGGTGTTGGGGAGCGTCGCGAACACGGTGATGACGCCGTGCTCGGGCAGCGGCACGGCCTCCGAAATCTGGGCGTCGAACGCCGCACCATAGATCCTGGCGGCCTTGACGGCGTCCTTGGTCGCGATCGCGACATGGTTGAGGCGACCCAGCATGCTTCTTCTCCCTCAGCGCATGATCCGAACGGGCGGCATGCCGCCCTCCCGGAAGACCATGCCGATATAGTTACACTGTCAGGACGTGTACCAGACAGGGGGGCTTTTTGCCCCAATGTTCGTTGATCACGGACCGGACAGCGCGTCGCACCGACTCGGCTAGGGCATCCGGATCGCGGCGACGGGCCTTCGGCAGGCCCTCGATGGTGGAGACCACGGCGTCGAACACGATGTCGTCGAAGGGCTCGCCTGCCCGGTTCTTCTCGGGGATGCCGACCAGATCGACCTCGGGATCGTCGACCAGTTCGCCCTGCGCGTTCATGGCGAAAGCGACGAAGGCACAGCCGGAAAACGCCATGCGGCGGCGCTCGACCACGGCACGGGACTTGGAGTCCTCCAGAATCGTGCCGTCCTTGTAGAGCCGGCCCGAGGGCACCTCGCCGATCACGCCGGGATCGCCGGGGCCGAGCTTGACCAGGTCGCCGTTGCGGATGACCAGCACGCGGGGCACGCCGGCGGCTCGCGCGAGCTTGGCATGCTCGTGCAGATGCAGGGCCTCGCCATGGACGGGGATCAGGAGTTGCGGCCTGACCCAGGCGATCATGTCGCGCAGCTCGTCGCGGCGCGGATGGCCGGAGACGTGGACCAGATGATCGCGATCGGTGATCACCTCGACGCCCTGAAGGATCAGATTGTTGATGATCGCGCCAACGGCCTTCTCGTTGCCGGGAATGGTGCGCGAGGAGAAGATCACGCAGTCGCCGCGGTTCAGCGTGATCTCGGGATGGTCGTCATTGGCGATGCGCGCCAGCGCGGCGCGGGCCTCGCCCTGGCTGCCGGTGCAGAGCGCCAGCACCTTGTCCTGCGGCAGATGGCCGTAGACGTCGGTCGAGCGGAAGTTCTGCACGCCGTCGAGATAACCGGTCTCGCGCGCGACCTGCGACACGCGCTCCATGGCGCGGCCGACCACGACGACCTCGCGGTCGGCAGCCCGCGCCGCATCGGCGACGGCCTTGAGGCGCGCGACGTTGGAGGCAAAGGTCGTGACTGCGACACGGCCCTTGGCGGCCTTCACCAGTTCGGTGATGGTTTTGGCGACCTCGGCTTCGGATGGCGAACGGCCGTCGCGCACGGCGTTGGTGGAATCGCCGATCAAAGCGAGCACGCCCTCGTTGCCCAGTTCGCGCAGCCGCTTTTCGTCGGTCGGGCGGCCGATGATCGGGGTCGGGTCGATCTTCCAGTCGCCGGTGTGCAGCACGATGCCGGCCGAGGTGTGGATCGCCAGCGCATGCGACTCTGGGATAGAATGCGCGACCGGAATGAACTCGACGTTGAACGGGCCGATATCGACACGCCCGCCCGACGGCACCACCGTCACCGGGATCTTCGGCGCATTGCGCTCGGCCGCAAGCTTGGCCTCGAACAGCGCCGCGCTGAACTGGGTCGCATAGATCGGGCATTTCAGCTTCGGCCAGAGATCGATGATGGCGCCGAAATGGTCCTCATGGGCGTGGGTCAGCACGAGGCCCATCAGATTCTTGCGTTCCTTCTCCAGGAAGCTGATGTCGGGCATGATCAGGTCGATGCCCGGCAGGTGCTCCTCGTCGCCGAAGGAGACGCCGAGATCGACCGCGAGCCAGGACCGCTGCTGGCGGTTGCCGAGGCCGTAGATCGACAGATTCATGCCGATCTCGCCGACACCGCCAAGCGGTGCAAATACCAGTTCGTCAGGCTTCGCCATCACGCAGCTCCCACGGAGGCGGCCGAGCCAAAAAACACCTCGCCGGCCGCCACCGGCAGGCGTCGGCCGTCAGCGGTGTGGACGATCAGGCACCCGGTGTCGTCGATGGTGTCGAAAATGCCTTCCAGCGTCGTCGCTCCCGTGTTGATCGCGACCCGCTCGCCAAGGCCGGCCGCACTTTCGAGCCAGAGCTTGCGGATCTCGGCAAAGCCGCGGCCATTGTCCCAGATGCCGCGGAACTCGACCCAGGCATCGGACAACGCCGAGAACAGCTCTTCCGCGCTGATCTGGACGCCGAGGGCAGCGAGCGATACGGCCGGCGTCGGCGTGCCCTCTGGCGCCCCCACGACGTTGGTGCCGATGCCGACAACGATAGCGAGGCGATCACCGATGGCCTCGGCCTCAAGGCCAATGCCGACGAGCTTCCTGCCGTTCGCGAGAACGTCGTTCGGCCATTTCAGGGCGTACCTGGGCCTTTCAGGGCCGAGGCGCAACGCGGCCTCGAGGCTGACCTTCTCGAGGGCGGCCTCTTCCGCCAGCCCCGCCGCAAACCCGATGGTGGCGGCAACCGCCGGTGCGACGTCCAGCACCTCGAGGACGCTGGCGGCGAGATTGCCGCGCGGCGATATCCAGGCGCGCTGGCGCCGGCCCCGGCCGGCGGTCTGCTCCGTCGTCACGAACCACATCGGGCCGCGTTCGCCGGCCCGCGCACGCTCGATCGCATCGGTGTTGGTCGAGCCGGTCCGGTCGAAAGCTGCGAGCTTGTAGCCCGCCTGGTGTGCGCGAGGACCGAGCGCGAATCCCATCCTAAAACAGCGACTTTGCCGCGGCGGAGGCCACGGTCACGACCGGGCCCGCGAACAGCGCGAACAGGATGTTGAACAGGCCAAACACCGCCAGCACCGTCTTCACCTCGATGCGCACCGGATCGACCTGGCCGGCCGGCGCGTCGAAATACATCGTCTTGACGATGGAGAGGTAATAATAGGCGCCGACCACGCTGGTCAGCACGCCGATGACGGCGAGCGTGAACAGATTGGCCTTGATGGCGGCGACGAAGACGTACCACTTGCCGAAGAAGCCAGCGAGCGGCGGCACGCCCGCAAGCGAGAACAGCAGCATCGCGAACATGAAGGCGAGCAGCGGATTGGTCCGCGACAGGCCCGCGAAGTCGCTGATCTGCTCCACGGCCTGGCCGTTGCGCTTCATGGCGAGGATGATCGAGAACGAGCCCAGCGTCATCGCGACATAGATCACGATGTACATCACCACGCCCTGCGCGCCTTCCAGCGTGCCGGAGGCGAGCCCGACCAGGGCGAAGCCCATATGACCGATCGAGGAATAGGCCATCAGGCGCTTGATGTTGGTCTGGCCGATCGCGGCGAAGGAGCCGAGCGCCATCGATGCGATCGCCACGAACACCAGGATCTGCTGCCACTGCGAGACGATGCCCGGGAACGCGGTCAGCGTGACGCGGGTGAAGACGGCGAGCGCTGCGACCTTCGGCGCGGACGCGAAGAAGGCGGTGACCGGCGTCGGCGCGCCTTCGTACACGTCCGGCGTCCACATGTGGAACGGCACAGCCGAAACCTTGAAGCAGAGGCCGGCGAGCAGGAAGACGAGGCCGAACACGAGGCCGACATTGGAGACGGTCGCGGCCGCGGCGATGCCGGTAAAGCTGACCGTGCCGGTGAAGCCATAGATCAGCGAGGAGCCGTAGAGCAGCATGCCCGAGGACAGCGCGCCGAGCACGAAATACTTCAGGCCTGCTTCGGTCGATTTGGCGTTGTCGCGGTTCGAGGCCGCCACGACGTAGAGCGCGAGCGACATCAGCTCGAGACCGAGATAGAGCGAGATCAGATCGCCGGCCGAGATCAGCACCATCATGCCGAGCGTCGAGAGCAGCACCAGGATGGCGTATTCGAAGATACGGCGCGACGGGTCGGACAGGAACTCGGTCGACAGGATCAGCGTCACCGCCGAGCCGATCAGCGCCAGGATCTTCATGAAGCGGGCGAAGTCGTCGACGATGAAGCTGCCGCCGAAGGTCACCTGCTTGCCCGCGGGCACCATGTATTCGAGCACGCCGACCACGACCAGGAGCAGGACCGCGAGCGTCGTGACCGCCTTGGTGGTCTCCTGCCCGCGATAGGCGCCCAGCATCAGCAGTGCCATGGCGCCGATCGCGAGCACGAGCTCGGGCAGCACCGGCGCCAGTTGATAACCTGCAGTCTCAAAGCTCATGGCGATATCCTGACCTGCCTGCTCACGGGAGCAGCGCGGCGGCCTTCACGGCCGTCACAGCGGTGTTGTAATTGTTGACGAGTTGCTGGACCGAGGCGGCCGACATGTCGAGCACCGGCTTCGGCCAGACGCCGAACAGGATCGTCAGCGCGAGCAGCGGGAACAACGTCACGCACTCACGGAAGGTGAGATCCTTCATGCTCATCAGCGACGGCTTCACCAGCGCCCCGAACACGACCTTGCGGTAGAGCCAAAGCGCGTAGCACGCCGAGAAGATCACGCCGAAGGTGGCGAAGAACGCGGTCGGGATCGAGACCTTGAAGGTGCCGAGCAGCGTCATGAATTCGCCGACGAAGCCGGAGGTGCCGGGCAGACCGACATTGGCCATGGTGAAGACCATGAAGGCCAGCGCGTAGAGCGGCATCCGGTTGACGAGGCCGCCATAGGCCGCGATCTCGCGGGTGTGCATGCGGTCGTAGACGACGCCGACGCAGAGGAACAGCGCGCCGGAGACGATGCCGTGCGAGATCATCTGGAACACACCGCCGGCGACGCCCTGCATGGTGCCGGCAAAGATGCCCATGGTGACGAAGCCCATATGCGCGACCGACGAGTACGCGATCAGCTTCTTCATGTCCTCCTGCATCAGCGCCACTAGCGAGGTGTAGATGATGGCGATCGCCGAGAGGGTGAACATCAGCGGCGCGAAGTCGTGCGAGGCGAGCGGGAACATCGGCAGCGAGAAGCGCAGGAAGCCGTAGCCGCCCATCTTCAGCATGATCGCGGCCAGGACCACCGAGCCGGCCGTCGGCGCCTCGACGTGCGCGTCGGGGAGCCAGGTGTGCACCGGCCACATCGGCATCTTCACCGCGAAGGAGGCGAAGAAGGCCAGCCACGCCCATGTCTGCAGGCTGCGCGGCACGGCGGTGTGCATCAGGGTCGGGATGTCAGTGGTGCCGCCGTTCCAGTACAGCGCCATGATGGCGAGCAGCATCAGCACCGAACCGAGGAACGTGTAGAGGAAGAACTTGAATGAGGCGTAGACCCGGCGCGGACCGCCCCAGATGCCGATGATCAGGAACATCGGGATCAGGCCGCCCTCGAAGAACAGGTAGAACAGCACGAGATCGAGCGCCGAGAAGGTGCCGATCATCAGCGTTTCCAGGATCAGGAACGCCATCATGTATTCGCGGACCCGGCTCGTGACCGACTTCCAGCTCGCGATGATGCAGAACGGCATGATCGCGGTGGTCAGGATCACCAGCGGCAGCGAGATGCCGTCCACGCCCATGTGATAGGTGATGCCGGTGGCGAGCCAGTTCGCCTTCTCGACGAACTGGAAGTCCGGGTTGGACGGATCGAAGCGCAGTACCAGGAGCACCGACACCGCGAAGGTGATCAGCGTGGTCCAGAGCGCGATCCAGCACGAATTGCGCCGCGCCGCCTCGTCGTCGCCGCGGCTGAGATAGACGATCAGCGCACCGACCAGCGGCAGGAACGTCGTGACCGAAAGAATGGGCCAGGTCGTCATTTACTGGCCTCCAAAGCCGAACATGAACCAGGTGATCAGGCCGGCGGCACCGATCAGCATGGCAAAGGCGTAGTGATAGAGATAGCCGGTCTGGAGCTTGACGACGTTGCGGGTGACGTCCAGCACGCGGGCGGAGACGCCATCGGGGCCGAGACCGTCGATGATGAAGCCGTCGCCCTTCTTCCAGAGCTGGTAGCCTATCCACTTCGCCGGACGGACGAAGATGAGGTCGTACAGCTCGTCGAAGTACCATTTGTTGAGCAGGAACTTGTACAGCATCGGCTGCGTGTTCGCGAGCTCGACCGGCAAGTAAGGCCGGCGGATGTAGAACAGGTACGACACCAGGAAGCCCAGCACCATCATCACAGTCGGCAGGAAGGCGATGTGCTCGGGGATGTGGTGCATATCCTCGATGATGTGCGGGTTCATCTTCACGGACTCGCGGAAGAACTCCTCGATGCCGTGACCGGCGAACAGCTCCTTGAACGGCAGACCCGCAACGAAGGAGCCGACCGCTAGCACGCCGATCGGGATCAGCATCCAGATCGGAGCCTCATGCGCGGCCTCGTAGTGATGCTCGTCATGCGGCTCGCCGTGGAAGGTCTTGAAGATCAGACGCCAGGAGTAGAACGAGGTCAGGCCGGCGGCGACGACCGTCATCAGGAAGCCGTAGATCGCAAACGGATTGTGTGAGGCGTAGGCGGCTTCGATGATCGCGTCCTTGGAGAAGTAGCCGGCGGTCAGCGGGAACCCGGTCAGCGCCAGGGTGCCGACCACCATCACCGCATAGGTGTAGGGGATCTTCTTCCAGAGGCCGCCCATGTTGCGGATATCCTGCTCGTGGTGCATCGCGTAGATCACCGAGCCAGAGCCCAGGAACAGCAGAGCCTTGAAGAAGGCGTGCGTGAACAGATGGAACATGCCGACCGAATAGGCCCCCGCTCCCATCGCCACGAACATGTAGCCGAGCTGCGAACAGGTCGAGTAGGCGACGATGCGCTTGATGTCGTTCTGGACGAGGCCGACGGTCGCCGCGAAGAACGCGGTGGTGGCGCCGAAGAACATCACGACGGCCTGCGCGTTCGGAGCGAGCTCGAACAGCGGCGACAGGCGCGCCACCATGAAGACGCCGGCGGTGACCATGGTCGCGGCGTGGATCAGCGCCGACACCGGCGTCGGGCCTTCCATCGCGTCCGGCAGCCAGGTGTGCAGCAGGAACTGCGCCGACTTGCCCATCGCGCCCATGAACAGGAACAGGCAGGTCAGCGTCAGCGCGTCGGCATGCCAGCCGAACAGGTTGATGGTCTTGCCGGTGAGGCTCGGCGCCTGATGGAAGATGGTCTCGAAGTCCGTCGAGCTCGTCAGGTAGAAGATGGCGAAAATGCCGAGCGCAAAACCGAAGTCGCCGACGCGGTTGACCACGAAGGCCTTGATCGCCGCGGCGTTCGCCGTGGGCTTCTGGTACCAGAAGCCGATCAGCAGGTAGCTCGCCAGACCCACGCCTTCCCAGCCGAAGAACAGCTGCACCAGGTTGTCCGCGGTCACCAGCATCAGCATGGCGAAGGTGAACAGGCTGAGATAGCCGAAGAACCGCGGCCGGTTCGGGTCCTCGTCCATGTAGCCGATAGAATAGAGGTGGACGAGCGAGGACACGGTCGTCACCACCACCAGCATCACGGCGGTGAGCGTGTCGACCCGCAGTGTCCACCAGACCTGGAGGTCGCCCGAGAAGATCCAGGGCAAAAGCTGGATCCTGACATCGTGGTGCATGAAGCCGACATCGACCAGCGTCATCCAGGACAGCGCGGCCGAGACGAACAGCAGCGCGGTGGTGATCAGCTCGGCGCCGCGCGAGCCCGCCGCCGGCGGCTCGGAGACGTGATGGTCGTCATGGCCGTGATCGTCGTGCCCGTGATCGTCATGAGCGGCCGCCGCATGGGCGTCGCCATGACCGTGGTCGTCGTGATGCTCGACCGTGTCGCCTGAGGGGTTGCGGGCATGCGCGCCGAACAGCGCGATCAGGCCAGCCAGAACGGCGCCCAGCAGAGGCAGAAAAACGATTGCCTGGACCATGACTGAGCTCAGCCCTTCATCAGATTGACGTCCTCAACCGCGATCGAGCCGCGGTTGCGGAAATAGACCACCAGGATGGCGAGACCGATCGCGGCTTCGGCCGCGGCGACGGTCAGGACCAGCAGCGCAAAGACCTGGCCGACGATGTCGCCGAGGAAGGTCGAGAACGCGACGAGGTTGATGTTGACCGCGAGCAGGATCAGCTCGATCGACATCAGGATGACGATGATGTTCTTGCGGTTGAGGAAGATGCCGAGGATCCCGAGCGTAAACAGGATCGCGCCGACCGCCAGGTAATGTCCGAGCCCGATCGTCATTTCACCCACTCCGCCGCGTCGCTGTCCTGGAGCCCCTGCCCCGGCGCCACCTTGCGCATCGCCATCGCCATCTCAGGCGTGCGCGCGTTCTGAACGTTGATATCCTGCCGCTTCACGCTCGCCTTGTGCCGCAGCGTCAGCACGATGGCGCCGATCATGGCGACCAGCAGCACCATGCCCGAGAGCTGGAAGTAGTGGATATACTTCGTATAGAGCACCAGCCCGAGCGCTTCGGTGTTGCTGACATTGGTCGGGATCGCCGCCGTGATCGTCTTGGCGACGCCGGGGTTGATGACCCAGAAGCCGACGGTGAGCAGCAGTTCGAACAGGAAGATGCCGCCGATCACGAGGCCGACCGGCAGGTACTCGATGAAGCCCTCGCGCAGCTCGAGGAAGTCGACGTCGAGCATCATGATCACGAACAGGAACAGCACCGCGACCGCGCCGACATAGACGACGATCAGGATCATTGCGAGGAATTCGGCACCCATCAGCACGAACAGGCCGGAGGCGTTGACGAAGGCCAGGATCAGGTACAGCACGGAGTGAACGGGATTGCGCGAGACAATCACCATCACCGCCGAGGCGACGCAGACGCAGGCGAAGAGATAGAAGAACAGCGCGGGAAGGATCATGCTCTCATCTCACCGGTACGGCGCGTCGAGCTCGATCGCTTTTGCGATCTCGCGTTCCCAGCGGTCGCCATTGGCGAGCAGCTTGGCCTTGTCATAGAACAGTTCCTCGCGGGTCTCGGTCGCGAACTCGAAGTTCGGGCCTTCGACGATGGCGTCGACCGGGCAGGCCTCCTGGCAGAGGCCGCAATAGATGCACTTCACCATATCGATGTCGTAGCGCACGGTGCGGCGGGTGCCGTCGTTGCGGCGCGGGCCGGCCTCGATGGTGATGGCCTGCGCCGGGCAGACCGCTTCGCACAGCTTGCAGGCGATGCAG
>Ga0102590_1004757_pt1 | contig 11129 bp, 6 predicted proteins | sample AraplaMF_Col_mMF_FD_76859 | JGI IMG/M metagenome (GOLD analysis project Ga0102590, IMG submission 76859) | Arabidopsis root microbial communities from the University of North Carolina, USA - plate scrape MF_Col_mMF | ecosystem: Host-associated > Plants > Roots > Endosphere | place: USA...
ATAACCAGTGAGCGTAACCAGGTTCTGCGCACTTACATATAAATTGAAAGACTGCATCCAGGGTACCTGCTGGAAAGAGAAGGTATACCCCAGGCGAACGTTGTTCAGGCGAACGAAATCGGATTTCTCCAGGTACAGTGATGACAGCTGCACTGCGTTGGCAATATTTGCACCAGCATCGTAGTATTTCTTCAACACGTTACGGTCTGAAGCCAGGCTGTTGATGTTCAGGTCCAGCGCGGTGTTGTTAACCAGGTATCCACCTGTTTGGCCAATCACAGAAACGGAAAGATCAAACTTCTTATAACGGGCCTGGGTATTGAAACCGAAGTTGAATTTGGGCAGCGCGCTCTGGAAGATCTGCCTGTCGTTCGCGTTGATGAGGCCATCGCCGCTTTTATCTTCGAAGATGTCTTTACCATCCTTGTCGTAACCAAGGTGTTTCAGCATGAAGAACGAACCTGCTGCATAGCCATTCTTGTAGATATTGGCATTCACATCGCTAAGACCAGGACCGGAAATACTGCCGGAGTACAGCTCAGAAACCGGGAGATCTTTGATCTTGTTAGACAGCGTAGAACCGTTCACGTCAACAGACCAGGTAAGGTCTTTGGTGTTGATCAGACGGGAGCCCAGCATGAATTCAAAACCTTTGTTGACGATACGCGCGTCAACGTTCTTCCATACGGTGGTGGTAGGACTGAGCGGTTCGGAAGGAATGTTCAGGATGGGATCTTTCGTCGTCTTATTATAATATTCCAGTGAGCCATAGAGCTTGCTGCTCCAGAAATCGAAATCCACACCTATGTTGTACTGCTCTACCAGTTCCCATTTCAGATCAGGGTTGGCGGTACGATTCACAGTAACGCCATTGATCACGGTGTGATCATCATACAGGTAATAACCTGAGTTGGTTGATAAGGAGTAGCTGGCCTGTGTGATCTTGTTAGGCACTTCCTGGTTACCTGTTTGTCCCCAGCTGGCGCGCAGCTTCAGATCGCTGATGGCTTTGATGTCCTTGATGAAATCTTCGCGGGAGAGGGTCCAGCCCAGTGCGAAGGAGGGGAAGTAACCGTACTTATTGTTCTTACCAAAACGGGTAGAACCGTCTGCACGGAGAGAAGCAGTCAACAGGTATTTGTTGTCGTAGTTATAGTTTACGCGACCAAAGTAAGATTGCAGCTCATTCTCCTGGGCGTAGCCGCTCGGAGCGCTGGATGTTCCGGAATAACCCGGGTTATATTCTGGCGCTACACCGGTACCCTGTGCAGCAATGCCCTGTACACCGAAAGTAGTTCCTGAGAAAGAGAACTTCTGGTAAGAGAAACCACCCAGCACTTCAAACTGATGTTTGTTGATAGCCTTGTTATAGGTAAGATAATGATCTACCAATGTGGTTAATGATGACAGGTTGTTCTGTACATAAGCACCCAGTGGCGTACGGTCTGTGATATTGGGATAAATAGTAGAATTACGTTCAGAAGTAGACTTGTCTACACCGTAGTTAAAGCGGTAAGTCAGTCCGGGCAACAGCCTCAAAGTAGCTTCGATATTACCTAATACGCGGAAGGTATTGGTCTTATCGTCATAAATGCTCAACAGGTAAGCGGGATTGTAGTGCGCATTCATGTTGAAGTTGGTATACTTGCCAGTTGAGTCATATACGGACCTGGTAGGATTGGCCATCAGGGCGTGGATGATCAGCTGACCGTCTGAACCTGCAGTATTACCGTTGGGGATAGCCGTTTCCTGGATATCGCTGGCGGTCAGGTTCATTTTAACCACCAGGCGCCTGTTGTCGAAGAAAGATTCTTCAGCATTCAACCTGGCAGTAGTTCTTTTGAAGCTGCTCTTTTCTACGATACCATCCTGGTCGAGACGGGAAAGAGAAGCCAGATAGCTACCGGTGTTGGTAGACTTGGCGAAAGAGAGATTGTGGTTCTGTACAAAGCCGTTGCGATAGATCACGTCCTGCCAATCGGTGTTTCCACCGTGGTCATAGGCCTGATTTTTAATCGCCTTGCGGTATTCGTCGGCAGAAAGCACGTCCATCTTTTTGATAACGGAAGAAGTACCTACGTACATATCATAAGTAAGGGTAGGATCTCCCTTCTTGCCACGTTTGGTGGTGATCAACACCACACCGTTAGAACCGCGGGCGCCGTAGATAGCTGCGGCGGAGGCGTCTTTCAGAATGGTGATGGTTTCAATATCACTGGTATTGAGGAAGTTCAGCGGGTTCTTGGGCTCAGAGCTACCGAGACCGAAGTTAGGACCACCTGCACTCACGTTATCGTTACTCAGGGGCACTCCGTCCACTACGAACAGCGGAGTACTACCGCTACGGATAGAGCCTACACCACGGATGAAGACATCCACCCCGGCGCCAGGCTCACCGCTTGACTGGGCAATACGCACGCCGGATACCTTGCCTTGCAGCAGGTTATCCACGGAGATATTCACCCCCTGTTTTATGTTATCTGCTTTTAACTGGGTTAATGCACCGGTTACGTCGGCTTTGGTCTGGCTGCCGTAACCTACTACTACCACCTCACCCAGCTGGCTGCTGCTTCCTGACAGTGTGATGTTCAGGGATGAGCCGCTAACAGTTACTTCCTGCTTGTCGTAACCGATGAAGGTAACCACCAGTTTTTCACCTTTAGCTGCCTCGATGGTGAACTCACCACGCTCGTTGGTGGTTGCTACACGTTTGGAAGACAGCGACCTAACGGTGGCGCCGGGAATAGGGGTACCATCTGTACCTACAACAACTCCCTTGACAGGCCCCTGCTGGGCAGCCTGGTCATAAGTGCTATGGTATGGCGCATTAGCCATGGAAAGGCTAACGGAGGAAAGCCATACAGCTACCGTAAAAAGTAAACGAATGTTCATAGGCAAACGCAATTTTTCTTTGTTTAAGATCTTTCTGTAAAATGATGACGCGATACATTAAAAGGCCCTGGGACATTACTTTTCATGACTTTAGTCCCCATATAAATTTTGATAGAACGGGGTAGCTTTCGCTACCAACTCTTATGAAATCGGGCGCAATGATAAGACGTATTTTTGATTTTGGTTATTAATTTAAAGTTATGTTTCCTCCGTGAAGGGTTCATGCTTCATCTAACAATCTTCTGTGATAATTGATCTGTCCGAGATGGTAATTCAGATGCATAGCCAGATGTGCCAGGAAATACCCGGTAGTGGTTTTCTGCTCAAATACGAGCTGTGGATACTCGTTTTCCATATCCTGGTCTGTTAGTTTGTCAAGCGCGGCATCTACTACAGCTATCGTCTCATCGATCATCTGCAGCAGCTTTTGCTGTGGTACATCCTTAGCGGAGAATTCAAGGGGCCTGTCCCTGATGTACCCGGTTTTACCGAATTCGGAGCCGATATAGGTATTCAGGTTACCAATAAGGTGCAGGCAAAGATTACCGCCGGAATTAGCGATGTTTTTTTCTATGTACCAAAGTTTTTGTTCGTTCCTGTAAGCGCCGATCTCGTTTTTCAGTTTGCCAAGGTCTCTGTGGAATAGTTCTTTAAGTACTTGTTTTAGCATAAAGGTGGAAATCGGCAACAAATATACATTAAGTATTTATTCTGTGCCGAGACTTCTGACGGGATTGGCCAGCGCGGCCCTGAGCGCCTGGAAACTGATGGTGAGCATGGTCATGATCATGGTAGCGGCCCCGGCCAGTAAAAATAGATCCATCCCTAACGGGATGCGATAGGCAAAGCCTGCCAGCCAGCTTTGTGCGCCCCACCAGGCCAGCGGAAATGCCAGCAGCATAGCAAACAGTACCAGCTTTAAGAAATCGGCAGATAGCATCATGACCACATTGCTGACCGTTGCGCCTAATACTTTGCGGATGCTTATTTCTTTCCGGCGACGCTCTGCCGTAAAAGCTACGAGGCCAAACAAGCCCAGGCAGGAGATGATCACGGCGAGGCCTGCGAAGTAGCCGGAGAGCGAAGCTACCAGCTTTTCAGCTGTGTACTGCGCCTGGTAGGCATTGTCCAAAAATTGATAATCAAACACATAACCGGGGTTAAAGCGGGTATAGGCATCCTTCATTCCCTGGAGCGTAGCGGCTTCCCTGCCCTTTTGTATCCTGGCCATCACCATCATTGTTTCCTGGGGTACCAGGCGGAAAATAAAGGGTCTTATTTCTTCGTGGAGGGAATTGAAATGGAAATTCTTTGTCACACCCAGGATACGCCGTTCCTGCGTTCCGATACTGATCATCTTACCCACCGCATCGCTGAGGCCCATTACTTTAACAGCGGCTTCGTTCAATATAACGCCTGCAGTATCGGTGCTGAACAGCCGGGAAAAAGACCGGCCGGCCGCCATCTGTATCCCCAGGGTTTCAATAAGGTCGTAGTTAACAGCCATGTGATAAAAGCGGATGCTGTTGTCCTGGTTCTTTCCCTCCCATTGTACTCTTGATATAGGCGTAGTAGCGGACATGACGAGATTCGACTGAATACTGGACGCATTGACAACACCGGGGATGTTCTTTAAGGCAGCGAGGAAAGCCTCCGGCTTTTCTGCCACTCTTCCTTCCATTTCAAAGTAGGCCACATTATCCTTATCATAGCCCAGGTTCTTCGTTTGCAGATACTTCAGCTGGCTATGTACTACCAGTACGCTTACTATAAATACTACTGATACAGCAAACTGAAATACCACCAGTCCTTTCCGTGCCCACAGCTCCCCTCCCCTGCTGAGTATTTTCCCCTTCAATGTAATAGCAGGGCGAAAACGGCTCAGGTACAATGCAGGATAGCTGCCTGCCAGCAAACCGGCAAACAATGTGATACCCAGTACAGCAGCGATCAATTCTATACTGATACCAGCCGTCAGCTGCTTATTGGTAATATCACTAAAGCGCGGCAATAACAATGCAACGATCACTAAGGCTAGCAAAAGGGACAACATGCTCATGAACAGGGATTCTCCCAGGAACTGTACAACAAGTGTATAGCGGCCCGCTCCCAGGGCCTTCTTCACTCCTACTTCCTTTATTCTGCCGGCCGCTTTCGCGGTAGAAAGGTTCATAAAATTAATACAGGCGATCACCAGGATGAAAAGCGCAATAATAGAAAAGAGCTTTACATATTGAATGCGCCCGCCCACCTGTACACCGTTCTCATATTTACCATAGAGGTAGCCGTCGGCATACTTACGAAGGAACATGGCAGAAACGGAATCACTGAAATTGGTTTTGATGAGATCGGGCAATTGGCCGCTCAGCTTTTCAACATTAGTTCCCTCCTTTAATACCATATAAGTTAGAAAGGGGCCCATGCTGCCACTCATACTATTGGTAGCTGGCACCAGGTCTTTCCAGGCCTCAAACGATAATAAAAAATCGAAATGCTGCGTGGAATTAGCTGGCATATCGTCAAAGACTCCGGTGATAATGCTTTGCTTTGTAAAGGACAGCCATTTCCATTCTAGCATTTTGCCGACAGCATTGTCGCTGGTGTTGAACAATTGCCTGGCGAGGTGTTTTGATATAACAACGGCATTCTTATCGGCCAGCACCTGGTCTTTATTACCCTGCAGCAGCTGATAGGAGAAGACATTGAAGAAGTCCCTCCCTGCAAAATTCCCGTCCGCGCTAACCGTATGTTGTTGATAAGAGATATTGAACTGTTGAAACCAGTTGGCAGGAGTGGTAGCAACTGCAAATTCCACGGCAGGAAGATCCTTTTTCAGCACTTCGCTCATAAGTCCGGCGCTGCCTTCCCTGGTAGCCAGCTGATCTCCTACCTTCTCATTGAACATTACCTGGTAGAGGCGCTTGTTATAGTGATGGAAGCTGTCTACATGCAATTCATCATTGATCCATAAACAGATCAATAACACACAGGCCAGCCCTGTTGACAGGCCGGCCAGGTTGAGTAAGGTAAATTGGCGATCTTTCAGCAGATTACGCCAGGTTAACTTTAAATAGTTTTTAAACATAACGTTAACGGCTATTGAAACAACAGACTATTCTGAGCGTAAACTTTTCACAGGATCCATGATGGCAGCCCGGATGGCCTGTGTACTTACAGTAGCCAGTGCGATGATGACAGCAAATGCGCCTGCTACAACAAAGATCCAGGCACTGATGCTTACCTGGTAAGCAAATGCTCCCAGCCAGCGGTTCATAAAATACCAGGCCAAGGGACTTGCAATGAGGAGGGCGATGATCACCAGTCTTACAAAATCTTTAGACAGCATAGCGGTGATGTTCATGATAGAAGCGCCCAGCACTTTGCGGATACCGATCTCCCGGGTACGCTGCTGCGCAGCGAAGGCGGCGAGGCCAAAAAGGCCGAGACAGGAGATGAATATGGAGATCCCGGTAAACCAGCTTACGATAGCGGCCGTACGGGATTCTGCGTGATAGTTGCGCTGGAAGTCCTCATCGAGGAAAGTGTATTCGAAGGGCTCGTTCGGACAAAGCGTACTCCATTGCTGACCAAGGAAGCTCAAAGCTTTTTCCATGTTAGCCGTGTTCACATGCACAATCAGGTAATTATAATAATCGCCTGCGCCAAGGAAAAAAGTATAGGGTTGAATAGGATGGTGCAGGTCCTGGAAATTGAAATCTTTTACCACGCCTACGATCTCGAAGGTCTCTACGTGCTGATCCTGACCAGGACGATTCCACATCAGCTTTTGGCCGATGGCTTTATCCAGGGGAATATCGAGCTTTTTCAGGGTGGTTTCGTTCACCACCATCCTGTTGGCGGTATCGCCCCTGAACTGAGCGGAGAACAGCCGGCCTGCTTTTAATTCAAAGCCCATCATCTGCAGGAAGCCGGAAGACACCCAGTTGGTCTTTACGGTTTGTCCGTCTTCTACCGGTTGATCGGGCCGGTGCAGGGTAAAGTCGGAAGCGTTGAAAATGCCGGGGTAATATCCGGTTCCTTCGGCGCCCTGTACCAGGTTGCTCCTCAGGATCTCCTGGCGCAGCGTAGCGTATGCGTTATGCGAGTCGTCCGTACGCAGGGGGATCACCACCTGCTGATCTTTATTAAATCCCAGGGGCCGGGTACGGAGATACTCCATTTGCTGCTGAATGATCAGCGTGGCCAGTACCAATCCTATCGAAACTACGAACTGGCACACTACTAATCCTTTACGTAATGCTATCGCAGAAATGGAATTTACGAATCGGCCTTTTAATACTTCCACCGGTCTGAAGACGGAGAGGTAAAATGCAGGATAGCTGCCCGCGAGTAAGCCTGTAATCAGCGCCAGCGCAATGAATGCGCTGATAATACCAGGCTCCAGCAGCGTACCTGCAGCCAATGCTTTGCCGGTGAGCTGATTGAATAAAGGCAGGGCGACTGCTACCAGTCCCAGGGCCAGTACCAGTGAGATCATGGAGAGGATAACAGATTCTCCGAGGAACTGTCTTACCAGGGCACCTTTTTCTGCGCCCATGACTTTCCTGATGCCTACTTCGGCTGCGCGCCTGGCAGAACGAGCGGTGGCCAGGTTCATAAAATTGATGCAGGCGATCAGTAAGATGAAAACGGCAATACTGCCTAATATATAGAGATAGGTTTTACTGCTGGTAGGGGTAACGATGGTATTCGTTTTATCGTACAGGTGAATATCAGCAACCGGTAACAGGGAGATGGTTTTGTTATAACCGGCGGTCTTCAGGTCTTTGTTGGCGTATTGCTCCATAAATGCGGGGAACTTGCGTTCCAGCTGTTTCGGATCTGTACCGGGGCGAAGGCGGAGGTAGGTAACAAACATGTTGTTAAACGAAAAATTAAGGGAGCCTCTGCGCAGGAAGCCGCCTACCCAGCCAGCGGACATCGGGACGATCAAACGGGCGTCTATATGTGAACGGGAGCTTTCATCCTTGTATACGCCTGTTACTTTAAAAACCTCTCCATTGCCCGTATTACCCCCTACGGAGATGGTTTTGTCCAAGGCCGGGGCATTGCCGAACAGCTTACGGGCCACAGGTTCGGAGAGCACGATGGCATTCGGTTCCCGCAGGGCGGTATGTGCATTGCCTTCAATGAACTGGTAGGTAAAAACATCGAAGAAGTTGGAATCTGCCTGGAAAGCGCGGGTTTCATAAAAGGAACGGACGGGCTTACCGGATTCGCGGATCTGCAGCAGCGTCTTTGAATCGACCACGTTCTCCCAGATCCTGGTGGCTTCCACTATTTCGGGATAAGTAGCTTTCAGGGTGGGGGCATAAGGCGCAGAAATGGTAACGAAGTCGCGCGTGTCACCACCGGAGGTCGGCGTTGCCGTGCTTTTCAGAAAATAGAGGTCGGATGCATGCTGGTGATGTTTATCGAACATCAGTTCACTGCGGATGTATAGTAACAGCAGCATACAGCAGGTAAGGCCGATGGCCAGACCGAATATGTTGATGGCGGAAAAGAGCTTGTTCCTAAGCAGATTCCGCAGGGCTATACGGAGGTAGTTCTTAAGCATAGTATAAGGGCGTCACTAAGGAAGTGCCAGAATTATACTGGTATGATAATCAAAACGGTATGTATTACCCTTAGGTGTGAGACTGTCCGCTATCGCACAAGGCCTGTCCGCTTTTGGCGCTGGCTATGCCGTTTTCGCTTTAGCGCCTGCTTTCTTCCTGTTCTCCATAATGGCGGGCATATTTTGCAGCGCCCATTGCTGCAGTGATCCGATGAGTGGCAGCAGGCTTCGGCCCAGGTCAGTCAGTTCGTATTCCACGCGTGGCGGGATCTCGGGATAGAGCGTACGAAGTACCAGTCCGTCTGCTTCCAGTGTACGGAGGGTAACGGTGAGCATTTTCTGGGAGATATCGCCGATGGTGTTATTCAGGGCGTTGAAGCGCATGGGACCATAGTCGCCAAGGATGATGATCACGAGGATGGACCATTTATCGCCGAAGCGGTCCAGTACATTACGAACGGGGCAAGTGTCTGCCTGTGCAAATATTTCTAAACTTTTTACCATGTCATGATGTTGATTATCAACAATAGTCACTTAGAAGTAAGTAACTGATTTTCAAGTGCCTTCTTGTCAGCAATCCAGTAGCCATTTACCTTTGACTCTCCAAAAGTAACTAACTACAAAATAGTAACAAACAATGAAGACAAAATTATTACTGACAGCATTCATTGCACTTTCTGGCGTTACCGCCAAGGCACAGTTGCAGGTACAGCCTATTGTTGGGTCTGAAGCCGGTTTCCGGGTAACTTCTACCCTGGTAAGCGGAAAAAAGGATGCGGTATTGATAGATGCACAGTTCCTGATCTCTGAAGCGCAAAAGGTGGTGGATGAGATCAAACAAAGCGGCAAGCATCTTACCACTGTGTACATTACGCACTGGCATCCTGATCATATCTTTGGATCAACTATCATTCAGCAAGCTTTCCCGGATGCAAAGTTTGTAGCGCTGCCCGCTACGGTTAAAGAGATTAAAGACTCCTGGCAGGAAAAGGCGAAAGAATGGAAAGGTGTATATAAGGATAATTTAGCGGATGCAGTGGTGATACCCGAGGTGTTAAAAGGGAATACTATCCTGCTGGAAGGAAAAAAACTGGAGATCCACGGCCCTGTGCAGGGGGATGATACACATAACTCTTATGTATATATTCCTTCTATACGTACCGTGGTGGCAGGAGATGTTGTGTATAACGGCATCTATCCCTGGACGAGGGAAGCGAATAAAGCACAGCGCCAGGAATGGGTAAAAGTGCTGGACAAGATAGCGGCGCTGCATCCTGCGAAAGTAGTAGCGGGTCATAAGGATCCGGCGAAAGAAGATAATGTGGAGACCTTAGCGTTTATGAAGGAGTATCTGCATTTTTATGATGAGGCCAGGGCGACGGCTGATAATAAGGAGGCGTTTATAGCAAAGATCAAGGAAAAGTATCCGACATTGGGCTTGGAGGTGATATTGCAGTTAGGAGCGGGCGCGGAATACCCGGAGAAGTAGGCTTCATTTTGCATCCTTCGAGCAGGATGTTCTGTAGATGTTATGTACATGTTCTGTAGATGTTGTGTCTCTTTATAGTTACATAACATCTACGTAAAATATAGGCAGATACTACAAATATCGTATAAACCACTATAAAACAAGAAAGGGTGTTTCTTTGGAAACACCCTTCTGATTTTTATTCACTAGTATTAATCAATGCGCTCTATTAGTCCGGCAATGCCTTGTCCGCCGCCTACACAGGCCGTTACCAGGCCATACTTTTTGTTCAGGCGTTTGAGATCGCTCAGGATCTGAACGGTGAGCTTAGCGCCGGTGCAGCCGAGGGGATGGCCCAGGGCGATGGCGCCGCCGTTGATATTTACGATCTCGGGATCGATGCCCAGTTCACGGATCACGGCAAGGGACTGAGAAGCGAAGGCTTCGTTCAGCTCTACCAGGCCGACATCCTGCAGGGATTTACCTGCGATCTTCAGGGCTTTGGGCACAGCGGCTACGGGGCCTATACCCATGATGCGCGGATGTACGCCTGCAGAGGCACAAGCTACCAGGCGGCCGATGGGTTTGAGGCCCAGCTCTTTCACCATGGTTTCGCTCATGACGATCACGAAGGCGGCGCCGTCGGATGTCTGCGAGGAGTTACCTGCTGTTACGGAACCACCGGCGGCGAATACGGGCTTCAGTTTGGCGAGGGCTTCGGGCGATGTGTCTGCACGAGGACCTTCGTCGGTATCTACGGTGTAGCTGCGTTTTTGTTTTTTGCCTTTCTCATCTACGTATACCTCTTCTATATTAATGGGGAGGATCCCTTCTTTAAAGTAGCCGTTCTGGATAGCTTCGATGGCCCGATGGTGAGACCTGAGCGCGAATGCGTCCTGGTCTTCACGGGATACATTGAATTCCTTGGCTACTGCTTCGGCGGTGAGGCCCATGCCCAGGTAGTAATCGGGCGTGGTGCTCGCAACCGAGTAGTTGGGAACGGTTTTCCAGCCTACGGTGGGCACCAGGCTCATGCTCTCGGTACCACCGGCAATGATGCAGTGGGCCATGCCTGACTGGATCTTGGCGGTAGCAATGGCGATCGTTTCGAGGCCGGAAGCGCAGTAACGGTTAACGGTCATACCGGGAACACCTTCGCCGAGGGCCCTTACAGAGATCATGCGGCCAATT